>Ga0070696_100001484_pt1 | contig 15360 bp, 12 predicted proteins | sample KBSK1253metaG_FD_65474 | JGI IMG/M metagenome (GOLD analysis project Ga0070696, IMG submission 65474) | Corn, switchgrass and miscanthus rhizosphere microbial communities from Kellogg Biological Station, Michigan, USA - KBS K1-25-3 metaG | ecosystem: Host-associated > Plants > Roots >... | reverse complement strand
GAAGCGATCGTCCCGCACTTGGTGCGCAAGTACGGCGCGAGCGCGGCTGAGATGAAAGCGGCGCAGCTGCGCATCATGGCGGCGGCCGCAGAGTTGGGTCTGGACTTCAGCGGCGCGCTCGAGCGCCGGGCTGTCAACACCTTCGATGCGCATCGGGTATTGATGTGGGCCCGGGAGCAGGGTCGACAGACCGAGTTTGCGTTGGCGCTGTTCGCGGCATATTTCGGCAGGGCCGAAAACCCTGCCACGCCGGAGGTGCTGCGAGCAACGGCCGAAAGCATGGGGTTGGACACCGCGGCGGTCGAAGGGATTCTCGCATCGGACCGCTACGCTTTGGACGTGCGTGACCGCGAGCGGAAATTCCAGCAGGCCGGCATCCACTCCGTGCCCACTTTTGTAGTCAATCGCAAGCTTCTGATCTCCGGCGCGCAACCGTCCGCGGTCCTTGCCGACGCGTTGCGCCAGGCTGCGGCGCAAACCGCGACCGCCTGACGGGTCCATGGCGCCGCGCCGGCGCCGGCAACGATCGGCGCGCTGCGTAAAGTGAAGTGCTCGGGATTGCAGGGTAAATTCCAAAGATAGCTTAAATATCGATAGCGACCTCGGCCGTGGGCCGGGAGCAGCAGATGAGCACGTTGTCCTCGCTCGGACGTTCCAGTGGTTCGGGATGATAGGTCACGGTGCCTCCCATGAGCCGGCTGATGCAGGTGTGGCACACCCCCGTGCGGCAGGCCCAGCGGACGTTGACGTTGCAGGCCTCGGCGAGTTCGAGCAGGCTAGCGTAGCGGTCGTCCCAGTTGACAATGAGTCCGCTGCGCGCAAATGACACCAGAGGGCCCGTGCCGCGGGGACCCGGCGGAACACGGGCGGGTCCCACCGGGAGGTCGACAACGCCCGGCATGAAGGATTGCCCCGGCCCGAAGCGTTCGGCGCGGATCCGATCGGGTGGGACACTCCAGGCGGCAAGTCCGTCGCCCAGATCACGCATGAATGCATCAGGCCCGCAGAGATAGAAATCGGCGTCGCGGGGAACGCCGAGTCGGCGCAGGCCGCCGACGTCAAGGCGCCCTTCGATGTCGAAGTCGACACCGAGGCGATCCGTGGGCAGGGGGCGGCTGTAGGCAATAACGCGGCGACTATTGGGCAGGGCACGCAGCAGCTCCTCGACTTCCCGGGCAAAGGGATGTTCTGCGCCGTTGCGGGCGCCGTAACACCACCACACCGACCGTGTCGAGGCTGGTTTTGCGAGTGCTCGAAGCATCGCCAGAACCGGAGTCGCGCCGATTCCGGCGCTGAGCAGAACCACCGGCTGTGCACCTTGGCGCAGGACAAACGCGCCGCGGGGAGCCGCTGTGTCGATGGTGTCGCCCACTTGAATGCGCTCGCGCAGGTAACGGCCGGCGGCGCCACGAAGCTCCTGCTTGACGCTGATGAGGTAGCGCGTGGGGTCGGACGTTGTGGTCAGGGAATAACTGCGCAGCAGCGGTGGCTGTCCGATTGTCACGGGCAGCCGCAGCGTAATGAACTGACCGGGTGCCGCGGGCGCGATCTCCTCGCCGGCGTCGGACGCGAGCTCGAGAGAGAATACGGCACCGCTTTCCCGGCGAATGCTCGTCACACGTAACGCGCGAAAACCCGGCCATGCGGCCGGCGAACCGGAGTTGAGTATCAGGCCCTTGTTTTCCGCCCAACCGGCTCCCCGCATCTCCTCCGCCATGTTGCGGAAGGCGGTCTTCCAACCCGGCGAAAACGCATCGATGCGCAGCGCCCGTTCGAGCCGGGCCGCGTCGCGGCCCGGCAGATAGAGCAACGCGTCTGCCTCGGCGACCGTCAGCCGCCCGGGGCCGTCCGCCACCCTGACGATCTCGTTTCCGGCCTCGACCTCACCTTCCTGCAGAACCCGCATGTAAAAACCGGGCCGGTGGTGCGCCACCAGCAGCGCGGCCATCCGCGGCTCACCCATGCGGACGCCCACCCGATAACAGGTGACTCGCGGTTGCGTAACCTCGAACACGGCGCTGCCGATTCGGTAGCGATCGCCGACGCAGACTTCGTCATCGGGCAACCCGGCAACGGTGAAATTCTCTCCAAACTGGCCGTAGGTAAAGTCGGCGCGATCAAACTCGCGCTCCCAGTAACGGTAAGATTCGATCTGGTAGACGAGCACCGCCCGCTGCTCACCGCCGTGCCCGACCAGGTCGCCCTGCTGATCTCCGTCTATATTGAGACGGCGCACCCTGCGTTTGCCGGCAACAGAATGCTTCCACACGGAGGTGTGCACGGTCTTGTCATGCCAGCGAATATCTTGCGGCAGACCTACGTTCACGGAAAGCAGCTGTGCCATTGTACGGACCTCGCGGTTTGTATCCGTGCGTACGGCTGACTCTAGCACCAGACCGGGGTCGACATAGCCCGCTTCGCGTAGAGGCGATAGGATCGCCTGCCGCTGTGGTGTTAGATTCGACAAATGCCGCTACTGCAAACGCTGGACATCGATCTGCCCATCATTCAAGCGCCGATGGCCGGAGTGTCGTCGCCCGCGATGGCCGCCGCAGTATCCAATGCCGGTGCGCTGGGGTCGATTGGCGTTGGGGCGACCGATGCGGAGGGCGCGCGCCGAATGATTGCTGCGGTCCGTGAGCGCTCCAAGCGCTCCCTCAACGTCAATGTCTTCTGCCACCGGCCGGCGACGGCGGATAACACGCTCGAGGCTGCTTGGCTCGAGCGTCTACGCCCTCACTTCGAGCGGTTTGGCGCAAAACCTCCGTCGAGGCTGAAGGAGATCTACCGCAGTTTCGTTGAAGACGATGCGATGCTGGCAGCACTGCTCGTGGACAAGCCGCGTGTCGTGAGTTTTCATTTTGGACTTCCTTCCGCTGATCGCATTCGTGCGTTGCGCGAGGCGGGTATCGTACTCCTGGCCTCCGCAACCAGTGTCGCGGAGGGTCGCATGATTGTGAAGTCAGGCGTGCATGCAGTCGTTGCGCAGGGTTTCGAGGCGGGCGGCCATCGCGGCGTATTCGATCCCGATGCCGAAGATGACTGCCTCGGAACCATGGCCTTGACACGCCTCCTGGTGCGCGAATTGGATGTTCCGATCATCGCGGCCGGCGGCATCATGGATGGAGCCGGTATTGCTGCGGCACTACGCCTGGGCGCGAGTGCCGCGCAACTCGGCACCGCATTCATCGCCTGCACCGAGTCGGATGCCGATGCGAGCTATCGTAAGGCGCTGGCCGGCGAGGCGGCGAATCACACTGTCATGACACGCGTCATCTCCGGGCGCCCCGCCCGTTGTCTCCGGAATCGGTTCACCGCGTTGGGCGCAGACGTTTCGCGGCGGCAGATTCCGTCCTACCCGATTACCTACGATGCGGGCAAGGCGCTCAATGCGGCTGCAAAGGCTGCGCACGAGGCTGGATACGGCGCGCAGTGGGCCGGGCAGGGCGCACCACTCATGCGGGAGCTACCTGCGGCGGAACTTGTGGCTGCCCTGGCGGCGGAGGTCAGACACGTCTTTTCAGACCCGCCTCTTTAACGGGAAGCTTCCAGTGGGGCCGCACGAAATGACAGGTGTAGCCTTCGGGATACCGGTCAAGATAGTCCTGGTGCTCGGGTTCAGCCTCCCAGAAGTCGCCGGCCGGGGTTACCTCGGTCACCACCTTGCCCGGCCAGATTCCGGAAGCATCGACGTCGGCGATGGTGTCTTCGGCGATACGATCCTGTTCCTCGCTCGTGTAGAAGATCGCCGATCGATAGCTCATTCCAGAGTCGTTGCCCTGACGATTCCGCGTGGTCGGGTCGTGGATCTGGAAGAAGAATTCCAGAATCTGCCGGTAGCTCACCTTGGTCGGATCAAAGATGATCTCGATCGCTTCGGCATGGGTGCCGTGATTGCGGTAGGTCGCGTTCGGCACATCGCCGCCCGTATAGCCGACTCGCGTCGACACCACGCCGTCATGCCGGCGGATGAGGTCTTGCATGCCCCAGAAGCAGCCGCCGGCAAGAACCGCTCGTTCAGTCTTCATCGGATATCTCCACCTGATAAATCACCGCCACCCGCTTAATATACTCGCCCGGTGGAAATGCGGCTGATCGCCGGCGGACAACGAGCCGATTCGACGACTAGCCGGTGAACCGCATTTGACGGTCGGTTTTAGGCCGCCGAGGTGATGTGCTCCGGCGTGATCTTGAAGATCACTCGTACTTCCCCGGGCTGTCGATACGGATATTTGTCCTGACCCAGATATTTCTTCGCCATTTTGTCAATGTGCGCGTCCGCGCCGCTGGTCGTACGTTCGCTCACACGGCCACGGACTTCGAGATATCGATACGGATTGTCGGGATCGGCGATCGACAGGGACACACGAGCGTCACGCTGCAGATTCTTGTCCTTTTGCCGCCCCACCGCGGTGTTGAAGATCACCCGTTCGCCATCGTAGTCGATCCACACCGGCGTCACCTGCGGTTCTCCGCCGGACATCAATGTTGCGAGATGCGCGAACGCTTTTTTCGTAAACAGATCGAGAAACGTATCCGGAATGACGGGTGTGCTCATGAGGGTCTCCGTGGTATCCAGTTGCCGGCAGCATAGCGAAGATCCGCCATCTTCGGTATCTCCGGCGATCATTTCGAGCCTTTCGACCAGGTAGACTACCTGAAGTCCGATTCCCGCGGCTGGGGCGGGACGGTTCCGGCGCCGGGCCGGCGTGGCCCGCCGCTTTAGGAGAGCGCACATGTTCAAAGCTTCTGATCTGTTCGTCGGTGCCCTCGAAAATGAAGGCGTCGATCGGATTTTTGGGATCCCCGGCGAAGAAAACCTCGATATCGTCGAGTCCATCCGCAAGTCCTCGATCAAGCTTGTCCTGACCCGGCACGAGCAGGCCGCTGCATTCATGGCGTCCACTTACGGAAGGCTCACCGGCAGGCCCGGCGTTTGCATCACCACCCTCGGACCCGGTGCATTGAACCTGTCGACCGGCGCCGCCTATGCGCTGCTGGGGGCCATGCCGATGATCATGATCACGGGGCAGAAGGGGATTCTGTCGTCCCGGCAGGCGCGGTTTCAGATTGTGGACATCGTGGCAGCGATGAAGCCGCTGACCAAACTTTCGCGCCAGATCGTCTCCCCGTCGATGATACCGACTCTGGTGCGTGAAGCCTTCCGCGTGGCGCAGGAAGAGCGTCCGGGCCCCATACACCTGGAATTACCTGAAGATATCGCGGCCGCAGAGTGCGAGCAGGTTGCGTTGGTTCCTCCGCATCCGGTCGAGCTTCCCTTGGCGGGCGCGGACTCCCTCGATCGCGCAGCGCGGATGATCGTGCAGGCTCGATGTCCGCTGTTGATGCTCGGTGCGGCGGCGTCACGGCCGCGGTCGACTTCGGATCTCGCCCAGTTCGTACTGCGGACCCGCATCCCCTACTTCACGACGCAGATGGGCAAAGGCACGGTGCCGGGAGGAACCGAGCTTTACATGGGCACAGCGGCGCTGTCCGAGCGCGACTACGTGCATGAGGCCATAGTACGAGCCGATCTCATCGTCACCATCGGCCACGATACGGTCGAGAAGCCGCCGTTCATCATGGGCGCCCAGGGGCCGAAGGTCATTCACGTCGGGTATCAGCCGGCGAATGTTGAGCAGGTCTACTTCCCTCAAGCGGAAGTCATCGGCGACCTTGGCCCATCACTCAAGCTGCTTGCGGATCGGATCGAGGGCAAGATCCCCAATGCGCAAACCCTCTTGCCGCTGCGGGAAGGCATCTTGAACCGGATTGCCGCGCGCGCTACCGAAGACCGCTTCACGCCGCAACGGCTGGTGCATGACGTCCGCGAGGTCATGCCGGCGGATGGAATCGTGGCGCTCGACAACGGCATGTACAAGATCTGGTTTGCGCGAAACTATCGAACGCGCGTCGCGAATACCCTCCTGCTCGATAACGCCCTGGCCACGATGGGAGCGGGCCTGCCGTCCGCGATCATGGCCGCGATGCTGTATCCCGAACGCCGCGTCATGGCCGTCTGCGGCGACGGGGGTTTCATGATGAACAGCCAGGAGTTGGAAACGGCCGTGAGGCTCAAGCTCAACTTCGTCGTTTTGCTCATCGAGGACCACGCCTTCGGCATGATCCGTTGGAAACAGGCGGTCGACCATTTCCCCGATTTTGGCATGACATTCGACAATCCTGATTTCGTGAAGTATGCCGAAGCGTACGGCGCGAAGGGGACGAGAGTCCGCGCAGTCTCCGAACTGCGATCCACACTGGAGAATGCGTTCACCGGTGGTGGCGTCCATCTCGTCATCGTGCCCATCGATTACTCGGAAAATACCCGAGTCCTGGTCGACGAGATGCGTCAACGACCGTCTCGGCACGGGCCAGCTTGACCGGCGGCGATTGACAAGGGCGCGCCGACTCACCAAAGTCCGCCTAGAACAGAGCCGGACTGTTGCATCGTCACGAGCCGCCGGTCGGACAGCGCTGATCCATGTACGGGGAGGGAGTGACATGCCGGGGTCGCGGGTCTTGCTCTACGTTGCGTTGGTGCTGGTGAACCTTGCGTCCATCGGCGTGTGGATCTGGACTGCGAAGCGACGCGGTTTGCGCGAACGCCCATCATCAGCGGACGCTGCGATCGGATTCGGGACGAACTTTCTCGACACTCTGGGCATCGGTTCGTACGCCCAAATCACGGCACTGTTCAAACTCCGTGGCCGGCCTGCGGATGAGCTCATCCCCGGGACGCTCAATGTGGGGAGCACCGTACCCGCCTTCCTCGGTACCTTTCTGTTCGTCTCCGCGGTGACGGTGGATCCCGTGCTGCTTACCTGCATGGTTGCGAGCGCCGCCGGGGGCGCCTGGCTCGGTGCGGGTGCGGTGAGTCGCATGCCGCGTCGGAGGATTCAGCTCATCATGGGTGCTGCGCTGCTGATCGCGGCGTGTTTCCTCGCGATGACGAATCTGGGTGTGTTGCCGCCGGCGGGCACGGCAATGGGCCTCGCGGGCTGGCGCTTTGCCGTTGCGGTCGCCGCCAATTTCGTGCTGGGCGCGCTCATGTGCGTGGGCATAGGCAACTATGCACCCAGCATGGTTCTGCTCGCGCTGCTCGGTATGCATCCGATCGCCGCGTATCCGATCATGATGGGAAGCGACGGTGTGCTGATTCCGGTCGCGAGCCTTGGCTTCATACGGTCAGGCCGGTACGCGCACGGCCCCGCGCTTGGCCTGACGGCGGGCGGCGTGGTCGGTACGCTGAGCGCCTTTCCGCTGGTGAATGCGATTGCGGCTCATCTCATGCTGATGCGCTGGCTGGTGATCATCGTGATCATTTACGCGGCTGTGTCGATGTTGCGCTCTGCACGTATACCATTCGTGCCTGCGGCGCCGGCGCTGACCGAAAGACGTTCTTGAGGCGACCGATCATTGTGAGGCCCGTCGCGGGCGACCGATAAGCCGCCGGCGTGGAGGGAGCGGTTTGCTCCTACGGGTTTCTGCGGATGGGCAAACGGGACCGCCCACCTTAAGATATTAGCGGCGCCCGGTCGCGTGTTTCTGCAGTGGAAAGGAGTCTAGAAACATATGAAAGTCGTCCTGTTTTGCGGCGGTTTCGGGACCCGGCTCCGAGAGCACTCCGACACAATTCCCAAGCCCCTGGTGAGTGTCGGGTTTCGACCGATCATCTGGCACTTGATGCGGTATTACGCCCATTTTGGACATACGGAGTTCATTCTGTGCCTCGGATATCGCGGCGATATGATCCGCGAGTACTTCCTGCACTATGATGAAGCGTTGACCAATGACTTTACGTTGAGCCACGGCGGCAGCCACATTGAATTGCATTCGCGGGACATGGATGACTGGCGCATTACTTTCGTCGACACGGGTCTGCACAGTAACATCGCCCAACGCCTGCTGAAGGCGCGCCGTTATATCGGCGACGATGAGATGTTCCTCGCCAATTATTCGGACGGTCTGTCTGCGCTGCCGCTGGATCGGCAGATCCGCGAGGTACAAGCCAGCTCGGCCGTCGCTATTTTTGCCGCAGTGCACATGCCGCACACTTTTCATGCGGTGAGCTGCGATACCAAGGGAACCGTCACCGGCATTCGTCCCCTGAGCGACGTGGACACCTACATCAACGGCGGGTTTTTCGTCTTTCGAAAGGAGATCTTCGATTATATCCAGGAGGGCGACGAACTCGTCGAACAGCCCTTCCAACGGCTGATCGGGGAACAGAAGCTGCTCGCGTATCGCTGGGACGGATACTGGCAATGCATGGACACCTTCAAGGACAAGATTACGTTCGATCGGATGGAGGCCCACGGGAAATGCCCGTGGATGGTGTGGCAGCAGGCACCCGACCAGGTGCCGCGGCCGTCAGCCATTCATGCGGCGCAGCAGTCCCGCCCTTTCGAGCGCCGTGGCGGCGGTCGAAATCAGCCGGAAATCCAGGCCGGATCGGTCGGCGATGGCCAGCAAATCGGCGTACCCGTCGGATTGATTGAGCACCCACAGGATGGCATGCTCGAAGTTGCTGGGACTGTGCCCGCCAACGACGTTAAATAGGCCCCGCGGCCCGAGGCGCGGCTCGCATTTCGGCGACAGATTGACGAACCGGCCGTTCGCATCGAGCAGTGACATGATCTCTTCGCAGGTCCGCAAGGAATCCGCCAGCGCAGGTATCGTCACGAAATCCAAATTGTCCGCAGACGTGTGGTATTCCGGGTAGCGGCCATTCGGTGTGCGCGTCAACCTTCCGACGGGTAAATTGAATCCGGGCGAGCAGAATTGCCGTTCGTCGTATCCGTACGGCGAAAAATCCTCGCAGGCCCCGCCTACCTGGCGACCGAGCACGTATTCGGCGACGCGATCGATGCCGGCCTTGCCGCGGCGACTGCGCTTGTAAGTAAGGGGCCCCCGGTCGCCGAGCGAGGCTAATACCAGGCCGTGGCGCACGGCGCCGACCCGTGATTCGTTCAGCTGCAGCCAGGCGATCGAGCCGATCGTGGCCGGTCCGAATATGAATCGATAGCTGTAATGATTGTGCCCCGATAGAGCACGGCGTTGCGCCAGCAGGGTGGCGATCGACAACGCCGCCAAGTTGTCGTTGCACAACGAAGGATGGCAGTCGTGCGTGTAGATCAGGACTTCCTCCGGCACGGCGCCGGGCACCACGCATTCGGCCAGCGTCAGCACGCCCGGGACGAGCGACGAATCGATGCAGACGTCGTACTCGGCATCGCGCAGCCCATCGAGTTGCCGCTGACTCAAACAGAACCCCCAGTCTTCGCGATAGTAGCTGGTTCGATAGGGAATCCAGTCAGGATGGTCCGGCAGCGAATGTAAATGGGGCTTAAGCGTATCGAGCGACATACGCCTCTTTATCGGCACGGAGTAATTGACCACGTGCAGATTGCTGCGGCGAAAATCCACGATTCGTCGGCCGGCCACATCCTGGATATAGGCGTCTTCGATGTTCCATTCCGGAGGTATCGACCAGTCGAAGACCGGTGTGCCTGTCGCGATGTGGGTTCGCTTCAACGGAATGCGGCGCTCCAGAATATCGAGGGTGTCGCGGACACCGCGGCCGGTGATGCTGCGGCAGATGGGGTAGAGATCCTCGATCATCGAATAGGCGGCGGCGCCTAGTTCGGCATATTCGTCGCTGGCATCGACGCCGTCCCGGCTCACCGGCCGATGCCTTCGTAGGTATCGAACGCCCAGGGATCGAGCATGCGCCGTCCATCCACCACCAACGGTTGCCGCGCCAGCGTTTGCAGGATCCCTGCCAGGTTCGAGAATTCCGCCCAGCGCGTGACCAACACGACGATTTGCGCGCCGGCGACCGCTTCGTGCAGCGATCCGGCCAGCGTCACGCCACTCAATTCCTCGTGTTCATGGGGGTGCGCAACCGGATCGAAGGCGGTGATGCGCGCACCGCGGGCCTTGAGTCGACGGATGAGAGGAAACGCCGGCGACTCTCGCACATCGCCGGTATCGGGCTTGAAGGCGATGCCGAGCACCGCGACCGGGAGATCGTTCAGGGAGTCGAAATGGCGGCCGATCAGGCGCATCACCTCATCGGCTTGGGTCCGGTTGATGTCGAGCACGCTTCGCAGAAGACCCAGGTCCAGGCCGTGCTCCCGTCCTTGCCCGATCAGCGCGGTGACGTCCTTGGGCAGGCAGCTGCCGCCGAATCCGCAACCGGGCTCGAGAAAGCTCGTGATGCCCGCGGTGATGGTTTCATCCGCGCGGCGTGCCGTGAAGTAAGCCGCTTCATGCACACCGCGCATGACGTCGATCGCATCGATGCCGCCGACCGCAGTGCACAAGCGCGCGATTTCATTCGAAAAAGAGATCATCGTGGCGAGAACCGCGTTCGATGCGTACTTGATCATTTCCGCAGTGCTCGGATTGGTGATGATGCGCGGTATGCCGGCGTCGAACTGCTCGTAGAGTTCGCGAAGCACGTCGTGGGTACGCGCGTCGATGGCGCCCAGTACCAGCCGATCCGGCTGAGAGAAGTCCGCTACCGCGGTACCTTCGGTGAGAAATTCCGGATTCATGCCGAGCCCGAATCCGTCGCCGGCAATCTTGCCCGAGGCATTCTGCAGTGCGGTTCGAACCAGGCCGATCGTGGTGCCGGGGATGACGGTGCTCTTCACGATGACGGCATGGTATCGCTCCTTTTCCTTCAGGGCTGCGCCTATCTCGAGTGCGGCCCTCTCCACGTGCCGCAGATCGATCCTGCCTTGCGCGGCGGGTGTGCCCACCGCGATGAACGTCAAGTCCGTAGCCGCGACGGCGTCCGCCAGATCGGTGCACGCGCGCAGACGATGGCCGCAGTTGCGGCTCAACAGTTCGGGCAATCCCTTTTCATGGATCGGCGCCCGGGCCGAGTTGATCATGTCGACCTTGACGGGATCGACGTCGACGCAAAGCACGTCGTGTCCGCGTTCGGCAAGGCATACACCGGTCACCAATCCGACATAGCCGGTGCCGACGATGGAGACTCGCATCAGGCCGCCGTGGCGAGTCGATTGTGGCTGTACCAGATCAACGATCGATACACCCCCTCGTCGACCGAGACTTTGGGATCGAAACCGAGCTGGGTGCGCGCTTTGTCGATCATCGGGCAGCGGCGGTTGGGGTTGTCGATCAGGTAATTGGCTTCGCTGCTTCGGCCGAGAACGACCTTGCCGCGATAACGGAACAAATCGCCCGCCGCCCCCACGACTCTATCCGCCAGTTCGGCGATGGAGATTTCCGGCCGGTCCATCCCGATGTTGTAGGGTTCGCCGTCGCTGCCGCGTACCAGTACCTTGTAGTAGCCCACGGTTGCGTCCGTCGCATAGCAGAAGGTTCGCTTTGGGCTGCCGTCCGAGAGAATGACCAGGTCCCGATCGGCGAGCACATCCTTCGCAAAATCCGGAATGACGCGCCCGTCGGTGATTTTCAATCCGGGGCCGTAATTATTGAAGGGTCGCACCATGCGCACCGGCACTCCCGCCTGAGTGGCGAAGGTCACGCACAAGGTCTCGCCGAACCGCTTCGTTTCGTCGTAGCAGGCGCGCGGTCCGGTGCACGACACGTTGCCGCGATAGCTCTCGGGGGTCGGAATGGCCGCGGCCTCGGGGTCCCCATAGATCTCGCTGGAGGAATAGAACAAGAAGCCGCGCACCGGCCGGCCATCGTCGCGCTGCCGGACGGCATAATCCAGTAGATTGCGCAGACCGATGATGTTCGCGTCGATGCACTTGAGCGGTTGTGCGCGGTAGTAGATCGGTGAGGCGATCCCGGCAGCATGCACGATGTAATCGAAATGCCCCATATCCCTGGGCAGCGGTGCGGTCATGTCGTGACGATGAACGGAGAGGTCAGGCCGGCCGCGCAGGGCTTCCAGCCAGTCGGGCACCCCGCGCATGTAGTTATCGTATACCGCGACCTGGATTTTGGCGTGCGGCGAGTGCGCCTGATTCCAGTGCAAGGCCGCCTGAACGAGGTAGTATCCCAAAAAGCCGCCGCCGCCGGTGATCAGCAGGCGGCTGCCCGACATTTCGCCGAACTCCACGCTCAAGTCCGCGCACACGGCCGCCAAATCCTCCTCGAGGAGCTCCTGCAGACCAATCACTTGCCGATGCTTCTTCATGATGTGGGATTCCGTCATGGGTTCAAATGATCAATTTCCGGGCATGGAATGCCTCGGCATAGCGCGACGGCGAATTGCACTCGACGCCGCGGAGCCGAAGATGACCCCGGAACAACTCGGCATCGAACCACTGGCGGGTGCGTTGCGAAGAGAAGCACTGCATCAACGTGTCGACTTTCAGACCGACCGTGCCGGCCGACAAGGGACAGTACAGGCCGGGCTGTGCCAAGTCGCCTTCGTACTTCGGAATCTCGTATTCCAAGATGGCGTGATTCCGAAAGGTATTCCAAGTGATTTCAGATACCAGCCGGTGGTCTTGATGGCGGTCCGCGAGATAGTGCGTCATGATCAGATCCGGGCTTACGCGCGCCTTCAATGCCTCGAAGGCATCTTTGACGTCGGCGCCCGAAAAGGGCAGATAGCCGGCCCTGAAATGATGCACCTCCAGCGTCAGATGCGGACCTCGTCCCAACAAAGAGGCCGCGGCAGCCCGGGTTTCCGATTCGCGGACCGGATCGCCGGAGAATACCACCCACACGAAGTGCAAGTCCGGATGACGCCCCTGCAGTTCGACCAGCGTTCCACCGCATCCGATCTCGATATCGTCGCAATGCGCGCCCAGGCAAAGCACGACACCGTCAGCCGGAAGGTCCGGCTTGAATTTGACCGTCATCGCCTGGGATCGCGGCGCGCCGAGCTCACGCGATGATCTCGGGACTCGGAATGGGAATGATGAACCGGCAACCCCAATCGCGAACGAAGGACATTTGCGACGTGATTTCAGTGCGCAAGTTCCAGGGAAGGATGAAGAGGTAGTCCGGCTTGGTTTGCCGGATCATGTCCGGAGCGTGAATCGGAATATGGGTTCCCGGCGTGTACTTTCCTTGTTTGTAGGGGTTGCGATCGACGGTGTAGTCGAGAAAGTCCGTACGGATGCCGCAATAGTTCAACAAGGTGTTGCCCTTGCCTGGCGCACCGTAGCCCACGATCGTTTTGCCGGCGCGCTTCAGGGCGATCAGCAAATCTAGAATGTTCCGTTTCGTCGCCTTTACCTGTGTATGGAAATCCATATAGGTCTCGATACGGTCGAAGCGCAGGCGCAATTCCCGGTCACGCAACTCCGTGACGCCGGCGGTGCCCGGCTTCGACAGATCGGCGGCGTGCCGGGCGTAAATGCGGATCGACCCACCGTGAGTGCTCAGTTCATCCACGTCGAATATGCACAGACCATGGGCGGCAAATACCTTCTCGACCGTCAAGAAAGAGAAATAGCTGAAATGCTCGTGGTAGATGGTATCGAATTGATTGTGTTCCATCAGGCGCTGCAAATGCGGAAATTCCATGGTGGCGACGCCGCCGGGTTTCATGAGCACCTTTATTCCGGCGACGAAATCGTTGAGATCCGGCACGTGCGGCAGGACATTGATGCCGCACACCAGATCCGCGGCGCCGTATTGTTCGACGATGCGCGCCGCATTGGCGAGGCCGTGAAACGAACAGCTCGTGCGGATTCCTTTTTCGCGCGCGACCTTGGCGATGTTCGCCGCCGGCTCTATCCCGAGGACGGGAACGGCTGCGGCATGGAAGTGCTGCAACAGGTAGCCGTCGTTGCTCGCAATTTCGATCACCAGGCTGTTTCGGCCGAGCTGCAGGCGTTGCCGCATCTTCTCAGCATAGCGGCGCGCATGCTCCACCCAGGAATCGGAGTAAGAAGAGAAATACGCATATTCGCCGAAGATGTCGCGGGGTGCGACGAACTCCTCGACCTGAACCAGGAAGCAGGCATTGCAAATGCGGGCGTGCAGGGGGAAGAAAGGCTCCATGGCGTTCAGATTGCGCTGCTCGATATGTGCTTGGCATAACGGAGACATGCCGAGATCCACGAAAGTCGTCATCTCGATCGCACCGCAGAAACGGCAGTGAGGTTGGTAATCGGCCTGCATGGCCGTTGGAATGGCGCTCATATCAGCCTCAGACCCGCTCCAGCCATGATTCACGCCAGTATTGATAGGTTGCACAGCCCGACCATGGTCGAGTAGCGATCATCGATGAAGCGCTCGATGCGCCTGCGCACGCGGTAGGTCTTGCCGCAGCGGGCAAGCATTTCCCGATCGAACCCGTGGGCTCCGGCATCGTCGAGGGTAGAGAGGATGTCTTCGGCATACGTACTTCCACCAGGTCGCCGCGCCGCAACGGGATCATCGATACGCTCCGTTTCATCTCGAGTTGCTTAATGTACCGTGGCTAAGTTATACCCTAACCATGCGGTCCGACGGAATCAGGCATGCATGCATGCTTATTTCACACCGGTGAATCCAAGGGTGGCGGATCGACAGATTGAATTGCATAAGGGATTACGCGGATGGCGCTGCGATCGGACAAGATAGCCGGCGACACATCGGATGGGAGTCGTGATGCGCCCGGCATTCTGCACTCCGGCGCGTCCGGCGACGTACTGGTCCTGTCGATGCGGCGGCAAGCCACTCTGGTCGCTTATTGCGCCTTGTACGAGTTCGAGGACGTCATAGTCGACCTGACCGGGGCGGACCGGATTGACGTCAGCTCGTCGCGATCGCTGGAATTCTCACGCCGCGTGTTCAAAGTGCTGCGGCATTCGAGCGGATCGCGCAGACTGGCCTGGGCGTGCTCGCCGAAGCCGGTCCGGACCAGCTTGCGCCGCTACGAATTATTTTTCCCGGTATTCACGCATCCCCATGAATTATATGCGCTGGCCAGCGTCCCCGAGTGGCGCGGCCACTGCCGGTTGGCGGCGTGCTATATCGCCGAGATGTGGCTGCATCAGTTGCCGAATTATCTGCTGGAAATGCTGTCCGAGTTCGATCACATATTCCTGGGCGTGCAGCATCCGGTCGAGGAGGTGGCCAGGATTGCCGGAAGGCCGTGCAGCTATCTGCCGCTGGCGGCCGACGTCGTGCGCTTCTCGCCGTACCCTCAACGTCCGGACCGCGTGATCGACGTCTGCAACATTGGCCGGCGTTCGCCGGTAACCCACGCGGCTTTGATGGCGCTCGCGGCCAAGGCGAAGATTTTTTATTACTACGATACCGTCGCCGCCAGTGGTCTCGGCAACAAGCAGCGCACGTTTCTCGTTCAAGATGCGGCGGAGCACCGGCTCCTGCACGCCAATCTGCTGAAGCGCAGCCGCTACTACGTCGCCAACCGAGCGCTCATCAACGACCCTAAATTTACACGCG
>Ga0070696_100001483_pt1 | contig 15363 bp, 15 predicted proteins | sample KBSK1253metaG_FD_65474 | JGI IMG/M metagenome (GOLD analysis project Ga0070696, IMG submission 65474) | Corn, switchgrass and miscanthus rhizosphere microbial communities from Kellogg Biological Station, Michigan, USA - KBS K1-25-3 metaG | ecosystem: Host-associated > Plants > Roots >... | reverse complement strand
GCGGTCTGCTGCCGCAGATCGTCCATGGTTCCGTCGGCGGCGATCTTCCCCCGGTACAGAATGGCGATCCGGTCGCACATCACCTCCGCCACCTCCAGGGTGTGCGTGCTCATGAGCACGGTCCCACCTCGATCCACAAATTGGCGAAACAGGTCCTTGAGCAGGCGGGCGCTCTTGGGGTCCAGCCCCACCATGGGCTCATCCACCACCACTACCTCCGGACGGTGGACCAGCGCGCCGGAGATGATCAGCTTCTGCCGCATCCCGTGGCTGTATGTCTCGGTGAGCTCGTGCTTCCAGGAGGTGAGCTCAAAGAACTCCAGCAGCTCGTCGATCCGCCGCTCCACCAAGGCACCCTGTTGGCCGTAGAGCGCTGCCGCGAAACGAAGGAACTCGCCCCCGGTCAACTTGTCGTACACAAACGGGCGGTCGGGGATGTAGCCCAGCCGGGCCTTGGCCTCCAGAGGACGCTGCTGGATATCGATTCCGCCCACCAGCACCGTGCCGCTGGTCGGCCGCAGAATTCCTGCGATCATGCGCAGGGTCGTCGACTTGCCGGCGCCGTTCGGCCCGAGCAGCCCGAAGAGCTCGCCTCGCGGGACCTCCAGATCGATGCCGTCCACCGCGGTGAACTTGCCGTAGCGCTTGGTCAGGCCAGCGAGCCGGATCACGTGGTCCTCCGCAGAATGGCTTCCACCATTTCCCGCTCCTCCTCCCGTTCGACCACGATGCGCAGCTCCGCCGGAGGCCTTTCGCCGGCTTCCCGAGGGAAGGTCTCGGCCAGCAGAGATGCGGCTTCTTCCATGCTGAGCTGTCCGGCACCCGCTCCCACCAGGGGCGCGGCGATTGTCCCCAGTCCCCAATCGGTCGCCCGTTGCCAGGCGGAGACCAGCGCCCGGCGGACAACCTCGCGACCGACCGGCGAGCTCGGATCCCGAATTACGACGTGCAGGACGAAGGGGGCCTTCAGATCTCCGCCCCCGGTCACGACGGCAGCTCCGGCCTCGAGCGGTGTGGTCACTCGCCGCTGCGCCTCGAAGCGATCCCCGGCTTGGCGATCCAGCCGGGACATCGCCGGCGTCACCGGATCAAGGCTCTGATCCGCCGACCGGAGAACCGCGTCTACCGCAACTCCAGCCAGATCATCCACCACCACCCGAATCACGTTCGGACAAGCTCCTTGGCCCGACAGTACATCTCCCGAGCCTCCTCGGGACGACCCATGCGATCGAGCACTCTCCCAATAAGATGGTAAGCCTTGGCCTCATTGGGGTCGACCTGGAGTGCTCGTTTCAGCGCCGAATGAGCCCCAACCAGGTCACCCGCCTGGTTCAGAGCATCGGCCAGATAGTAGTAGGTCCGGGCGTTATCCGGCTGGAACTCGAGGGCGCGCTGAAAATGCGCTGCCGCCTCGATGACCAGCCCGCGGCGCCAGAGCAACATCCCCAACTCGAAGTGCCCGGGAGCGTGCGAGGGGTAGAGCCGGAGGAGGTGCCGGAGGTCGGTCTCCGACTCCTCGTAACGAAGCCGGCGGGCGAGGATCGATCCCCGCAGTAACAGGAACTCCGTCTGATCATGGGTGGCTTCGAGCCCCTGGGTCAGGACCGAGATTGCCTCGTCGTGCTCATCCCGCTGGTCCAGCAGCCGCGCCAGGTGCAGGCGGGCCTCCACCTGCTGGGGCTCGTTCCGGAGCAACTCCCGGTAGACCGGGATCGCCGCACCGCCGAGGCCCTCCCGCACCAATCCGTCGGCCCGCTGCAACAACTGCGAGTCAAGCTCCGGCCCTTGGCCGCCGCCCGGGGCGGCGGTCACGGTAGGCTCGTCCGGAACCGGGGAGTGTGTCATCGAAGCTGTGGTATGGTAGAGGCCGAGGATGCAAACGGGAAGCCAGGAAGGCGGCCGCTGCCGAGTGCACCTTGCGCAGTTCGAGGACGGCCCCCGCCGGTTGACCCCCGGCTCCGGCTTCGGGTACCTTTCGGGGCTATGGCTCAGGAATATTTGATCGTCCGCGGGGCCCGCGAGCACAACCTCAAGAACATCTCCGTTGCCATCCCCCGCAACCAACTCACCGTAATCACCGGGCTCTCCGGCTCGGGCAAGTCTTCGCTCGCCTTCGATACGATCTACGCCGAGGGACAGCGTCGCTACGTGGAATCTCTCTCGGCGTACGCCAGGCAGTTTCTCGGCCTCATGGAGAAGCCCGATGTCGACGCGATCGAAGGGCTCTCCCCGGCGATCTCCATCGAGCAGAAGAGCAGCGGTCAGAATCCGCGCTCGACCGTCGGCACGGTGACCGAGATCTACGATTACCTCCGGCTGCTCTGGGCCCGGGTGGGAATCCCGCACTGCCCCAATGATGGAACCCCGGTGACTCGGCAGAGCGCCTCACAGATCACGGATATCGTGCTCGGATGGCCCGCGGAGACTCGGATCGAGGTGCTCGCCCCCATGGTGCGCGGCCGGAAGGGGGAATTCCGGGATCTCTTCGAGGACGTGCGCAAGCGCGGGTTCGTGCGGGTGCGAGTCGATGGCCAGACGTACGATCTGGGCGCGGTGCCTGCGCTCAATCGCCGCCAGAACCATGATATCGCGGTGGTGGTGGATCGACTCGTGGTTCGCGCGGCCGACCGCTCGAGACTCAACGACTCGATCGAAACGGCGCTGAAGACGGCGGACGGTGTGGTTGAGGTAGTCAGGTACGGAGAACGGGGAACGGTAAACAGTGAACGGGCGGGAAGTGCGGCGGCCGTTTCCCGTTCACCGTTCACTGTTCACCTCTTCTCTGAGCGCTTCGCCTGCCCGGTCTGCGGCCTCTCCTTGCCCGAGCTCGAGCCTCGACAGTTCTCCTTCAATTCCCCGTTCGGCGCCTGTCCCGACTGCCACGGGGTGGGTACCCGCCGCGAGGTGAACGCGGAGCTGGTGCTGGGCGATCCCAGCATTTCCATCCTCGAGGGGGTGATCCTCCCTTGGGGAGAGCCGAGCGGATATCTCCGCAAAGTGGTGCTGCCGACCCTGGCAAAGGCGTTCAAGTTCGACTTGAACGCGCCCTGGGGCGAGCACCGGGAGGAGGCAAAGCAGGCGATCCTCTACGGCGCGCCAGGCCGCTTCCGCTTTCCTACCGACGGGGCCAAGGGGCGAGGTGAGTTCGAGAGCGAATGGGAGGGTGTGCTTCGCAACGTCGAGCGGCGCTATCGAGAGTCCAGCAGCGACGCTGTTCGCACCGGCCTGGAAGAGTTCATGATCGAGCAGCCCTGCCAGTCCTGTGGCGGGAAGCGGCTCAAGCCGGAGAGCCTCGCCGTGCTGGTGCACGGCCGAAGCATCGGCGATGTGGTGGATCTCCCGGTCCAACGGGCGCTCGATTTCTTCGAGAGCATTCCGCTTCGGACCCAGAACCAGGCCGGCCTGGATCCGGACATTGCGGGACCGATTCTGAAGGAAGTAGGCGACCGGCTCCGCTTCCTGCGCGATGTCGGACTGGAGTATCTCACGCTCGGACGAGGCGCGACCTCGCTTTCCGGGGGCGAGACCCAGCGCATCCGGCTCGCCACCCAGATCGGGTCGAGACTGGTTGGGGTGCTCTACATCCTGGACGAACCCAGCATCGGGCTGCACCAACGAGACAACGAACGGCTGCTGGGGACCCTCCGAGGTCTTCGGGATCTGGGCAACACCGTCATCGTGGTGGAGCACGACGCCGACACCATCGAGGCAGCCGACCATGTGATCGATCTCGGCCCCCGGGCCGGACGACTTGGTGGGGAAGTAGTGGCCGAGGGGGTGGTCGAAGACGTCCGCTGTCATCCGACCTCGCTAACCGGGCGCTATCTCCGAGGCGAACTGCGGGTGCCGGTTCCACCCGGACGGCGCGAGGCACCGCCACAGCATCGGCTTCGGATTGTGGGCGCCAGGGCAAACAATCTGCAGAATCTGACCGTCGACATCCCGCTGGGATTGTTCGTCGCGGTCACCGGGGTTTCCGGCTCGGGGAAGTCGAGCCTGGTGAGCGACATTCTGTATCAGGCGCTGGCCCGTCACTTCTACCGCGCCAAGCTGGTTCCCGGAGCCCACTCGGCAATTGAGGGTCTGGACCGAATCGACAAGGTCATCGACATCGACCAGAGCCCCATCGGCCGCACGCCGCGCTCCAATCCGGCGACCTATACCGGGCTGTTCACCCCAATCAGGGAGCTGTTCACCCAACTGCCCGACGCGAAGATGCGCGGGTATGGCCCGGGGCGGTTTTCCTTCAACGTGAAGGGCGGGCGGTGCGAAGCCTGTCAGGGCGACGGGCTGGTCAAGATCGAGATGCACTTCCTGCCCGACGTCTACGTCCCTTGCGAGGTGTGCAAGGGCCGTCGCTACAACCGGGAAACCCTGGAGGTCCGCTACAAGGGGCGGAGCATTGCCGACGTGCTGGATCTCACTGTGGCGGATGCCCTGGAGTTCTTCGCCAACCAACGGCGCATCGCGGAGAAACTCGAGCTGCTCAACGACGTAGGATTGGGATACATCCATCTCGGGCAAGCCGCCACCACCTTGTCGGGGGGTGAGGCGCAACGGGTGAAGCTCGCCACCGAGCTGGCTAAGCGGGACACCGGTCGCACCCTCTACATTCTGGACGAGCCGACGACGGGACTCCATTTCGAGGATGTGCGTCTGCTGCTCGACGTGCTCCATCGTCTGGTGGACAAGGGGAACAGCGTCGTGGTGATCGAGCACAACCTCGACGTCATCAAGACGGCGGACTGGATCATCGATCTCGGACCAGAGGGCGGCGAGCGGGGCGGGCGAGTGGTTGCCGAGGGAACCCCGGAAGACGTCGCTCGCGCCCCGGCCAGCCACACGGCCAGGTTCTTGAGGAAAGTGTTGAGACAGCAGTAAGGAGTAAGGAGTGAGGAGTAAGGAGTAACAGCTCACGATTCCAGGCTGACTCCTCTCTACTCGCCTCCCCTATACTCCTCACTCCTTCACTCCTCTCTTCTTACTCCTTACTTCTTACTCCTTACTCCTTACTTCTCACCTCTCATGATCTCTCGCCTACTCATCTTGCTTCCGGCGCTCGCCGGTGCCGCTGGCAGCGTCGCGGCACAACAGGCCGATTCCTCACTCCTGACGGTCGCTCGGATCTACGGCTCGGGGGAGTTCATCCCGGAACAGTTCGGCCCGGCGCGCTGGCTGGGTGACGGTTCCGCCTACACCACTGTCGAGCGGGCCGCGCAGGGGTCGGGTAGTGAGATCGTGCGATACGATGTGGAGAAGGGCAGCCGCGAGGTCATGGTCAGCGCGCGCGAGCTGACCCCCCAGGGTGAGAGTGTTCCGCTGGACATCGAGGATTACGCCTGGTCTCCTGACGGAAGGATGTTGCTGGTCTTCACCAATAGCCGGCCCGTGTGGCGATTGAATACGCGGGGAGACTACTGGGTACTTGACCGGACCAGCGGCCGGCTGCGGCAGCTGGGTGGCTCCTCGGCCAAGCCATCGACCCTGATGTTTGCCAAGTTCTCGCCCGACAGCCGTCGCGTCGGATACGTTCGAGAGAACAATCTCTACGTCGAGGACATCGCGACCGGTGGGATCACCGGGTTGACCACTGACGGCTCTCGCACGCTGATCAACGGCACCTTCGATTGGGTCTACGAAGAAGAGCTGATGAACTATTACGCCGATGGCTGGCGCTGGAGCCCGGACGGGCGCTCCATCGCCTATTGGCAGCTCAATGCCGACAGCGTGAAGAACTTCAATCTCATCAACAACACCGATTCGCTCTATGCTCGAGTGATCCCGGTTCAGTACCCGAAGGTAGGCCAGTCCAATTCAGCTGCTCGGGTTGGAGTGGTGAGCGCCGCCGGCGGAACCACTCGGTGGCTGGCGATCGAGGGCGATCCCCGCAATCACTACATCGCCCGGATGGACTGGGCTGCCGGCTCCGACGAGCTGATGCTGCAGCGGCTCAACCGGCGACAGAATACCAATGAGGTCATGCTTGGCAATGCCACCACTGGGGCGGTCCGCACCGTGCTGACGGAGCGGGACACGACCTGGGTCGACGTGGTGGACAGCACTGCCTGGATCGATCGGGGCAAGAGCTTTCTCTGGCAGAGCGAACGCGACGGTTGGAATCACGTTTACCTCGTGTCCCGCGATGGAAAGTCCACCAAGCTGGTGACCCGGGGAGCCTTTGACGTGCTGGATATCGTGGGCATCGATCAGGCCGGGGGTTGGCTCTACTACATTGCGTCCCCTGAGATCCCGACTCAGCGCTACCTCTTCCGTTCCCGGTTGGACGGGAAGGGCTCACCCGAGCGGCTCTCGCCCAAGAACGAGCCAGGCACCCACGCCTATTATCGGTCTCCCAACTTCCGCTACGCCATCGAAACCTTCTCCAGCCTGGGGAACCCGCCTGTCATCCGGCTGATTCGGCTGCCCGGTAGTCAGCTCATTCGCACGCTGGTGGACAATCGGGAGCTGCGCCAGCGGCTGGCCAGGATCGGTCACGGTTCGGTCGAATGGCTGAGCATTCCGGCCGAGGATGGCTCCAAGATGCCCGGGCTGTTGATGAAGCCCGTGGACTTCGACTCCACCCGCAAGTACCCGCTCCTGTTTTTCCTGTATGGCGGGCCCGGCCACAGTGAAGTCAACGATCTCTGGGGCGGCTACTACCTCTGGCACACCCTGCTCACCCAGAAGGGCTATCTGGTGGCCGTCGTGGATAATCGGGGCACGCCCCAACCGCTCGGCCGCGCCTGGCGGAAATCCATTGCCGGCCAGCTCGGTGTCCTGGAGACCCGAGACCAGGCGGTCGCCGCGCACGCCTTGTCTCAACGTCCCTATGTGGACACCGGCCGAATCGGTATCTGGGGCTGGAGCTATGGCGGGTTTATGAGCCTGAATGCGCTCTTCCAGCACCCTGAGATCTACCGCACCGCCATCGCGGTCTCCCCGGTGACCCATTGGGCGTTGTACGACAACGTCTACACCGAACGCTTCAACGGTCTCATCGATCAGAATCGGGCGGGGTACGACCGAGGCTCTCCCCTGACTTACGTCGACGGCCTGCGGGGGAACCTGTTGCTGGTCCACGGCAGCGGCGACGACAATGTGCACTACCAGAACAGCGAGCTGCTGATCAACGCGCTGGTGGCGGCGAACAAGCCCTTCTCCATGATGGAGTACCCTAATCGAACCCACTGCATCTGCCAGGGAAAGAACACGAAAGTTCACCTCTTCGAGCTGATGACCCGGTTCCTGGATCAGAACCTCAAAGCGCTCCCGTCTCCCGACCGCGGTACCCAACAGGCGGCGGCTGGTCGGTAGGCTCGCGCGGGCCTACATTAGAGGCCCTACCCTGGAGGGTCCCATGACGTACGAGGATATTGTTGCCCTGCTGGGTTACGCGGGCGGACACGAGCAGGTCGTGCGCATCACGACGACCGCCCGGACCGAAGTCGTCGGCATTCCCATGAGCGTGGACACCCACGTCACCGCTCACGAGGTATATCTCCGTCCGACCGGCAGCGATGATACCGAGATCGCAGTTTCCCTCGGCGCCATCGAGGCCGTGGAGCTGGTGGGCTGAGGCACGCGCCTGTCGTTCTCCTTCCCGTCCAGTACGTTGAAGTTGAGCCGAGATTGTTTCTCCTTGAAACACTCTCCCGGCCTGCGCCGTAAGGCCTGACTTGGGAGGCACCGGGCATGGATATGGAAGGCCTAGTCGCGATCATTCTCATCTTCGGCGGCGGCACCCTGTTTCTTTTGTCGGTCAGTCCGGTCGGTAGGGCATTCGCGGAGCGGATCCGGTCTCACGGAGCCAAGTCCGCACCGGATCCCGAGCTGTTGGCGGAGGTTGATGCCCTGCGGCAGGAGGTGTCGGAGTTGCACGAGCGGGTAGATTTCGCCGAGCGGCTGCTGGCCCAGCGGCAGGACCAGGGCAAAATCGGGGCAGGCGAGTGAGTTCCGCTAAACCAGGGAGCGCGGCATGATCCTTCAAACCCCGTCACCGATCCCACCGGTGCCGCCGATCCCGGTCGATCCCAATCTGATCTTTACTAACGACACGCCGGCTGTCGTGATGATTGTGATCGCCAGTCTCCTGGCCTGCACCATCATTCTCTGGCCCATCGTTCGAGCCTTTGCCCGGCGGATCGAACACAAGGGGGGATCCGACCCGGCACTGCGGGCCGAGGTCGAGCACCTGCAGCAGCGGCTGGGAGAAGTCGAGGTGCTGCAGGCCCGGGTCGCCGAGCTTGAGGAGCGGCTGGATTTCGCGGAGCGAATGCTGGCCCAGCCCCGCGAGCAAGACCAGTTGCACCGCTGAGGGAGGCGTACGGAGATGGATATCGGTGGTGGGCTGGTGGTCGCGATAGTGGTGATTTGCATTGGCCTGGTGAAGATCTTCCACGGACCCGTCGGCGACGCATTCGCCGATCGGCTGCGGGGACGATCCACCAGGGGCTCCGATCCAACTTTGCTGGCTGAGATGGAGAGCCTCAAGCAGCGATTGGCCGAGGTGGAAGAGCGTTTAGATTTCGCCGAGCGGCTCCTCTCACAGGGCGCCCACGGCGACCAGTTGCCCGGGGGAGCACATCGATGATTACCCGCGAGGACATTCAGTCCTTCCTGGACCGCTTCGAAGGCGGCAGCCTGACGGTCACCGAGATCGAGCCCAATCTCTGGCTCGCTCGCACGACCGACGATGCCGAGGTCGTTGTTCACTACGCCCCGCCTGTGGTGATCCTGCGGGTCCGGGTCATGGAGCTCCCGGCGAGCGAGCCTCGGCGGAGCGAGCTCTTTCGGCAATTGCTAGAATACAACGCTCGGGAGCTGGTGCATGGCTCCTATGGGCTCGAGGGTGATCACGTGGTGCTGACCGACACGCTCGAGCTGGAAAACCTCGACTTCAACGAGTTCGAGGCGAGCTTCGATTCGATCACCCTGGCGCTGGCCTCGCACCTCGGCGCCCTCGCGCCGTACCGGGAAAGGTGAAGCGACATGGGAATCTTTGATCGTCTCTCGGCGCTTCTTCGCTCCAACATCAATGATCTCATCTCCCGGGCCGAGAACCCGGAGAAGATGCTGAACACGTTGATCGTGGACATGAAGACCCAGCTGGCCAAGGCCAAGCAGCAGGTGGCCTCTGCCATCGCCGACGAGAAGAAGCTCCAGGGCGACGCGGAAGCCATGAAGAAGCAGGCCGAGGACTGGGAGCGGCGGGCGATGCTGGCGGTACAAGAAGGACGGGATGACCTGGCCAAGCAGGCCCTGGGCCGCTACAACGAGCATCTCCAGGGAGCCCAACAGCTGCACGAGACCTGGCTACGGCACAAGGCGGAAACCGAGCAGCTCAAGCTTTCGTTGCGTCAGCTCAACGATAAGATCGAAGAGGCCAAGCGGAAGAAGAACATCCTGATCGCGCGGGCCAAGCGGGCGGAGGCGCAGCAGCGGATTCAGGAGACCATGTCCGGTCTCTCCGACAAGAGTGCCTTCGAGTCGTTCGAGCGCATGGCGGAGAAGATCGAGGCCACCGAGCGGAAGGCCATCGCCGCGGCCGAGCTGAACGAAGAGATCTCAGGCGACCGGCTCGTGCGGCAGTTCGAATCGTTGGAATACAAGGGCAGCTCCGACCAGCAGCTGATCGAGCTCAAGGTCAAGATGGGCTTGATCGCAGCCGGTGGCACGGAGCAGGCAAAGCAGCTCAACCGCGGAGCCCAAGACATTCACGACGCCGAGCTGGTGGAAGAAGAGGAGCACGAGAAGTAGTCAGAGGACGAGAGGACGCAGAGGGCGGAGAGGACGGAGAAGACGCAGTCTGTCCTCTCCGCCCTCTGGTATTTATTGAACGCCCCAAACCCAGAAACCCATGACTACAGCGCCGGTTTATCTGATCATTGCGGACGGCGACTTCGGGCCGATGACCTCGAAGACCGCCAACTCGGTCATTCGCTACCTGCCCGACCGCGTCGTCGCGGTGCTCGACCGACAGCAGGCAGGCAAGACGGTCCAGGATATCCTGGGCTTCGGCGGATCGATTCCAATTGTCGCTTCGATGACCGAAGGCCTGGCCCTGGGACCCAATGCTGTCCTCGTGGGGATCGCACCTCAAGGAGGGCGGCTGCCGCCGGAGTGGCGGGCCTGGCTGGCAGAGGCCCTGGATCACGGGTGCGATCTCTGGAGCGGTCTCCACACCTTCCTGGGAGACGATCCCCTCCTGGCAGAGAAGGCCCGACTCCGCGGCCGCAAGATCTTCGACCTTCGCCGCCCGCCGCCTGATCTTCCCATCGCCGGGGGACGCGCCAAGGAAGTCGAGCCGCTGGTGGTCCTGACTGTGGGTACCGACTGCAACGTCGGCAAGATGACCGCGCAGCTCCAGCTCACCCGCCGACTCAACGAGCGGGGCTTGCGAACCCGCTTCGTAGCGACCGGACAGACCGGCATCATGATCGAGGGCTGGGGTATCGCGGTCGATGCCGTCGTGGCGGATTTCATCGCCGGGGCGGCCGAGCGGCTGGTACTCGAGGGGAGCCGCGATGCCGACGTCATCCTGGTGGAAGGTCAGGGGAGCATCAATCACCCGGGGTATTCCGGTGTGACTCTGGGGTTGCTCCACGGATCCTGCCCCGATGCCTTGATTCTCTGTCACCAGTCCTCCCGCGAGTACATCGGCGATTATCGCGAAGCGGCCTGGCTGCGGATTCCGCCGCTCACCGAATACATCCGGCTGTACGAGACCATCGGGTCGGCTGTCCACCCCACCAAGGTGATCGGGATCTCGCTCAATACCTACGATCTGAGCGACGTGGAGGCCCGCCGGGAGTGCGACCGGGCGAAGCGGGAGACCGGTTTGCCGGCCATCGATCCGGTGCGATTCGACCCTGCGCCACTGGTCGATGCGGTGGTCGCGATGCACGAGCGGTACAGCAGGAGAGCAGTGAGCAGTGAGAGGTGAGAGGTGACAGGTGAGAGGTGACAGGTGAGAGGTGACAGGTGAGAGGTGACAGGTGAGTGAGGTCTACTCCTTACTCATTACTCCTTACTCCTTACTTCTAACTGCTCACTGCTCTGCTGCGGTCCAGGGCTACTCGGTGCGCTTGAATGATGATGGGTCGGTGGGAGCGGGCTGTAGGTTTGCCCATGCTGCCCGGCCCTCCCGCCCAACTTCTCCCCGCTGTGCCCCTCCGTGCCCTCATGGGCCTCGCCCCACCGGGCGAGGTCCTCGGTGCGTGGGTTCGCGGCTGTCATCGCGTCCTCCGGCTCCACACGGCCGCGTTCGGCGACGTCCGCCGGTTGCTCGCCTCGCACGACCTCGGCTTCCTCCTACGCCGCTGCAGCCGGATCGCTATCCGCGACGGGTCGGACATCGCCGTGCTCCCCGCCGATCGCCTAATCGCCTGGCGAACGCTCCAGATCGTCATCGGCGCACCCTACTTACCTGATCTGCAACAGCTTCGCGCGTTGTATCCCGGCCTGCGGGCGAGCCGCCGGCGGATTACGGTGGCCGTCGGGCAGGACTCCGGACAGGCCGCCCTCGCGGCCTGCGCCTCAGGCCACGTCCCGGTGCTGGCCACATGGATCGACTACAGCGGCGCGACCATCGGCATCGAGGCCACCGAATCCGGTTGACGGCGCGCCGCCCCGGTCTCTAGGTTAGGTCGTGATCCCACCTCTTCACGACCATGTCCGAACTTAGAGTCGTCCTCCTCGCCAGTATTGGCGATCTCCTGCGGCGCCTGGGCCAGATCCTCCGCATTGATGCGGAGGAGCTGATCCGCGATGGCGCCCGCGTGCTGGGCATCTGGCTGCTCGCGTGGTTGGCCTACCGCCTGGTGCGGCTCGCCGCTCACCGGATCGAGCTCGCCGTTGACGACGGCGACGACTCGGTCACTACCCTCCGGGAGCGGAGGGGACAAACCATCGCCCAGCTGCTGCGCAGTGTCGGGCGGGTCGTCATCACCGCCATCGCCCTGCTGCTCACCTTCAACATCTTCATCGACATCGGACCCATCCTGGCGGGCGCCGGCATCCTCGGATTGGCGGTGTCGTTCGGGGCTCAGAGCCTCGTCAAGGACGTGATCTCCGGCTTCTTCATCTTGTTCGAGAATCAGTTCGCCATCGGCGACGTCATCGAAGTGGCGGGCAAGAGCGGAGTGGTGGAGAAGATGACTCTCAGGGTCGTGGTGCTGCGCGATGGCGAAGGAGCCATGCACGTGGTACCCAACGGCGAGATCAAGGTCGTCAGCAACAAGACCCGCGGCTGGTCTCGAGCGGTGGTTGACGTAGGGGTCGGCTACGACGAAGACATCGACCGCGCCTTAGGTATCGTCCGCGACGAGGCGTCCCAGCTCGCCACCGATCGGGTGTGGTCCCCTCAGCTGGATGGGGCGCCGGAGGTCCTGGGGATCGAATCGCTGGGCGACAGCTCAATAGTGATTCGGACTCTCATCCGCACCCAGCCGGGCTCGCAGTGGGGGCTGGCGCGGGAGTTCCGCCGCCGAATCAAGAACCGGTTCGACCGCGACGGCGTCGAGATTCCGTTCCCCCAGCGCAGAGTCCATGTGCGGGTCGAGGGCGGACCAACGCCCGATAGCATCACGCCGGCGGCCGGGGCGGCCGCCGGATGAGCCTCCGACTCTACAACACCCTCACCCGCTCCATCCAGCAATTCGAACCGCTCCAGCCGGGGCGGGTCTCGCTGTATACCTGCGGTCCCACGGTCTACAACTACGCCCACATCGGGAACTTCCGAACCTTCCTGTTCGAAGACCTGCTGCGCCGGTGGCTCGAGGCCAGCGGGTACGAAGTCCTGCACATCATGAACCTCACCGACGTGGACGACAAGACCATCGCTGGAGCCGTCGCCGCTGGTCAACCGCTCCGAACCTACGTCCAGCAGTACATCGACGCGTTCCATGAGGACCGCCAGTATCTCCGGATCAAGGATGCCTCGGTCTACCCTCGCGCTACCGATTACGTCGGAGCCATGATCACGCTGGTCGAGGTCCTGCTCACGAAGGGGCTGGCGTATCGGGGCGCGGATGGATCGGTGTACTTCGCCATCTCCCGGTTCCCCGCCTATGGCAAGCTGTCCCAGCTCGACCGGCGAGAGCTGAAGGCAGGCGCCGGGGGACGGGTCAGCGCGGACGAGTACTCTAAGGAAGACGTGCGAGATTTCGCTCTCTGGAAGGCCGCTCAGCCCCAAGACGAAGCCGTGGGGGCCGCGTGGGATGCTCCCTTCGGCCGAGGCCGGCCGGGGTGGCACCTGGAGTGCTCTGCGATGGCGCTCGAGTTGATCCGGCAACACTTCGGCACCCAGGTGCTCGATATTCACGCCGGCGGCGTCGATCTGATCTTCCCCCACCACGAGGACGAGATCGCCCAGAGTTGTGGCTATACCGGCCAGGACTCCTTCGCCCGGTTCTGGGTACACGGTGAATTCCTCAACATCGCCGGCACCAAGATGTCCAAGCGGTACGGTAACATTCTCACACCACGGGACCTGAAGGAGCAGGGCGTAGACGCTGGCGCGGTGCGACTCCTCATGTGGAGCACCCACTATCGCAAGACCTTGGATTGGACCGACGATGCTCTCAGCGGCGCTCAGAAGGCCTCACAGCGCCTGGGCGAGTTCCAGCATCGGCTGCTTGACTCGCAGGGAGGGTCCGACGGCCCTGCCTTGCTCGAGGCCAGCCGCCGTCTCGACCAAGAGTTTACCGCCGCGCTGGATGATGACCTGAATGCTCCCCGCGCCTTGGCAGCGGTCTTCGCGTTCGTGCAGGCCAGTAACGCAGCGCTCGACGCGGGCGAGCGACCGGGACCGGAGGTGATCAAGTCCTGGAAACGGGCTGAGGAAGTCCTGGGCGTAGTTACCCCGGTGACGTTCATCTCGCCCGCTGGATCCGTGAACTATTCGGTGACGGTCTCAGAGGCTGACGACCTAGTGCTACCGCCTGAGCAGCCGCCGGAGGATCCGGAGCTCGCCAGACTTTGGGCGACCCGATGGGCAAAGGCGCGGCAGCAGAGGAAGAGCAAAAAGAAGTACGCCGAAGCGGACCGGATCCGCGAACTGCTCCGCGCGGCTGGATGGGAGGTTCGAGATAATCGGGACGGATCAATCGACCTGGTAGAGGTGCATCGTGCGGGGTAATCACTTTCCCCGCAAGCGGGGCCGTTTGCTGCGGCGGTCTTGCTTTCGCCGGTCCGAGAGGCTTCCCGAGCCATATAACTCCGCCAGCCGGCGCTCGATCTCAGTGGCCTCCCTGGCCAGCTCGGCCGACCTGCGCCGGAGCTTTTCTCCCTCGGCCAACAGGCGCTCGACCTCGTCGGCGCTCGACTGCGGTCCCGATTTACGCTGTGGCACGGACCCGATCCCCCGTCACGGCTTTAAGCCTCAAGCCTTTGCAAGATGGAGACCCCATCTGCGGGCGGAAGTGACCCCGGGCACAACGCCCTCATAAAAGTCATCCCTACCGGGCGGCTGCAGCGGACGGCCGCGGTACCCGAAAATTCGTCACCTGGTGCCCATTGACGCATCCTAAGTTGTCTACTATCATGCAAGTCTGTGTTTTTCGGCCTGTTCTAGGCTGACGTAGCTCAATCGGTAGAGCAGCTGATTTGTAATCAGCAGGTTAGGGGTTCGATTCCCCTCGTCAGCTCGGTTGCGCCGACACCTGACTCCTGAAATGGACCCCGCTTCTTCGCCGGCGGGGTTCTGTCTCAGATGAGGGTGAGTCGATGGCTCGGTGGGGTGACCGAGTGGCTAATGGTAGCAGACTGTAAATCTGCCGGGCTAACGCCCTACGTAGGTTCGAATCCTACCCCCACCATGTTGGGCGGTGCGGTAAGGCGGAACGGCGGTAGGGCGGTAGAAGGGAACTCGCGGGTGTAGCTCAGTTGGTAGAGCATCAGCCTTCCAAGCTGAGGGTCGCGGGTTCGAGTCCCGTCGCCCGCTTTGAGAGGACGGAAGAGAGGCGGACAGGGCGGACGTAACTGAGGCGGACGACGTTGACCGGTCCGCCGTGTCCGCCTCGGTGGAGTGAAAGGCAGCTGGGTTCCGCCTTGTCCGCCCGGAGATGTCGCTCGCGTAGCTCAGTTGGTAGAGCGCATCCTTGGTAAGGATGAGGTCCGCGGTTCAATCCCGCGCGCGAGCTTGAGCGGGCCGATGCCCGCGCTAACGGCTATCAGCTAACAGCTATCAGTCTTTGATCGCTGGCTTCAACGCTGAGGGCCGGGAGCCGATGCGAGAAGAGCAGGACTGTTAGCCGTTAGCTGTTAGCCGATAGCTGCGACCAGAGGGAGCACATGGCCAAGGCCAAATTTGAGCGGACCAAGCCGCATGTGAACGTGGGGACGATCGGGCACGTGGACCATGGG
>Ga0070696_100001479_pt1 | contig 15380 bp, 15 predicted proteins | sample KBSK1253metaG_FD_65474 | JGI IMG/M metagenome (GOLD analysis project Ga0070696, IMG submission 65474) | Corn, switchgrass and miscanthus rhizosphere microbial communities from Kellogg Biological Station, Michigan, USA - KBS K1-25-3 metaG | ecosystem: Host-associated > Plants > Roots >... | reverse complement strand
GTCCAGATACTTCACGGAATTTCCTTTTCCTATCGACAACCGTCCTTCGATCAGAACGATGCGCTCGTTGGCCGTGTGCCAGTGCGGCCGGAAGACATGACCCGCGGGATATCGCGCGAACAACTCCGTGGCGCCGGTTTGCGAATCCTCGCGAAGTACCACGCTCTCCGCCCCCGGCGGATCTCCGGCTTCGCGCGTCCATTTGGCTTGGGCCGAGTTGACGAGCATCGCGGCGCCGGTTTCCCCGGGTAATGACGGAGCAATCGTGAATGCCAGAACCGTGCACGCCAGTAACGGCCGTTTCATGCGGATTACGAGCCTCCGGCGAAGAGCTTATCAGGAATTCGTGCGCGGTTTAGCGGCGCTTCTTTTTATGCGCCCCGATAACTTCCAGAATCATCGCCGTGCGCTCGCCTCGCGTCCAGGTGTTCTGGATCTGCTGCTCGCTCAAACCGCCCACGCGGCCAAGCAGGATGAATGCCGGCAGCGCATGTTGCAAGCTCTTCCACTGAGCCATCTCGACCAGCGATGGCAGCGCTCGCTCGCGCAGCAGGCCGAGCGTATCGGGAGGATGCGAATCGGTCAGGTTGATCAGCGCCATAGTCGCGCGCGTGCGATCGCTCAGCACGATCGAGTTCAGCATCTCGACGAACCATGTGGGCGAAATATGGATGTTCAGTTCGGGCTGTTTCACGGCGAGCACGGCAATGGCGTTGAGCGCCCGCATGGCACTGGCGCGCACCGCCTCGTCGGGGTCCTGCACGGCATATTCCAGGTCATTGATTACACCCTTTTTATCGGGTGCGTAGCCGAGGATCGTGGCCGCCATGGCGCGCTGGTCTTCTTCGGCGGAATCGCGGAGCACCTCGCGGAGTTGGGGCAGATGCTTCGAAGCGAAGGTGACGAAGCGTTCCTGAACCTCACGCGCGTCCGGGTCGGCGGCTAGCGGGTGCCCGTGAGTCAGATCCTCGCGCGTGCTGCCGCGCCGGGCCGCGCTTTCTATGGCGCGCAGCAGGTCATGATGAGCGTCTGTCATTTCCTGCGGAAGTTTTACGTCCGCCGCCGGCGGGGACCGCAGCGCAAAATGTGGCGCGCCCTTCTCTTCAATTCCCACAAACAGGATGGTGTCGCGTCCGTCACAACACACCGCTTCGAGGCGCGCCAGCACAACCCCCGGGATCTTTTCCAGCCGGTCTTCGATATCGCCTTTGGATGGGGGGATCGGATCGCCAGCGCTCACCCCCAGCACCTTCTGAATCCGGTTTTCAGGGATCTTGCGGAGTCCGTAATAGTCGATCGCGCCGACGCGCGGCACAGAATCGGCCTGTAATGCGAGCGCGGCCAGGATGAGCCCAAAAATCTTCACATGTCTTGGACGAGGGAAATACAGGGCCGGGTACCGATTAGGGGTGTCACGCCTGTTTTTCCGCCATGGGGCCAATTACGGGCAGGACCACGCGCTGATTCTGCCATGCCTTCCAGATCAGAAACAGCCACAAAATCAGGCACGCCAGTAGGAACATCGGGCTAATCAGCAGTGCCATGCTGCGCGCGCCCCACGAGATGGCCAGCCAGAAAAAAATGATCACCAGGTTCAGGAAAATCGACTGAAACGCGTGGAAGCGGACGCGCCGGTTGCTGGCGTAGGGCTCGAGGTAAAGAAACAGCACACCTGTGACGCCCAGCAACACGTAGCACAGAGCGCTTACGATGTTCTCTTCGATAACGTGGGATGTGTCAGTTGCGCGGGCCCCGCACTCGCGACAGACTTCGCCATCCAACGGAGCTCCGCATCTGGAACAACTCTGCAAGACTACGCCTGTTTTTCAGCCAGCGGACCGATAATCGGCAACACCATTTTTTGGCCCTGATAGGCCTTGATGATGACTACCAGCCACAAAACGAAAAATCCGAGCCAGATCAGCGGGCTGATCAGTCCCAGCAGACCGCCCGAGACGATCGAAACGAAGATCCATGCGACCCAGATGAAAATAAACGCGACGTGCATGAAGATCGACTGAAACGCGTGAAAGCGAATCGTCTTGTTCTGGTTGTAAGGCGCGAGCACCAGAAACAGCACGCCAGTAATCAGGCCGAGCGCGTAACAGAGGGCGCTGGCCACGTTATCGGTCAGTCCCGCCTGTACCGCTGCCTGAGGGGCAGGAGTTGCCGCCGCACCCACTTCACCGGCGCCGACGGCGGTCCCGCACTTGGCGCAAAAGCGGCCTTCCACTTGACTGCCACAACTTGGACAGAATGCCATAATATGCAACTTTACTTTCGTGACCGGCGGTTTGCAAGTGGTAAGGTGTTGTCTTTTCTGCAATTCGGTATCTTGTAAGGATCGGAGAAATCCTATGAAGCGTACTTCAATGGCACCATTCTTCCTCGTGGGAACCGCTCTTGCGGGCGCATTTTTGGACCTGCCGCGAGCCCAGGCGGCGACCCGGCTCGAGGAATTGCGCGGCAAAACCATCCTGCTGTTCACGCCCCATCCCGATGACGACACGTTCTGTTGTGCCGGCACGCTGGCGCTGCTGGCCAGGAACGGGAACAACATCCGGATCGTGATTTACACCAATGACGACAAGGGTTCCTACGACCCGGATATGACCAGCGAGCGGCTGGCGCGCATCCGCATGCATGAGGAGGAGGAAGCCTGCCGGATCCTCGGCATTCCCAAAGAGAACATCACCTGGCTCCAGTATCACGACGGCATGCTGGAGTACGCCAACCCGCGCGACCTGGTCGAGCAGGTGACCGGAATCATTCGGCGTGTACGGCCTGAAGTCGTGCTATCGGCCGACCCGGGAACCGAATACGTCCGCTGGCACAAGACCGATCACCGGATGGCGGCCAACAACACGATTGACGCGATCCGCGCGGCCGAGTGGCATCTGTACTTCCCCAATCAGCGACTGCACGACGGCCTGGAGCCCTGGCTGGTTCCCCAGGAATACTACTTCTACGTGACGCAGGAAAGCGCCAATTACTGGGTGAATATCGATAGCGTGGTCGAGAAGAAACTGGACGCCGCGGCGGCTCATGTCAGCCAGTTTGAGCCCTCCATCCATCGTTACCGCCCGGACTGGGAGCTGGCCGCGCTCGAAAAATTGAAGGCGGAATTTCGCGGCCGGATGCTTAAGAAAGACGGCCACAATGTGGAAGCTTTCCGCGTCGCGACGGGGTTCAACCAGCAGTAATGACGCTTACTCGACGACGGTGAAGCGCGCCGGCTCTTCAATCAGGGTGGGCACCTCGTCCGCGAGCAGAACCATCAGGTTATAGCGTCCAGGGGCTATCTTGGCCGGCACCTTGAATTTGAGAGTTTTCTCCTTCTGCTCGACCACCTCTACCTTGGTGTCGACTGTGCCGTTCGTGATATAGACTTCGGCCACGCGCGCGGTGTTGAGAAACTCGCCCGATACTGTTGCGATGTCGCCGGCCTTGAGGGTTTCCGGGTTCACAGTACGCATCATAGGCGTCGGCAGTGGGTGACGGTTGTCATTTTCCCGGTTATCTGCCAGGCAAGTCGCAGACAGAAAAAGGGCGCTAAGAGCTACCACGTTGAAGAGCCGCATAAGTTCTCCTTACGCATGTCACTGCGCATGCCGGCTGCCAACCTAACTGACTGAAACCATTGGTCGAAACTAGAAATTCGATTGGGGGAAAACGCGCATCTTCGCGAAGCTTGCGCGAGCCGCCCCAGTTGGGGGCCGCATGCTAGAATCCGGCAGATGTCTGGCAGACGCCGGTTTTGGGCCGTGATTCTGATCGCCGCGGTAGTCCCCTTTCAATTGCAGGCGCTCGATTTGACGTCGGCATCCGTGGTTACTTCGCCGGATTTCTCCCGTTCAGAAAAAAAGGCGGTCGCGATGCTGGTCGAGGAAGTTGAAAAGCGCGCGCAGATCCGCTGGCCGGTCACCGAGGCAGCCGGAAATCGGATTGCCATTGAGGTTACGCGGCGCGCTTCCGGACCGGCCGAGGGCTATCAGATCGAGGTCGGCGGCAAGACGGTTTCCGTCGCCGGGAATGACGCGCGGGGCGTGCTGTTCGGTGTGGGGCGGCTGCTGCGCGCGTTGCGAATGGAGCGGGGCGTGGTCACAATCGACGGCGGCTTTCGCGAGACCAGCGCGCCGAAGTATGCATTGCGCGGCCACCAGCTCGGTTACCGTCCGAAAACTAATTCCTACGATGGCTGGACCGTACCGGTCTGGGAGCAGTACATTCGCGACTTGGCGGTGTTCGGGACGAACGCCATCGAGCTGATTCCGCCGCGCTCGGACGACGCGCCCGACAGCCCGCATTTTCCATTACCGCCGATGCGCATGATGGCCGAGATGTCGCGGATTGCCGACGATTACGGGCTCGATGTATGGATCTGGTATCCGGCGCTCGACGAGGATTACGCGGATCCCAAAACAGTCGAGAAAGCTCTCGAGGAATGGGGCGAGGTGTTCCGGCGGCTGCCGAGAATCGACGCCGTCTTTGTCCCCGGAGGCGATCCGGGACACACTGAGCCGAAACACCTGATGGCATTGCTCGAAAAAGAGACCGCCGTACTGCGCCGCTACCATCCCAAGGCGCAAATGTGGGTTTCGCCGCAGGGGTTCAATCAACCGTGGCTGGATCAGTTCTATGGAATTCTCAATCGCCGGCAGCCGGCGTGGTTAACGGGCGTAGTGTTCGGGCCGCAGGTGCGCGTTAGCCTCGCGGAATTGCGCGCGTCCGTTCCGAAGCGCTACCCGATCCGGCATTATCCGGACATCACGCACAGCCGCCAGTGCCAGTACGCGGTGCCGGATTGGGATGTGGCGTACGCTGTCACGGAGGGCCGCGAGGCGATCAATCCACGGCCGCTGGGCCAAGCGGAAATTTTCCGGAAAACGGCGCCGTTGACGATCGGCTTTCTCGCGTATTCGGAAGGCTGCAATGACGACGTGAACAAGATTGTGTGGAGTGCGCTCGGATGGAATCCGGAAGCGAGTATCCACGAGATTCTGCGGGAGTACGGGCGCTACTTCGTCGGCGAGCGGTGGGGTGATAGCTTCGCGCGTGGCATCGCCGCGCTCGAACGGAACTGGCAGAGACCGCTGCTCACCAATGAAGGTGTTTATGAAACGCTAAAGCAGTTTAAGGATCTGGAACGCGAAGCGACGCCGCAAATGCTCGCCAACTGGCGCTTCCAGCAGGCGCTTTACCGCGCTTATTACGACGCCTACACGCGCAGCCGGCTGATTCATGAGACAGAACTTGAAAAGCGCGCGATGGAAGCGCTGGGCCGGGCGCGGCAAGCGGGATCCGGGCGCGCTATGTCCGACGCTGAGTCCGCGCTCAACGGCGGAAACACTGAGCGAGTTTCCGAACGCTGGCGCGCGCGCGTTTTCGAGCTGGCCGAGGCGCTGTTTCAGAGCATTCGCATGCAGTTGAGCGTGACGCGTTACAAGGCCATTTCGACGGACCGGGGAGCGAATCTCGACACCATTGACGTGCCGCTGAATAACCGGCTGTGGCTCGAAGAGCGGTTCGCCGGGCTGCGTAAACTGCCGAATGAAGCCGAGCGGCTGGCGGGTATCGACGAGATTCTCAACTGGACGAATGCGGGCGAGGGCGGCTTTTACGATGACCTCGGCAACGCGGCGCGCGAGCCGCACCTGGTGCGCGCCCAAGATACGCGCGCCGGTTTCGGACCCACAGGCGCGCGGCGCCGTTCGTGGTGGGATCATGCAGAAGCGCTGTATGATGCCCCGGTCCGGCTGCATTACACCGGCCTCGATCCCGCGGCGCGCTACAAAGTCCGCGTGGTTTATGCCGGTGAAAACCCGCGACGGAAGATTCGTCTGGTGGCGGGCGACAAATTAGAAGTACATCCGCTCATCGAAAAACCCGTTCCCGCGCGGCCCGTGGAATTCGAGATTCCACACGAAGCCGTCGAACGTGGTGAACTGGATTTGAGCTGGTGGGGTGAGCCGGGTTTGGGCGGCAGCGGACGCAACTGCCAGGTATCGGAGGTTTGGCTGATCAAAAAATGAGCGACGCGAATCAGGCTTGGGAAAGTCCGGTCAAGAAACGGCTGCGCGCGGGTGAACCGGTCATCGCAGCGACCATTACGGTGGCGAATGTGGATGTGGCGGCGCACACGGCCACCATGGGGTTCGATTTTTTGTGGATTGAAATGGAGCACTCGCCCATCACGCTCGAGACCCTGCGCAACATGGTGCTCGCCACGCGCGGCATGAAGGCGCTGCCGTTCGCGCGCGTGCCGGTAAATGAGATCTGGATGGCGAAACGGGTGCTGGATGCGGGCGTGAGCGGCGTAATTTTTCCGTTCACCAGCACGCCGGAACTGGCGGCGCAGGCCGTGGCCGCCTGCCGCTATCCACCGGCGGGCCGAAGAGGATCGGGCGCCAATCTGGCGAAACTCTGCTGGCCGGATCCGGACGCGTATGCCGATTCGGCCGACAAAAACGTCGTCGTGATCACCATCATCGAAGAAGTGCGCGCGGTGGAGAATGTCGAAGCAATCGCGGCCACTCCGGGCATCGACATTCTGTTCATAGGCACCAGCGATCTTTCGTTCTCACTCGGCCTGCGCGGGAATCAGGAACATCCGCGGCTCGAGGAGGCTATCGGCAAAGTTGTGGCGGCGGCCAAGCGAAACGGGAAGGTGGTCGGCCGTCCCGCAGCCACGCCCGATCAGGTAAAGAAATACATCGCGCAAGGCTTCGGCTTTTTCCAGGCGCCGACGGAACTGGGCTTCATGGCGGCGGGTGCACGCGAATATCTGGAGCCGCTCGAAAGATCGGCATTGAAAGCGAAATCGAAAGTCATCTACTGAGGTGCGCGCAGAAACTTGTCTAGCTGGCTGCTTTCACCCTTGAGATGTCCCTCGGTACTCTGGCTTCATCGTGCCAGCTGCGGCCGGCCAGGCTGATCACTCGCAGGACTTCTTCGGTAATGAACGGCGTTCGCAACAGATCGTACGCGCCTGAGTTCAGGACTTCCATCCACAACGCGTCGTCGGCTTGAACGGCATGCACCAACACAGCCGGCGGGTTCGGAAAGCGTTCGACGGCTTTCAATATGTCCTTCCACGTCGCGCCGTTCAGCTCCTTTGAACACAGCACCACTGGAACCGGGTGTTTTTCAAGAAATGACAGTGCCGTTGGGAGGTCGGTAGCGCGGTGCAGGTTCCAATTCGTGTGGCCCAACATGATGAATTGAAGCGATGCGAAATCCCCTGCGTCCGGGATGATTGCGAGAACTTCCAGCCGGGTGCTTCTGCCGCGACTTGCCGCTGAGACTGAAATCGTCGTAAGGTCACCGTCCTTTCAGGAACAGACTTCTGTTTTAGGATTCATCTCCGCGCCTGCACGACCGATGCCGTCTGCCAGCTTCAATGGTGTCAATTTCCGAAAACGCCCAAATGGAGCATTCCCCACATACCTGAGTTTTTTGGCGCACAGTGCTGGAATTCTCGTAATACTATTTGTTTAGTAGCTCAGACGTCTCACGGACTTTGTCTTGCCTGCGCTTTCTCTACAGGGCGCGCCGTGACCAACTCCCCATGCTCCAGGTAAACGGCTTCAACGACATTGCAGTTCCAGCAGAAAAGTTTATGCCAGTTCAGTATGATCGGTACTGCCTCCGGGCGAAGGCTTGAAGTAAGCACGCACCACGCTACGAATGGCGAAGCCGAGGCCGGCGATTACGGCGACTCCGGCCACAAAGTAAACGGTGAGAAGTATCGAGAGCGACCTTCGAAAAACCTCGTCGAGGGGAGCCATGGCGTTGAATCCTCCCGAACATTACGTAGCACGAGGGCGGCCATCCGTTATCGCGAGTTGCGCGACTAATGTTTTTAGTCCGTTTCGTCCACATTGGCAATCCTGACTACATTACAATCTGGTGTTGGAGGTTCGTGGATGAAGATCAAAGCGGGGATAGCGGTGTGTGCATTCACCATCATGAGCGCGACGCCGCAAGCGCCCAAGAAGGCGGCGCCGGCGAATGCGCCGAAGTTCAAGGCAATCTGGGAGCCGGTGCCGTTTAACAAGGACCTCGATTTGAACGCGATTGCGTGTGTGGGGCCGGAGACCTGTTGGGTGGTGGGCGAAAAATCTACGATCCTCATGACGACAGATGGCGGGAAGACCTGGCAGGTTCAGCTCGGCGGCGATCCCGAGGCGACCGATGACCCGCTGAAGAAGGTTTTCTTTTTGGACGCGAAGAACGGCTGGGCGATGACGGACCGAGGCAAGATTTTGGGCACCAGTGACGGAAGCACTTGGGCGGAGCTGTCTACCGTCAGCGGCACAAGCAAAGGTGTATGGTTCGTGAGCCCGCAGACCGGACTCGAGATCGAGAACCCCGACTCGACCAGCGAATCGACGCTCCGGCGTAGCGATGACGGCGGCAAGACCTGGAAACCGGTCAGCCGCTGCAGCGTAGATACCACGATTGGAGGACTGCCGCGCAAACTCGGTTGCATGATGGGGACGGCGCATTTTCTCTCGCCGGCCATAGGTTTCGCGGGCGGGGGCTCGGCCACCAGCATGGGAACAGAAGTGGCCACGTTCGGCAAGACCACCGACGGGGGACAGACGTGGACCATGTCGGTGATCCCGGAAACCAAGTGGAGAATTACGGACATAGAGTTCTGGACCGAGAAAGACGGGATCGTTGTGCTGAGTGGAGGCGAGGAAGTCTACTGGACAGCCGATGCGGGCGGCACCTGGACGAGATCCGTGAAGCAACGTCTCTGGCCCAGCTACTACGGCGTGGGTGAAGGCAAGATCATCGTGGGGGTGGGTGACGGCGGCGGGATCGGCTACTCCTTTAACGGAGGGCGTAACTTCACTTCGAGGCCGTTCACCCTGCCGGCCCGCGTGCATGCGGTGACGTTTCCAGACGCGCGGCACGGATACCTGGTGGGCCAGCATGCCATGGCGTACCGCTACCGGATCGTGCCTATCGAGTACACAAGCCAGGGAATGATCGGGGCAGCGGCGCCCTAGGGTCCGCCCTGATCGTCGTTTCCCGCCCGGCCACAAGCTGGCAGCGGCCGCGGAATACGCAATCCATCCGCGGTTTCGGTTGCCCAGTGCGAAGGTACAATAAACGCGATGCTGCGCAGGACCGCTCTGGGCGCGCTCGCCGGCGCCGGTGTAAGCCGCTTCCTTGGACCGGCTCGCGGAACGGTACTGCTCATGGATTTCCGGACGCGCCGGGTGATCGTGTCGGAGCATCCCGAGATGGCGGGTAGCTGGCTGCTTCCACCGGGTTCTACGCTGAAACCGTTCAGCCTGCTCGCCCTGATGGATGCGGGGAAACTTGCCGCTACCGACGTGTGGCCGTGCCCGGGCAAGCTGACGATTGCCGGCCGGTCACTCGGGTGCTCGCATCCACCGATCGGAGCGCCAATGCGAATTTCTACGGCGCTCGCGTACTCATGCAACTGCTTCGTCGCACATTTTGCCGGCCGGTTTGAGGCTGGAGAACTGGCGCGACAGCTCGAACGCGCGGGCATGGCGTCTCGCACGGGGTTGTTGATTTCAGCGGAGGCGGCCGGGCGGGTCGAGATTGCCGGTACTGCGGACGCGTGCAGGTTGCAGGCGTTGGGAGAGAGCGGCGTACTAGTCACGCCCGTGGAAATGCTGATGGCCTACCATCGGCTGGCGGCGCGTGCGACCGATGGCGCCCGCGGACAGCACGACTTGCCTGCGCAATGACCGGATCGTCAAGCGGAACGATTATATCGGATGGCTCAAGCCTAAAATCTGGGACGCGCGGTGCGCGTGAAGACGGCTATCGCTGCACGGCCCCGCTACGGCCCATGATGGGCCAGACATCGACGATCGATTCGCCGCGTGCGACGTAGATACGATCGTAGACATTCACGCTGGTGTCGAGGTTGGAGGGATAGATCTCGACGCGCTCGCCCAGTTTGATGTCGCGGTCGCCGTTATTCCACAGCAGCATGCCGTATTCGGCGCCGGCGATTTCGACGCGCACGCCCTGCCGGTCCTTGACTTCGTCGGTGGTGCGCAGCAGGGCCTTGTTGCCGTAATCGATCGCGCACTGATTGGGACGAGTCTTGCTGATCACGGTGGTCATCACGCTGAGAGCCGGTTCGAAATCCGTGTAGACGCCGTCGCTGTCTTTGCCGCCGATTCGGCGATAGAGCGTGTCCATGAAAATGTAGGAGCCGGCCTGCAACTCCGTAAGTTGGTTCCCGGTATCGATGTTGTATGTGCCGGTCGAGCCTCCGGTGATGATCTCAATCGGCAGCCCGGATTTGCGGCACAGCGCCACGGATTCGAGCATACCGGCCACGTCATCGGTGGATTTCTTCTTGCGAGCTTCAAAACCGTGCGTGTGCGAAGCTCCGCCCGAGTAACCCATGAGGCCGACGAGTTTCAGATGTTTCGACTGATCGACTTTCTGCGCCAGCCGCAGCGCGTTTTCCCCCGGCTGGCAGCCCTGCCGCTCGAGGCCGGCGAAGACGTCGACGATGACGTTCAATTTCGTGCGGCCCGCGGCCAGCACGTCTTCGAGCGCATCCACGGTGATCGCGTCATCCACCACCGTGATGAAGGTCGGATCGCGGCGCGCGAGGGCAACCGTGCGGGCAATCTGGGCGCGTCCCGCGGGTTGGCAGGTGTGCAGCACGCCGTGCACGCCGGAGTTGATCAGAAGTTCGGATTCCGCGGTGGTCGCGCAGCAGACGCCGATCGCGCCCAAGGCGACCTGCCGCTTGCTGATCTCCGGACATTTGTGGATCTTGACGTGCGCGCGCAGCTTCAGGCCGGTAGCTTTGTTGTGCTCGGCCATTTTCGTCAGATTTTTCTGGAAGAGAGCCTCGTCGAGAATCAGCGCGGGTGTTCCGAGGTCCTCTTTCGTGAGGCCGTGGAAATCATGCCGGGCGATACGCGCCTCGACTTCGGGAACGTTCAACTCGCTCTTAGCGGCTCTCGCCCCGTTAGCCAGAAACGTTCCGGCGGCGCCCGCGGCCGTCAAAAACTGCCTTCGCGAAGTCATGTGTGCCTCCTCAGTGCTTGTCCGTTGAGTATACGCCCGCGGGATGGCGGCCTCAAGCCGTGTCAGCGGCCTCTCGCTGGTGGCAATTGGAAACTGATTTTGCAGGGTACGGCAGTCGTGACTGGATTCGCCGGAAAAGACTCCGAAATCTATAGGTGCCGACGTCAAGATATTGAAAACTTCGGAATTATTGAGTGGCAAAACCACCAACATCGTGAACGCACGTACACTTCACGCTTAAACCGAAGGACACCGGCAAACATGGTGAACTGCGATCCGGTACACTGCGAAGTAGCGGAGAAGTAGCGTTGAAAAGCACTTCCGCTTTGCGGGGATCCTATTAACCCTCATAACCGTGGCACCGTTCTATGGCGACAGTAATGCCGCGCGCATTTGACCCAGAAGAGGCGATGTCCCATTTGGCGGCCATCGTCGAGTCCTCCGAAGACGCAATTGTCAGCAAAACCCTAAATAGCACGATCCTCACCTGGAACACCGGGGCTGAGCACGTATACGGCTACACGGCGGCCGAGGCGATTGGCCGCCAAATGACATTGCTGCTGCCCGAAGATCGGCCAGACGAGGAAGCGGAGATCCTGGAGCGGATCGGAAGGGGGGAGCGGGTAGAACACTTTGAAACCGTTCGACGCACAAAGCATGGCAGCCACATCGACGTCTCGCTCACTATCTCGCCGATTCGCGACAAAAGCGGCCGGATCATTGGCGCCTCCCACGTGGCGCGCGATATCACGGAACGCAAACGGATCGACGAGCGACTGCGGCAGTTGGCGGCCATCGTCGAGTCCTCAGAAGACGCAATCATCAGCAAGACCCTGGATGGGATAATCCGCACCTGGAACACCGGGGCTGAGCACACATACGGCTACACGGCGGCCGAGGCGATTGGCCGCCCCATGACATTTCTGCTGCCTGAGGATCGGCCCGACGAGGAAAAAGAAATTCTGCAGCGCATCGGACGGGGCGAGCGAGTAGACCATTTCGAAACCGTTCGACGCACAAAAAACGGCGGCCACATCGATGTCTCGCTCACCATTTCGCCGATTCGCGACAAGAGCGGCCGGATAATTGGGGCCTCGCATGTTGCGCGAGATGTCACTGAACGCCGGGTGCTCGAGCAGCAGCTACGGCATACACAAAAGCTCGAAAGTCTGGGAGTGCTGGCGGGCGGCGTTGCCCATGACTTTAATAACCTCCTCACGGGCATCCTTGGAAACACATCGCTTGCACTCGAAACCCTCTCGGTTAATAATCCGACACGAAGCCTGCTTCGGGACGTGCTCAACGCAAGCCAGCGGGCATCCGACCTGACGCGCCAGCTACTCGCTTATGCGGGCAAGGGACATTTCGTCATCGAACCCGTCAATCTTTCCGGGCTGGTGCGCGAGATCAGCACTCTGATCCAAACATCCATCCCCAAAAATGTTCAGCTGCGGCTTGAATTGCGCGATGATGTGCCATTCGTTCAAGCAGACGCGAGTCAATTGCAGCAACTCGTCATGAACCTGGTCATCAATGGCGCCGAAGCCATCGGATTAAATGAGAATGGCGCCGTACTGGTTACAACCGGCGTGCAGCGTGTGGACGAAAATTACCAGCTGAATACCCTCGGGGGATCCGAGTTGCAAGACGGCGCGTATGTCAGTCTGGAAGTCCACGACACGGGCTGCGGTATGGACGAAGCCACGCTCGGCCGCATCTTCGATCCATTCTTCACCACAAAATTCACCGGCCGGGGACTGGGTCTGGCCGCCGCACAGGGCATCGTGCGAGGCCATAAGGGCATGATGAAAATTTACAGCCGGCCGGGCGGTGGCACGACGTTTAAGGTCCTGTTTCCCGCGACCGCCGACACGGCCGTGGCCAAACCAGAACCGGTACCTCACGTTGTGGCCAGGGACGAACTGATTCTGGTGATCGATGACGAGGACATTATTCGGCGCACGGCCAAATCCATGCTGGAACACCATGGTTTCACGGTCGTGCTGGCGGAAAACGGCCAGGAAGGTGTTGAGCTGTTCCAGGTTCTGGTGGAAAAAGTCTCCGCGGTACTCCTCGATATGACTATGCCGATCATGAATGGCGAGCAGGCATTCCGCCGCCTGAAAGCCATCAACCCCGCGATCAAAGTGATCCTCTCGAGCGGCTATAACGAGGTGGAAGCCATTCGTCTATTTACCGGCAAAGGACTCGCCGGCTTCATTCAAAAACCCTACTCGACGGCGACGCTACTCGAAAAAATCAGATCGGTACTCCAAGCGCCGTAACCGGTTCAATCGCGATACCGGCGCCCGCGATAGTGTTTGTGCTTGCCATGACGCGGGCCGTTCCATCGCTCGCGCACGTAATGCGGCCGATAGTACCCGGAACGCCAATAGTAACGCGGACCCGCCGGATACCCATAGCCGTCGACCCAGGAATATTCAGGGCCGTAACAGGGTGGCGGCGTATAGATTACGACCGGCGGCGGAGGCGGCGCCGCCACGTAGTACGGGTATGGATAACCGCCGACGCCAATGTTCACGTAAACCCGCGTTTTGCCGAACAAAGCACTGCCACCGAGTATCAGCAGGATAAGCAATTTGGTCTTCATTCTGGCCCTCCACTGGCATTTCAACGTAACCGGAAGCGAGCGGGTTACATTTTCATCGAGCTTTAATGGTGATGAAACAGGCCGAAAGTAAACCAACTTAAGTGGAGTAGACTGTAGCGAAACAGGAGACAACACATGAGTTCCGATTGGTCGCGTAGAGATATCCTGCAGGGTGTGGGGGCCGCGGCCCTGACCGCCTCGGTTGCCGGCGCCGCGCAGAGCTCCGGGCAACGCTCCGAAGCCCGCGACACGCCTAAAATCTGCCTGGAGGCGGGCGCAGGCAGCCTCGCGGCCGGTACGCTCGACGCCGCTGGGATGCGCAAGGTCAAACAGCTCGGCGTGGACCACGTGCTTATGGGCGGGCCGCAAATCCCGTGGGAAGAAAGCCGCCTCCGCTCGGTGATGGAGCAGATCAAGGCCGCGGGGCTGACGCTCGGCAACATGATGATCGGCGGTTTTCCGAACGCCATCTACGGAAGGCCGGGGCGCGACCAGGAAATCGAAAAAGTTCAGGAATCCATCCGGGCCGCCGGGCGCGCGGGATTGCCGGTAGTCGAATACAATTTCTACGCGCACCGCATCGTCGAGGGATATTACGAGGAGATCGGGCGCGCGGGCTCAGGCTTGACGGCTTTCGATTACGATCGCGTAAAGGATCTGCCGCCGCTGCCCGAAGAAGGGGCGCACTCGCTCGACGAGATGTGGAATAACGTCACGTATTTCCTGAAAGCCGTCATCCCGGTGGCGCAGGAATCGGGCGTCAGGATGGCGCTCCATCCCAACGATCCTCCGGCGCCCATGAGCCGCGGGTCGGAACAGATCATGGGGACGGTCGCGGGCTGGAAGCGGCTGATCGATATCGTGCCGAGTACGTCGAACGGAATTACTTTCGATTGCGGCGTGACGCGTGAGATGGGCGAGGACCCCGTGGAGGTCTGCCGTTACTTCGGCGAACGCGACCGCATCAACCACATGCATTTCCGGAATGTGCGCGTACGCAAGCCGTACGAGAAATACACGGAAGTATGGTTGGATGAGGGTCAGGTCGATATGTTCGCGGTCATGAAGGAACTGGTGCGGCAGAAGTACCCGCGGCAGATTTACCCGGAGCATCCGCGCGCGGTCGATTACGATCGGGAGCGGCCGGGCTTCAAGTCGTACTATCCGGGCGGCGGCGGTTACGCTGGCTTTTCGTACAACGTAGGTTATGCGCGGGCCATGCTGCAGGCGGCGCTGGGGTCGTGACGAGAAATTGCGTTACGACTTCTTTTTCGGCTTGCGGAAAGGCTTCTGGCGCGCGACGGAGCGCTGTTTCGCCGGCTGTGATTTTCGATCGGGAACGCTGATTCTTTCTACGATCCAGGTCCGGACAACCTTCGGATGGCGTCCTTTATCCATTACCACTTCACCAGTTCCACTCGCCGGTTCTTGGCCCTTCCTTCGTCGGAGTCGTTTGACGCAACTGGCGCGTACAATCCGCATCCAAACGAATCCAACCGATCCGCCGCGATGGCGTGTTTCGTTGTCAGCTCGCGAACCACGCTCGCGGCACGGCGGCGGCTGAGGTCAAGATTGTAATCGGGTTTCCCTTGATTGTCCGTGTGTCCCACAACGCGAACCTTGAGCTGCGGGTTAGTGGTCAGTAGTTTGGCGATCTCCTGCATTGTAGGCTGCGAATCCGGCCGGATGGCGTCTTTGTCGGTGTCGAAATAAATGCCGTACAAGGCAA
>Ga0070696_100001478_pt1 | contig 15381 bp, 15 predicted proteins | sample KBSK1253metaG_FD_65474 | JGI IMG/M metagenome (GOLD analysis project Ga0070696, IMG submission 65474) | Corn, switchgrass and miscanthus rhizosphere microbial communities from Kellogg Biological Station, Michigan, USA - KBS K1-25-3 metaG | ecosystem: Host-associated > Plants > Roots >... | reverse complement strand
AAGGTCCAAGTGCTCCAGTCCTGGAGATCGCAAAAAATACGTGATCAGCCGACATTTCACGAATTCGAGCCTAGCAGGTGGACCGGGACGGCAAAACGGCACCGCACCGGGGCAGCCGCCGCCACTCATCGCGTTACCATATTTGAGGAAATCCCGATGGACATCTCGCAGACTTCCGACCAACTCACACGCTGCACCTGGGCGCGCACTCCCCTTGGCATCGGCTATCACGATCGTGAATGGGGCGTGCCTGTGCATGACGACCGGCTGCTGTTCGAGTTCCTCATCCTTGAAGGGGCGCAGGCCGGGCTGTCGTGGGAAACGATTCTCGCGAAGCGTGATGGCTATCGAAAGGCATTCGCCAACTTCGACCCGGGCAAGGTCGCGCGATTCGATCGCAGAAAAATGGACCGGCTGTTACTGAATCCGGCCATCGTCAGAAATCGCCTCAAGATCCTCTCCGCTACCCGGAACGCCAAAGCCTTTCTCGACGTTCAGGAGGAATTCGGCAGCTTCGACCGGTTCATCTGGCAATTCGTGGATGGCAGCCCGAGGCTCAACGCGTGGAAAACGTCGCGGCAGATTCCGGCGCGCACCGCGCAATCGGACGCCATGAGCAAGGAACTGATGCGCCGCGATTTCAAATTCGTGGGCTCGACGATCTGCTACGCCTTCATGCAGGCCGTCGGAATGGTGAACGATCACCTGACCGGCTGTTTCCGGTATCCGGCCGCTCACGCCGCATTCAAGATTCCCATGTAAGCTTTCCAGGGACCCACGGCGCCGTCGTACTGCCGGGCCATCGCGCGGCATACCTGGTTGATGTGGCTCAAGTCATGAACCACCCAGGATGCGAGCAATTCGCCGAGCGTCACAGAGCCGAGCGCCGGGTGCCTTCCGCGTAAGGTCAACTGCCGCTCGCTCAGCCTGAAGCCGGCGAGCACCGCGAGATTTGCCGTTCGCAAGGCGGTGAACTCGTCGAGCAATTGAGCCAGGCTCTTGCCTTTCGATTTTTCGAACTGGGCCTCGCGATCGAACGGCTCAAACGTTCGCGATTCGCCGTTCTCGAGAATGATGCGCGCCCGCGGAATCCAGTCCGTTTCTTCGCCGTGGATCAGATGGCCCACTACGGAATAGGGCGGCCAGCCGTCACGCTCGCCCGAAGTTTCCACCCATTCAGGTGGAAGATTCTGGATGAGCGAGCGCAGCACGGCAGGCGTTCGCGACAACACATCGACCGCATCGGTCAGACGAAACTGCATCGGGATCCTCCAAAAGTGAATGCTAGCAATTATCGATGCTGGAGTTTATAACGGGGATTCAGGCCGCGAGTGTTTATCGCTCTTGCGATTTCGGCGCCGCTTCGTGTCCGTGTCCGGGCTTCCGGTCGAGGGACTCGTGCAGCTTCTTGAACTCGGTTTCCAGTTTCTTCAAGTCTTCATCGGATAAATCTTCCAGATGCACGAGGCCCGTCCTCGCCGCCCCGACCGCGCGAATCAACTCGTCGAGTTTCAGGTGCATGGCTTTGGCGTCACGGTTCTGCGTGTTTTGAATCAGGAAGACCATCAGGAAAGTGATGATGGTAGTCCCGGTATTGATCACCAGTTGCCAGGTATCGGAGTAATGGAATAGCGGCCCGGTGATGCCCCACACCAGGACGATCAGGACGCCGGCGAGGAAGACGGCTGGCGAGCCCACTAATTCAGCGGAACGATGTGCGAAAGCGCGAAAAAGATTGTTCATTCACTCCATCCCGTACGGGTGCCAGAGCGAGCGTCATCAGTGAAAACGCATGCATGCCGAATACCGGGAGGTTGAAGAACTTGCTGGGAGGAACCAGGAACGTGTGTTGCCGTACCGCTAATTCGCGGATTTAAGGTCAGGCGGCCTTCTGGACCTTGCCGCTGCGGATGCAGGACGTGCAGACGCGGATGCGCTTGGTGGCGCCCTTGATGACGGCCCGCACCGTCTGTAAGTTCAAGTTCCACCGCCGCTTGGATACATTATGGGCGTGGCTGATGCGATGCCCGAACATGGGTCCGCGGCCGCAAACTTCACAAACTCTTGCCATGGGGACGAAAATCTCCTTCGATCGCTAAACTCCAATTCTAACAATGAGCTATGCGAGAAGGCAATTGGCTCGTTTGCGAGCCGAGTGGTCGTTTGAGTACGCTTTTGGAATACTTGCCGAAGTTGCGCGGCAGCCCACTTGCTGTGCCTAAACTCAGGATGGTGCCGAACAACCATACTGGCGACGGCCGGAAGAGCGAGACGATCCTTTTGGTGGAAGACCAGCCTTCTGTGCGCCGGCTTCTCAGCCAGACTCTGCTGTTGAACGGCTATGAGGTGCTTGAGGCAGCCGATGGCCTCGAAGCCATCCAAATTGTTGACCAGCATGCACACCCCATCGATTTATTGTTGACGGACGTCGTGATGCCGAACCTGAATGGCGGCGAACTGGCGCGCCGTGTCGCTGAAAAGCGACCGGAAATGCGCGTTCTGTTCACGTCGGGCTATATGGACGATTCCGTCGTGAAGGGGATCGTTTCGACGGGCGCGCAATTTTTACCTAAGCCATTTTCACCCGGTACCCTGCTGCAGAAAGTCCGTAACGTTCTCGATGAGCCTTGGCGGGGACTTTCCTTCCACCAGACTCAAAGCAGCGATTAGCCCGAGCACTGGCTCGCCAACTTGTTATATTCTGTTTTCAAATGGCGACTCCGAAATACAACGTGTCTGACCGGCCTGTTCCGGTATCCGAACTGGTGGACACGCTGAGCGATGGCACCAAGGTAAAGCGCCGCGTCCCGCGCATGCGCGCCTGCAACGAAAAGGACGCGAAAGGCAAACTCTGCGCGGGGCACCTGAAGCGCTGGTTTTTTTTCGGCGACGAAGTCAAGCGGAAGTTTGGGCCGGATGTCGAGATATACCGGTGCGAGCACTGCAAGACGCTGTATCTGCCCAATCTCGAGGAACAGCCGCGGACTAGAACCTTAAGCTGGTAGGTTTCACGCTTTTCAGGGGAACAAATAGAAAAACCGCATCGGACAGCCCATGAGACCTGCCTGAGCACATCCGATGCGGTCCGCCCGTGTTGAGGCTGGAATCCGGCGTCGGGCCATCTGGAAAACAACCGTTTTTCGTTCCATTCCTGGCTGAGGTCCGCGTCCGAACGTCCTCAACAGAATGCCAGATGACTACCGCAACCCAGACTCCCGGAGAGAAGCTGGAAACCGTTCCAAAAAAAAACCCTCTGATGCAACCAGCAAACGATTCACGGTTACGAGAAGTAAATCTTTAAAACATCGGCTCCCGCAAGCACGCTGTTTCTTTCCCCGCTTCCGTCGTCGCCTGCCTGTTGCAGCAGAGGGCAGGTTACAAGTTACTTCGCCAATTCAGAAATGGAAACAGCAACCGCACAGCCAAGCCTGGGGACCTTTAAATGATTGATAACATTGAGGCAATTCCAGCGACTCGGCGGCCTGGTGAGGCGCCGTGCTGCGTGGGCTGTGGCCGTATGACACAATCGAAGAACATGTCCCGGTGGGGATTGTTCTCTCTCATTCTTCTGGTTTCAGGATGGCCCGCCGCCGGGCAAAGTCAGGAAGAGAGCCTGCGGGTTTATACCGAGCATCCCCGCCTGTTCCTGCGGCCGCAACGGCTTCGACTGCTGCAACGGGAAAAAGAACGGCGCTCGCTTCGCTGGCAGCAATTTGAGTTGCTGATGGCCGGTCGCGCTCCCATGCCGGAAACCGGTTTCGCGCTGGCTCTGTACTACCGGGCATCGCAAGATCAGGATAGCGGCCGCCGCGCGGTCGCGTGGGCGCTCGGTCCCGGTACGGATCTTCGCCAGCTGGCTCTGATATTCGACTGGTGCCAGGATCTGCTCAGCCCCGCGCAGTCGAAAACGCTGGCCGCGAAGCTGGCTAAGGGCATCGAGCAGAGCCGGCGCGACCGGTCAATCGCGGCAGCACGCTCGCGGATGCTGGCGGCAATCGCGCTCGGCGACCATCTGGCCGATGTCTCGAATCGCGAGGTGGAGGAAGGCGTTCTCAAATGGTGGCGCGGCGAAATTGCCCCGGCTTTGAAGGCCGGCCGGGATGCAGTTCCGCGCGCCGATTTGTACGCGCTCTACGAACTGCTGCACGCGGTTCGCGACAATTTGCAGATCGACCTGCGTGAGAGCGCGCCCGCGTTTTTCAAGACGCTCCCCATTTACGAACTGGTGAGTTATTACCCGGCCACGTACCCCGCGCCCGAAGGCGAGTACCGGGTTCCGTCCGACAAAGATGCCGGCGAACCGGACTTGCGCCGTGCGGTGCTGGCGCGAGCCGCCGAGCTTTCCATGGTGCCTTACGACATCAACGCGCCCGAGAGCCAGATCCTGCAGGGCTGGCTGATGCATGACAACTTCATCATGCGCGGTACGTTCGGCGTCACGTACGAATTTCTCTGGGCAAATCCGTATCATCCCGGGCTCAGCTATTACCTGGCCCCGCTGGTGTTTCACGATGAGCAGTTCGGCAGGCTTTTCGTGCGCTCGAGCTGGGATGAATCGGCACACTGGCTGGGCTACTTCGACGGCGGGCTGCAGCTTTTTCAGGATGGCAAGGTCACGCTGCTGAACCCGGAATTGTCGGAAGGCCCGATTGCGCTCGATGCCGCGGTGGTGTTCTTCGGGAAAAACGCACAAAAATTTCAAACGATGCTTCAGGAAGACGAAGAGGTTTTCGTTCTGGGCCTGCACCCGCGCCGCGTCTATCAGATTGAAGTGGACGATGAGGAGCTGACCGAGGACGAAACGGACCGGGGCGGGATCCTGCAATTGAAACTGCCGCACAAGGTACAGATCGGCGTGCGGCTGCGCGACGTCAGGCCGGCTATCGGGCCTACAAAATCTGATCGAGATGGTGCCGCAGGTGCCCTGCGTAATCCTCGATCAGGAACTCCAGAGTGAGTTCAGCCGACGGTGATTTCCAGGTGCTGCCGGCTGCGTTCGGGTCGGCATGGCGGATCACGTGGGCGAGGTGCCGGTTGAAGGCGAGCCACAAATCCACCAGATCGCGCCACGGGCGGCCGGCGTAATTCTGTATGCGCACCCAATCACTCTGCTGGTAACCCGGCAGAACCAGGCCGGTTTCACTCTGCAGCCTGACAAAACGTTGGTGATTGTTGGCGGCGGAATCAATCAGATGGCCGAGGATTTCTTTCCTCGACCATTTGCCGTCGCGCGAAGCACTGGCGGCCGGCTCATCGAAATCGCGCAGCCGCGGCTCGGCGGACGCGAGGATGCCATCGAGCTGGTCCGCAATTTTATTCATCCCGCGCTCATCCAATAGAGTACCCCCCTTGACGCCGGGGCCATTTTTCACTACCAATATAAGCAAAGATTTTTGAGGAGGAAACACCATGTTTGGCATGTCTTCTCCGTTCACTTGGGTGCTGCTGGTGTGGGGCGCTGTAACCACCGTATTCGTGATTCTGATGATCTACCGCTCACTGTTTTCGCTGCGCGAGGATGACCAATTGTTCCTGGCCTCGTCCGAGTCCATGCTGGAAAAGGAACAGGAGGAAATTCGGGATAAGATTAGCAGAGTGACTCCGTACGCCAAAGGCTTCGGCTTCGCCTCGGCGGGGCTTGCCGTAGTGATCGCGGGAATTTGGATCTATCGGGGCCTTGTACAGTTCAACGCGCCCTAGGGATGAGGACCGAGATTCGGCGTGTCCAACCGGCCCGCGGGTCGGGCCGGTAAATGCACTATCGTCGTGTCCTCCTGTTTCTGCTGGCAGCGCTGGTGCGCGCTCAGTCGCTGCGTGTCGTGTCTGAGTTCCAGCGCGTCGATCCGTTCGGTCAGGTAGTAAACGCCGACCGGACATTGCGGCCTCGCGAGATTCTTTCGCCGGCCGTGATGCGCAACGCGTTTGCCTCATTTCACATCGCGGTCACAGTACCTCCGCGCACTCCATTCTTCCTTTTCGTCCAAACCAACCCGGAGAATTCGTTTGAGATCGCGCTCTACGAAGCGCTGTACACCAAGACCGACGCCGGATGGATTCCGGACGTACTAGCGCCCGTGAAACTGCCGTGCCTGGGCAGTTTGCCGTATCTGCCATTGCCGATCGAGGGCCAGAACACGCTGAGTTATTGGCTGGATGTTTGGGTACCGGCGCGCATTGCGGTTGACCGCGTGCGGCTCGAAGTATTAATGAAGATCGGCAGCGAATGGGTGATGTATCCAATGGAAGTGCGTGTGATGCCCGCGGTGGCCCCCACAATTGAGGAACATCCCGCGGCATTGCCGCCCGTTGCCACGCGCGCGGACGCTTCGGTTTACGGACCGTTCCGCAATTTCCTGTGCGCGGCGCGCGAAACCGGCCGTGATGAGCGGCTGACGGTGCGCCGCATGATTCACCGGAACGCGCTTCAGGATGTGGCGCTGGCGCGCGCGCTCGAACCCAGGCTTGGAAAAGATTTCCTGCATCGTGAGATGCTGCGCCGTGCCGGGGGCCGCGATGCCAGCGTGTGGTGCCGGTCACTGCTGGCCGCCACGGAACTCGGCACGGAATGGTATTTACGGGTTCGCGACTGGCTGTACGGCCAGTAGAACGCGCTTCACATATCTCACCAGCCATGCAGCCTGTGGCTGGATACACTGTATGACTGTCGGGCCAACCGGATGCGAGAGGAGGATCCGTGAAAACATTTTTGCTGGCGATTGTCCTGGGCGCGACCACCTTACACGCCCAAAACGCCCAGTTCGAGGGCCTCTGGCAAGGGTTTGACGGGGAGTGGGGGCACGTTTCCCGGCAATTGATCGCGCTGGCCGAGGCCACGCCGGCGGAAAAATTCGCATGGCGTCCGGCGGCCGGAGTGCGGTCCATGAGCGAAGTCTACATGCACATCGTGATGGCCAATTTCTATTTGCTGAGCGTGACAGGTCCGAAAATGCCCGCCGAAATCAAGACGGCGGAGATGGAAAAGAACGTGACCGCGAAGGCGGATGTGGTGGACTGGCTGAAGCGTTCGCTCGAGGCTGTCAAAACGGCGCGCGCGTCACTCAAACCCGGCGACCTTCAGCGCAAGGTCAAGATTGCCGATCGCGATGCGCCGGTTGAAGGAATGTACCTTCGCATCATCGTTCACGCCAACGAGCACATGGGGCAATTGATCGCCTACTTCCGGATGAACGGCATTGCGCCCCCGTGGTCGAAGACGGGCGAGTAACCGACATCTCACGGCGTGCCCGGCAGCGTCAGCACGGGATTCTGCGGAAAGAAATGGAACGGCCGGATCATGAACTCGTGCCACATCACCGGCATCACCGGCCAGTCTTCGGCGCGGGGCATGTGGTGAAAACCGAGGGTGTACCACGCCACAATGTCCGTGTTTTCGATAGGCCGGTTAGCCTTGGTCCACGCCGCCAGGCCGTCGACGCCTTTGCTGGCCGTGGGATAAACGCCCGCCGCATAGAGCTCGTCCGGTTTGTAGGGAGTAACCCAAAGCTGGTGCGCGGAGAAGGCGCCGACAAGCTGCGGCCCATCGTCGGGATCGAGCAATGACGCCGCCGTCGCGCCTGCCATGATTTCGTAACCCGTCGGGTAGCCGAGCGGCCCGCGCACGTTGGGATTCTCGAAGATCCACATAGCGGGCCGGTCCAGGTGAATGTCCATCATGGCGTCGCGCTCGGTGCGGGCCGGCAGCGGGTCCGCCGCCCAGATGGTCTTGCGATGCGTCGACGCGGGCAACTGGCGCTGAGTCAGCCGGTGCACCATGAGCGAGTTGTCGCGGCCGTCCACATCCAGATCGAGGCGGAACGAAAAGAAGTGATCGTGGTTTACGCCCACCGTGTTCTCGGCGACGAACTGCCCGTACTCATCAGGAGATCCGGTGGTGGCATGCCCGTTGGTACCGTGCGCCGCGGTGGCGTCGGCATTCTTCAGCACGACTCCCTTGGTCTCGATGATTCCGGTCGCGCCCACGGCGACCCGCACGGTGCCGTCCTGTTCGAACCGCCAGTCCAACAGGTAATCGTAATTGCCGATTACCGCGGCGCTGCGCACGACCAGCGTGCGGCTGGGACGCCCCCAGACCATTTCCTTTTCGAAATGCCGCCAGGCGGGGTTGCCGCTCGAGAACTCGTACAGGCACGCCAGCCGCGGACGCAGCATGGGAATGCCGCGCTCGTTGGGCGCAATCCCGTCCATATAGCTGGCGTTCGCCGGGCAGTCGACGCCTTCGCGCAATTGTTTGAGTACTCCGTCGTGAAAAAACTCGCCCGCGTCGATAAACATGCGAGTCGCCCAGCCTTCGGCGGGATCCATGTAGGGGACATACAACTCCGACAGAGACGCTTCGTATAGGACCGAGCGGAGTTTCGCTCCGTCGTCGAAACGCACCAGGTTGATGACGGCTCCCACGCGCGGGTCGAGCCGGACACGGAAGCGCCAGTTCTGCCAGCTCACTTCACCACCGGAGATCTGAAAGCCCGGTCCGTTCGGTTGCACGACGGTGAGCGGCGTTGTGCCGGCGCGGGCCACTGACGCCGCCTCCTGAAAATTGATGGGGCCGGAAGCGAGGGGCACTGGACCGCCATCAATAACCTTGAGCACTTTTTTCTCGACCGCGTCCACCTGAACGTAGAGCCCTTCGATGGATCTTCCCCAGCTCAGATAGGCGCCGTGCAGGTCCGAACATCCGCCGTACATGATGCGGCGGCCCTCCAGTTCCGGAATGGCGAAATATCCGTACGGCAGCGGCACGCACTCGACCGTCGTCAGGTCCTTGATGCCGCGCTTTGCCAGGGCTTCGCGCACGCGAGGATCGTTTTTGACCAGTTCACCTAGCTCACGAAACTCGCTTTCGATCACGGGCGCATGGACGCCCTTGACCTCTTTCCACGACTCCAGCTTGCGGCCGGCGATGTCGACGCGGGCTTCGATCACTTCTCCCTTGCGCAGGAGGATGACGTCCGCCACGCGCGGGACCGGATCTGAAGATTTCCAGGCCAGCACTTTATCCTTGGGCGGGGCGTGCAGCAGCACGCTGGCGTAGAAGGTATCGGCGTTCATGCGCCCGCTCGCCTGAAGCACTTCGTAAACTGTCCAATATTCAGCCGTCTTGAGCGCATCGAGCGGGTGCTGAGGCGTCTGGACTTGCGCCACGGCAAGCGCCGCAACCAGGAAGGGAACTGCAACAAGAACGAGAATTCTGCAAGGCCCGGTTTTCAACATGTGGAAATCTCCGTTATCACCCGCACGTCGCCAATCATTCTAGCGCCGCTGCGTGATAAAGAACACCATCGGGAGGGATGCAGGGCCCCGGCTGCACGGGTGTTATATGATGCTCGCATGGACTCTTCTGCTTCGTTTTCCCGTCGTACATTTCTCGCTGCGACGTCCGGCATGGCGCTCGCTCGCGGGGCTTCGTCGAATGATCGGCTGAAGGCCGGGCTCGTGGGTTGCGGCGGCCGCGGCACGCAGGCCGTCGTGAACCTGCTCACTGGTAATGAAAACGTCGAACTGGTCGCGATGGCCGATGTTTTCGAAGACAAGCTCGAAGGCTCGCTCAACCGTTTGCGGAGCGACGCCAAATACGTCTCGCGCGATGCCGGCATCACCGTCGAACGGAACGGCAAGCCCGTCGAGATGAGCGCGGAGGATCTGGTGAAGTCCATCCAGCCGCGCATCAAGGTCGTTCCCGAACACCATTTCGTGGGATTCGACGCCTTCAAGAAACTCGTCAGCTCCGACATCGACATCGTGATGCTAGCCACGCCGCCCGGGTACCGGCCCGAGCACTTTGAAGCCGCCATCAACGCCGGTAAGCACGTATTTACCGAGAAGCCCATCGCAACCGACCCCGTGGGTGTGCGGCGTTTCATGGCCGCGGCGAAGAAGGCCGAAGAGAAGAAGCTGACCGTGATGTCCGGCGCGCAGCGTCATGCCGATCGCGAGTACTTCGAAACGGTGAAGAAGATTCATGACGGCGCCATCGGCGATATCGTCGCGCTCAATTCGTACTATCTGAGCGGGCCGGTGATGCACGCCGCCGCGCGCGATCCCAAGTGGGGCGACATGGAGTGGGAACACCGCAACTGGTACTCCTTCATCTGGATCTGCGGCGACCAGATTGTCGAGCAGCATTATCACAACATCGATTTCATGAACTGGGTGATGGGCGGGCATCCGGTGGAGGTTGTGGCATCGGGCGGCGCAGTGTGGCGCCCGCGCGAACCGCTTTACGGAAACATCTACGATCACATGTCGTCCGATTTCGTCTATGCGAACGGCGTCCGCCTTTCGAGCCATTGCCGGCAGTATCCGAAAGACCTGTACCGCAACGTAAGCGACCTGATCGTCGGCACCAAAGGCCGCACCAACGGCATGGACCTCGGGACGAAAGGCATCAACCCGTACGTCCAGGAACATATCGACATGATTAAGAGCATTACCGGCGCTGGGCCGTACATCAATCAGGGGATGCCGGTTGCGGAAAGCACGCTGACGGCGATCATGGCCCGCGAGTCGGCGTACTCGGGCCTGAAAATCACCTGGGACATGATCATGAACTCGAAGCAGGACCTGCAGCCGAAAGAATTCGACTATAAAAAGTCGATGGAGCCCATGCCGCTGCCCGTACCGGGCGTGTACAAGTTCGTGTAGAAGCTTGTTGAAGAACGCGTTATTGAAAACCGCTTGCTGTGCGCGCGGCTCTGTAGGGTCCTGGAATCAAGGGCTGTTTTCCGCGCCGCAACCATAGCGAGTGGTCGGTAAGCGTTTTTTCAGCAAGGTTCTAGAAGGGCGTTTTTTATGAAATCAGCCATCGTAATGGCGGCCGCCTGCGCGGCATTGCTGGCATTTCCCGCCGCCGCCGAGATCAATATCAAAACGACGGCCGATCAGCCGCCTCGAAAAGTCATCGTCGGCACTGCCATGCAGGCTTACTGGGAAGTTTATCCGGGACTCGAAAAACGTCTCGCTCAACTGGCCGGGATGGTCGACCAGATGGCCGCGGAATCGCAAAAGAAGTACGGCCGCGGCCTGGACCTTGCGATTCTGCCCGAAACGTCGGTAACCGGCGAAAGTTCTGGCGACGCCATCGAGCACTCAGTCCCGTACGATGGCCCGCTGCGCGATGTCTTCTCACGCAAAGCGCGCGAGCACCGGTCCTATATTGTCGTCCCCACCTATCTTCTCGAGGACAAGCAGAAAAAGTTGTGCTCCAACGCTGCCATCCTGTTCGGCCGCAAAGGCGAGCTGGTGGGAATCTATCGGAAGGTGCACCTGGCGGTGCCGACGGGCAGGGACTCGCTCGAAGACGGCACGACACCCGGCAAGGAAGTGCCGGTCTTCAACTGCGATTTCGGCAAGCTGGGCATCCAGATCTGTTTCGACATGGAGTACGACCACGGATGGGCGGAACTGGCGCGCAAAGGCGCGGAGCTGGTGGCGTGGCCCACGCAATCCCCGCAGACTTCGCACCCGGCATGGCGCGCTTTCGAGAACCGCTACCATATCGTCTCGAGCACGTGGCGGGACAACGCATCTTTCTTCGAGCCGACCGGCAAGATCACCGCGCAGATCCGGCTTCCCCAGCACATCCTGGTCGAGCAGCTCGATCTGAGTTACGCCATCCTGCCCTGGAGTTCGCGGCTGAAAAACGGAGCAGCGCTCAAGGAAAAGTACGGCGACAAGGTGGGCTTCCACTATTACGTAGACGAGGACCGCGGCCAGTTCTGGTCCAACAACCCGCAGTTGACGATCGGTGAAATGATCCGCTCGCTCGGCTTGAGCGAAGAGCACGAAGAGCTAAGCCGCATCCGCAAACTTTACGACAAGGCAGGCGTGCCCGCGTATCGAGATCATTAGGGGCGTAGAGCCAGAGCCCGCAGTACCAACGAGGTCGGTTGCGAGATTCAAGCAATCACGGCCAAAGTGGGACGGCCTCAAGGGCGCACGGGTTCGAAATCAAAACGGGATCCCGGCGGCGATGGCGGGTCTTCTTCGGCCACTACGCTTGGTCGAGATAGTCGGGCCCAGAACTTGCGGAACCGTTTTGCCAGCGGACCACGGTGTCAGGCTGAACAAAAACCAGCGCATCCGCCCGCTCCATAACCGGGACATACCGGCCCAGAACAGCCGGTCCCATTGCGGTCGGCAGGGCCTTTTCCGTTTCCTCTTGAACGCGGCCAGTTGCAGCCGCAGAGCTAGGTTCTCAACGGCGACGGTCTGATGACCGCTGAACAGCAGTCGAACAAACCGAAACACACACGGGATGTGACCGGCATTTGACCCGACTATTCTCGCGGAAAACCCGGCTGTTCTCCACGAACGGATTTTTGGCGAACGACTCCGTACAAATGCGTTACAAACCGGGGATGGAATTGGCAACGCAGTCGGCGTTATCGCGGACCCTCGCCTGCGAACAGCATCTGCCTGATGCCTGCCGGGTTGTCGTCAGGCTGCGGGTTTTGCTCACGCAGCCGGCGCACGGCGTCCAGTTCGGCTCTGGACTGTTGCTCGCGGCCTAACTTTTTGTACGCGATACTCATCGAATAATGAGCCTCGGCAAGATTCGGTTTCAGGCGGATGGCCTCGCTCAGGTGTTCCACGGCTTTTGCCGGCTGCTCGGCGTCGAGCGCCATCTTTCCCGCCAGAGCATGGGACGACGCGTCCTCGGGGTCCAAACGGAGAGCTTCGGCGATCGCCCGCCGCGCGGCATCCCGGTCGTCGGGCCTGGCGCTTCGTGATACATCGGCTAAATAGTAATACGCGCCCGACGTCCTTTCACCGAGCGCAATTGCGGTCTGGATGGACTGCAACGCCTCTTCGGGATTTCGATGGGTTGCCTGGATGATGCCGCGAATCAGGTAGGTCCGGCCCCATTCGGGCCAGCGCAATTGAATCCTCTTCAGCAGGTCCTCGGCGTCCCCGGTCTTTCTTTCCAACTCGAGGACGATTGCCCTGGTCAGCAGAAGATCCGGATCATCCGGCACGATCGTTGTGGCCTGATCCAGCAACTGCGACGCTTGCTGATCCCGGTTGTGTTTGATCAAAAACAACGACGCCCAGAAATACAGATCGCCTCGTGTGGGCGCCCGCTGGAAAGCCGTGTTCAGCGAATTCACGGCGTCCTCGAACCGGCCTAACGCATCCTGGATCTGAGCTTTCAGAAGATACACATCGCCCGTCCGGTCCGCCAATGGGATCTTTTCAATCTCGGCCAGACTGGCGCCGGGACCGGCCGAATGAAAGATAGCGGCGGCGAGGTCGAGCCGGTTCTCGACGGAAGGATCCGCGGCGACAAGCCGGGTCAGGTACTCTCGCGCAAGGGAGTATTGCTTGTGTTCCAGCAGAGCCGTTGCACCGTCGTTCAGGGCCCGGGCGGCAGGCGACAGGGTCAAGATTTCACGGAAGACCGACAACGCTTCCTCTGTTTTACCTTCCCGCAGGAGAAACACCCCCAGTTGGATTTTCAATTCCGCGTCGCTGGGACTGGCGGCGATGGCATTCACCAAGTTGCGACGAAATCGCTCTCTCTGTTGTGCCGGGTCTAAACCCATGTAGTCGAATATCTGCGCCTGCGCTTTGAGAGGCGTGCGGTCGGGACCGGCAGTCTTCAGTTTTTCGAGCACGATGGCCGCCTCGCGATCTTGTCCCACGGTCCGCAGCGCCCGGTGAAGCTGCTTGAGCACGCCGGTGTGTTCCGGCGCCAACTCACGGGCCCGCCGAAGCAATTCGAGGGCTTCAGCCGGCCGCTCCAGTTCCAGATAAATCCGTCCCAATTGCAGCAGAGCCATGGCGTTCTTAGGTTCGCGCTCCACGACCAACTTCAGATCGGGGAGTGCCTCCTGCCACTTTCCCTCGCGTTGGAGCAGCCATCCTCGCGCCTGCTGCGCCGGCATGAAGTCCGGTTTCAGACGTAGCGCTTCGCCTATATGCTGGGACGCCCGGCTGGCGTCGCCCAATGTTTCACACAACCCGAGTTCGAAATGCCCGACCGAATCGCGCGGGTACTGTTTGACGTACCAGTTCAAGTCGGGGAGCCCCGTCTGCATCCGGCCAAAGCGGCAGTACGCGAATCCGCGCTCGCGGCGTGCGCTCGGGTCCCCGGGCTGCAGCTTCAGATATGCGTCATAGGCCTCGGCAGCGCCGCTAAAAAAACCAGCCTCCGCGTATGTTCTGGCAAGTGACAGGAGAAGGTCCGGCCGGCCGGGCGCCAGCCGGCTGGCCTGCGCCAAAAGGACCAGAGCCGTCTCGTTAGCGCCGCGCGCCGCATGCACACGGGCCAGGTTGAACATAGAGTCGACGTCGCCCGGCCGCTCGCGCGCGGCGATCTCGAATACTCTTTGCGCGCGATCGAGATGACCCGCACGCAGCGCGGCCAAGCCCAGATTGTGAAGAATCTCGACGTTGGCCGGATCTTTTTCGAGGGCCCGGGAAAATGCGGCCTCGGCTCTGTCGTATTTTTCCCACTCGGCCAGCGTCGTTCCCAGTGAAAAGCACAGCCGCACGTCGCCGGCTGCGTCTTTCTCGATCCGGTCGATGATGGCGAGAGCGGAGTCGGTTCTACCCGCTGCATGGAGCGCCCTGGCCCGCAGTATTTCGACCGCCGCCGCCCCTTGATCCGGCCCCTTCAACTGATCGAGGTAACGCAGGGCGTCGGCGCCATGTTTCCCTGCGACAGCAATACGTGCCAGTTGCAGGTTGGCGTTCGCATGTCCCGGATCGATTTCAACAACGCGGAGAAACGCCGCCTGGGCCTGCTTGTCATCCTGGCGCGAGAGGTAATGATTCCCGAGATTGTTCCACAAGCCCGGCGAGCGTGGCGCCAGTTTCAAAGCGCCCTGGTGGAACGGCTCCGCCTGGTCGAATTCTTTTCTGGCATCGAGAACAACCGCCAGCAGTCCCAGCAGGTCCGGCCTATCAGCTTCAACGGCGATGGCCGTTCGCAATGTGCGCTCCGCCTGCTCCAGCTTTCCTTGCTGAAATGCGGAAATAGCTTCGGTGTACGCGTCGCGCGATGCTGTCTGAGCCAACGCGAGAGCGGTACAAACCCAGCAGAAGACAGAAATACTGAGGACGCTTTGTTTCACGGACGCTGTTCTCACAGCGCAATAGTGGACAAACTTCCGGCACGCCACTCGACGCGCCGGATTATGATTCTACCAGTAAAGCTTCAGAGCCAGTTGTACTTCACGAGCCGAGTTGGCCTGTGAGGTGATCTTGCCGAAGTTGTCCGTATTCACAGTCGCGTTCGGGCCGGAGAACTGCGGGTGATTCAAGGCGTTGAACGCCTCGGCGCGAAATTCGAGCCGCGCTCCTTCCCGGAGCCAGGCCAGACTGAACTCCTTGAACAGCGACAGCGCCCCGGTTCTGGTA
>Ga0070696_100001476_pt1 | contig 15400 bp, 12 predicted proteins | sample KBSK1253metaG_FD_65474 | JGI IMG/M metagenome (GOLD analysis project Ga0070696, IMG submission 65474) | Corn, switchgrass and miscanthus rhizosphere microbial communities from Kellogg Biological Station, Michigan, USA - KBS K1-25-3 metaG | ecosystem: Host-associated > Plants > Roots >... | reverse complement strand
GAGGACGGGATCGTCGTCGTGATCTCGACCGCGTCGTCGCTCGGCTTCGTCGCCGGCGAGCGCTACCGCGAGATCTTCACCGGGCTCGGCATCGGGACGGTCCGGCCGCTGCATGCGATGACCCGCACCCAGGCCAACGACGAGGGCTACGTCCGCCAGGTTCGTGACGCGACCGGCGTGTTCCTGACCGGCGGCAACCAGCTCCGGCTGTCGTCGACGATCGGCGGGACGCTGCTCGCGGACGCGGTCCTGGAGCGGTTCCGTCAGGGCGCCGTCGTTGCCGGAACCTCCGCCGGTGCGTCGGCGATGTCCAGCCACATGATCGCCTTCGGAGCGTCCGGCGGGACGCCGAAGCACCGCATGGCCGCCCTCGCCGCGGGCCTCGGCGTGCTCCCCTCCGTCATCGTCGACCAGCACTTCCAGCAGCGGAACCGCTACGGCCGCCTGCTCTCGGTCATCGCCCAGAACCCGTCGTTGCTGGGGCTCGGGGTCGACGAGGACACGGCGGGCGTCGTCGGGCCGGACGGGGTGATGGAGGTGATCGGCCGCGGGAGCGTGACGATCATCGATGGCGCGAGCGCCGAGACCGACGCGTGGGAGGTCAAGGGTCACCGGCCGGTGATGATCAGCGGCGTGATCCTGCACGCCCTGCCGTCGGGCTACAAGTTCGACCTGCGCCATCGGCAGCGGATCTCGCAACCCGAGCTGAAGGCCCTCCCGGGCGGGAACGTCGCCTCGACCTAGCCCGGCGCAATCGGTGGACAACCACCTTGCGCATCAGCCGAGGCAGGGCCACGCTTGCTGGTCCACGCAGACCAGGCAAAGGGGACGACCATGGGCGATCGACAGGCGATGATCGAGGCAACCGAGGCGGCGATGAAGTCGGGCGACTTCGGGGCGATGACCAAGCTGATCCAGGACTACTCGACCGACGACTTCGTCGAGGAATGGCCGCAGTCCGGTGAACGGCTCACCAAGGCCGCCACGATGAAGATGGCCGAGCACTACCCGGAGATGTCCGGCACGAGCCCGAAGTTCACCTACAAGCGGATGCTCGGCGGCGGCGACGTGTTCGTCGTCGAGGGCACCATCGACTACGGCGACGGCGTGCCCGTGAGCTACGTTGGGATCGGCGAGATGCAGGGCGACAAGGTCTCGAAGATGACCGAGTACTTCGCGAATCCGTTCGAGGCGCCGGCCTGGCGCGCGGACTTCGTGGAGCGGATGGACAAGGTCCCGGCCTGATCGATCGCGATCGCTGACGGACTCCCCTGCGGATCGGCGCGAGCCCCGATCGGGTAGTCTCACGAGAGCCGCAGGGGAGACCACATTGGCCAAGGCCGCGACGCGCGCGTCGCCCGACACGAAGGCCGTCATCGCGGAGGCGAAGGCGAAGGCGCCTCGGTCGAAGCCGAAGGCCGCGAGCTCCACGAAGGCGCCTGCCACGCGCGCCGGCCGGGCGAAACGGAACGGCACGGGAGCGAGCGCCGGCGGTCCCCTCCCGACGCTGGGCATCCTCGAGACCCGGGTCCTCCGCGGCCCCAACTACTGGTCGCGCGCCCCGGTCGTGAAGCTGCTCGTCGACCTCGGCGTCCTCGAGCAGTTCCCGTCCAACACGATCCCTGGCTTCGTCGAAGGGCTCCTCGAATGGATCCCGTCACTGAGCGACCACGCCTGCTCGCTGAACCGCCGCGGCGGCTTCGTCACCCGGCTCAAGGACGGGACGTGGATGGGCCACGTCGCGGAGCACATCTCGCTCGAGCTGCAGAACCTCGCCGGCACGTTCGTCCACCACGGCAAGACGCGCTCGACCGGCCGCGACGGCGAGTACAACGTGATCTACGAGTTCCGCGAGGAGCAGGTCGGGCTGGAGGCGGGCAAGCTCGCGGTTCGGATCGTCAACCACCTCGTCGCCCCTGCCGATCCGGATCAGGCGCTCGACTACATCAAGGAGCTGGAGAGCCTCATCCTGCTGGCCGAGCGCCAGGCGTTCGGCCCATCGACCCAGGCGATTCTCGACGAGGCAGCATCGCGGGACATCCCGTACCTGCGGCTCGATCGCGCCTCACTGGTCCAGCTCGGCCAGGGCATCTACCAGCAGCGCATCCGGGCGACGATGACCTCGCGGACGTCAGCCATCGCGGTCGACCTCGCGAGCGACAAGAACCTCACCAACCGCCTGCTCGACTCGGCCGGGCTGCCGGTCCCGAAATCTGAGGTCGTCGACACGGGGGACGGCGCCGTCGCGGCATCGAAGCGCATCGGGTACCCGTGCGTGGTCAAGCCGCTCGACGGCAACCATGGTCGCGGCGTCCACCTCGACCTGCGCTCGGAGGAGGCCGTCCGCGACGCGTTCGTCGGCGCGCGCAAGGAGAGCCGCTCCGGCGACCTCGTCGTCGAGAGCTTCATCACCGGCAGCGACTATCGCTGCCTCGTGATCGGCGGCAAGGTCGCGGCGATCGCCGAGCGCGTGCCCGCCTCGGTCGTCGGCGACGGCAAGCACACGGTCCGCGAGCTGGTCGACGAGACCAACGCCGACCCGCGCCGCGGCATCGGCCACGAGAAGGTCCTGACCCGGATCGCCGTCACGCCCGCCGCGGAGGAGCTCGTCCGCGAGCAGGGCTACGACCTGGACAAGGTGCCGCCGAAGGGCGAGCGGGTGAAGCTCGCGCTGACCGGCAACATGTCGACCGGCGGGACGTCGATCGACCGGACGATCGAGGCCCACCCCGACAACGTCGAGATCGCGGAGATGGCCGCGCGGGTCGTCGGGCTCGACGTCGCCGGCATCGACTTCATCTGCCCGGACATCACCGTACCCGTGCGCGAGACCGGCGGCGCGATCGTCGAGGTCAACGCGGCGCCCGGCTTCCGCATGCACACGAACCCGACCGAGGGCGAGCCGCAGTACGTCGCCAAGCCGGTCATCGACCTGCTCTTCCCACCCGGCGCCAACGCCCGGATCCCGATCCTGGCCGTGACCGGCACCAACGGCAAGACGACGACGGTCCGGATGATCGCCCACATCCTCAAGCTGATGGGCCGGCGCGTGGGCATGACCTCGACCGACGGCATCGTCGTCGACGGCCGGATGATCCGGCGCGGCGACATGTCCGGCCCGAAGTCGGCGCGGATGATCCTGCAGAACCCGACCGTCGATACCGCGGTCTTCGAGGTGGCGCGGGGCGGCATCCTGCGCGAGGGTCTCGGCTTCGACCGGGCGGACATCGCGGTCGTCACCAACATCAGCGCGGATCATCTCGGGCTCGGCGGGATCACGACGCTCCGCCAGCTCTCCGACGTGAAGGGCGTGATCGTGGAGGCGGTGCCGCGGACGGGGACCGCGGTGCTGAACGCGGACGATCCCTACGTCGCTCGCCTCGGCGGCTCTTCGCGCGGCTCGGTTATCTACTTCTCGATGGAGACCGAGAAGGGCCAGCCCGGCTACGACCGCGTCGATGGGCACGCGGGCAGGGGCGGTGCCGCGTTCGTGATCCGGCACACGCCCGAGGGCGACCAGATCGTCCTGCGCCACGGCCCTCGGACCATGCCGGTGCTGTACACGCACCTCGTGCCCGCGACGTTCGGCGGGCGAGCGCAGATGAACGTGGCGAACGCGCTGGCAGCGGCCGCTGCGGCGTGGGCCTCAGGCGCGCACCTGCACGACATCCGGCAGGGCCTGCGCACGTTCACGACCTCGTTCTTTCAGGCGCCGGGCCGGCTCAACTACCTCGAGGTCGGCGGCGTGCGGGTGGTCATCGACTACTGCCACAACGTCGACGGCATGCGCAACCTGGCCGACTTCACCAGGCGCATGAACGGCGACGGGTCCGGGAATGGGACGGGCCTCCACGGCCGCGCGATCGGGGTCATCGGCATGCCCGGCGACCGGCGTGACGAGGACATGCGCGAGTACGGCGCCTATGCCGCGACGGCCTTCGACGAGATCATCGTCCGGGAGGATCGCAACTTGCGCGGGCGCGATCCCGGCGCGACGGCCACGATCGTTGCCGACGGTGTGCGGCGGGCCAAGGAGAAGGGGACCGGCAAGACGATCCGCGTCGACAAGATCCTCAACGAGATGTCGGCGGTGAAGGCCGCGCTGCGGCGTGCCAACCCGGGCGACCTCGTCGTGATGTGCGTCGACGACTCCGTCGCGGTCTACCGCGAGGCGATGGCAAGCGCGGGCCACCGAGAGGGCTCGACCGCCTTCGCCGACCCAGGCGAGCTCGACGCCCCGGAGGGCTAGCCTCCGGCCACCAGGCGGGCGAGCTCCGCGGGATCCTCGATGGGCCGCAGGTGGCGCTTCGCGATGAGGTCGTAGACGCCCTCGCGGTCCTCGTGGCAGAGGAGGACGATGACCTCCGGAGCTGCGGCCGCATTCGTGCGGTCCAGCTCGGCAGCGAGCGACGTCGGCTCGTCTATGTAGACGGGAATGTCGCCCTTCCAGCCGCCGTCGCGGGCGCCGGCGCGGATCTCGCCGAGCACGGACTCCCGCGTCCGGCCGCGGAGGTAATGCAGCATCTCCTTGAGCACGAACCGGTCGACCTTGCCGGCCACGATGCGGCCCACACCGCGCAGCGTGTCGTCCGGTCGATCACCGGCCAGCCCGACGATCGCGGAGACCGGCGCCCGCTTGCCATCCGGGCCGAGCGAGCCGGCGATCGCGTCGACGACGTCGAACAGCATCCCGACGCCCGCCTCGTTGTGGGCGAAGTCGACGACGACCACCCGGCGGTCATCGCGGAACAGGTTCAGTCGGCCGCGCGAGTCGTCCATCGTCGGGACGAAGGAGCGCAGGCCCGCGCCGACCTCCTTGATCGAGACAGCAAGCGCCCGAGCACCACCCGCCGCGGCCAGCGCGTTGGCGACGTTGTGCCGCGCCACCCCACCCAGGGTCACCGGGATGTCGGCCAAGGGCGCGAATCGCCGCCAGCGATCGCCCTCGGCCTCGCCCAGCCAGCCGTCGCGGACGACGTACGCCTTACCCCCGGCCCGCAGGTGCCGCCGGATCCGCGGTGAGCGGTCGCCCTGGAGGCTGAAGAACGCGACCTTGCCCCGAACGCTGCGTGCGATCCCGGCGACGTACCGGTCGTCGGCGTTGAGCGTGATCCAGCATCCCGGCCTGGTCATTCGCGCGATCACGCCCTTGACCTCGGCCAGCTCGGGGAGGGTGTGGATGCCCTGCAGGTCCATGTGATCGGACGAGACGTTGGTGACCACGCTCGCCTCGTTGGACTCGTAGCCGACGCCGCGCAGCAGGATTCCGCCGCGGGCGGTCTCGAGGACGGCGATGTCGAGGTCGTCGCGGTTGAGGATCGCGCCGGCGCCGCCCGGGCCGGTCCAGTCGCCCGGCTCGACCATCTTTCCGTCGACGACGATGCCATCAGACGTCGTTGCGCCGACCCGCTTGCCGGACTCGCGCAGGATGTGGGCGATCAGCCGGGTCGTCGTGGTCTTGCCGTTGGTGCCGGTGATGGAGACCACCGGGTAGCGGCGGTCGCTGTCGCGGATCCAGCTCGGGCCGGGGCCCTCCGCGGCCGAAACGCGCGCGCCGACGCGTTCGACCAGGCGCTGCTGCCGAGGCGTCAAGGCCGCGCGCATCGCGGGCGATATATCGCGCTCGACCAGCCCCAGCGCGCCCTCCGCGATCTCCCTCGCCCGATCCCCGAGCAGCCACGGCCAGACGACGATCCAGTGCCCGGGGTCGGAGGAACGATGCACGGTGACCGGGCCCTCGGAGCCGTCCGGGTAGGTGCTGCGCAGCCGTCGAACCCACACGGCCAGGCTCGTGATCCGCCCCGGTTGTGCCGAGCGCGGGACCGTCGCGGCGAGGCGGACGAGCGCGTGTGGCTCGGGCTCGCGCTTGCCATACCAGGTGCGTCGCCGACCGATGGCGACCTCGAGCTTCATCGCCGGCTCCAACCGGTACAGGTTGGGTCCGTCGAGCTGGCGAATCTCGATCAGGCGCACGGTCCGGCGAGGATACCAACGGGCTCTGCGCGCGCGACCCTAGACTTCGCGGCGTGAGCACGATCGTCGCGCCCGGCTCGCTGGTCGCCGACCCCGAGCTCGACGCCATCCGGGGCATCGCCGAGGCCGGGCTGCCGGCCTACCTCGCCGACCTCGAGCGGCTCGTGAACATCGACTGCGGCAGCTACACGCCCGAGGGCGTGAACGAGGTCGCCGCGTGGGTCGCCGCGGACCTGGCATCGATGGGCGCCAGCGTCGAGCGCCGACCGGACCCCGCGGGACGCCTCGGCGACACCGTCGTCGCCACGTTCGAGGGCCGGCCGGGTGCCGGGCCGCGGATCCTCTTGATCGGGCACATGGACACCGTGTTCGAGGCGGGCACGGTCGCCAAGCGACCGTTCCGGATCGAAGACGGCATCGCGTACGGACCCGGCGTGACCGACATGAAGGGCGGGCTCCTGCTCGGCCTTCGGGCGATCGCCGCGCTGCGCGCCTTCGCCGGCGGCGGGATCGATCGGCTGCCGTTCGAGTCGATCACCTTCATCGCCAACCCGGACGAGGAGATCGGCTCGCCGACATCGACGCCGCACATCGTCGAGGCGGCAAAGAACGCCGACGCCGCGTTCGTGCTCGAGTGCGCCCGCGCCAACGGCGACTTCGTCTCGATGCGCAAGGGCATCTACGACCTGCGCTTCAAGATCTCCGGCCGTGCGGCGCACGCCGGCGTCGAGCCGGAGAAGGGGAGGAGCGCGATCCTCGCCGGCGCGGAGCTTGTCCGGGGCATCCACGATCTCAACGGCCGCTGGCCCGACGTCACCGCGAATGTCGGCGTGTTCAAGGCGGGCACCCGTCCGAACATCGTCTGCGACGAGGCCGAGCTCCAGGTCGACCTCCGGGCGATGGCCGCCGAGCCGCTGGCCGACGCGATGGCCGCGATCGAGACGCTCGCCGCCCACCCGGCCGTGCCCGACGTGACCGTCGACATCGAGACGATGCACCACTGGGCGCCGCTCGAGAAGCTCGAGCGGTCAGGTCGCCTCGGCGACCACATCGTCGCGATCGGTCGGCGGCTGGGGTTCGAGACGAAGGGCGCGGCCACCGGCGGCGCGTCCGATGCGAACACCACCTCCGGCATGGGCGTGCCAACCGTCGACGGGCTCGGCCCGATCGGGGGCGGGGATCACGCGCCTGCCGAATACATGGAGGTCGACTCGGTCGTCCCGCGGCTGGCCCTCGTCGCCGCACTCCTGCTCGCGGTCGGGCGGGATCCGGTCGTCGCATCCTGGCGCGCGGGCTGATCCTCCGGTGGCGCGCCGGTTGATCTCGAGCGGCGGGCCGTGGGAGGCCCGCTACGGCTACAGCCGCGCGGTCGCGGTCGGGGACGAGTGCTTCGTCTCGGGCACGACCGACGCAGGCAAGGATGGCCTCTCGCTCCATCCCGGCAATCCGAGGGGCCAGACCGAGGCGATCCTGCTGATCATTCGCCGAGCCCTCGAGGAGGCCGGCTTCTCGATGGCCGAGGTCGTTCGGACCCGCATGTTCGTGACCGATGTCGCGAACATCGAGGCGGTCACGACGGTCCACGGCGAGATCTTCGGCGACATCCGTCCGGCGGCGACCGTCGTCGTCGTGGCCGCGCTCATCGACCCCACGCTCCTCGTCGAGATCGAGGTCGACGCCAGGCGCTCCTGACCAGCTAGCCCACCCCGGCGCGCAACGCGCGCAGGCGCCGCATGACGTCGCTGCCGCCGCGCCCGAAATGGTCGTGTAGTGCCATGTACTCGGCGTGGAGCGCGTCGTACACGGCCCTCGTCGACGGGTCCGGCCGATACGTCCGAACGGCGGGGCGAACCATCGCCGCTGACGCGTCGGCGATCGAGTCGTAGCCGCCCGCGGCGGCGCCCGCCGCCACCGTGCCGTACATCGCCGCGCCCAGCGCCGCCACCTGTGTCGACGCGGCGACCGCGAACTCGCGGCCCGTGATGTCCGCGGAGAGCTGCATGAGGAGCGCGTTGCGCTCGGCGAGCCCGCCACAGGCGACGATCCGCTCGATCGGAACCCCCGCCGCCTCGAGGGATTCGATGATCGTCCGGGCGCCGAACGCCGTTGCCTCGAGCAGGGCGCGGTAGATGTCGGCGGGTTGGGTGGCGAGCGTCATACCGATGAGCAGCCCGCTGAGCTCGGCATCGACCAGGATCGAGCGGTTGCCGTTCCACCAGTCGAGCGCGAGCAGGCCGGTCTCGCCGGGCCGCAGTCGGGCGGCCTCCTCCTCGAGCACTTCGTGCACGGTGCGCCCCGCCTGCCGGGCATGCTCGTGGATCTCGCGCGGCACCGCCTGCCGCGCGAACCAGGCGAAGAGGTCACCGACCGCCGCCTGGCCGGCCTCGTAGCCGAAGAAGCCGGGCACGATCCCGTCCTCGACGACGCCGGCCATGCCCTCCGCGATGGCGAGCCGCGAGCTCAGCGCCATGAGGCACGTGCTCGTGCCCATGACCGCCACCATCGTCCCCGGCTCGGTCACGCCGGTCGCAGGAACGGACACGTGGGCGTCGACATTGCCCATCGCGACGGGCGTCCCGGGGAGCAGGCCCGTCCAGGCGGCCGCCTCGGCGGTCAGCTCGCCGGCGCGCTCGCCGATCGACCGGACGTCGCGCGACATCTTCTCGTCGACGACGGCGGCGAAGGCCGGGTCCAGCTGGCCCAGGAAGGCCGGTGTCGGGAAGCCATCGGCCTTCGACCACAGCGCCTTGTAGCCGGCAGCGCACGAGTTGCGGGTCTCGATCCCGGTGAGCTGCCAGACGAGCCAGTCGGCGCCCTCGATGAGCCCATCGGCGGCGCGGTAGATCGCGGGCGCCTCGTCGAGGATCTGCAGGCTCTTGGCGAAGAACCACTCGGACGACGTCCGGCCGCCATAGCGGGGCAGCCACGCCTCGCCGCGCGCCGTCGCGGTGGCGTTGATCCGGTCCGCCTCGGGCTGCGCCGCGTGGTGCTTCCAGAGCTTGACCCAGGCGTGGGGCTCGCGACGGAGCTCGGGGATCCGGCACAGCGGCGTGCCGTCGGCCGTTGTCGGCAGCATCGTGCACGACGTGAAGTCGATGCCGATCCCGATGACGTGCGCGGGCTCGATGCCCGTCTCGCGCAAAAGACGCGGCACCGTGGATGTGAGCGCCGCGACATAGTCATCCGGGTCTTGGAGCGCCCAGTCTGGCTCGAGGACGACGTCGTCATTGGGGGCCGGCAGCCGCCGGTCGATGACGCCGTTGGCGTACTCGTGGACCGCGGTGGCGATCTCGGCGCCCGTCGCCACATCGACGAGCACCGCGCGCCCGGATTCGGTCCCGAAGTCGAGCCCGATCGCGTAGCGCATCAGGGCATTGTCGCCACTCCGAGTGTGCGCAGGATCGCGATGGAGCCCGCGGCCAACACGAGCCCGATGAGCAGGCTCCGGCGCAGGCCGACGACGGCAATACATAGCCCGACGGCGAGCCACTCCCAGCCGATCCGGAACCCGACGACGCCGGCATCGGACTTCCCGACCATCGTGTTGACCGCGGCGAGCGCGGCGAGCACCGAGGGACCGACCAGGCGGAGGTACAGCTTCGCCTGTTCCGGCAGGCGCTCGAAGCCGGGTGCGAGGAGGGGCAGGGCCCGGAACGGATACGTGACCAGGCCCATGAGGACGGCGAGGGGCACCAGCACGATGCTCACGGGAGGCCGGCCTCGGGATCGGATTCCGCGGGCTCCGCCCGTTGCGGGAATTGGCCGAGGGCGCGCTCGTGCTGCTCAGCGCCGCGCGGGCGAACTGCCATCCCGACGAACGGACCGATCACGCCGCCCGCGATGATCCCGGCGGCCGGGTCCCAGGCGAGCCCGACGGCGACCGCGATGACCGCGCCGGCGATCGCCGCGACGAGCTCCCGGCGACCGGTGATGAGGCCCACGGCGAGACCCCCCATCGCCGCGGGAAAGATGACGTCCAGGCCGAACCGGGCCGGGTCGGGGATGCTCCCGCCGATGGTCACGCCGACCAGGGTCGCGACGTTCCACGGGATGAACGTGCTGATGATCGCGCCGAGCCAATAGCCGCGGACGTCGGCCCGGCCGATGCGCCGGAAGTGGGCGATTGCGAGGGCGAAGGCCTCGTCGGTGAGGACGTGGGCCATCGCCGCGCGCATCGGTCGCGGCGTGTCGGCGAGGTACGGGGCGAGGGCCGCCGCGTAGAGCATGTGCCGGGCATTCAGGAATGCCGTGAGGAGAACGATCGCGAGCCACGAGATGCCGCCCAGCACGTAGCCGACGGCCACGAACTGCGAGGCGCCGGCGAAGACGATGACGCTCATCGCGCCCGCCTCGAGCGGGGAGAACCCGGCTGCACGGGCGCTGAGGCCGTAGACGAGCCCGAAGCCGCCGGCCGAGACCATGATCCCGAGCGAATCCAGCAGGAGGCGGCGACGCGAATCGGCGACCGACATGGAGCCCGGAGCCGGTTGGGCAGGCACGGCCATGGTCGACACCATAACCGATGAACCGGTCGGGAAGGGTTATGTTTGGGGATCGAACCCGGAGCGCCTCAGCGCAGGAACGTCTTCCCGCACTCCCCGTCGCAGACGACATACACGGCATGCAGATCGCGCGCATAGCCGGCGGCGTGGAGGATCCCGTGGCAGCCCGCGGTCGGGCACTTCCAGGTCCACCAGCGATCCTGCGTGTCCAGCGGCGTCGTCTCCGCGGTGACCTTGTCGCCGAGGCCCTCGTGCGCGGCCAGCGCCGCGCTGACGCGCGACGCGCGATCGCTGTCGGTCTCGCTCGAGTAGGGGTAGTTCTGGCCGACGTTCGACGTCATGGGCAGGCTCCGGATCGGTCCAGTCGGTCCAGGAGATGGAAGACCGGTGACGGCTTCGTGTGAGCGCGGCGCGTCACCGGTGCCGGGCAGTATCGCACATGGGTCGCGGGCGTCCAGCCGCCCGCAATACGCCCGAAGCGCACCTCACCACACCGCCGGGATGCCGGCGCTGCGCGGGTCGGTGACCGCCGCGACCGATCCGTCGGGCGAACCGGGCCCGCCATCGACGAGCTCGATCGCGTGCTGATGACCGATGCCGGCTTCGAAGCCACCGGCCGGCACGAGCGGATGGCCCATCGCGGCGAGGGCCTCGAAGAACTCGGGCTCGAAGCGAGATTCGACGATGACCTCCCGCGGCGGATCGAAGTGGAATCGCGGTTCGACCGACCAGCGCGGCGCCGCCACCGCCTCGGCGATGTCGAGCCCGCCGTCCACCACGGCGCTCACGAACTCAGCGTGGATCTGCGGCTGGGCATCGCCGCCCATCGAGCCGACGACGATCCAGGGCCCCGAGTGCCCGTTGCGGAAGAGCATGCACGGCATCAGCGTGTGCAGCGTCCGCTTGCCCGGCTCCAGAACATTCGGGTGGTCGGGGTCGAGCGAGAAGTAGCTGCCCCGGTTCTGGTAGTGCACGCCCGTTTCGGGATCGACGACACCGGACCCGAAGCCGAGGTAGTTCGACTGGATCAGCGAGACGGCGTTGCCCTCGGCGTCGACCGCGGCGAGGTAGGCCGTGCCGCCGCCCGGGGGGTTGGTCGCCGCCCTGGGCACGGATGCCTGTCGGGGGTCGATCAGCGCGGCCAGCATCGCGGCGTGGGTCTTGTCGAGGAGGCGCCCGACCGGGACGTCGACCGCCTCGGGGTCGGTGAGGTGGGCATCGCGGTCGGCCATCGCCAGCTTGGCGGCCTCGATCGCGAGGTGGGCCCAGCTGGGGTCGCGAAGGCCCGCCGGACCGAACGCGGACGCGTTCGGCTCGAACCGCTCGAGGATGTTGAGCAGCTCCAGCGCCACGACGCCAGACGAGTTCGGCGGGTGTGAGGTCAGCCGCACGCCTCGGTAGGTCGTGGCGATCGGCTCGCCCCAGGTTGACGCGTGATCCCGGAAGTCGGCCGGGCCGCAGGCCACGCCCAGCTCGGCCAGGAGCCTCGCCTGGCGCTCGCCGACCTCGCCGTCGTAGAAGGCGTCGAAGCCGTCTGCGGCGAGGCGCTCGAGGGTCCCTGCGAGCGCCGGCAGCCGAACCACCTCGCCGGGGCGCCACGGCCGGCCGTGCGGCCGGTAAATCGCAAAGAACGGCGCGTCCGGACCGAGCGCGTCCGCGAACCCAGCCGCGCTGCCCTCGATCGACTCGATCAGCTCGCCCCACGCCGGAAAGCCGCGACTCGCGAGCTCGATCGCCGGGGCGAGGACCTCCGAGACGGGCAGGCGACCGAAGCGCCGATGCGCGTCGCCCCACGACCGGACCGCGCCCGGGATCGTGACCGCGCGCGGCCCGCGGACGGGCATGATCCCGAGGCCCTCTCGCCGGAGCCGTGCCGCGTCGGCGCCGCCGGGCGACCGACCGGAGCCGTTGAGCGCGTGCTGGGTCCCGTTGCCGTCCGGCCCACCGGCGGCATCCCAGATCAGCCAGAACGCGTCGCCACCGAGCCCGCAGGCGTTCGGCATGACCACGCCCAGCGCCGCATTGGCGGCGATCGCGGCGTCGACCGCGTGCCCGCCGGCACGCAGCATCCGCAGGCCCGCCTCAGTTGCCAGGTGGTGCGGCGCGACCACCGCGCCTCGAGTGCCACGCGCCAGGACGGTTCGTCCCGACGCCACCGCCTCGCTCATGTCCCGGTGCCGCTCCGTCAGCCGAGCGCGGCCGGCGTCTCCGTGCCGCCCAGGTAGTGTTCGTAGCGGCGGAGCGAGACGAGCGGCACGACGGCGAGACCGAGCAGGACGAGCGAAGCCACGAAGATCCCATCGAGGCCGAGCGCATTCGCCATGAACCCGGCGATCAGCGCGCCGGTGATCTGCCCCAACCCGAGGAAGACGCTGTACAGGCCCATGATCGCGCCGCGGTCCTCCGGGTAGGCCTCGGTCACGTCCGCGAGCAGCCCGATCGCGGCGGGGGTCGCGCCCGCCAGGACGAAGATGCCGAACGCGACGGGCACGAGGAAGACCAGCCGAGCGATGTCGGGCAGCCCTCCACTGTGGTTCACCGCCACGGCGCCCGCGACGAGCAGTGCGCCACCGCCGAGGCCGTACAGGATGATCGTCGTGCGGCGGATCGACTTGAAACGGTTGCCCCAGTAGATCAACCCGCCGAAGAACAGGACGCCCGCGACCAGGAGGCCGAGGCTGATCTGCAAGGGCACGAAGCCGCCCATCAGGAGCTGGTTTTCGAATCGCGGATCCGGCTCGCGGACGAGCTGGAAGATGGTCTGGGTCGTGAACAGCCCCAGCACCGCGTTGATCGCCACCCATGTCGGCGCGAGCAGCCAGACGTGGCTCTTGCCGAGGATCCGTCGATAGCGGCTGAGCTGGCTCTCGCGCGGCTCGCTCGGATCGTGGGCAGGCGCGACGTCACGGGTGCGGTCGACGCCATAGCGATAGATCGAGAGCGAGACTGCGTAGATCAAGCCATTGATGAGGAAGGCCTGGGGCCCGAACACGGTGAACAGCGGACCCGCGGCGGCGAACCCGCCCAGGAGGCCTGCCAGGGTGGCCGCCTCGAAGCGGGCGACGGCCTTTCCGCGCAGCCCCTCGTCCATGGCCGTCACGGCGGCGATGAACCCGAGGATGGACGGGATGCTCGCGGCGGTCGCGGAACCCTCGAGCAGCCTCGTCCCGACGATCAACGGCAGGTTGGTCGTCGCCCAAGTGACCACCACCGCAGCGAACCCGAACAGTGGGCCGAACTGCATCACGCGCCAGTGCCCGATCCGGTCGGACAGCACCCCGAAGAGCGGGGACAGGACCAGCTCGCTCGCGTAGAAGGTTGCATGGATGACCGCGAACGCAATCGCACCCACGGCGACGCCCTCGCCAAGCCCCAGCAGCTGGTCGAGCGCGCCGTGGTACTTGTGCAGGTCGGCGAGGTAGAACGTCAGCATCGCGCCGGTCATGCCCGTGCTGAAGCGCAGCGTGAACGTGCCCAGGAGCACCGACCAGAGCGAACGATCCATCGAGCCCAAGCGTAGCGGCCGAGTCCGGCCTTTCGCCGTCGGCTAGGATCGCCCGCACCAGCACCGGTCCAGCGCAGAGGGAGGCCTGACCGTGAGCCGCGTTGCCGTCATCACCGACTCCGCGTCGGACATGGATCCCGGCAGGGCCGCGTCACTCGGGATCACCATCGTGCCGTTGCTCGTGTCCTTCGGGAACGAGACGTTCTTCGCGGGCGTGGACATGTCACGCGAGGACTTCTGGGCGCGCGTCACCTCGCCGAATGCGCCGATCGCCACCACCGCGGCGTGCAGCCCGGGCACGTTCCAGGTCGCCTACCAGAAGGCGTTCGACGAGGGGGCCGACGCGATCATCTCGGTCCATGTCGCGGACGCGCTTTCGGGCACGCTCAAGGCGGCCCAGGTCGCGAGGCAGGCGTTTGCCGATCGAGACATTCGCGTCATCGACTCGACATCGGCCTCGATGGGCGAGGGGATGCTCGCCGAACTGGGCGTCGAGATGGCGAACGGGGGCGCCTCCGCGGCGGAGATCGCCACTATCCTCGAGGGACGCCGCCCCGACCTGCAGGTCTACCTCGCGCTCGAGACCCTCGAGTACCTCAAGCGCGGCGGGCGGATCAGCGGGGCCCAGGCGGCCATCGGCACGCTGCTCTCGGTGAAGCCGATCATCGAGATCAAGAACAGCCACGTCGAGACGACAGAGCGCGTCCGGACGCGAGGCAAGGCGCGCGAGCGGCTGGTCGAGCTGCTCGCGGTCCGGCCGATCGAGCGGCTGTCGATCCTGCACACGACGAACGCCGACGTCGAGGGGTTCGCCGAGCAGCTCATCCCCAAGGTTCCGGGCGGCATCGATCGGTCGAAGGTGACGATCGACCTGGTCGGCCCGTCCGTCGGGCCGCATCTCGGTCCCGGCTGCGTCGGCGCGGTCGCGCTCTACACCGAGGGTTCGCGTCCCGCCTGATCCTGGGTTGCGGTCAGGTTGCGGGACGGTACCAACGGGCAGGCGGCAAGCCCCGATCCGTGGCTATACTCGCGGCCCGGACACGACTCGCAGGGTTGCGTCGACGCGCGCCCCGCGCAGCAAGGCATCGAAGCGTCGCGAATGAGGAACGCCTGACTCCATGACCACTGAGAACGTTGCCGCCCCGATCAACGCGTGGGCGGTCGCGCAGCAGCAATTCGATCTCGCCGCCGAGCGGCTCGGGCTGGACGAGGGCATGCGCCGCGTCCTGCGCGAGCCCCGCCGTGAGCTCACCGTGCATTTCCCGGTCCACATGGACGATGGCAGCGTGCAGGTCTTTACGGGCTACCGCGTCCAGCACAACCTCGGGCGTGGGCCGGCCAAGGGCGGCATCCGCTACCACCAGGACGTGAGCCTCGACGAGGTCAAGGCCCTCGCGATGTGGATGACCTGGAAGTGCGC
>Ga0070696_100001474_pt1 | contig 15414 bp, 13 predicted proteins | sample KBSK1253metaG_FD_65474 | JGI IMG/M metagenome (GOLD analysis project Ga0070696, IMG submission 65474) | Corn, switchgrass and miscanthus rhizosphere microbial communities from Kellogg Biological Station, Michigan, USA - KBS K1-25-3 metaG | ecosystem: Host-associated > Plants > Roots >... | reverse complement strand
ATCCGCCACGGGCGCGCGAAGAAGATCGATATGGACGTCGCGTACCTCGACACAGATTCAATCCGGCTTCAAATGCGTGACGATGGACGCGGGTTCGATCCAAAGGAAGCGGCCGGCAAATGGGGGCACTGGGGTTTGGTGATCATGCGCGAGCGAGCGCGGCAGATTGGGGCGGAGCTGAACATATCGAGTACTCCCGGGCACGGAACAGAGATCGAAGTCATCGTTCCTATTTCATCGCCGCGGTAAACGTCAGACCAAGGTCATGGATCGTGTTCACATTCGCGTTCTGGTAGTCGACGACCATGCAATTGTAAGGACAGGTTTAGCGGCGGTTATCGAGACGGAGCCGGACATGGCGGTAGTCGGCCAGGCCGCCACGGGAAGGCAGGCAGTAAGCCTGTTCAAGGAAATGAAACCGGACGTCACCATCATGGACCTCACGTTGACGCCGGACATGACGGGCATTCAAGCCATCCAGGTGATCCGGAACGAGTTTCCCGACGCGCGGATCATCGTCCTCTCGGCTTACAAGGGCGATGAAGACATATACCGTGCATTGCAGGCCGGCGCCGCCACGTATCTGCTGAAGGAAAGCCTCGGTGAAGATTTGATAGGCATTATTCGCGAGGTGCATGCCGGTGGAGGGCCGATTCCCCCCGAAGTGGGCCGGAAATTGGCCGACCGTGTAACGCAGCGGATCCTGACGGCGCGCGAATCGGAAGTATTACGGCTTGTGGCGAAAGGCATGCGAAACAAGGAAATCGCCGCGCACCTGCGTATTAGCGACGAAACCGCGCAAGGTCACGTGAAGAGCATACTTGCGAAACTGCGCGTGCAGGACCGGACCGAGGCTGTTACCGTCGCAATCCGCCGGGGCATCATCCACATCGATTGAATCACATAACATTCGGCTCTCCAACAGACCCCCATTTTCGGGGGTACGAAACTCCGAAAACAGGTACCTGAGACCGCCCCTCTCTGGGGAGTGCAAAACATGATGTGTCGCTTTACTCTAGGGCGGAAGAGAGTGTCGGCAAAGTCTGTTGTGACGGATACCGGTGCAAAAGAGCAAGGCGGCTATCTAACGAGGCTCTTGCGCCGGTTCGCCGGCCGCACAATGGCGCGCCACGAGCGTGTCACACCCGATCCGTGCCGCGTCGCTTGGGCAGTCGCGCCTGACGTTCGCGCTTCAGTTTACGACGAAGGCGTCGCAATCCTACACATCCCCACGGGCCGTGTTTTTCTGTGCAATCGAACCGCTTCGAGGATCTGGCAAGGTGTCGTGGATGGTTTGAGCTCAGAGGATACCTGCGACGAGATCAGCCGGGAGTGGGGCGTGACGCGCTCCCTGGTATACCATCACGCATCCTCGTTTCTTACCGAGCTGGAACGCCGCAGGCTGGTGGTTCAAATGCCGCAGGCTGAAGCGTGAGTCGACCAACATATCCATTCCTGGTCATCCGGGCCTTGTGCGAGTTGGTCCGCTACGACATTGTTAACGCCGCGTCGGGTTTTTCGCGTATTACCGGGCAAGTGGCCGAGCAACGGGTGGCGCTGCTCACCTGCCCTGTGGAAACCCAAGCACTGGTTTGCCAGGCAGTTTCGCTTGCCGCGTGCTTCTATTACAAGCCAGTGCTTTGTTTACAGAGATCGGTCGTGGCGACGCGGCTACTGAAAAAATACGGCATCCATGGGCGTCTGGTTATTGGATACCGGGCATCACCTTTCTTTTCTCACGCATGGGTGGAGGTGAATGGCCGCGTGGTGAACGATTCACCGGCCTACAAGGAGCGGCTGAATGTGCTCTGCACGTTTTAGGCATCGGCGGAGCGGGTCATGAGCGGTCAGGTCGGATTATCTTATTTGGATGAACGCGAGATTCCGGATCACGAATCCGCGGCCATCCTCAGTCGCGCGGTGTGGCAGGAATATGATTCACCGGCGAGCTATTCGAATCGAGGCGTATTCCTGGCTCATGCCGCCTCGCAGCCTTACGTTACGCCGGCGGGCGCCATTACCTTTGACGGGCGGCTCGACAATCGCGAGGATCTGCTGATTCGTTTGCGCGGCGATCTCCGCGGAGATACCACAGATGCCGCGCTCGCGCTCTGTGCTTATGTGCGGTGGGGCGTTGAGGGCTTTGTCCACCTGATTGGCGACTGGAGCCTGGCGATCTGGGACGCTGCGCAGAAAAACGTCGTGCTCGCCAGCGACTTCGCCGGCGTGAGACCCCTTTATTACTGTGTGCAGCGGAATCGACTGTTGTGGTCCACACGCCTTAACGAACTGGTGGATTGGACGGAAGCGAACGAGATCGATGACGAGTACGTTGCCGGGCTCCTCTCGTTCGGCGCCTCCCCGAACCGTACACCATACCGGGGAATCTATTCAGTGCCAAGCGGTCATGCCGTGCGTATCGCGAAGGACGGCGGAACAGCAATTCATCCATTTTGGACACTGCCTGTCGGAGACACGATTCGATATCGCCGTGAATCCGATTATGACGACCAGCTTCTCGCGCTTTTTCGAGAGGCCGTCCGGTGCAGGCTTCGCACAACCGGGCCTGTGCTCGCCGAGCTGAGCGGGGGGCTCGACTCATCATCCGTCGTTTGCATGGCCAGCGATCTCATCCGAAGCGGGAATGCAGCGGCTCCACGGCTCATGACTCTCAGTTATGAACACGCGGGCTCGGTCGACAAACCGTTTTGTACGGCGGTGGAGAAGTTCTGTGGTGTCGAGAGCATCCACGCTCCCACTGCACCTCATCCTTTCCTGACCGAAACGCATGCGGGAAAAGCCCAGCCCGCGTTCTGGGAGCATTTGCACACCAATACCGCCGAAATTGCCCGCCAGGGCGGCGCAAGAACTTACCTGACCGGACAGCTGGGTGATCTCGTCATGGCGAACTCATGGGACGACAGCGATCAGGTTGCGGGGCTGCTGTCGAAAGGCCGCATTGGAGCGGCGTCGAGGGACGCTCTCTCGTGGAGCCTGGTCTTGCGCATCCCCGTCGCCTGGGTTTTGTGGAGGGCGATCCTGTCGAGCCTGCCGCCTGCATGGGCGCCGGCCGCGGCGCACCGAATGAACGATGGTTCCGCCGCACCGCCGAGCACGGAGGATTCCCTCTCGGTCGGCTTCCGCAAGCGCGTCGCAGCTCCAGAAAAGTCTTACTCGCAAGACTGGATGGAGGCGCCGCCGGAGCGCAGGAAGCATTTTCGCAGCCTGACCGAAATCCTGCAATCGCGCAAGTTACAGCCGCCGGAGCCGCTGCAACATCTGTACTATACGCATCCGTTCGCGCATCGGCCCCTGGTTACGTTTATGCTTTCGATCCCGGCCGGAGTGTGCTGCCGGGCTGGCGAACCACGGCGATTGATGCGCAGAGCCTTTCACGACCTATGGCCTGCGGAATTGCGTAAGCGGCGCTCGAAGGATTCGTTTAGCGGCGTGTTTCTTGAATCGCTGCGTCCGCTTGCGAATGAGTTGCTCAAACGGCCGCGCCAAATGCAGGTGGTGGAGCGTGGTTATGTGGAGGTGGAGAGTATAAAGAAGCGGCTGGAGCAGCTTTCGCACTTGCTCGAATGTAATGAGTCGCAACTGCGGCAGATCATTCTGCTGGAGTTCTGGCTGCGCGGGCGCGACAAACGGCGTCGGGCGCAACCCATGCCGTTATCGGCTTGATTGAGTTTGCCCGAGCGTTTAAAAACTCGGGTGATCTGGCCTCCGTAAACGTTGCCCTGAGCTCGGCCAGCTCCCACGACGGGGTTGTAGGCAAAGGACAACGCCAACGGAGGCCACCAGAATTGTATCGCCAATCGGCTTGCCGATCCATCACCCTAATGAGGTTGCTGGCGGCCTTGATTGTGGTCTCTGGATACCGCGAATGTTTTCTGATTCACGAAAGCGGCGCCACGACCAGTTCCGTAGTTATGGCGATGGCATTGGACAGGCTGCGATAAACCGGGCAGTTGCCGGCAAAGACACCGTGTAACCGGGCGGCCGTGTCGCGGTCCTTTTCCTCGATTTTGAGCTTCAGCTTGACATGAATGCGGCGGATGACGAGAACGTGCCCCTCGAGCTCGATTTCACCGACGGCTTCGGCGTTCAAGCGGCCGTTCGAGGCGGAGATTTGACGCGCCTCCAGCGCGCCTCCGAAGGTCCCGGTGAGTCAGCCGGCCGCCGCCGCGACGATGTAGTCGAGCGTCGTTGCATGCTCATCAAACTTTCCTGGCGGGAGCTTGTAATGATCCGCCACCGCGCCATGCGCGCCGAAAATAACGGGTTCTTTCTCGGCGGGAAGATACGCCCGGCGAATCGGACCTTTCACGCGCTCGATACGCACTTCGGAACGGTATACAACGTCTCCCACGCGGACCTCCGGACCACCGATCTTACTCCTCGACGGGTACGCCGGCAATGCTGTCGAGCGACACGGTCATCCGCACTTCGGGTAATCGCAGGCAACGAACCGCGAAATGGTCACCCGCCCGCGCCGGGTACAAGGGGAGCGGCGAGCCCGTCAGTACAATCTGGCCTTGCTTCAAGCCCCGGCCAACCGTCGCCAGGTGATCCGCCACTTTTAATAGCGACGCGATAGGCCCGCCCGGAACGCCACTGCCGGTTGCGGCGCCCAGCAACTCGGAATTGCGGAAGACCGAGATTGGCTCGCGGATGAGTTCCGCGGCACGCCGGGGCGCAGGTTCAACCGGAGGCAGGACAACGCCGGCATGCATCGCATTATTGGCGATCAGCTCTTGAACGGTTCGCTTGGCGCCGCGCAATACGTTGTTGTGCAGCTCGATAACCGGGAAGATCGCTGCTATGGAGGCGGCGGCATGTTTACGAAGCCACGTCGCGTTGGGAATGTCGACGGCGATGCGGACGCCGAATTCTCCCTCGATGGCGAGGCCATCGAACGCACCGGGGTCGAGCGCGATGCCGTCACAGTAGATCTCAGTGGCGAACAGATGGCCGAAGGTAGGCTGGCTAACGCCCAACTGCCGCTGAATAACTTCACTGACGCAGCCGATCTTGTAACCGGCCACCGGCTCGCCGCGAGCCTCGCGTAACGCAGCTACTTGCATCTGTACGTCATAGGATTCAGCGATGGTAAGGGCAACGGACGCGCCTTCGAAGAAGCGCCCGGGATGGTGCGCGTCGTAGTCGGCAAGCTGTCGATCGGCAATGTTTCGAATCTGCGCTGGGGTCACCGAAAGCCGCTCACCGGCCGTCCGACATTTTCGATTCGCGGGAGAAAACTTCCGCCGCGCGCTGCCTTTCCTGCGACTGTAACTCTTTTACCAGGTCCAGTTCCGCGCGGCCTTCTTTTGTTTTTCCCAGCCGCATCAAGACCTGCCCCAGCGAGTAGTGAGATTCGACGCGTTGCGGGAATGCTTCGACGGCCTTTCTCAAGGACTGTTCGGCATCCGGATATCGTCTGAGTTTGACGAAGGCCTGGCCCATACCGAGATAGACATCGGCGTAATCCGGACCGGCGCGGCGCGCCTCGCGAAAATGTTCCAGCGCCCGGTCAGGCTCATCCTTTTGCAGAGCGATGGTTCCAAGATAGTAATACGAAGCGGCGGATAGCGGATTGATTCGTAATTCCTGTTGAAACATTTCCGATGCCTGGGGGAAGTCTCGCTGTTTCCAGTAAACATAACCGAGCGCGAGGTGAAGATCGGGTTGGTCGGGCGCGGCCCGGATCGCGGCGCGGAATTCAGCCTCGGCCTGCCCGGTATCGTGCGTCAAATCGTATGCCTCGCCCAGAAGCTGGTGGACGAAGGCCGAGTCCGGATACGCACTCGCAAGTTGCGCGAACAGCCGGATGCCCTGATCCCGCTGGCCCGCGTTCTTGTGTGCCTTGACCAGGAGATAGAGAACTTCGGGCTCTTTCTTGCCGGATTGCAGACTGGCCTCCAGCTCACGCACGGCATCGGGCCATCGACGCGCGTGAAAGTGGCACAGACCCGCGATGAAATGGGCATCCCTCGCATGCGCCTTGGAGTTGGCGCCCCTAACCAGATAGGGCAGCGCCTCTTCGGTTTGTGACAGCCGGAACAGCGTCAGCCCGAGGTTAAAAGCGAACTCGCCGTTGCCGGGCTGCATCCGGACCGCTTGGCGAAACGCCCAGGCTGCGCGGTCGTACTTTTCCTGCTGGAAATAAATCACGCCCAGGTTGTTTTGCGCATCGAAGGTTTCCGGAGCCAGCGCAAGGCCGGCCAGATATTCGCGCTCAGCTTCCACCCACTTTTGTGCGCCGGCAAGCGTGGCGGCACGGCGAAAGTGTTCGGCCGCGGGAGTAGAGAACAACAACAGTAGCAGGAAGGCCCACCGCATTCGAAGCTGCGGCTATCATAACAAAGTGACTCCTCGCCTCATCGCCGTTGCCGCGCTGCAACTGGCCTGCGGGTTGGCGTTCCAGACCAGTCACCTCGAGCGGGGCACAGCGTTATTGCGCGGCAACCATCTCGAGCAGGCGGCGCGGGAGTTCTCGGAAGCCGTTAAAGAAGATCCGAAGTCGTATCGCGCCTTCGTAAACCTGGGCATTGTGAACGCTCAGTTGCGGCGCTTCGCGGAAGCGGAGTCCGCTCTTCGAAAGGCGATCGAATTGAATCCGGCCAGCGCGTCGGCGCACTACAATCTAGCGCTTGTGTTATCGCAGACGGGAAAACCGCGTGAAGCCACGGCGGAGCTCGAGGCCGCCGTTCGTATCGCGCCTCGAAATCTGGATGCGCGCGTCAATCTCGCCTCGGCGCTGTTGTCCGGCGGCAATGCGCGCGCGGCGGTGGAGCATTTCGAAAAGGCCGTGGCCATCGCGCCGGAGCCCGTTATCCTGCTGCAACTGGCCCGTGCCCAGGCGCAGGCCGGACTTTTTCTAGACGCCTTGAACACAACGCTGAAGATTTCGAGCGACCGTCTGCCGCCAGCTGACCGATCCGGATTCCTGCTCTTTCAAGCCCGGCTGTACCAGAAAACCGGGCACCCGGATGAAGCCATCCCCGTTCTGGAATCGGCGGCAAAGTTCGACCCGCGCTCGGCTGAGATTCCCTACAGCCTCGGGTTCAGCCACTACGTGCTCGAGCAAAACGACCAGGCGGCGGCATTCCTTTCGGACGCCATTCGCAAGAATCCCAAGCTCGACCGCGCCTACCTTCTGCTCGCGATCGTGGATCTGGCCCTCGACAAGCGCGACGAAGCGCGCGGCCTGCTCGAGAAGGCGATGGCGATGGCGCCTTCAAATTCGTTTTACCAATCCGTGTATGGCGTGATCCTCATCGGGGAAGGCAACACCAGCCAGGCCATCGCGCTGCTCGAAAAAACCGTTCGTGAAAGCCCGCAATACGCCCTGGTTCATTACCACTTGGGACGCGCGCAAGCGTCGGAAGAAAAATGGGCTGCAGCCGCGCTCGAGCTGGAAACAGCGGTCAAACTGAAACCCGATCTCAGCGAGGCTTACTATCACCTCAGCCGCGTTTATCGCAAACTGGGGCGCCCCGACGAAGCGGCCCGAGCGCTCGAAAAATTCCGCAAAGCCCGGGCTCGTGAAGACACGGAGCGCGAACATCTCCTCCGCATGGTTCGCGAGCAGCAGGAAGCGCAGTAATCCGCGCGACGCGCTTCAGAACGTCAGGCGCAGCGCGAACTCCATGATCCTCGGTTCGAGCGCGCTGGTCACCTGCCCGTAATCGCCGGCGCCGTAAGCTACGCTCACTCCGGAGAAGTTCGGGTGATTGGCCACATTGAAGGCCTCGGCGCGGAATTCCAGCTTCGTCCGCTCGTTAAATGGAAACGCCTTGAACAGCGCGACGTTCCAGGTCTGCTCTCCAGGCCCGCGAATCACACCGGTGCCGGCGTTTCCGAAGAAGCCGAACGGAGGAGGAGCGAACGCATCGGTGTTGAACCACTTGTCCAGACGCTTGGGACCTTTGACGTCGCCCACCACGTTGGGCCTCGTGGCAAAACCGCCGGTGCCGGTGGCCAGGCCGGGCGCGAGCGCGAAACCACTCTCCATGACCGTAATGCCGGAAAGCGTCCAGTTGCCCAGGGCTTTGTTCACCGCTCCCTTCGTATTGCGGAAGAACGGCAGCTCATAGATGTACCCGAACGTGAAAATATGCGTGCGATCCCAGCCGGGGGGGCCGTACTCCGCGCGAATGTTCCGCGCGTTTTGGGCGCTGTTCCCGCTGTTCCGCCCATCAAAGCCCCGGTCGGCGACGTTCGCCAGCGCTTTGCCGAATGTATACGCGGCATTCAATGTGAGGTTCCGGCCCGAGCGATACTGAAAACCGCTCTGAAAAGAGTGGTAATTCGAAGTCCCGCCGGTATAGGCGATGTTCAAGCCGTCCCAGCCGCTGTAGGGGCGCGTGATGTCTGAAGAGACAGCCCCCGTGTTCAGGCACGGGTCGAAATCGAAGCCGCCCGAAGGGATGGTTTGGCCGGGCTGGAGACAACTGGCGAGAGTTGGCTGCGAAACCGGCAATGGGAAATTCAGGTCGCGCGTGCCTTTCACGTGCCGCGCCGAGGTCCCGACATAGGCCACGCTGAGGACAGCGCGAGGCAGAATTTCGCGTTGAAGGGTAAGACTCCAGGTTTGTATGCGCGTCGCCTTAAACGTCGGGTCGATTACCGTCATACCGGCCGGGCTCTTGGCGCCCGCCACACCCGCCGCTGGATTGGTGAGCGTGCCGTTGAGCAAAGTGATGGCGTCGACAAAAGGCGGGTTGCCGATCGCTACGTAATTGTCGAAAGGTATGCGGCTGTAGCCAATGCCATATCCTCCACGAATAGATGTGTTGCCATGTCCAAAGGGATCCCACGCAAAGCCGATACGGGGTGCGAAATTGCGTTTGCCCGCTTTGAAAAAGCCCTGCGGAACGCCATCCTTTCCCGCCAGCACGACGCCGTTAGTCAGATTTGCAGGCTGCCCGCTGGCCGTAATCACCTGGCCTGCGCCGTTGGTGACGAAAGTGCCATTTTGATTCACGGCCGCGGCCTGCGCCGGGTCAAAACGAGAGGCATCGAAGCTGCTCACGCCGTCGCCGTCCATTGTGTCGGGCGAGATATACACATACCGCAGTCCAAGGTTGAGGGTGAGCCGCGGCGTGACTTTCCAGTCATCCTGGAAATAGGGTTCAAACTGCCGGTAATGAAAATAACCGCGCCGCTCCGCGCTGTTCTGAAAATACGAGGAATCCAGACCCAGCAGAAAGTCCGCGACAGGATCGTTGGTGTGGACGCCGCTGAAATTAAAGCTGCCATTGGTTTGCGCGAACAAGTTCTGGCGCTTGATGCCGAAGATATAGAGCGCCCCGGCCTGCAGCACATGCGAGCCTCTCACCACGCTGAAATCGTCGGAAATGGTGCCTTCACCATCGCTCGCGTCCACGGGAAGCGGAAAAACACCAAGTCCTGAATAGCCCTTGGCGATGCTGATCTGCGGGATCCGATTGTGGACATCGGCGCCGGGAAACGGATAATTGATGACGATGTCCGACGGCAGCTCGGTGTTCACCGCTCGCAATCTGGGTTTGTCATGGGTCTGGACGGCGCTGATCGTGTTCACCATGCTCGGGCTAATGTTGGCCGTGAGCCGCAACAGCGCGTTTAAACCCGTCGTGTAAATGCTCTGCCGCGTGGTCGGTGCGGGATTCGGACCCCATGCCAGGTTCGGCGGCGAGTCTTTCACCTCTTCATACATGAAGCGGCCCATCAGGACAAACCGTTGTCCGAAATACTGATCGATGCGATAGGTGTCGTTCCGCTGGTCGATCACGTCGACGCCGGAATTGAGGTAGTTGTTGAATCCGCCGGCCGGATTGTTGGGCAGCGGCCAGTAATGATTCAAGATCGCCACCGCGTTCGGATCGAAGCAGGAGGGGTTCAGGGTCGTCGGACCTGACAGACAATTTTTCCCGGCCAGGAATTTGTTGGCTGTATCATCGAACACCAGCTGGTTGCCCTTGTCGCCGAAAGTGGTACTGCCGCTGAAATCCCCGTTACGCATAGCTTCGGGGATCATGGCGCCGCGTGCCGTCGCGCCGCTGTGGATCACACGCCACTCTTCATTAACAAAGAAGAACGTGTTCTTATCGCGGTTGTGGTTGTAAACATGCGGAATGACTACCGGGCCGCCGAGCGCGAAGCCGAAATTATTTTGCCGCAACGCCGTCTTGTTCCCGGCGGAGAAGTAATTGCTGGCATCCACTTTGTCATTGCGGAGAAACTCATACAGCGCGCCGTGAAAAGTACGCGAACCGCTCTTGCTCTCCACCAATACCTGGGCCGAACCGGCCACACCATACTTGGCGCTGTAGTTGTCTTTCAGAATGCGGAACTCGGCAATCGTATCCAGGGTGGGCGTAATATTCAGGTTGATATTGTTGCCCGTGTTCATGTTGTACGCGCCGTCGATGGTGTAATTGGTGTATTCCCGACCGAGTCCGTTAATGGACAGAGGCGTCTCACCAGTCAGGCCGCCGGCGTTCAGCGAACCACCGCCTACCGCGCGACCGGTAATCGTGGCGCTGTTCACGCCCGGAACCAGCAGACCCAAGCCCAGGAAATTGCGCCCGTTCAGCAGAAGGTTTTCCACCTGAGTGCCGGCAATCACACCGGCGGACTCACCGGATTCCGTTTCCACACGCACGGCCTCGGCCTCGACGTCCACCCTGGTCTCTACCGCGCCGACTTCCAGCGTGATATTGCTCTGCATGCGCTGTCCGGGCGCGAGTATCATGTCCCGGATCACGGTCTCTTTGAAGCCCGGCTTTTGTACCGTCAGCTCATAGTTACCGGCAAGCAATGATTCCGCCGCGAAGAATCCGGCATCATTGCTCGTCAAATTACGCTTGATCTGTGTCCCTGAATTGGTGATGGTGATGGCGGCCGCTGGAACCGCGGCGCCGGAATTGTCGACGATTGTCCCGAAAATAGCTCCCGTGCTGGCGACCTGGGCGTGCAGATGCCCTCCGGTCCACGAGAACGCGATCAAACAACAAAGTACCGCGCGATAAGCATACGCTCGTGTCATCAATCCCCCCTTGGGCGATATTGTGAGCGATTCTATACTCGGGCTGGCCTGGAAGTCAACGGGGGCAATTGCAATTCGCCCCAACGGCATAAGTTCCGCGTTTCGAGCGCGTTGTACTGTCGATTTTTTGGCACGTCCGAGGCGAGCTACGCCACCGACGCCTGCGCGTGGCGGAACTAGTCGATGGTTGCGCGCAGACCTCTTCCAGCGAAACGCGCGGCTCCCAACCGAGAAGTAATCTGTGGCTATCATGACAAGGTGACTTTTCGGTCCTCGATCATGGGCCTCTATTGCTGGGTTGAACATGTCACAATCGGTTGAATTCTTCGAGAAGCAGTTTCAGCGCCAGGTCAAGGAGGGCGCGTTTGAGCTCAATCCTTTTGAGCGTTTGGCGATCGAACATGTTCACGGTCTGGTTTTGGACCTGGGTTGCGGGTTGGGTAATCTGGCGCTTGAGGCCGCGCGCCGCGGTTGCAGGGTTACCGCTATCGACGCGAGTCCGACGGCCATTGCGCGGATTCGGGCTGCCGCACAACAAGAAAACTTACCTGTCGAGGCGCTGGAGGGCAATGCCGCTGATATCCAGATTCAGCCGCACTACGACACGATCGTCGCGATCGGCCTGCTGATGTTCTTCCCCGAACATACTGCATTGACGTTGCTCGAACGGATACGAGAGCGGGTCCGTCCTGGCGGTCACGCAATCGTTAACGTGCTGATTGAAGGCACGACATTCATGAGCATGTTCACTCCCGGCGAATATTATCTGTTCCGGCGCGAGGAGTTGGTCGATCGCTTCGGAGGCTGGTCGATTGAAGCGGCGCGCTACGAGAACTTTCCCGCGCCGGGCGATACTATCAAAGCTTTTGCTACGGTGATCGCGCGCAGGCCGGCGGTTGGATCAATTTGACGCGATCACCAGATAGCGCGTGGTCTTCTCACGTTTCGACAGAACTACCGTATCGAGAACGCGAAAGCGTGCATTCTCCAGATCGTCGTACAAGAATTCGGGTCTCAGTTCGTGCTTGCCGGCCTGCGCCTCGCGGCTGGCTCCCGTTCCGTCTGAAATCGATTCAATCACAACCAGCCTGCCACCCGGTTTCAAAGCGGCGCGAATATGCTTCAACATGCTCGTATAAGCCGCCATCTCATGGTAGGCATTCGAGATCAGGATCGCGTCGAACATCTTTTCCGGGAGTGTTGGGTCATCCAGCTTTCCCACAATCATTTCGACGTTTCTGATTCCAAGCTCTTCAAACTTACCGGCCAGCGTCTTGAGTGCAGCCTGGCTGATGTCCTCGCAATATAGCTTCCCCGCTGGACCGATCAGTCGCGCGATGTGTGGCTGATGAAACAGAGTGTCGCCAGTGCCCACGTCGGCAACCATGGAGCCCGAGTGGATGTTCAAAGCGTTCTGAACTTGGGAGAGTAACCGTGTCTTACGTAGCTCTTCTTCGTCTTGCGGCGCGGCCAACGCCGGAGTGGAGAGCATCCTGGTTCCGGCCCGCTGAAAGAGTTTTGCCGCAGGCGCGGAAAACAAAATCACCAGAAGCAGGATGACCCAACGCATCGGGCAGTGCGGCAATCATAACAAATAGACTGATCACCGCCGTCGCGCTGCCGCCGGTCTGCGGATGCGGCAACAATCTCGGCAGGAGTAACGGGTGTTTTCGGAAGCTGGTAAGAGCCCAAAATCGTATCAGACCACCGGGGCCTGCGCGTGGCGGAAGTAGTCGATGGTTGCCAGGAGACCCTCTTCAAGCGGAACGCGCGGCTCCCAACCGAGAAGTCGCCGGGCTTTGGTGATGTCGGGCTGCCGCTGTTTCGGGTCGTCTTCCGGTAGCGGCTGATAGGCGATAGCCGATCGTGAGCCGGTCATGCGGCGGATACATTCCGCGAATTCGAGAATGGTCATTTCGCGCGGGTTGCCCAGGTTCACGGGATACCGCTCATCGGACTGCATCAGCCGGTAGATGCCGTCCACCAGATCGCTTACGTAACAGAAGCTGCGTGTTTGGGAGCCGTCGCCCGAAACAGTCAGCGGCTCTCCCCGCAGCGCCTGATCGAGAAACGCGGGCACCACCCGGCCGTCGTTCAGCTTCATGCGCGGGCCGAATGTGTTGAAGATGCGCGCGATGTTCGTGCGGAGGCCGTACGTGCGATGGAACGCCATGGTCATAGCCTCGGCAAAGCGCTTGCTTTCGTCGTAGCAGGAGCGCGGGCCGACCGGATTCACGTTTCCCCAGTAAGTTTCAACCTGCGGGTGTTCGACCGGATCGCCATAACATTCCGATGTCGACGTCAGCAGAAATGTGGCCTCGTGCTGGCGCGCGAGCTCGAGCATGCGTCGCGTCCCCGCCGAGCCGACGTCCAGCGTCTCTATGGGATGCTCCAGGTAATCGCGCGGACTGGCCGGAGAGGCCATATGCAGGACGGCGTCAACAGGGCCGTCGAGATCGAACGGCAGCGTAACGTCGTGCCGGATAAATTCGAAATGCGGTTTGCCGGCAAGGTGGGCGAGATTCTGCTCGGAGCCAGTGAGCAGGTTATCTAGACCGGCGACCGCGTGACCTTCGGCCAGCAAACGGTCGCACATATGGGAGCCGATAAAACCGGCGGCTCCGGAAACGATGATTCGCAATGCCCTGGACTCCCCCCGCGAAACTCCTCATTGTAGCGAACGGCCTGCCATCGCGCCCACTGATGCTAGTCTAATCAAATAACCAATGCAGCCTTCGCTGACGGAAGTGCTGATTCTTACGGTGCTGGTGTTCGCTTCCGCCACGCTATTCTGGCTGCGCTTCCGCAAGGTCGTTTACGCCATTCGGGCGGCAAAACCGGAGAAAACGTGGAGCCTGAATCCGGTCGCGCCGCGCATGGGCCGGTTTGTCTGGGAAGTGCTGCTGCAAGGCAAGGTCATTTTCGACCGGCCGCTGCCCGGGATCGCGCACGCGTTCGTCTTCTGGGGTTTCTGTGCATTCGCGCTGGTCTCCGTCAACCACCTTGCGGCCGGTTATTCGTTGACGGTCATTTCGCGCGAAGGCCTGTTCGGGCGGCTTTATTTCGGCTTTGTGGCGGTGTTCGCTGTTTGCGTTGCCGTATCGATCGTCGGCCTCGCGGTGCGCCGTTTTGTGGTGCGGCCGGTTTGGCTGGGCACAGGTTCGTACGAATCAGGTGTGATCGCGCTGCTGATTTTTATTCTGATGGCGACTTATCTGGCCACGTTCCGGCTCGAAGAAGGCGCGGTTGCCGGCCGGGTGAACTGGTGGCTGCATACGCTCACGCTGCTCGGTTTCCTGCCGCTGATCCCTCACACCAAGCACCTGCATTTGTTGCTGAGCCCGGTGACGATTTTCGCGCGCCGTGACGGATTCAGCAAAATTCCACCGCTGGCCGACGATGACGATTTCGGCCTGGATACCGGTAAGGACATCACCAAGCTGATTGCGCTCCAGGCCTACACGTGCGTGGAGTGCGGCCGTTGCACGGAGCTTTGCCCTGCATTTAACACCGGCAAGATACTCAATCCGAAGGAAATCATTCTCGGCATTCGCGAATATCTCAATGAGTTCGGCGCCGGCGCTGTGCAGCCTCTGCTGGGAAAATATGTTTCCGAGGAAGCCGCGTTTCAGTGCACCACGTGCGGCGGATGTGAATATTCATGCCCTGTGGGCATCCAGCATCTGCCGGTGATCATCGGCCTTCGGCGCGCCGCGGTGAACACTGGAAAGTGGGGGGACGAGTACGGAACCAAGCTGTTCCTCACGCTCGAGCGCAACGGCAACTCACTCGGTTTTCCTTCGAGCGAGCGCCAGAAATTCATCGAGAAAAATGAGCTGCCGATCTATGACGGCTCGCAGGAATACTGCCTGTGGCTCGGATGCATGGGAGCCTACGATCCGCACGGCCGCGAGATCATTCTCGCGATGGTCAAAGTGATGCGGAGCCTGGGGATCACGTTCGGCGTGCTGCGGAAAGAGAAGTGTACGGGGGACCCCATACGCCGCCTCGGCAATGACTACCTTTTCTCGCAACTGGCCGAGGCGAATATCGAGATTCTGCAAGAGAGCAAGGCCGTCAAGCTCCTGTCCATCTGCCCGCATTGCGTGCGGACGATCGGCGAGGACTGGAAGGATTCGGGCGCGGCGTTTCAAATCGAGCACCATAGCGAGCTGCTGGCGCGTAACCAGGCGCGGCTGCCGGCAATCGACGGGACGAGACAGACCGTTGTTTATCACGACCCCTGCTATCTCGGCCGTTACCGCGATATTTATGATGAACCGCGACAGGTGCTCCGGCAAATGGCGGACGTCGTCGAGCCATCGCGCACGCGCGAACGTTCGTTCTGCTGCGGCGCCGGCGGCGGGCAAATGTTTCTG
>Ga0070696_100001472_pt1 | contig 15423 bp, 8 predicted proteins | sample KBSK1253metaG_FD_65474 | JGI IMG/M metagenome (GOLD analysis project Ga0070696, IMG submission 65474) | Corn, switchgrass and miscanthus rhizosphere microbial communities from Kellogg Biological Station, Michigan, USA - KBS K1-25-3 metaG | ecosystem: Host-associated > Plants > Roots >... | reverse complement strand
CATGTCGGCGAGAGCTCGAACATGAACGTCGCCTTCGTCACCAGGGATGGCGTGCTGGCACACCCGAAATTCGATCACGTTCTTGCCGGGTGCACGTCGCTTCGCCTCCTGGAATTGGCTGAATCGTTACGGGAACAGCAACTGTTGAAGGCGATTGAAGTCCGCGACGTGACCGTGGCGGAAGCGCGCGCATCGCGCGAAATGCTGTTGATGGGGAGCTCCGTCAAGGTGGCGTCGATCGTCCAATGGGATGACCAGAAGATTGGCGACGGCACGCCAGGACCTGTTGCCAAAGCGCTGCTCCGGCTCCTCGATGAGGACATGCGTGCGAGCGATCGACTGATTGACGTTCCCTATTGAATTCTGACTCCTCTACAAAGCGTCCCGTCTCCTCGACCGGCGCTAGTTCTGGCCCGCCCGGCGAAGGATCTGGTCCCTCACATACGCTGCGTCGGCGCCAGCACCATCGATGAAATTCGAACGCCGCGTGTGGAGCCACCGAAGACCCAGGAAGAATAGACCCGGCTGAGTACTGACTCCACGAGCATGGACGGGGTCGTATCCCGGCGCGATCGAGGGACTCCGAATCCAGTCGAAATGACGGCGGAAGCCGGTAGCCCAAACGATTGACCTGATCCCAGCCTGCGCGACATCAAGCGTTGTGATCTCTTTGCGCACACTCTCATCACCGCCATGGGGCCGAGCGTCCGACGGATCGAAGCGCAGCCCGTTCCTCTCAGTGTACTGATCGATGCTCTCCACGAAGTTCGCGTAGAGCTTCTCCCCATCTGAACGGTCTCTATTCGTTTCATCATGACAATAGGCCTCACATCGGCCGCGTAAGCGCGCGGGTCCCAGGACCATCGTGCGGCGTCGACTCGCCCTTACCTCGGCACCCACCTGAAGGAACCACCCGCGGTCCCTCCACGGCTCCCCTGCTTCGTCACTGTATCTCGGCAGCTGATTGCACCGGGGTCATCCAAGACAGGCCCGCTGAAAACGGTTAATGGGATCGGTTAGCTCGGCGGTCACGTGCGCCGTTCGTTGACGCAATGGATCGAGGCGTGGAATCCTCTGCCTGCACATGCACAACGAGATCAGCGATCCGCTGCGCCGCAGCGCACGCAATGTCATCGGGGACCTCCGCGAGCTGGCGAGGCTGACGTCCACGTCCAACGGCGCCCAGCGCGTGGCATGGGGACCGGTGTGGAGGAAGGCGCGCGCCTGGCTGCAGGACAAGGTGTCGCCGCTTGGGCTCACGTCGATGCGGGATGCCGCGGGAAACAACTGGGTGACACTCCCAGGTGAATCGAACAGGACCGTGATCATCGGCGGGCATCTGGACTCCGTGCCGAACGGCGGCTGGCTCGATGGCACCCTGGGTGTGGTGGTCGCGCTGGAGGCGCTTCGCCGATACGGACAGGGCTCGAAGCCGCCCGTGACGCTCCGGCTGGTCGATTGGGCGGACGAAGAAGGAGCGCGCTTTGGACGCAGCCTTCTGGGCTCGTCGGCCGCCGCCGGACGCCTCAACGTTGACGAAATACGAGAGTTGCGGGACGCCGAAGGCATCCGGCTGGAGGATGCGCTGGGGGAGCACGGCGTGATGCTCGACACGATGCTGAACGCCCGGCGGGAGCTGGAACGCATCGACGCAAAGGCGTACCTCGAGATGCATATCGAGCAAGGGCCGGTGCTCGAATCAATGAATCGGTCCGCCGGAGTCGTCCTCGGAACCTTCGGTCTGGAGCGCAACATGGTGCGGTTCGTCGGCCAGGCCGCGCATTCGGGGTCGACGCCCATTGCGATGCGACGGGACGCGTTCCTGGCCGCTGCGGCGACGGCACTCGAATGCCGTGAAATCGCCAGGCGTCATTCCACGCCTGGCGCCGGCGTCGTATGCACGGTTGGCGTCGTCAAGGTCGAACCCGGAATCGTGACCGCCGTGCCTGGCGTCGCGGAGATATCGATCGATCAGCGGGCGCTCGATCCCGCTGTCCTCCTGGTGATGTACCGCGAAGCACAGGAAGCGTCGCGGCGTTTTGCGGAGGAGAACGGCGTCTCGGTCGAGTGGAGACCACTGTTTCGAATCGAGCCGCGTCGCTTTGATCCGCACCTGCTCGATCTGTGCGAGGCGTCGGTTCGTGAGATCACCGGAGACGCACCGAAGCTTCCGTCCGGTCCGCTCCACGACGCCGCAGAGATGGTGCCGCACATGCCCGTGGTCATGATGTTTGCCTATTCCGCCAGGGGCCTTTCGCACTGCAAGGAAGAGGACACGCCCGAAGAGCATCTCGAAAAGGCAATCAGCGCCTTCCTGCTGCTGGTCGACAAGACCGTGGCAAGCGTCGCGCAGAAGTCAGTTACTCCACCTTCCTCCGCGTGACCGTCATCGACGGCGTTCACGGCTCCCCACTGTTCGAGCGTTCGTCAGGGGCGGTTAGGGTCTTGTCCGCAGCAATTGCCCAGGAGGTTCGGACGAGATTCCACGGTGTGATTTTAGAAGCTGTATGTAATCCCCACCTCGCCGATTCGCGGCGGCGTGATGGCCGTCGGTATCAGGAAATTCGGCCCGGACAGCGGCGTGACGCCGAGTGCCTTGTTGATGTTCAGGACGTTGTAGACATTCCCTTGCAGCGCCAGCTTCTGACCCTTGATCAGCTGAAACGACTTTTCGACACGCATGTGCAGAATGTTGAGATTCGGCAGGCGACGGGCGCCGATCTCCTCGGTCCGCAATCGGATTTGCGGAATGGTCGTCCCGCCGGTGAAGGACACTTGCCGAGCCCAGGGATCGCCGCTGCGATGCTCGAAGTTGGCCGACACCTGCACTCGCGCCGGGAAGAGATACGCGCCCGACGCCCTGGCCAGCCATTCCCAGGTGTTATTGACCGCAAAGATTTCCGCGTTTGGATCGTATGTGGCCAGGATGACCGTGAGCCCGCCCCCGCCGGTAAAATCGGTCACACCCGCCGTGTTGGCGACGACTGGAACATGGAGCTTCGTGGCGGAGTACGAGCCCATGAACATCCAACGGTTGACCAGTCGTCGCGACACCGCCACCTCAAAGCTCTTGTAGTCGGAATCCGACTTGCGATCGTTGATGAGCATCGGCTCCTGGAAAGCCGTTCCTCTCAACGCGGTGGGATACTCCCAATACGTGAGCGACGTCCCAGGATCGTCGGCCGTCCCCAACCGCCCGTCGGGACCCGGATCGCGATTGGTAACCGGTATGGTGTACGACTCGTACGGCCGCTTGTTGTTCTGGACGCGATAGGTGTCTGTGGTTCGCGAATAGATTCCAGTCACTCGCACGGCGAGATTGGCGACGAGCTGCCGCTCGAGCGACACAAAGGCTTCATCGCTCATCGGCTGCTTCTCGTTCGGGTTGGGCACGGCGCCCGACAACGCCTGGCCCACCTCGACCCGTCTGGACACAAAGTCCGGCCCGTTCCGGTCGAAGTTCACCTCGCCGCGATCGAACAGCTTGTTGCCGTTCGTGTCATGCCACGTGTACGTGGCAACACTATCCGCCAGCTCGTTGGCCATTTGCAGTTCGTCGATCCCGCGCAGATGACCGTAGCGTCCCCAGCCTCCTTTGAGGACCGTCTTGCCATCGCCCGTGACGTCATAGGCCGCGTGGATGCGAGGGGTGATCGGGTTCCACACGTTGAACTGAATTCGCGGGAAACACTGGGCCGGAAACACAACGTCCAGCGGGGCCGGTGACGCGTCGCGGCACTGCTCCGGCAGGAACCCGTTATCATGCGCATACCGCAGGCCCAGACTCAGTGTGAGCCTGCGCGCGAGCGTCCAGCTGTCCTGCACGTAGGTCCCGAGATAGTTGATGGGACTGTGCGGATCGGTGGGGTTGCTCTTTGCGTCGAACTGGAACGGCGCGGCGTTCCTGAAGATCAGAACGTAGTTGCCGGCCGGACCCCGGTCGGACGCCGATCGATCCGCATGGGCGTTCCACGTGTAGTCGAGCCCCACCTTGACGTCATGATTCCCCCAGCGCGCGCCCGACTTGTACCAGCCTGCCGTCGCCTTGACGCCCTTTCGGCCCTCGTGTTGTCTTGTAGCCCCGATCGCGGCCATGCCTGTGACGACACCAGTAAGCTGATCGCTCGTGGCGACGTTCGTCGTATTGCCGTCGCGCTGCTGGTACCAATTCCAGAACCCGTATTGCGCCGACACGATCGTGTTGTTCCTGACGGTCTGCCATTCAGCTTTACCCGTGTGAACGGGAACAAATCTCGTTTCTCGCGACTCGTACGCCACCAGCCGCGTCGCACCGAGGTCCGCGTTCCGATCCAGGTGCTGATAGAAGCTGATGATCTTGCTGGCTCGGCTCACCTGGTACGACACTTTGGTCGTGAAAAAACGCTGCAGGTCGAGAGTGGCGTACGGGGAGCCGTCCGGCTTGAACGTCTCCAGGACGACGTCGTCGCTTCGGCGCGCACGGCCCGAACTGAAAAACCAGAGCTTGTCGCGGACGAGCCGGCCGCCAAGCTCGCCTCCTAGATCCCAGCGCGCAGCAACCGGATTCCCGCTCGTAATGCCCTGGGACCTCAGCGCGTCGTCGATGTTGTTGCCCTGGAACCGCTGACCCGACTGCAACCATACGCCGCCGCCATGGAAATCGTTGCCACCCGACTTGACGATCACGTTCATCTGAATGCCGCGGGTGGGGGCTTCGGCTGTGTTGCCGACGGTCGTGACCGTTGTCTCCTCGATGGCGCTGAAGTCAAACCAGTTGCCGCTCTGGTTCCCCGATTTCGGCGAGGTGGTCACCACGCCATCCAGCTGCTGCCACGAGTCGCCGTTTTGTCCGAATGCCCGGAAGAAGGGGTTGTAGCTGACCTGTCCGAAGTCGAGATTGGTCCGCACGCCAGGCGCCTGCATCAGTGCGGACTGCAGCCCCGTGCGCCCCGAGGGAATAAGGTCCAGGGTCTCTCTGGTCAGCTCGGTTCTTCCGGACGTCGACGCCACGTCCACCACGGGCGCGGCCCCAGACACGGTGACGGTTTCCTGGAGGGCGCCGAGTTTCAAGGCCACGTCGACCCTGGCAGTAAAGCCAACCGTCAGGCGGATGTCCTGGCGCCGCAGCGCTCCGAAACCCTGAAGCTCGTACTGCAGCGTGTAGGTCCCGATTGGCAGCGACGTCAGCCGATATTCACCACGCTCGTTGGTGATGTCGATGACTTGTCGGACCTGGAGGGCCGGACTGGTCGCCGTGACAGTGACACCGGGGAGCACGGCCCCACTTTCATCCGTGACCTGCCCGATGATGGTGGCCTCCTGTCCCTGACCGGCGACCGCCCGCGGCACCAAGACAATCAGACACCAGGTGAGCATGACCATGATCAGGAAATGCCGCGCCCAAGATGACTCGAGTGTGCGAGTGCCCACGATCACCTCCTGTTTTATGGCTCCGGTGATGCGATCTCGGGGGGAGTATTTGTCCGCACTGGCAGGCTGTCAAGTGAGATTCAGTCGGGCAACAGTCGGCTCCCGCGGTTCGGAATCACGTACGGATTCCACCCGCGGATCGTGGTAGGCCGAGCCATTGTGGACTCGAACGACGCGACTGTCGACGAGTGTGCTGGTCACCCGCCACAGGCTGACGCGTGAGGCCTGCCCGGACGCCCTCGTTGTAGTCTGAGGCACAAGGCGGTCGATCAGGGCCAACTCGCGAAGGCACGTCAATCTGCTCAGCCCGGTGATGCCTACCCCGGACCTTGCGGGCGATTTCGGTCAGGCCGCCGACGTCGAAGCTCGCCAACGCGGATTGCGGGACACGTTGATCGCGTGAGCGCGTGAGCCATCCGAGTGAAAGCGACCTTCGATCGAGAAAGGCGGTTCTTTTGGAACCGCCACGTTCTCAAGCACAAAGAAATAGACGTCAGTCGACAGGCAGGAAGTAATGCTTCGCGACCCAGTGCGCCACCTTGTTCGACATCACAATTCCGTGGACGACTGACGTTCGATAGTGCATCCCGCCGAAGATACGACCCTCGATCACTTCCTTGAGGATGTCCTGTGTCCGAGTGAACGTATGCGTCACGCCGCCTGGCGCCCCGGGCACAGAAAGGCTCGTAAAGTGAGTCGTGATCTTCTTCGTGTCGAAGAAATTTTCAATCGAGTTCGCCACGGCTCCAGTGAAGCAGCCATGAGCGGAAGGGTACTCAGGGTGATTCGGCGTGGTCGCGAGCGGCTCCCACAGCGGATCCCGTTCGGTAGCGTCATTGTCGTCAGTGTCGCCGGCGCGTATTGCGGTGACCGGCCGCCAGAAGTTGTAGTAGAACTTCGAATCCCAGCAACCGATGAAGGTATCCGCAAGCGTGACGTACGTCTCCGCAAAGAACCTGGCACTGTCGGCGATCGCCAGCTGCTGCTCCGCCGCAATACCCCGAATGCTCCGGTTGCCGTAGGCGCCCGGGTTATCCGTGTAGAACCATCCGATGTCCGTTTGCGCCTGCGTTCGAGGCGATCCGGTTTTGGCGCCCCACGTCTTGGTCTCGTTGTAATCGTCGGCCCACTGTGCGCTGGTGAGATTCGGTGGTCCATCCGCACGGAACTGCGAAGGACTATTGAGCGTGAACGGCCGCATTTTCGCGAGCCAGGGCGTGGCTGGCGTCGCGGGTGGCGCGGGGGCTCCGGGTGTGAGCTGGTAGACGCCAGGCCCGCTCCCAAACAGATACGGGACCACGGCATTTCGTCCGTCGCCGGCCCTCAATGCAAGAAAAGCCTGGGCGACCTCGGTACCCACTGCAATGCCCTTTGTCTTCGCAGGTCCGGCGGAAATTCCCAACAGATAGTTGGCGTACTGCCCGTCCAGGTACGCTTGCTGCGGCGCTGTGGTGAACAACGCCTTCAATACGGTGTATGCCGCGGCCGCGGTAGCCGCTTCTGGCGATGCCCCCGTGGGCGATGTGGTGGGCCGCACCGCGAAGACTGAATACCTTCCGTCGATAGCGTTCACCGCGTCGTAAATGGCCGCATGAACATAGGCAAAATCAACCGCCGAAGCACCACCACCTCTGGCCGCCATGGGCGCTGGATCGGTAATAACGGTCTTCGCAATAGCGCTCCAGTCGCTCACAGCATCGGCCGCCGACACCAGGTTCGGTACGGCCATCGTCGCCAGGACCATGAACACGATAGCCGCCGTTTGCCGAAACCCAACCTGAGGAACCGATCTGCATCCATCTGCCATCATGCTGCACCTCGTTCGTCAAAAATCTCCGCGTTTCCAAAGATAAATATTCCTTAGATACACCCCAGGAAGACGAGCAACGTCTGCCGGTCGGCCGAACTGAGCACCTGAAATGCATGAGCGGCACCCGCCGCCTGACCACCATGCGCTGAGATTGCCTCTTCGATCGTGCTCGCGCGCCCGTCATGCAGGAAATGCGCGCGGTCCGCCACCCGCCACAGCGGCGCCGTCCGAAATTCACTGCCGCGCGCCGATCCCTGCGCGAATCCGTCGGCGAGACCCGGTCCCAGATCGTGGAGCAGCAGATCCGAGTACAAGCGCACCGGGGAAGCGTTTCCCGGGCCGGGCATCGAGGGTGCATGGCACGTGGCGCAACCCACGGACTGGAATATCGCCGCGCCGGGCGAATTCAGGCATGCGAGAGTCGGCGCCGGCGGGTCGATCGTATTGAGGAATGCCACGAGCGACGTCAGCGGCACGGCGTCGGCCTCCGGCTTGAGAATCGACGCCTCGCAGCCCTTGACGAGATCCGTTGGCGCGAGCGGATTGGTAATGCCGATCTCGTCGCGGAACGCTTCGCCCATGAATTCGACGAGCGTCGCGGTCTGCGCTTTCCACCCGAACTTGCCGATGCGGCCGTCCGGAAGAACGTTGAACCGACCCTGCACCGCCGGGGGTTGCGAGGCGCGGACTTTCTCGATATCGCCAACGCGGATGTTTTCGATGAGCGACGTGCCGCGCAGCGTCATGGCGCTGCGGTTCGAGAACGCGTTCGCCTCAGGTGGATCGCCGGTCGGGATCCCGCATCGATAGCCGAGCTCGCTAATCGAATGCTGCCGTGCGATCGGACCGACATGACTCGGGAGCGGCTCGAGCGTGTGGGGCTGAATCCGGGCGACCCGTCTGACGAAGGTGTCGGGGGTCACGCCCATCCCGCCCGGGAACTCCGCGCCGGCAGATGCGTTGTGGCACGAATCGCAGTCGCGGCCGTTGAACAGCGGCCCGAGGCCTTGTTCGGGCTTCAACTCCACGTCGAAGATGTCGCGGCCCTGTGCAATCGCACCATTCGCGGCGACGCTCTTCGCGTGATCGATCATGCTCGTCGTCACCGGACCGGCACCGAACGTCGGCATCTGGAGGACGACACCCTGGTGGCCCGGTGTGGTCGCCGTTACCCAGATGAGCCGCGCGTCTTCGGAAACCGCCAGACCGTTGGCACGGAACCCGGGTGCACCGGGAGCCTCGATCTGCCGCACGGCGACGAGGCGACCAGCCTGGGTCATGCGCACGATCGAGTTGTTGCCGCGATTCAGGATGTAGAAGTCCGACCCGCCGCCCAGCGTTGTGTTGCTCGCGAAATTCCGCGATGCGACTTCAGGTACCGCGGGAACGATGTCGATCGGCACGTCGAACAACGGGGACCGGATGTAGCGAGGATTCGCGGCGGCGAACAGCATCTGACCCGACGTGCCCTCATCGCTGATATCAAGCGCCAGGATCCGGTTTGCCAGCGGATCGCTGACGTACAGGATGCGGGTCGGCATCCAGTTGAAGATCATGCCGACGCGCGTGGCCGTATTCGGGTCCGTCGATTCGGCAGCCCCGGCAGTGATCTGCGGAATCGGCGTGAATGCGGCCTGCGTCACGAGCGGATCAACGCCCTTCTCGACGTGAACCTGGGCGATGCTGCCGTCGGCGAGCGCGGCGAAGAAGACGGCACGCTGCGGGATGGCCAGATCAGGAGACTTCGTCGCGAGCGCGGTCGCCACCGCCGCGGCCACCAGGCCCTGCGTCGAATCCGGTGGGCTGAGCTGACGGTTCGTGATGTAACTCGCGAAAACCCCTCCCGCAACCTTGTCGGGGGCACCCGCGAGCGCAATGCCGCTCGGATCGACCACGGAAATCGTGCCCTCCCCGTTGGCACCGTTAGGGGCATTCGCGAACCATGGCCGGCCGAAGCCGTTGTTGAGCGAGATCCCAAGCGGAAGACTGACCGATGGCCGATCGGCCGTCACCGCGGCCGGATTGTTTTTCCCATTCAGGAACGCCGGACTCTGGGCCGTGTAGAGAATGACTCTGCCTCCGGCCGCGTACGGTTGACCGGTCGGTATGGTCGGAGGAGACACGTCGGGGCGGGCGAAATCGGACGGCACGTTCACAGCACCGCTCGACACATCGAGCGAGAGGATCGAGCCCGGTGCTTCGAGTGGTCTCGCAAGCGGAGCCCCGAAATTGGACGTGCTCGCCACGAGGAGCCGGATTCGATCGAGAACGGGATGGCTGGCCGCGGCCAATGCGCCGCCCGGGGCGAACGGCCCCCCGTTCTGAAACGTGCCAACCTGTGTGATCGCCCCTGCTCCCGGAATTCCCATCGCGACGACGGTCGCCGTCAGCGGCCTCGGAATGTCCGCCCCCGCATCGTCGGCCAGGATCGACGCCAGGTTCTGCGCGGTCACACCGGCGGTTGCCAGGATCACAGGAAGCGCAAGTAGCGAAGTCAGAACGCAAAATTTGCGCATGGCTCCCTTTCTTCACGCGTGCGTGGCGCCGGATTGCCTCGGAAAGGCAAACGAACTGAGAAGAGGGACGCATCGTACATAAACACGGAGATTGTGCAAGGCAAAAGGGAGTGGCACGGCGCGAGCCGCGTGATGCCGGTAGACCGGAGTCGGCATGGCACGCTCGCTTGAACGCGGCGACTTCGCGTGGAGCGTGCAAGACGTGCAGACATTTTGATCACCCTGGCGCGTGAGACGGCGACGCTTCGGCATATTCGGGGCGGTTGCTGCTGCTCACGGGGAGGCAAAATAGAAAGGCCGGTCGCGGAGGCTGAACAATACCGCGGCGTTGGCCGCGGATCTGCAGTCGTTGTCGCGATACCACATGAGGAGGAACTGCATGATGAGAATTCCAGCGGCCACATGCGCAGTTGTGCTTGCTCTTGGGTTGACGGTCACGGCTCAGGATACGACGGTCAAATCCACCACGAAAACGAGCGGCGGTGAGATCAAAACGCTGTCGTACACCGGCTGCGTTGGTGCAGGAACGGAGACGCGAACCTACATGCTCAGCAAGGTCGTGCCGGTCACGCGTACCACCGAAACAAGAGGAACAACGGGCACTACTACTACCACGGTAACCAGCTACATGCTCGTGCCCGGAGAAACGGTCGAGATACAGCAGCACGTAGGTCACAAGGTCGAGGTAACCGGAACACTAATTCCGGCTGGCGACACGAAGACCGAGACCAAGACGAAGATCGAACGTGAGGACGCCAAGGATACGACCGTCAAGGAAACAACCAAGACCGATAACGCGATGCCACAGTTCCGCGTCACCGCCATCAAAGACCTCGCAGAGCGATGTGAGTAGCGAGTCGCGACGCTAGAAATTGCCTGGGATGCCAGCCTCGCCGAACGGCGAGGTTGGCTCACCACACTGGGCGGCGGGCGTCGAGCCCTGACGGCGGGCCCTTGGGCCCGCTCACGCCGTGATCAACGGACTCGGTTGACCGGATTCGATCACACGATCGACACCGGTCGAGACCTGTTCAGGGGCGCGCTCTTCGTAGAATTGGTAGGCGCGACGGGCGATCTCGTCGTGGGTCAGCTCGGTGAGACTGCCGACCAAGCTCGAAATGTCACTCGCCGCGGGTTTCTAACGTTCGCGCAGGTAAGAGTGACAGAGGTCGACATCACATCTTCCAGTCCCATCGGACTTCAGTGCCCGTCTCCAGCTTGCCGCGGCCCTTCGAGAAACAGAAACGCGAGGCCATTCCTTTTGTAACGAGGAACACACACCCGTGTGCACACGACGCTCCATTCGTCTCAGCGAGCAGCGTTTTGCGTCAGAGGTCCACTGATTGCACGTGAGTGGGCGAACCACTATCTGCCGGGAGAAAACGCCGATGAAATTGCTTCTTTCTCAAGGAGTTCTCGATCAGGTTGCGGGGCTGGCTGAAGATCGCGACGCGCCTGTTACCGCCGTATCAGTGGGCGTGTCTACCTTTGAGCCGACTACCGGTCCATCGCCTGAAGTGAACTCGTTGCTGAATACGGCGTACGCCGCTCTCTTTCGGGCGAAGGGCGCCGGGCGCAATCAGGTTAAGGTGGCCTAGTACGCCCTTCGGCCGCCGACGACTACCACGTCCCATTCCAGAATGGGCCCGAGCATCAGTCAGGCAGCGGCAGCTTCCCAGCCTGACGGGGTGGCCGCTGCGGTTCCCGCGTGCCACCTCGCACCTGTTCGTGAGTGGACGTCGACGGGTTCTTGATTTCGTCGGTGTGAGGCGTCACTGTTGAAGCTTCCCTTCCTGACGCACGCGCTTCCATGGACGCTCGAGTAGCTGTCTCGCGGCGGATTTCGGTGTCGCGATGCCCCTGCTCGAGTGATCGTTTGTCTTCCCTGCGCATCGGTTGTACCTCCTCGGTAATGTCAGCAGGTGCAAACGGAGTGCCTCGACTCCGGCGTGGAGGCGCCGTTGGAAGACCGACGAGCAACCCTTGGGAGGTAAGGATGAGGCACGACTCGTTGGTTCTTCGTGCGTATAGCTCGGATGGGATCCCGCAGTTTGCTGGTATTCGAGAGTAGATCGTTCACAGATTGTTCACATGCATTTCTGAGGCTCGCAACTTCGCTCAACGGGTCAGCGGCATTGATCCCGCCAATCGAATGACATCACGACGCGCCACGTTAGTTCTCGGACACCGCTCAGTGATCGCGACCCGACATCAAATGCCTGAGCGCCAGGCTTGCGCAGGACCCGCACAGTCGTCAGTGCGGCGCCGCCGCCGCCAAGCGTTCACTGCTCCCACCGTACCCAGTCCCAACAAACAGAGCCCGGCCGTTGCTGGCTCGGGAACGGGAGCGTTCGGTGTCACAACACTGACGGTAAATGGCTGTGATGCCAGCGCGTTGAGCGCCGAGGGCGTCGTGCCACCCAGGATTGAGAAGGTGCCTGAATATAGCCCCGCGGACGTTCCAAGAGGCACCGAGACGACGAAGATCTGTGCCGTCACCGATTGGAGCGGAGCGAGGCTCAAGGGAAAGTTGACGAAGAACAGAGTATCGTCCAACGAAAGCGGCGCCGCGAAATTCGCGATGTCACCGTTCAAGAACGTCGTGCTGCCACCGGTGTCAGCCACCGTTCCCGTGAACGTGACGCTCATACCCGGCTGTGTCGTTAGCAGTGATGACGCGAGCGTGAAAGAGATCGGCGTCGCGAGAGCCGCGTCCGCCACCAGTGTCAGAGACAACGCGGCCAACAGAACCCTCAGTCTCATCGCTCCCTCCTAGCTACGGTAAGACGACCCGGAAGGATCCGGTCACAGAGCCACCGCCGTAAGTGGCGTTGAAACGCAAGACGCTCCGACTGCCGGTTCCTCCAACGGAGCCCGGAAAGCGGACCACGGCTGTGGCCGATCCACCAGGCGCGATATCGCCAAACGCCGGAAGCGGTGTGATCGGTACGGTCGATCCGAGCAACACGCTGGTCGCCGTGACGTTTGTCGCCGTCGCCGAGCCTGTGTTCGTCACCGTCAGCGTCGCCACGATATCGCCTGTGCCGGGATCGCGCGCAAGCGACGGTACCACCGTCAAAGAGATGGACAGTTGTGTTGTGGCCACCACGTTTCTGACGACGACATTATCGATCGCCACGCCGCAGTCATGCCCCGGCCGCACATCCGAGCAGATGGCGATCTGGTCCTGCGCATACTCGAATCGAAGCTGGAATCGGCTCCCGGCCATCCCAGGCAACTGCAGCTGCACGTGCTGCACGCCACCCGAGTATCCGGCCCAGACCGACATGTCTTCGAAGTACGACGGATCGTCATTACGCGGAAAGTGCTTTGGGTAGTGTTTGAATCCGTCGGTCGTGAACTCCTGTTCGAACGCCTCGGCCAACACCGATCGCAGCGTCCGCCCCGGCGTGACGTCCGTGACGCGCAGGAAGAAGCCATCGTACGCGAGCACCGGAAGTACCGGATCGTCCTCTGTGTCGTAGCAGACATCGAAATCGACCGTCACGTATTGACTGACGGCGGGCACCGTCACCATGGGGCTGAACAGACGCTCCCATCTCGAAAACGAGCTGCCGCCCGGAACGTCATTGGCTTCCGGGTGAAACGCCTTGTTCGAGGCGCCACATAGCGTCGGGGCGAACGTGTTCGAGGTTCTCCACGGTACCGGGCTCGGCCCTGCGCCATGTGCCGCCACCCAACCGGAGGGCAGCGCGCCAGGGGCGACGGCGTCGAAGGATTCCGAGAGGAGCGTGGTGTAAACCGGCGTGCCGGTTTGGAGCGTGAGGGGAAGTGATATCTGACCTTCCGTTGACGACACCGTCAGAATCAATTCGATCGGCGTACCGGCGACAAAGGACGGCGAGAGCTGCAATTGATAACCGACAGTGTTGCTTCCTGTGATGCCGGGCGCGAGATCGGGATACGTCGAAACCGGCTGAAGAATGGTGATGCCGGGTGTGACGCTCGATAACGCCGCCGAGATGCCGACGATCGCGCCGGCGTTGAGCGGATTGGTCACATAGTTCGTGAGCGGCACTTGCAGAGAGGCCTGCTCGCCCGGATCGATCGATCCGTTCGTTCCGCTGTCGACGAGCGCGACGGTTCCCAGGCGCAGTGCGGTTTTGAAACCTCCTGCGACCGCCTTTGCCTCCGCGTCCGGCACGGTCATGCTTGTGGCGGGTTGGCCGTCGGCAAATCCAACTGGATGCGTGACGGCATAGCTGGCGTACAGCGTGCCGAATTGGGAGACCGCCTGATTGTAGTCGCCGAGGTTCGGCTGACCCGTGTCATTGCCCCATCCCGCTTTGAACGGACGCGTGGAGATCGGTGTGGGTTTGCTCCAGGTACTTCCGCCATCGTCGCTGTATGTGTCGGTGACTTCCGTCAGATCGCCGCTGGTGTCGATTCCCTGGTCGTAATAAAACACCGTCACTCGACCGGTCACGCGGTCGACGCATGCGTAGGGGAACCACTGGGCGCGATCGAGCCCTGGCCGGCTGTTGAGCGCGATCGGCGCCGTAAACGTCTGGCCTCCGTCAATGCTTCGCTGCATCATCACATCGGCGCCGTCGCCCGAATTGTTGCTGGCGTACACGATGTAGACGGAGTTCTTGAAGGGCCCTGCCGAATTATCGATCGCGACCGATGGATTCGTGTTCACCCGATCGTTGCCGAGAACCTGATCTATCGTGATGAAATTGGTGGTGAGATTGCGCGGAGCGCTCCACGTGACGCCGTTGTCGGTAGAACGGGCATACGCGATGTTGTTCGTGTAAAAAGACGGAAACCTGGCCCACGCGACCACCACGTTCGGTGAGCCGTTGCCTGCAAATCGCACGGACGATCCCTGCCCATCGGTTGAACCGGCAGCTATCAAGCGGCGGGCGGCGAAGGTCGGGTTGGTGGTCAAAACGTTATCGGAGTACGTACACGAGATCTCCACACCAGAGGCCGTCGCAGGCGTGAAGTTCGACCAGCACGCCATGTAGCGGCCGGTATCGCGATCGATATCGGTCAGCTCTTTATCGGCCGCATCGACTGCGTCTCCGTTGACGTCCACGAGCCCGTTCGGGTTGATGCTCGGACCAATATCGAATGGCCCTTGCCAGCTGTGGCCACAATCAGTCGAGCGATGAAAGACGAGGCTTTGCACCAGACCCGAGGCGCCAAATTTCTCGAGGGCGAGCGACGTATAGACAAACGTGCAGCCGCCGACATACTTCACGTCGGGATCACCGAAAATCTGCGGAAACAGTTGTCCGGCGATTACGTCGGTTCCCGGGCTGGGCAGTTGTCCTCCATCCACGAACGTTGCACCGCCATCGTCGGAGTACATGACACCAGAGACCGATGTGGCGAATGTCGTCGGGTTGCGGAAGCCTCGGAAATCGTTGAACCCGACGACGACGTGCTGACCTGTGTCGTCGACGGCGATGGTGGTTTCCGCTTGGAGCGCGCTTGCGGCAAGTGGCGTCTCGCCGCAGTCTGGCTCGTTCACGCAGCCGGCAGATTCAATCGAGAACCCCTTATGAATCTGATCGATGCGCTGCCTCGCCAGTTGTCCGCCTGTCGAGAGACGCGGGTCGGTGGCATTCTGAGCGTCACCGGCCGACATTCCGATTGGTGCCGTGAGCGCGATGAGCAGCGAGATTTGCAGCGCGGTCCTAACGCGAGAGCAAACCATAG
>Ga0070696_100001471_pt1 | contig 15424 bp, 14 predicted proteins | sample KBSK1253metaG_FD_65474 | JGI IMG/M metagenome (GOLD analysis project Ga0070696, IMG submission 65474) | Corn, switchgrass and miscanthus rhizosphere microbial communities from Kellogg Biological Station, Michigan, USA - KBS K1-25-3 metaG | ecosystem: Host-associated > Plants > Roots >... | reverse complement strand
CTTCCACGCCGTTGCCCGCACTGCTCAGGCATATGAGCCTCGTGCTGTCGCTTGCCTCCGGCGCCTCGGCAGAAGCGGCGGCGTTCGGCGTGCCGGCATTTTTCCTGAGTGACGAGGCTCGCGGGCCGTTCGCCGGTCTCATCGAACGAGGGCTCGCGCGCGTCATTGACGTCCGGACCCTCAACTCCGAAATCGCCCGCTTACCCGCAATACCCGACCGGCCGGCGCCAACTCGCCGGGCGGCTTTGGGCGAGACGTTGCTGAATTTGGAAGGGATCGCGCGTGATTATTTGCAGCTGTGCCGGGACGCCGCGAGTACAGCTGGGAAAAGCCGCCCTCGTGATGCGCTCGCCAAATAATTTACTCAAGACAATGTATCTATTAATGCGGCCCGTAGCCTCACGCAGCTGGTAGATTCCCGACTATGCCAAGCGTATCGGTCATTCTCCCGACGTTTAATCGACCGAAATTCCTGAAGCTGGCTATTGAGTCCGTGTATGCGCAGACGTACACGGACTGGGAACTGATCATCGCGGATGATGGCTCAGCCGAGGAAACGAAATGCTACTTGCGCAGCATAGCGGCGCCGAAAGTGCGCACGATATGGCTTCCGCACTCGGGAAATCCATCGCGCGTTCGGAACTCCGCCATTGAAGCCGCCAATGGCCGTTATTTGGCGTTTCTCGACTCGGACGATATTTGGGCGCCGCCCAAGCTGGAAAAGCAGATCGCGGCGCTCCGTGATCGCGCCAACTGCCGCTGGAGCTATACAGCCTGCGATCAAATCGACGAGAACGGCTGTCCAATCGCCAAAAAACATTTGCGGACGATTGTTCGCCCGGAAGGATGGATCTTTGAGCAGCTGCTCATGCTGGATATCGGAATCGCGATGCCGACCGTCGTGGCTGAACGAAATCTCGTCGACGATGTCGGCGGTTTTGACGAACAGCAGCGATTTGGCGAGTTCCACGACCTGTGTTTGCGGCTGGCGATGAAGGCTGAAGTCGTGGTCGTGCGTGAGTCGCTGTGCTCGGTGCGCACTCATAACGAACATTACAGCGGCGATAAAATCGGCGACCATGCCGGTTGGATGCGACTCTACGAAAAGATGGCGAATTTCACGACGAATCCGCGTCTCCGCGCTCACTGTGCACGAATGCGCGCGGAAACCTCGTTGAAACTCGCACGACAATATGGCGCAAACGGGGACTTTCGAGAGGTGTGGACCACTCTACGCCGAGCGTCGAGTTTTTCATGGCCCTATCCGCAATGGTGGTGGGGTGCCGCGAAGGGAATCGTGCGACCGATAATCCCGCCGGTATTGATAGCTGTGCTCCGGCGTCGAGGCGGTACGTGATTCCCGGCGGGCTCGTATCGGTCCGGCTATTTCGCGTTCGTTTCAGAGAACATTGGCCAGTCGCCGAAACGTCTCTGAACTCCTGAGTAGCTCGACATAGGTCCCGCTTCCCGTGTTTTTTCCCCGATCGAATTCGAAAATCACATCGCATGCGCGCACTGAGCTCAACCGGTGAGCGATCAAGATGATCGTATAGCGTCCGCGGAGTCTCAAGATCGTCCCCATCAATTCCTGTTCCGTCAGCCCATCCTGCGCGCTCGTTGCCTCGTCCATTATGAGAACAGATGCGTCCGTGTACAGAGCGCGTGCAATACCGATTCTCTGGCGCTGCCCACCGCTCAGTCTTACGCCCCGCTCGCCTACTGCGTGGTCATATCCACCAGATAGAGTGCCGACAAACTTGTCGAGCTGGGCGAGCTGTGCTGCTGCCAGCAGCCGGTGTCGGTCGATTTCTTCCACGGGAACGCCAAGCGCGACGTTTTGCGCGATGGTCGTATCCAGTAAATATATGTTCTGCGGCACATAAGCGATTCGGGATTGCCAGGCGGCGCGGTTCGCGTCATTCAGAACGATCCCGTCAATTTCTATCTTGCCGGCCCCGGGGACGAGCAATCCCGCAACCAGGTCGATCAATGTGGTTTTTCCCGAGCCGTTCTCGCCGACAATGCCAACCGCGGCTCGTGCCGGAATGCACAAGGACACACCACTGAGCGCCACCGGTCGATCCGGCCCGTAGCCAAACGATACATCGTCGAGCCGTATCTCCCGTCGGGGGTGCTCCTGCCAAGAAGAATCCCCCGTGCTGCCGGCGCGCTTTCGGGCCCGCGCGAGACGCAAATCCGGGGCGATTGAGGCGAGTCCGGGCCGGCCGCTGCGAATTTTTACGATTGACGAAAACCCTTGTTGCAGGGTCGGCAGCAGCCGGTACGCCGCGAATCCCAGAAACGTCAATTGACCGAGCCACGGGCCGATACCATCCTCGCTGCCTCCTGCCAGCAGAGCAAGGAGAACGAGCCCCGCCACCGCGATACATTCCATGATGTGCCTGGGGCTCTTGCTGATCAGTTCAATGTGGACGGACGACCGAGCCAGTGCCTGACTAGATCGCTCAAAGCCATCGCGAAAGAAATTCTGGATCTGGAGAACGAGAATCTCCTTGATTGCCCCCAAGCCTTCATCAACGATCTTGCACTGCTCGGCGAAGAAATGTGACTGGATCTTGCCGGCCCTCAACAATCGGTTGCGAACGGCGAGGTAGATCAGGATGTAGCCTCCTGCCAACGCAACAATCATCGCCGTGGCGATGGCCGGATTGAGCAGCATTACCGATAATATAATGAGGGTCCCTGTGGCGATGTTCGTGACCAGGGAGAAGACGTTCTGCAGCACCTCATTGGTCATGCGGGCGGTCTCATGAATGACGTTGTTTGCAAGAATCGCGCTGTGAGTTCTTGCGTGAAAAACGTAGGGGCGGGCAAGATATTCGGTGAGCAAGGCGGACTGCAGGTCGGTGCCGATCCATAGTGCCAGTTTGGCCATTACGTATGAGCCAATGACATTGATCAGATTCGCGATAAACACTAGTGTAATGAAAACAAGGCCCAATGCGACTTCGAACTTGCGTTTGCCCGAGAATCCGAGATGGGTATATAGCCAGTGCAAGGGTCCGCTATGATCAATCAATTGCGGATTACCCAGTACCGAAAAAAACGGTGCGATCGCTGCAATTCCAGTAACAGTAGAAAAGGCCATGACGATCGATAGGATTTGCGCCCACACCACCCATCGTCTCTGGCGCGGCGTGAGTACACTCCATATGTCGAATATCAGGTTCATGGTGCCGTTGCGTCCGACAGCCATCAAAGGCCCGAAACGCGCGGGTCCCACAGACGAATGAACCGCTTCGAGAAATTGAGTTCCCACGGCCGCTCGTAGCGTTGATACCGATAGCGCCATGATGCAAGAGTGCGCAGCGCCGCCTTTCCCCAATAAGGGGAGCGGATGTCGGTGATTGTCGGGAATCGGCATCCGAGTACGGTCGTGAAATCACGGATTCGGCTGCGCATTCGCGGGGTGAGCCACGGTACGTCCGTGTGGCACCAGTACGAAATCCATTGAGGTTCGGCCCAACCGTCCGCAGTGGTCGGAAACTCGAGCCGTTCGCCGTCGCTGTCGCGGAGTTCGGATACCGCGCGTACGACTTGAGGATTGCTGCTGCCGGGCGGCGGCGGGAGCGGGGCGTACACGTACAGCATGATCTCGGTTTTTGGATGAATACGCTTGATGTGCCGGATGAATTCGAAGGTCTTCTCGGTCTCTTCCTCCGGATCATGTGGCGGCGCCAACATGAACGACAGCTCAGGTATGACGCCGTTGCTGCGGCATTTCTCGACGGCTGCCAGCGTTTGATCGGTACTGGTTCCCTTGCGGACGTCATGCAGCAACCAATCGCTGGGAGACTCGGCGCCGATATACGCCATGCGGAGCCGGCTCTTTCGAACGAGTGCCCAGGAACTATCGGAAAGATTCAATAGAGCGTCCGAACGCGCAAAGCACCACCATGACAACTGGAATTTCGCCAGTACGTCGAGTAGCGGCGCCGTGTCTTCTTCGCGGTCAAAAAAGTTATGATCGTAGAACTGGACGGCGTCCACACCGAAGCGACCCGTCAGGAATCGTAAGTCATGTTCCAGTCGCTCGGGAGCCGGCAATGCGGTTTTGCCTCGAAACATCGCGGCGACCCCGCAGAACGTGCAGCGGAATCGGCAACCCAGGGCGGCCTGATACCCCGTCGTGCGCCGGCCGAGATAGGTCCTGGCCAGGTATTGCCGTGGATTCCCCAACCGCTCGAAGGGTAGCGCTCTTGCCAGACCGGCCGCTGAGAATGTTCGATTCTTATTGTGCAGGACCAGGCCTCCGGATCGCCATGACAGGCCGGCGATGGTGTCGACCTGATCACCGCCATGAAAGATCGCGTCCAGAACTTCGGTGAGCGTTTCCTCCCCCTGGCCTCTGATGGCATAGTCCACATAGGGTGAATTGAGCGTCGCTTCCGCGGCGATGGTAGGGAAATGACCGCCCCAGATGATGGGCGTCGCCGGAAATTTCGCACGGATCGCGCGCGAGACCGCTATGGCAGTAAGCAGCTGAGGACCTCCCATGACGCTGACTCCAACCGCGTCAATCCGTCCTCCCGTCAGTGTTCGGAGAGCGGTCGCAACGAAGTCCCGGTCCTTGTTACCGTCAATGATGCTCGATGCGTACTTTCCTTCGAGTGCCGCCGACAGATTGAGGACCGCGAGAGGAAAGCGTGCGCTGCGGCGCGATGTTATCGTGGGGTTTATCAGCAATATGTGCCTTTGAGGAGTCATGATAACTTTTGCACCGGAACCAACCATCGGGTAAACAGCATTTCAATGGGCCATCGATAATTGTCCTTGCCGCAGCGATAGCGCGCGAGCCGCTGTAGGAAGCGCTTGCCCCCGGACACACGCTTCCATGCGAGTTCGTGAAAGAACTTGAAGCGCTCGATGAGTTCGAATTTCTCCGGCGACACCCAGGGGCCGGGTTCTCCCGCCACATAATCGAATTCGGCCCAGGCTTCCAGGGTTTCCGGCAGGCGAAAACCCCGAGCCACGGCTTCAATGACCAGGGCGCTGCCTGGATAGGGCTTGAAATAGTAGATTGGAGTCAGGAAGTCCGGACTCATCGAGCGCAATCGTTTGGCACAATCGAGAGTTGCCTGAATATGGGCGTCGGTCTCGTCCGGGAAGCCGACGATAAACGGAAAATGGCCGGCGATGCCATGCCTGAGCATCGTCTCCGCGGTCTCATATACCTGCTCGATCTTGATGTCCTTGCGAATACGCTTCAACACCTCATTGGAGCCGGATTCGACGCCGACGAGCAGCCGTCGCAGCCCAGATTGCTTGCAGCGTACCCAGACTTCATCGGGCAGCCTTATCCCCTGATCGGCGCGCATGGTCGCAGCCCAGGTGATCTTCATGCCGGAATCGACGATCTGATCGGCGAGTGCATGCACACGGCTCGCTTTGGTAAAGAAGGTCTCGTCTTGAAAATTCACGTCGTCGAAATGGTACCGGTCCCACAGCTCTTTCAATCGCAGCGCCATGCGGACGGGTTCGAGTCCCACCCACTTGCGCCCGTAAACGAATGGGTCCGAGCAGAATGCGCAACGAAAATTACATCCTTGAGATGAGATGAAGTCCAGCTGCCGCTTGCCCTTCAGTTCGAAATAGCGCTCAACGGGAATCAAGCCGTAGTCGTGCGCGCGAAACTTATCGACCTGCGCCAGATCCCGTGCTGGGTTTTCCAGGATCGTGCCGTCCTCGATTCTCAGAGTGCATCCCGCGCAACCCTGCAGAGAACGGCCTTCGGCAAGCCTCTGGACGATCTCCGCAAAGGTTTCCTCGCCCTGGCCGCGGACCGTGACATCGACCGATTTCTCGGCCAGACACTCGCGCGCAAACATGGAGGGATGCCAACCTCCCCAGATCACCGGCATCCCGGGACGAGCCCGCTTGACGGCACGTGAAATCCGCAGCGCATCGGAGATCGGTGCGCCGGTGAGCACGGTGACGCCGAGGCACAACGCTTCGTTGATGTGGGACAACACGGTATTTTCGGCATCCGGATCGAGCCGGGCATCGATGGTCACGACTTCATAGATGTCCGGGTCGAGTTCGGAACCGATGGCGAGCAATGCCAACGGCATCGTAAAGAACACCGCGTGGGGATTGTAGAGCACGACCTTGAGCCGCTTGCCGCGAGCATTCGCCGTTCGAACATCGGATCTGCTTGCGGAATCGGTCACGCCGCCCTCCACGTCGCGTTCGAAAGCTCGAGGCCGGCCTCGCTTATCTGCGCGTGAGATAGCCGCTCGGCAATATGACTGTCCAGAATCTTCATCCTGCCGTCGACCCGAACCACTTTCCACACCGAACGCGGCGCCACGCGCCGGGCATAATCCTGGTCCCCGTAGCGGACGATTCCATCAATCAACACGAGCCGCACTTGCGCGCGGTTCGATTCAGCAAGCCGGGCATGCCGGGGAAGAATCAGAATGTCGGCACGGGCGCCCGCGCGCAGTACTCCACGATCAGCCAGTCTCAACAAACGGGCGCTGTTGGCCGTGACCAGTGACTCCAAGGACTCATCATCCGCGAAGTCGAGTTGGCCAACGAGACGCAACTCATCGAGCAGGTCGCGCGCGCCGCTCAGGCGCGAATCGGTGCCCAATGCGACGCGGCCCTGTGCCGCGAGCTCGGCCACATCCGCGGTTTTGCCGAACAGGCGCAGGTTCGACGATGGACACCAAATGAGCCCCGCTCCGGCGCGATCGAGCCGCACCCTCTGCTCGCGATCGAGTGCGATGCCGTGTACCAACAAGGTATTGGGCCCGAGACAGTGGAGCGCGTCGAGGCGGTCGAATTCGTTTCGGGCTTCATCATCCAGCCCCTCCGCGGCGTGAATTATCCACGGCCAATCATCGGGCGTTGCTCTATAGGAACTACTTACTCTTTCCTCGCCATCCACATATAAAGAATGCGCCCAGCCGTAGTCGCAGATGACCCGGGTGGGAAAGTGAGCATGGGACAAAAAGGGGTAGAAGGGATCGTGATGCGCGACAGTAGTGACACCGCTCAGAAGATTCTTCACGCCGCCGATCAATAAGCGCTCATCGCGTGCAGCGGCGACGCCTGCTTCGAACTCTGGATCGCATCGCCGACGCGCATCGACGTCTGAAATCCATTCGCGCACATGACGATAAGATTTGTGGAATTCGGGATGCGCCAGGTTATTGAGCTGTAAATGATCATGCGCATTGATGAGGCCCGGCAACACGCGATCGCCGTCAAGGTCGACCACCGAATCGCCAGGGTGAGGAACCGAGCCCATGGCGGCAATGCGTGGGCCTAATATGCGCACGCTGGTTATTTCGCCGCTGCTCAATTGGGCGTTGATCAATGTGATCCCGGGAGGGGGGCGGCGCATCGGCATCACTTCCGGGCCCGCACGACGAGCGCGATGGGCAGGCCATTCCAATGTTGGTAGAATTCCTCCGATTTCGGAAATGGCTCGCGCAGTTCCACTCCCACTCGCACCTCGTGGACGATGTCGATAGTCAGGTTGGCCGCGGCGGCCGCTTCCCGCTGGGAAGTGACGTCGTAACGACGGTGCGGCACCGTACACGTGTCATGTTTTTGATCTTTGAACGATCGAGTGAGACCAACCCGCGCAGCCTCGGGATGAAAATCGGAATACAGCAAAGTGCCGCCTGGCGCGAGCACTCGGGCGACCTCGGCCATCCAAGCGTGGACATTCGGGGCGTGACTGAGCGCGAGGCCTGATATCACCACGTCGAACGCCTGATCCGCGAACGGCAGTTGCATCATGCTGCCGCATACCCGGGCGGCAGCGGATACTTGACGAAGCATGGGCACGCAAAAATCCATCGCAACGACCCGCTCAGCCCGTGCTTCCGCCAGCAATTGGGCATAGCGCCCGGTACCGCAGGCGAGATCCAGTGCGCGCCTGCCCGCGACCTGAGGCCAGTGCTCGACCATCGCGTGCTGTTCCGCTCGCATTAAGGGATTGTGAGCAGTCGGAGGATATAGCGGCGCCCAGCGCTCGTAAGCCGCGAGTGTTTCTCGTGTGAGATTCGCCGTCACACCGAGACTTCCAAGGCTGGGCCTATGAATCTTGTCGCGTTCTCGGCGGCAGCGGGATCCCGCCACAGCGAACAGACGCAAGTCCCGCATTCGGCGCGCTGCCCGGTGCGAATCGCGGTGCGCAGCGCGCGCATGGCGCCACCGTTGAGCACACTCGGAAGATCACGGCCGGGTGTCTCGTCGGCGAGAGCGTTCAGCACGCGGGCCTCGGGCGGACCTTCTATGAAAAAGCAGGGTTGCACGCGGCCGGTTGCACCGACGACCGCTGAAAACTCCGGTGCGTTGCAGCGAACCGGCGGGTACGCTGCTCGTCTTTGAATCGCCGCGAAGTACTGGTGTATGCGGCGCAACTTGTGCGGACTCTCGGCGATGAACCCCGTGCGAAAGTCATCGCCGTGATCCTGCTCCATCGAACGCAGCAGTTGCTCGAACACCGGTAAGTCCTCGGGGTGTAGGGCTAGGTCGGATGCAAAATCATCCGTGCGGCCGAACGCGTGCGGGTTGGCCACATCCACCGCGAGGAACGAAATCTGGCGAGCGCCAAGTTCTTTCGCCAGGTCTACAAACGCAGGCAATTGCCTATAGTTGGCGCGCTGCAGCGTGACTCGAATGCCGGGCGCCACGCCGTGAGCTGCCGCCGCCGTAATGCCTTCGCAGACCTTGTCGAAGGCGTCCAGGCCGCGTATCGCCGCGTATGTCTGAGGGTCCGTTCCATCGAGCGATACGGTGATGGCGTCGAACAGCTCGGCTGCGCGGCGGGCGTGCTTGGCAAGCGCCAGACCGGATGTCAGCAGCCACACTTTGAGCCCGTTCCTGCGCAACAGCTGGGCGATCGCGGGCCATTCGGGGTTGAGGAGAGGCTCGCCGCCCGATAGGAGCACGAGCTGAGTACGCAATTGTGCAAAGCTGGGCAGCAAACGGGTGACCCTCGCGAGGTCCATGTCGTTCCGGCCATGCCGCCAATAGTCGCAGGTGACGCAGCGCGAATTGCAGCGATCGGTCAAGTACAGAGTCACCAGAGGCAGTCGGGCCAAGGGCGGGTGAACTGTGAATGCTTCAGTGGACAAATGGCGAGTCTCTGTTGGCCCGTAAAAAGCGCCATTCGATGCCCGCCTGAGGCCGACGGTGGACTCACGAATAGGCGCAGTATTCGATCGTGAGTACCGAATTCCCGGGAAACGGTTGATGCTCAGACACTCCTTAAGTAGAGGTTCGCCCGCGGGATACCTGTCAATTGCCGACGTCTGCGTGATTCATATCGCCAACCAAGCATGGTAGGTGGCTTCAAGTCGTTGATTTCGCTAAGCTCTCGCCAGCATGAATACGGCAGCGGTGGGACTTGAAGTCGAGGATGTGCACGTCTGGCGCGGGGAACGTCATGTGTTGCAGGGTGTAAGCTTGGTGCTTCGCGCACGGCAACTGCTGCACATATCCGGACCTAACGGCACCGGCAAGACCACTTTGCTGCGCGTGATTTGCGGCTTATTGAGACCGGAACAAGGAGCGGTGTCCTGGCAAGGCCAGTCGATCTCGAGCGTCAGGACCGAGTATCAGGCAGTGCTGGCCTATGCTGCGCATGAACCGGCGCTGAAGGGCGATTTGACGGCGCTGGAGAACCTGCGCTTTGCGGTGGGATTGAAGCGGCGTGTCACGAACGTCGAGCTGTGCGCCAGCTTGGAGCGCACGGGGGCGGCCGCATGCGCGGATTTGCCGGCACGCGTGCTGTCGGCGGGTCAGCGTCGCCGCGTCGCCATGGCCCGCGTTTTGGCCATGAATGCCACCCTATGGCTGTTGGACGAGCCCTTCACCAATCTCGATGCCGCGGGTGCACTGCTGGTAACGGGATTACTGCAATCCCATGTGGACCAGGGAGGCATGGCGCTGGTGGTTGCCCACCAGGATCTGCCGGGGCGCGATGTCCGCCGCCTGGAACTCGCGGAATGAACGTCGGCACCTGGGAGGCGTTGATTCTGGTGCTGCGCCGTGAGCTGCGTCTCGGCTTCAGGCGGCCGGATCAGCTGTTGCAGCCGTTGGTGTTCTTTTTGATCGTAACCACATTGTTTCCATTGGGCTTGAGCTTGCAGCTGTCGTTGCTGCGGGACGTGGCCCCGGGTGTGCTTTGGGTGGCGGCGCTGTTATCGTCGCTGCTGTCGTTGGACTCGCTGTTCAAGAGCGATGCCGATGACGGCACGTTGGAGCAGCTGGCGCTCTGCGGCCAGGGCCTGACGGTCATCGTGATCGCAAAGACCTTCGCCCATTGGCTGGTCACGGGAGCGGCGTTGGTGTTGATGTCGCCGCTGGTCGGCACGGCGCTCGGCATTCCGGGCAGCGCATTTGCGACCATGATGCTGAGTCTGGCCTTGGGTACCTTGACTTTGAGTTGGTTGGGGGCTATCGGTGCCGGCCTGACGGTGGGTTTGCGCCGCGGCAACGTGCTGCTGTCGCTAATCGTGTTACCACTGGCGATGCCGCTGTTGATCTTCGGCGCCGGAGCCACCGATCGGGCAATTTCCGGCACGAGCGCGGCGGGGGCCCTGTATTTTCTGGCGGCGCTTTGCGTGTTCACGTGCACCCTGGCGCCGTTTGCCGTAACCGCAGCGTTGCGCATAACGCTCGAATGACGAACTGAACTATCGAATATGTGGACCTGGTTCTATAAGCTGGCTTCTCCGCCCTATGTATACGGCGTTGCGGCAACATTGACTCCGTGGTTCCTGGGGCTGGCGGCGATCAGCATCGGCTACGGTCTGATCGGCGGCCTGGTGTTGGCGCCCCCCGATTACCAGCAGGGCGACGCATTTCGCATCATATACGTGCACGCCCCGAGCGCCTGGATGTCTTTGTTCTCCTACTCGACCATGGCGGTTGCCGGGGCAATTGCGCTGATTTGGCGCATCAAGATGGGCCATGCGGTGGCCGCCGCATCGGCGCCCATCGGCGCATCCTTCACGTTGCTGGCGCTGGTCACCGGTTCCTTGTGGGGCCGGCCGATGTGGGGCACTTACTGGGCCTGGGACCCGCGGCTGACGTCGGAATTGATCCTGTTGTTTCTTTACGTCGGCGTGATGTCGCTGCGTTCGGCATTCGAAGACCCCGCCAGGGGTGACCGGGCGGCGGCGCTGCTGGCGATCGTCGGAGTAGTGAACGTTCCCATCATTCACTACTCCGTGCAGTGGTGGAACTCACTGCATCAGGGCGCCACGGTTGCTAAACTAGGCAAACCCGCCATGCCGGGCAGCATGTTGTGGCCATTGCTGGCGATGCTGCTGGGGTTCATGTTGTTTTACGGTGCGGTACTGTGCATGCGCCTGCGAGGCGAGGTGCTCAATCGGGAGCGGCAGGCCGCGTGGGTAAGAGAGGTGGTCAAGTCGTGAGCGGCGGGTTTTGGTCCATGGGCGGCTACGCGCGCTTCGTTTGGCCGTGTTTTGCCTTTGCCTGCGTCGTTCTTTCGTGGAATCTGTGGGCGGCGCGCCGCTATCATGCCGCGGCGCGGCGGCGCGTCGCGCGCGCACTGGCGATGACAAAGTGATGAAATAATGACTCCTAGGCGAAAACGCTTGTTCGTGGTGCTCGGGATCCTCGCGGGTGTGGCCGCGTCCGTGTCGCTGGCCGTCATGGCCTCTCGCCAGAACATCATGTTCTACTTCGATCCCAGCCAGGTCGCCGCAGGCAAGGCGCCTGCCGCCAAGCGTTTCCGCATCGGCGGGATGGTGGTCAAAGGCAGCGTATCGCGCCAGCCCGGCGATCTGGAAGTTCGCTTCGTCCTCACCGACTTCGCGCACCAGGTTCCCGTCGAATACACCGGTGTGTTGCCGGATTTGTTTCGCGAAGGGCAGGGCGTCATCGCGCACGGGACCTTGAGTTCCGATGGAACGTTCGTCGCCGACGAAGTGCTTGCCAAGCATGATGAGAAGTACATGCCGCCCGAGGTGGCCGCCTCGCTGAAGCACAAGGCCGGCGCCGGCTCGACCACTGGGCTCAATCCGACTGCAAAAGGGCCCACCACTTAAGGGGCCCCTGGGGAATCGTATGGCACCGGAATTAGGAATTTTTGCGCTCATCCTGGCGTTCGTGCTCAGCCTGTCGCAGGCCTTCTTCGCGCTCGTCGGCGCCTGGAAGGCCAAGCCGGTGTGGATGGCCGTGGCGCGCCCGGCGGTGACGGGCCAATTCGTATTCGTCGCGATGGCATTCGGCTGTCTCGTGTATGCCTTCGTGCACAACGATTTCTCCGTAGCGTATGTGGCGCACAATTCGAACTCGCAGCTGCCGTTGTTTTACAAAGTAACGGCGCTGTGGGGCGCGCACGAGGGCTCGCTGCTGCTGTGGATCACCATCCTGTCCATCTGGAGCGTCGCGGTAGCGGCCTTCAGCCGTCAGCTGCCGCTGACCTTTTCCAGCCGCGTGCTCGGGATCATGGGCCTCGTCAGCGCCGGTTTCATGCTGTTCACGTTGTGGACCTCCAATCCGTTTCAGCGCCTGATTCCCGCGTGGCCGGACGGCGCCGATTTGAATCCGATCTTGCAGGACTTCGCGCTCGCCATTCATCCGCCGATGCTGTACACGGGCTACGTGGGTTTCTCGGTTGCCTTCGCCTTCGCCTGCGCTGCGATGCTGGAGGGACGTCTGGATCAGAGTTGGGCGAAGTGGACCCGGCCCTGGACTATTTTCGCCTGGATATTTCAAACCATCGGCATCGCGCTCGGCAGCTGGTGGGCCTATTACGAATTGGGCTGGGGCGGTTGGTGGTTCTGGGATCCGGTGGAGAATGCCTCCTTCATGCCCTGGCTGGTGGGCACGGCGCTGATCCACTCGCTCAGCGTCACGGAGAAGCGCGGCATATTCAAGAGCTGGACGTTGCTGCTGGCGATATTCGCGTTTTCCTTGAGTCTGGTCGGGACCTTCCTGGTGCGCTCGGGTGTGCTGGTGTCGGTGCACTCCTTCGCCACCGATCCCGCGCGCGGTCTGTACATCCTCGCGTTCCTATTGTTGACCGTCGGCGGCTCGCTCACGCTGTATGCCTGGCGGGCGCCGAAGCTGTACGTGCCCGGCGGCTTCGAGCTGTTTTCGCGGGAATTCTTTCTGCTGGTCAACAACGTGCTGCTGGTGAGCATCGCCGGCCTGGTGATGTGGGGCACTCTGTCGCCGCTGGTGTACGAATTGCTGGGCATAGGCAAGATTTCCGTGGGCCCGCCGGTCTTCGCCCTGATGTTCCTGGTGCCGGCGCTGCCGTTGATGGCATTCTTGGGCGTAGGCATGCATTCGGCCTGGCGCCGCGGCAAGCTCACCGTGACGGCGAAGCCCCTGTGGTGGCTGTTGGGCGCGGCTGTGGCGCTGGCGGTGGGAATCCAGGGGCTGGTATTCGGCAAGTTCCACATGGTGGGATTGATCGGCTTCAGCTTCGGCTTCTGGGTGATATTTTCCGCGCTCTTGGAGCCGCTGCGCCGCTGGCGCCAGAAACAGAAACTCACCGCCGCGTTGCTGGGGATGGTGATCGCTCACTTCGGCGTCGGCATGTTCGCGATCGGCGCCAGCGGCGTGGAGAGCTACAAGATCGAAAAGGACGTGGCATTGAAGCCGGGCGGGACCTACACGATCGCCGGATATGACTTCAGATTCGTGAGCGCCGCGCCCGTGCGCGGGCCGAATTACGATGCCGTCGAGGCGCTGATGGAAGTCACCCGCAACGGCAAGCCGGTGGCGATATTGAAACCGCAGAAGCGCCATTTCTGGGTGCAGCAGACCGACAACAGCGCCGCCGCCATCTCGGTGAACTGGGGGCGCGACTTGTTCGTGGCCATGGGCAATCCGCTGGGGGCCGACGCCTGGAGCATGCGCATCCAGTACAAGCCGCTGGTGCGCTACATCTGGCTCGGCGCCTTCGTGATGGCCATCGGCGGCCTGATCGCCGCGACCGATCGGCGCTATCGCGCGAAGGTGCCGGTGACTGCGGCGGCTGCGGCGGTTGCGCCGCCCGACCCGCACCCGGAGCTTGGGTCCGCTTGATGTGGAAATTCCTGCTGCCGTTTGCGGCCTTCCTCGGGCTCGTCGTGCTGTTTGCGTTTGGGCTGAACCCCAAGCGCGACATCCACGCTCTGCCGTCGCCCTTGATCGGTAAGCAGGCCCCGGCGTTTATCCTGACCGATGTCTTGGATCCGCAGCGCAGCGTCAGCAATGCGGCGCTGAAGGGCCAGGTCTATGTGTTGAATGTCTGGGGTACTTGGTGCGTGGCGTGCCGCGAAGAGCAGGAGGCGCTGCTCGCCATTTCCCGGCAGCACGTGGTGCCCATCATCGGACTCGACTACATGGATGAGCGCGAGAAGGCCAAACAGTGGTTGGAACAACTGGGCAATCCCTATCAGGCCGTGGCATTCGATACGGACGGACGCACCGCGATCAATTGGGGTGTCTATGGCGCGCCGGAAACCTTTTTGGTGGATGGGCAGGGCCGGGTGATCTACAAATTCATTTCGCCCGTGACCCAGGAAGTGTGGGATCGCGAGTTTCTGCCGCGCATCGAAGCCGCGCGCCGGAACGGCGCATGAATCGCGGGACGCTGCGTGCGGTCGCGCCGCTCACGCTGGCAGTCGCGTTCTTGGCAGGGCTTGGCTGCCCGGGGACTGCTCATGCCCTGGGCGCCAATGATGCGTTGGGTGCCAACGACACGGTGGACGCCAACGGCGCGGTGGGCGCCAACGGCGCGGGCGCGGGGGGTGTCAACGGCGCGGTGGACATCAACGGCCAACTCAAGGATTCGGCCTTGCAGGCGCGGTTCGAGCACATCACCAAGCAGCTGCGTTGCGTCGTCTGTCAGAACGAGTCCATCGCGGACTCGACCGTCGAGCTGGCCGGCGACCTGCGCCGCCAGGTGCGCGAGATGTTGGTTGCCGGTAAGAGCGATGACGCGATATTTGGCTTCATGACGGACCGCTATGGCGAATTCGTGCGCTTCAGCCCCCCCTTGGAGCCGAAAACGCTGTTGATCTGGGGTGCGCCATTTTTCATGCTGCTGCTGGGCGGCTTCATCATTTATCGCGTCGCGCGCCAGCGTTCGCGCATGCCGCTGGACGATGAGCCCCCGCCGGGGCCATAAGAATCAATGAATACATTTCTCGTTGTCGCAGCCGTCATGGCTGTGATTGCCGCGGCTGCGGTCGCCTTACCGCTGCTCCGCCACCCCAAGAGCCGGATATTGGGAGTCATCGCCGCCGTCATGGTGATCGGCGTGGCGGCGGGGTTGTATCCCCTGTGGTCCAACTGGGATTGGCATGCATCGGGATCTCGAGGAGCCGCGGGTCCGGATGTCATTGCCATGGTGACGAAGCTCGAGAAGCACTTGCAGGATGAGCCCAGCGATCAACCCGGCTGGCTGCTGCTC
>Ga0070696_100001468_pt1 | contig 15430 bp, 15 predicted proteins | sample KBSK1253metaG_FD_65474 | JGI IMG/M metagenome (GOLD analysis project Ga0070696, IMG submission 65474) | Corn, switchgrass and miscanthus rhizosphere microbial communities from Kellogg Biological Station, Michigan, USA - KBS K1-25-3 metaG | ecosystem: Host-associated > Plants > Roots >... | reverse complement strand
GGGGGAAGCGGGCCGCGGTCAGGAGCCGCTGCGCACGCTCACGGGTGCGCTCGACCTCCCGGCGGCTCAGGTGGTCGCGCAGGCGGCCGCCGAGGGAGTCCGCGGCGTCGCTGCCCAGCTCGGCGACCAGCGCCTGCAGGACCGGCGCGGCCTCCTCGGGCAGGACACGGCCTGCCCAGCCCCACAGGATCGTCCGCAGCTTGTCCTCGACGTTGAAGCACACCCCGTGGTCGACGCCGTGGACCCGGCCGTCCTCGGTGAGCAGGACGTGCCCGCCCTTGCGGTCGGCGTTGTCGAGGACGACATCGAGCACGGCCATCCGCTGCAGGCGACGGTCGTCGGCGTGCACGAGAAGCACCGGGTCGCCGGCACCGTCCTCCGCCCGGAGCACCGGCAGCCAGCCGTCGGGCACCTGCGTCACCGGCACCACGTCCACGAGGGCCGGCTCGTGGACCTCGTCGACCCACAGCTGCACGCTGCCCGGCCCGAACGGCCCGTCGCGCCACACGGTCGGCGGGACGACGTCCCAGCCGGTCGCGGCGGACACCTGGTAGGCGGCCACCTCACGATGGCCGAGCGTGCCGTCAGGGAAGTCCCACAGGGGCCGCTCCCCCGCCACCGGCTTGTAGACGCAGTGCGACTGCCGCCCGTCCAGCGCGACCGAGGCGAACAGGGTCGCGTTGGAGGCGGTGGCGATGCGCCCTTCGACCACGAGGCTGCCGTGCCGCAGCAGGTCCAGCGCGCTCGCCTCGGCGGCCGGCGCCGGGCGTCCGCTCACCGACGGTGACCGTTGGCCCGCGGGCAGACGTGTCCCTCGCGGTCCAACGGGTTGCCGCAGAACGGGCAGGGTGGCCGTCCTGCCGCGACGACCGCACCGGCACGCTTGGCGAACGCGCGGGCGCTCGCCCCGGTGAGCGAGACCCGCAGCAGACCCGCGCCGGGCTGGGGGGTCAGGTCGCCGTCCTCGCCGAGCTCCCCGGCGTCCTCGCCCGCCTCCAGGCACTCGATCACGACCCGCTCCGCGTCACCGTCCCAGGCCAGGCTCATCGTGCCGACGCGGAACTCCTCCTCGACCGGGACGACCAGCGGGCCGTCGTCCATGAGCTCGACCGGCGCGAGGGCGGGCACAGGTGCCTCGCCGCCGCTGCGGCGGACCACCTCGTCGAGCAGCTCGTCGATGCGCTCGGCCAGGACCGCCACCTGCTGCTTCTCCAACGCGACCGTGACGACCGACCCGTTGCCGCTCACCTGCAGGAAGAACGCGCGCTCGCCGGGCTGGCCCACGGTGCCAGCGACGAACCGGTCCGGAGCGTCGTACTCGAACAGCGGCATGCTCCGACCTTACGTCCCGACCGACCCGCGCGAGAACGCCGATTCGCTCAGACGCCGGTGGACCCGCCCACGACCGCGTCGGCCTCGGCGACCCGCGAGCGGCGTGGTCGGCGCCGGCGTTTCGGCACCAACGCGGCCAGGTCACCGCCGGTGTCGTTGCAGCGCAGCAGGAACGGCCGGGTGCCGGTGTAGTGCACGACGGTGACCGAGCAGGGGTCGACGACGATGCGCTGGAACGCGTCGAGGTGGGCACCGACGGCGTCCGCCACGATCGACTTGATGACGTCGCCGTGGGACACCGCGACCCAGAGCGCGTCGGGACCGTGCGTGGCGGCGATGCGCGCGTCCCACTCCCGCACGGCATCCAGGGCCCGCAGCTGCATGGCGCGCAGGGACTCGCCGTCCGGCCCCGGGAAGACGGCGGCGCTGGGGTGCCTCTGGACCACCGTCCACAGCGGGTCCTTGGTGAGCGTGGCCAGCTCGCGTCCCGTCCAGTCGCCGTACCGGCACTCCCCCAGGCGGTCGTCCACGACGACGTCCGGCCGGGCCGCGCGTCGCGGACCGGGGACCGTCGCGACCGCCTCGGCAGTGCGCAGGCAGCGGTCCAGCGGGCTGCTCACCACCGCCGCCAGCGGCAGGGTCGACATGCGCGCGGCCAGGTCCTGCGCCTGCTGTCGGCCGGCGTCGTCCAGGTCGACCCCTGGGGTCCAGCCGGCCAGGACTCCGCCGGTGTTGGCGGTGGACCGGCCGTGTCGCACGAGCAGGACGCTGGGCACCGCCCCAGCGTAGGGGGCAGGATGGCGCGCGTGATCGTCGACCAGGCCGTGTACCGCAAGGGGGTCCGCGGGCCGTGCGGAGACCTGTCCGACGAGCTCGAGGCGCTTCGCGGCAGCCCGGACGGCTTCATCTGGATCGGGCTCAAGGACCCGACCGACGCCGAGTTCGACCACGTGCGCGAGGAGCTGGCGCTGCACGCGCTCGCGGTCGAGGACGCCGTCAAGGGCAACCAGCGGTCGAAGCTCGAGGTCTACGACGACTCCGTGTTCGTCGTCCTGCGGCCGCTGCACTACACCGACGCGACCTCGCAGGTGGAGACCGGCGAGCTGATGCTGTTCGTTGGCGAGCACTTCGTGGTGACGATCCGGCGCGGCGACACCGGGCCGCTGGGGCAGGTGCGGGCTCGCCTCGACCGCGACCCCGGCCGACTGCGGCACGGTCCTGCGTCGGTGCTGCACGAGGTCATGGACACGGTCGTCGACGGCTACCTGCTGGTCGACCAGGAGATCGCCCGGGACCTGGAGGAGATGGAGGAGAGCGTGTTCGCCGGGGAGGCCGCAGTCGAGACGCGGGCCCCGTCGACGTCGTCCGGGGCAGGGTCGCCTCACGCGGCCGACGCGCAGCGCATCTACCTCCTGAAGCGCGAGGTGCTCGAGATCCGACGAGCGGTGCACCCGCTGACCGAGGCGGCGCAGCGGCTGGCCGGCTCACCGGTCCCGTTCGTCCCCGTCGAGGCGCGCCCGTTCTTCCGCGACGTGGCCGACCACCTGCTGCGGATCACCGACCACGTCGAGTCCTACGACCGGCTCCTGACCGACATCCTGTCGGCGCACCTGACCCGCATCTCGGTCCAGCAGAACGACGACATGCGCCGCATCTCGGCCTGGGTCGCGATGGCGGCGGTGCCGACGATGATCGCGGGCGTGTACGGCATGAACTTCGACCACATGCCCGAGCTGCACTGGACGCTCGGTTACCCGCTCGCGCTCGCGGTGATGGCCGTCGTGTGCGCCGGGCTGTTCCGGGCGTTCAAGCGCTCCGGCTGGTTGTGACGGAGCCTGGTCAGGTGGCGCTGAGCGCACCGACGCCGAGGAGCACGGCCAGCGCGGCCGCGAGCGCCACCCGGTACCAGACGAAGACCGTGATGGGGTGGCGCGCGACCAGACGCAGCAGCCACGCGATCGAGGCGTAGGCCACGACGAACGCGACGACGACACCGGTGGCCAGCTGGCCCCAGCCGACGACCGTGGTGTCGACGTCCTTCAGCTCGAACAATCCGGCCGCCGTGAGCGCCGGGATCGCCAGGAAGAACGACAGCCGGGTGGCGGTCACCCGGTCTACCCCGCGCAGCAGGCCCGCCGAGATGGTCGCGCCCGACCGGGACACGCCCGGCACGAGCGACAGGCATTGCACGACGCCGACCACGAGCACGTCGACGAGGCCGAGCTCGCGCTCGCCCTTGCGCTGCGTGGCGCGCGACTCGGCGAGCCACATGACGCCGCTCCACACGAACAGCCCGCCGGCGACGACCCACAGGCTGCGCAGCGGCCCGGTGACCAGATCGCGCGCAAGGAAGCCGACGACCCCGAGCGGGACAGAGCCGATGATGACGTACCAGGCCTCGCGGTAGTCGCGCTCCCCCCGCGACGCCGGGTCGCGCAGGCCCCGGAACCAGGCGGTGGCCAGCCGGACGATGTCGCGCCAGAAGTAGAGGAACGTCGCCACGATCGCGCCGAGCTGGATGACCGCGGTGAACGAGGTGACGGCCGGGTCGTCCACCTCGAGGCCGAGCAGCCCCTCGGTGATGGTGAGGTGGCCGGTGCTGGAGACCGGGAGGAACTCGGTGAGCCCCTCCACCACTCCCAGCACCACGGAGTGGAGGTAGCTGAGGTCGCTCACGCGCTCAGGCTCCCAGGCCGGACTCGTCCAGCACCTCGGCCATGGTGCGGATCGTGTGAAGACGTCGGTCGAGAGTGGCGTCGAAGGTGCTGACGCTCAGCGTGGTGACGCCGGCCTCCGCGTAGGCCGCCAGCCGGTCCCGGATCCGTTCGCGCGGCCCGATCAGGGAGGTCTGGTCGATGAACTCGGCCGGCACCGCCGCGGCGGCCTCTCGGTGCTTGCGGTCCAGGAACAGCCGCTGCACCTCGTCGGCCGCCGCCTCGAAGCCCATCCGGTGAGCCAGCGCGTTGTAGAAGTTCTTCTCCTTGCTGCCCATGCCGCCGATGTACAGGGCGCCGTGGCCGCGCAACGGCGCCGCCGCCGCCTCGAGGTCGTCGCCGATGACCACCGGGACCGTGGGGACGACGTCGAACCCCGCCATCGGGTCAGCGGCGTCGCTCGCCCGGTCACCGGCCTCGCGTCCGGCGCGCAGGGGGTCCATCGAGACGTGCGCGTGCTCCGGGCTGAAGAAGATCGCCAGCCAGCCGTCCGCGATCCGGCCGGTCAGCTCCAGGTTCTTCGGGCCGACCGCGGCCAGGTAGACCGGGATCTCGGCACGGACCGGGTGCACCGTGAGCTTCATCGCCTTGCCCGGCCCGTCGGGCAGCGGCAGGGTGAGGTGCTCGCCCTCGTAGCGGACGGTCTCGCGGCGCAGCGCCATCCGCACCACGTCGACGTACTCCCGGGTGCGGCCCAGGGGCCGGTCGAAGCGGACCCCGTGCCAGCCCTCGGAGACCTGGGGGCCGCTCACGCCGAGCCCCAGCCGGAACCGACCGCCGCTCAACGTGTCCAGCGTGGCTGCGGTCATGGCGGTCATGGCCGCGCTGCGGGCAGGGATCTGGAAGACGCCGCTGCCGACGTCCATCGTCGTGGTCTGGGCCGCCACGAAGGCCAGGACCGTGGCGGCGTCCGAGCCGTACGCCTCGGCCGCCCACGCGACCGAGTAGCCGAGCCGGTCGGCCTCGCGCGCCAGCGCCAGGTTGTCGGCGTTGTTGCCCATCCCCCAGTAGCCCAGGCTGAGCCCGAGCCTCATCCGCCCCGTGGTCATGTCCGTGAGACTAACGGCGAGGGTTCGTCGCCCGGTGGTGCGGCGCCGGTACGGTGTTGCGCATGCAGCAGCGGTTCGTGGGGACGTCCGGTCTGCGCGTCTCGCGGCTGGCACTCGGCACGATGACCTGGGGCCGGGACACGGACGAGCACGAGTCCAAGGACCAGCTCAGCGCGTTCCTCGATGCGGGCGGCACGTTCATCGACACCGCAGCTGGCTACGGCGACGGCGCCGCCGAGGAGGTGCTCGGCTCCCTGCTGCCCGACCTCGCGCCCCGCGACGACGTGGTGATCTGCACCAAGGCCGGGATCTCGCGACGCACCGGCGAGCGGGTCGTCGACACCTCACGCCGTGCGATGCTCTCGGCGCTGGACGGCTCGCTGCGCCGGCTCGGCACGGACCACGTCGACCTGTGGCTCGCCCACACGTGGAGCGACGACGCGCCGCTCGACGAGACGTTGTCGGCTCTGGAGCTCGCGGTCGCCAGCGGCCGCGCGCGGTACGTCGGGGTCTCGAACTACAACGGGTGGCAGTCGGCTCGGGCGGCGACGCTCACGCAGGTACGAGGCACGACCCCGCTGGTCGCGACCCAGGTCGAGTACTCGCTCGTCCAGCGGTCGGTCGAGGGCGAGGTGCTGCCGTCGGCCGCGGCGCACGGGCTCGGCGTCATGGCGTGGTCGCCGCTGGGCCGCGGGGTGCTCACCGGCAAGTACCGCACGGGCACGCCGGCGGACTCGCGAGCCGCGTCCCCGCACTTCGCCGGGTTCGTCGAGCGCTACCTCGACGACCGGGCGCGGCGCATCGTCGACGCGCTGGTGACCGCGGCCGACGGCCTCGGGTGCTCGCCGGCAGAGATCGCGCTGGCGTGGGTGCGCGACCGCCCCGGGGTGGTGGCGCCCGTCGTCGGGGCGCGGACCGCCGCCCAGCTGAGGGGCACGCTCACGAGCGAGGACGTGCAGCTGCCGCCGCAGATCCGTGACGTGCTGGACGAGGTGTCGTCAAGCAACGCTCCGACGTCCGGGTGAGGACGCGCGGCGGCAGTCAGCGACGCGCGCCGTCGCTCTCGTCGTCGTAGTCCTCGACGTCCAGCCCGGTGTACTCGTCCTCGTCGTCGTCCGGGTCGTCGAACTCGTCGTCGTCCTCATCGTCATCATCGTCGTCGTCGTCGCCGTGGAAGACCTCGAGTGGCGTGACCTCGTCGTAGGCGTCGAGGAGGGCGTCGTCGTACTCCTCGAACGCCTCGGCGACGGCGCGGTAGGCCGCGAGCACCACCGGGTCGTTCTCGCCCCGCCGGGCCGCCGCAGCCTCCAGATGACGCTCCAAGGCGGCGACCAGCTCGTTCAGGGCGGCTCGGGCGTCGGTGCTCATGGCTAGACGGTATCTGTTCTCGGGCCGCCGTCGTAGGGATTGTGACCCCGCGTCGGGCTGGTCCCACCTGCCGGACCTCGGCTCGCCGGTCCGAACCGCCTCCGAAGAACGGCAGCCGTTGCACAATGGGCGGCGATGATGGAGTACGAGTACCGGCTGCTGCAGCTGCCGCGCGACCTGTCCCGACCGCAGGCGCGGGAGCTGCTGGCCGAGGAGGCCGAGTACGGCCGGTGGGAGCTGGACCGCGTGCGCCTGTTCGCGGGCGGGATGCGCAAGGTCCGGCTGCGCCGTCGCATCATCCGGGTCCAGCGCACCGGGTGACCCGCTCGCGCCCCGATCAGCAGGTGCGAAGGAACCGGTCGAGCACGCGGGTGCCGAAGCGAAGGGCGTCCAAGGGCACGCGCTCGTCGACGCCGTGGAACATGGCCGCGAAGTCCAGCTCTGCCGGCAGGCGCAGCGGCGCGAAGCCGAAGCCCCGGATGCCCGCACGGCTCAGCGCCTTGTTGTCCGTGCCGCCGGAGAGGCAGTACGGCAGCACCCGGGCGCCGTCGTCCTCCGACTGCAGAGCCGCGACCATGGCGTCCACCAGGGCGCCGTCGAACGTCGTCTCGAGGGAGATGTCACGGTGGTGGACCTCGACGTCCACGCCGTCGCCGGCGAGCTCGCGCACCGTGCGCAGCAGCTCGTCCTCGTGGCCGGGCAGGTAGCGGCAGTCGAGGAACGCCTCTGCGGTCTGCGGGATGACGTTGTGCTTGTAGCCGGACCGCAGCAGCGTGGGGTTCGCCGTGTCCTGCACGGTCGCGCCAACGAAGCGCGCGATGCTGCCGAGACGGTCGAGGACGTCGTCCGGCCTGGCGGGGTCGAGCTCGACACCGGTGAGGTCGGCGACCCCCTCCAGGAACTGGCGGACCGTCGGGGTCAGCTCGATCGGCCACCGGTGCGCGCCGATGCGGCTCACCGCGGACGCGAGCCGGGTGATCGCGTTGTCGGTGTTGATCTGCGAGCCGTGACCCGCGCGCCCGTGCGCGACCAGGCGCAGCCAGGCGATGCCCTTCTCGGCTGTCTGCAGCAGGTAGAGCCGCACCGGGTCGCCGTGCCTGTCGTCCACCGTGACGGAGTAGCCCCCCACCTCGCTGACGGCCTCGGTCACCCCGTCGATCAGGTCGCGGCGGTGGTCGACGAGCCAGTGGCTGCCCAGCACTCCGCCGGCCTCCTCGTCGGCGAAGAAGGCGAAGACCAGGTCGCGGGGTGGGCGCCGTCCGCTGCGGGCCAGGTCGCGCAGGACGGCCAGCATCATCGCGTCCATGTTCTTCATGTCGACCGCCCCGCGACCCCACAGGCAGCCGTCGCGTTCCTCGCCGGAGAAGGGGTCCACCTGCCAGTCCGCCGCGTCGGCCGGCACGACGTCGAGGTGGCCGTGCACCATCAGCGCGCCCCGGTCGGCGGTGCCAGCCGGGTCGCCCTCGACGCGGACGACGACGGTGGACCGGCCCGGCTCGCTCTCGACCAGCTCGGGGTCGAGGCCGACCTCGTGCAGCAGCCCCATGACGTGCTCGGCGGCGGCCCGTTCGCCGGGCCCCGAGCCGTCGCCGTAGTTGCTGGTGTCGATGCGCAGCAGGTCGCGGCAGAGGTCGGCCACCTCCTGCTCCGCGGGCGAGGACGCCGGGCTGCTCGTCGTGGCGGAAGGGCGGTCGGTCACGGGGCCTCCTGAGCCGGGGTGACTGCCACCGTAGCGGCGGTCGACGGCGCCGCCACGCGTGCCGGACCTGGCCTTTCCGCATGCTAATCTCGACGTCGCGGTGAGCGGCCCTGCGTGGCCGCTCGCTCCACTCGTCCGGGTGGCGGAATGGCAGACGCGCTAGCTTGAGGTGCTAGTGCCCTTAACGGGCGTGGGGGTTCAAGTCCCCCCTCGGACACTCAGCGCCGCAGTGATGCCGCCTCAGCGGGCGCGCTCGGCCACCCACCCGTCGGGCATCGTGCCGGACTCCAGGAACGCGTTCAGCTGCTGCTGGGCCTCCGGCTCCAGCGTGGAGTCGACCTGCGGGTAGATGATCGGCTCCTCCTTGGAGTTGTGCGTCTGCAGCTGCACGGTGAGCATCTGGCACGTCGCGGTGGCCGCGTCCCCGGCCGGGTCCTCGGCAAGCTGGCCGGCGAGCGTGTCCATGGTCGTCCACAGCTCCCCGTGCTCGCGCAGCATCACGAAGATCGGCGGCACCATGCCGGCCGCGCGCAGCGGCGGGAAGACGAACTCCTCCTCCAGGTAGATGTGCCGACGCAGGGCCGCCATCGCCTGCAGCAGGGGCTCGGCGGTCGCCGTTCCGGCAGAAACCCCGGCCCGGAAGGCGTCGACGCCCTCGTCGATCTCTCGGTGCTCGCGCTCCAGCGCCGCGCTGAGCGTCCCTTCGGCCATGCTCGCTCCGTCCTCGCGTGGCGTCGCGGACGCCACGGCATCGCATCGGTCGAGCACCACTGCTCGGCGTCCTCACGGTAGAACGTGCCGCCTCGGCGCTGGCGAGTGCCCCGGCAGGACCGTCAGCGGGCCCATCTAGAGTCGGCGCCATGGTGGTCTTCGGTTCGAGGTGGCGTCCGGTCGACCGGTGGCGGGCGCTCCTCGCCTTGGTGGTGGCGGCCGCGCTGGTGCTTCTGGTCGCCCCGACGGCGTCCGCTCACGACAGCCTCGTGTCCAGCACGCCGGCCGACGGACAGACCGTAGAGCAGGTTCCGGACACCATCGTGCTGGAGATGAACGAGGCCGTGGTGGCGGTCGGCACCCGCGTGGTCGTGACCGGGCCGGACGGCCAGATGCAGCAAGGTCGGCCGCAGCTCAGCAAGAACCTCGTCGAGCAGGCCGTCCGCGCCGACGCTCCCGCCGGTCGCTACACGGTCACCTGGCGCGTGACCTCGGCCGACGGCCACCCGGTCTCCGGGACCTTCTCGTTCACCGCGACCTCGGCCGCCACGGCGACCTCGAGCGGGCCGACAGCGTCCACGTCGAGCCCCACCAACGGGTCGGCCTCGACCACCGCGGCAGCCGAGCCGAGTACGGCCGCAGCCGGACCGACGTCCGGAATCAACACTGGCGAGTCGGGGCAGAGCGGGACATCCTGGGCCGTGTGGCTGGTCCTCGCGGTCCTCGTTCTCGCCGGTGCCGGCGCGACGACCGTTCGCCTGCGCCGCGGGCGGAGCGGGGGTCACGAGTAGGGAGCCGACCACATCGACCCCGAGGACGGAGGACGTCGATGACGCGCACGTCAGGAGAGCGCCGATGAGCGAGCAGCAGAGCGGCCCCGTCGGACCGCGCGAGGACGAGCAGCTCGCCCACGAGACCCAGGGCCTGGTCAAGGGAGGGCACAGCACCAGGGCCGAGGAGTGGCGAGATCCTGAGCCTCTCGACGAGAACACCGTCACCGGGCAGCACGACATGGTCACCGGACGCGAGGGCGGCACCCCCGCCGGGATGGACGTCGCCGACGTGCAGCTGAGGTCGGACATCGCGCGCTTCCTCGACAGCTCCGCGCTGCCCGGCGACCGAGAGTCGGTGCTGCGCAGCGCGCAGGAGCACTACGCGCCCGACCCGGTCCTGGACCGGTTGCGGTCGCTGCCAGCGGTGCAGCAGTTCCAGAACGTTCAGGACGTCGCCCGGGCGCTCGGGCTGGGGACGGAGGAGGGTCGTTCGTGAGGCTGGAATGGTTGAACCATCTCGTCGGCAGGAGCGGTCCGTTCACCACGGTCGCGCTCGACGCGACCCGCGACGCCCCGGACAGCGCCCATGAGATCGAGCTGCGGTGGGCCGGTCACCAACGGCGGCTGGCCTCGCTCGGGGCGTCCCCCCGGACGATCGCGGCCATGGACGACGCCGCCGTGGCACCGACCGGGCGCGGCGGGCGGGCCGGGCGCCTGCTGGTCGCCGCGGACGACGCGCTCGTGCTCAACCTGACGCTGCCGCAACCACCGGTCCGCGAGCTGACGACCGTGGGGCCGGTGCCGCACCTGATGCCCGCCGTCCGGGCCTTCGCGGGTCGGGCGCCGCACCTGCTGGTCCAGGTGAACCGTTCCGGGGCGGACATCGACGTCGTCGGGGTGCTCGGCGAGCAGGCGGCGCACCAGGAGGTCGATGGGGACCACGACGTGATGCACAAGGTGCCCGGTGGCGGCTGGTCGCAGCGCCGCTATCAGCAGCGGGTCGAGGACTCCTGGGAGCGCAACGCCGAGGGGGTGGCCACGACCGTCGACCGCCTGGTCCGTCGCTTCGCGCCGGAGGTGGTGCTGGTCAGCGGCGACGAGCACGCCGTGTCGGCGCTCACCGGCGCCCTGGTCAAACCCGTGCTGGACAAGGTGGTCCGGATCGACGGCGGCGGGCGGGCCGCGGGACTGTCCCCCGAGACACTGCACGACGCGGTGGAAAGCGCCCTCGCCCGGCACCTGGCCGAACGCGACGGCGCCCTGATCGACGCGTTCGCCGGTGCGCGCGGACGGCAGCGTGAGGCCGTCCAAGGTCTGGACTCCGTGGTCGACGCCCTGCGTCGGGCGCAGGTCGCGCAGCTGCTGCTGCACGACGACCCGACGTCCGACGCGACGCTGTGGGTCGGTGACAAGCCGCTCGAGATCGGGCTCACGCGTGCGGAGGTGACCGATCTGGGAGTCGCCCACCCCGTGGAGGTCCCGGCCTCGGCGGCCCTGGTGTGGGCCCTGCTGGGCAGCGGCGGCGGCATCACGCTGGTCGACCCGGCCCAGGTGCGGCTCACCGGCGGGATCGGCGCCCTGCTGCGCTGGACCGACGGCTCCACGCCCCACGACGGCGCACCGAGCATGCCTGGCCACGGCCAGTCCCGGAGGTGAACGAGCTTCTCCGGGCCGTGACCCTGCTAGCAGGACGGCGCGTCGTCGTCCTGACCGGCGCTGGCATCTCCACCGACTCCGGCATCCCCGACTACCGCGGGCCGGACGCGCCGGCACGCCGGCCCATGACGTACGACGAGTTCGTCTCCGGGCCGGTCGCGCAGCAGCGGTACTGGGCGCGCTCGCACGTCGGATGGCGCCGGATGGCGCAGGCCCGCCCCAACGACGGCCACCGTGCCGTCGCGGCGCTGCAGGCCGGCGGCGTGGTGTCGACGGTCATCACCCAGAACGTGGACGGCCTGCACCAGGCGGCCGGCAGCGAGGAGGTCGTCGACCTGCACGGCCGGCTGTCGCGGGTGGTGTGCCTGCAGTGCGGCGACCTGTCCGACCGTGCGGTGCTCGACCGGCGCCTCGCCGAGCTCAATCCCGGCTTCGCGCGCCAGGAGACCGTCGCCGCGGCGTCGATGGCACCCGACGGCGACGCCGAGCTGGCGTCGGTCGCGGGGTTCGTGGTGGCGCCGTGCCTGGTCTGCGGCGGTCCGCTGAAGCCGGACGTCGTCTTCTTCGGCGAGAACGTGCCGAGCGCCCGGGTGCAGCTGTGCTACGACGCGGTCGACGCCGCCGGCGCGCTGCTGGTCGCCGGCTCGTCGCTCACCGTCCAGTCGGGTCTACGGTTCGTCCGGCGCGCGCACGGGCGGGGCCTGCCGATCGTGCTGGTCAACCGGGGCCCGACCCGGGGGGACCTGCTCGTCACCGAGAAGATCGACGCGGGCTGTACGCCCGTGCTGTTGGCCTTGCGCGACCACCTGGCACCGGGTCGCGTCAGCGCCCCCGTCGCTGCAGCGACCGACGGATCGCCAGGTAGTCCGTGACCACGTAGCTCGTCAGGTCGGAGGCGCTCGGGGTGAGCACCCGGCCGCCGCTGCGCCGGGCCACCGCGTCCACGAACCGTCGCAGCCCCGGCTCCTCCCCCAGCATGAAGATGTTGAGGGTGGCGTGCGCGCGCGTGAGGCGGTCCACCTCCTCGATCGTGCGCCGGATCGTCTCCGGCACGGGCGGCCACGTGAAGACCGCGTCGCCGTCGGCGCCGGTGTGAGCGGTGGGCTCGCCGTCGGTGACGACGAGCACGATCGGCTCGCTTGAGGAATGCCGGCGCAGGTGCCGGCCGGCCAGCGCGAGAGCCTGCTGCAGGTTCGTGCCCTGCACGAAGTCCGGCTCGACGCCGGCCAGCTGCACCTGCGTGAGCGGTGCCGCATAGCGGCCGAACCCGATGATCTGCAGCGCGTCCTGCGGGAAGCGCGTCGCGACCAGGTGGACCAGGGCGAGCGCGGTCTGCTTCATCGGGCCCCAGCGTCCTTCCGAGACCATCGAGAAGGACAGGTCCACGCAGAGCGCGACCGCGGCGCTGGACCGTCGCTCGGTCTCCACCACCTCGAAGTCGCCGACGTCCAGCTGCACCGGAAGGGCCGCGCCCGGGCGCGTCCGCCGGACGGCGTTCGAGACCGTCCGCACCACGTCCAGCGGCTGCTCGTCGCCGAACTGCCACGCGCGCGACGAGCCGGTCGCCTCTCCGGCCGCTCCGGCCGAGCGCACGTCGTGGTCGCCGCTGCGCGAGCCGCGAAGGTCCTCGAAGACGTGCCGCAACGCGGTCTGGCCGAGTCGGCGCAACGCCTTCGGGCTCAGCTCCAGCCCCTCGCCGCCCCGGACGACCCAGCCCTGCTCCACGAGCTCGCGCTCCAGGTGGCGAAGGCGGCTGACCGCGTCCGCGGCGCCGCGCCCGAGCTGCCGCTGCACGGCCTCGACGTCGACGTCGTCCAGCGTGGCGCCGGGATGCTGCTGGCCCAGCTGCTGCACCAGGTCGTCCAGGTCGGCGACGTCCGACAGCACATCGGTGGCCTCTCCGTAACCCAAGGGCTCCGATCCGGTCCCCCGCTCACCCCGCGTCCACGGCAGGTCTGGCCGCAGCGACCGGAGGTTCTCGCCGAGGCGCGCCATCTCGTCGGCGACGCCGGGGCGGCCGTCCGGCCCGGCGTCGCCCCAGCCCGCCATGGCCTGGGCCATCAGCGACGCCAGCTCCTCCCGCTGTCCCGGCGACAGCGACCGCATGAGCCGCTCGGCCGACGCCGCACGCCGGGCCAGCAGGTCCACGAGCTCGTCGACGTCCTTCGGCTCCTCGCCGAGAGCGTCCCCGTGCCGCTCCATGAACCGCGCGAACGCGTCCTCGGTGTCCTCTCCCCTGGCGTGTTTGGCCAGCAGGTCGTTGAGGTCGGCCAGCAGCTCGCGAAGCTGCTCGGCCGCGGCCGGATCGACCGCCGGGTCAGCGCCTGCCAGCGCCTGCTTCAGGCCGGCGAAGCGCTGCTGCAGCACCTCGTCGCGCAGCTCGTCGAGGATGCGCTGGTAGCTGGCCCGCGCCTCGTCGCTGTGCCAGTCGTAGTCCGTCAGCTCCTGCACGGCTCGCGAGGTGGACGACGGCAGGGCGTCCAGGCGGGCCTCGTCGAACCTGGCCTGGTCGCCCTCCTCCCCGGCCAGCTGCTCGCGCTCGGCCGCGAGGGCCTGGTCCAGCAGTGCCTGCGCGCGCGTGACCGCGCCGTCCAGCCGCCCGCGGCGCAACGCGTCGCGACGCATGCGTCGCGCCCGGTCGTACAGGTCGTCCAGGCCGGGACCGCGGCGGCCCTCGGTCTCAACCCCGCGACGCAGAAGGTCACGCAGGGACTCGCGCATGCTGCCGCCCGCCAGCACGTCGCGGCCCACCTGGTCCACCGCCAGCCGGACGTCATACGGCGGGGTCAGCGGGTCGTCGCCGCCGTGCCAGGCGGCGTACCGGTTCAGCCGGCTACGTCCTCCGGTCATCGGCTCACCCCTTCCGGTGCGGCCACCTCATCCGCCGTAGACCGAACGCCCGTCGGTGGACACGTCCTTGGCGAGCCGCCGGGTCAGGTGCAGCCCCTCGAGCACCATCTCCACGCCGGCCGCCGCCTGCCCCTGCCCCGGCGCGTCGGCGATGCCCAGCCCGTCCAGCACCTTGGCCAGTCCCGGCACCGTCCCGACCTGCTGCAGCACCTCGGAGGCGGTGACGAGCTCGCCGGTCTCGACGGTCCCGCCGTCCGCCACCAGGTCGACGAAGCCGGAGAGGTCGAGGCCCGCCAGGTGCGCCCGGAACGTCTCGGCCACCGCCGTGCGCAGCAGGTGGGCCAGCACCTCCGTCTCCCGGCCCTCCTGCCCGCTCTCGAACTCGACCTTGCCGCGCAGCGTGCTGACGACGGACTCCGTGTCGCCCACCCGCGCGACGGCGTCGGCCTGCGGCTCACCGCGAAGCGCCGCCCGGCGAAGGGCGGCGGCGGCCACCGTCTCTGCCGCCGCGACCGCGAAGCGCGCCGACACGCCCGACCGGACGTCGACCGCCGGCGACACGCGCACCGCCCGGGCGAACCGGGCCACGACCTCCAGCACGTGGTCGGGCACCTCGGCGACGAGCCGGGCCTCCTGGCGCACCAGCGCGGTCTCGTCGTCCAGGTCGAGCGGGTAGTGGGTGCGGATCTCGGCGCCGAACCGGTCCTTCAGCGGGGTGATGATCCGCCCCCGGTTCGTGTAGTCCTCGGGGTTCGCGCTCGCAACGAGCAGGAGGTCGAGCGGCAGCCGCAGCTGGTAGCCGCGCACCTGGATGTCGCGTTCCTCGAGCACGTTGAGCAGCGACACCTGGATGCGCTCGGCCAGGTCCGGCAGCTCGTTGACCGCGAAGATCCCCCGGTTGGTGCGCGGGACCAGCCCGAAGTGGATGGTCTCGGGGTCGCCGAGCGTGCGGCCCTGCGCGACGCGGATGGGGTCGACGTCGCCGATGAGGTCACCGACGCTGGTGTCGGGAGTGGCCAGCTTCTCGCCGTACCTGGCGGACCGGTGCAGCCACGCCACCGGCAGGTCGTCACCGAGCTCGTCCGAGCGACGGCGGCTCGCGGCCGTGAGCGGCGCGTAGGGGTGCTCGTTCAGCTCGGACCCGGCGATCACCGGGGTCCACTCGTCGAGCAGCCCGACGAGGGAGCGGATCAGCCGGGTCTTGCCCTGGCCCCGTTCGCCGAGCAGCACCAGGTCATGACCGGCCAGCAGCGCCCGCTCGACCTCGGGCAGCACCGT
>Ga0070696_100001467_pt1 | contig 15431 bp, 16 predicted proteins | sample KBSK1253metaG_FD_65474 | JGI IMG/M metagenome (GOLD analysis project Ga0070696, IMG submission 65474) | Corn, switchgrass and miscanthus rhizosphere microbial communities from Kellogg Biological Station, Michigan, USA - KBS K1-25-3 metaG | ecosystem: Host-associated > Plants > Roots >... | reverse complement strand
ACGTCCCACTGATCCTTCGGCGTGCCGAGGTTGCCGTTGCCCGAGCAGTCCGTGACGTTAACCGGGAAGACGACCGGCAGGAACAAGCCGCCGTTGGTCTTGCCCGCGACCGCGATCGCGTCTCCCGTCGCCGTGAAGTTGTTGAACCCGATCACCCGACCGAACGTGGTCCCGAAGGTGCGCGTGCCACTGGCGTGGACGCCCTGGCCGTTCGGCGGGATTGCGCCGCTCGGGCTGGCGCCGACCACGACCGCGAGGTTCGGCGCCACGATGGCGCCGGTCGAGTCGAGCGGGTTGCCCTGCCAGTCGGTGTAGTAGGCGTTCGCTGTGATGTTGTTGGAGAAGGCCGTGGCAGCCACGGCCGCGGCGACCTGGGCATCGGTCTTGGTGATTCCGGCGAGGCCCCGCGCGATCATCGCCGCGCCTGCCTCTGCGGTCGCGTCCGCTCCGTTCTGCACACTCCGCTGGTTCTGGTAGGCGTTGCCGCCCTCGATGACGAGCGCGACGCCGCCGAGCAGCGTGATGATCCCGAGCGCAAAGAGCACCAGGATCTGACCCTGGGCGCGCTGCCGGGATCGGTTGGCGTGGGCGAGCACGGATCGCTCCTTTACGGGCGTGGACGGCCGCGTCATGGCTGCTTGGGACACTGGGCTGCCGTGTGCGTGGGATTCGGGCAGCTGTACTCGACGGTGAGGACCGACGTGGCCGTGAAGGTCACGCCGTTCTTGAACAGGATGTTGCCGATGATCGGCGTGAACGGCCGGTAGGTGCTCTCGAACTTGACTACGGCAAAGCACCCGACGGCGGCAGGTGAGCACGTTGACGACGTGTCCGGGGTGCCGTCCCCGGCCGGGTCATAGAAGTCGATGCTCACGTTCGGCGCGTTGATCTCGGCCACGGAGACCTGGGTCTCAGCGCGGGCGATGATGCTCGCGTTGTCCTGGTTAACGACAGCGAGGCGAGCGCCCTCTCGAGCGGCGTTCGTCAACGAGTTGTAGGTGAACACCGCGCTCCCGAGATCAAAGATCGCGAAGAAGAGCACGAGGAAGATGGGCAGCACGAGGGCGAACTCGGCCAGCGACTGACCGGTCCCGTGGCGGCGTGCGCGGCGCGTCATGGGTTGCTCACCGTGATCGAGCTGTTACAGGGCACCGTCGTGCTGGCGACGATGGACTGCGACTTGATCTTCCAGTTGGGATTGTTCGGATGGTTCCCCACCTGAACGTTGGTGCTGAAGCCGGCGGCGGTCCAGATTGCCTGCGCAGCACTGATGTTGACGCCACCGTTGTTGGTGAAGTTCGGCACCACGCAGCCCGGCGGCGGGTTGGCCGGCGTCACGGTGATCGTCAGGGGCGGGTTGGTGAAGGTGCTGCCACAGCCATTCGACGCCGTCAGCTTGACGGAGTAGTTCCCGGGCGTCGTGAACGTGATCAGGCCGGGGTCCTGCGCCGTCGAGTTATCGATCGGGGTTGCACCTGCCGGTACCGTGAACTCCCAGAGCCAACCCGTGGGCGAACCGCCGCCCGACGAATCACGGAATGTCACGTCCAGCGGCGACGATCCGGTCGTCCCCGGCGTCGCATTGATGCCGGCAGTTGGCGCGAGGCAGCCGCCACCGCTGCCGCCACCGGAGCTCGTCTCGACGTTCGCCGACTTCACCGGGAAGACGGAGCTCGCGCTGACGTTGACCGTACTCCCGATGACGAACGAGATGATCGGGGTCACGACCTTGAACCGGCAGGTGAGGTTGACCGTGACCCGGTCACCGATGCCGGTCGACCCGTCGACGCCGTCGACGTCCGTGAACGTGGGCTTCGCGGGCTGACCCGGAGCGAGCGGACAGTTCGTCGCCGATGCGTCGTTCGCGATCTGGTTCCTGTACGTGGCCAGGAAGGTTGCATCGTTCCAGTCGGCGTCTGCGTGGATCGAGGCGTAGTTGGCCGCGATGCGGGCCATGTTCTGGAGGTTGATCCAGCCGAGGTAGACGCGGCCGAAGTCGACGGCAATCAGCGCCAGCAGGAGCAGGATCGGCAGGATGAGGGCAAATTCGACGAGGCTCTGCCCGCGCGTACGCGAACGACCTGTCACGCGACGAGGAGCGCGCAGGCGCGCCCACCGTGCCGCGAGTTGCCCGTGCCCCCGGAACACCGTCAAGCGAGACCCCCGGTCTCTCGTGGCCGATGCGACCGCGTCGGCCCGCGGACCCCTTTCGAGGTGGCCGGATTATCCGGGATCAGACCTTCCATTTCACCTTGCACCTGACGGCCGGCTGCAGGCTGGGGATGCACCCGAGCACCACGCGGTGGACGTGATGTGCCCCACCTCCCCCGGCCGCCGTGAACGTAAAACCGTGCCCTCGCGTGGCGGGCCAGCCGTTCGTCCCACGGGCGACGGCATTCGTAAGGCCCCAGCGTCAGCCGGTCGCGCTCAACGCAGCAGGCGTGGTCCGCCGAACGAGGCGGACGAGGATGGAGGAGGCGCCGATCGAGACGGCGACCGCGGCGAGCAGCGCCGCGTAGACCTCGCTCGGCAGGACGCCGCGGGCCATCGCAACCGTCGCCAGCACGAACCCGAACTCGCCGATCTGGCTGAGCCCGATCGCGAGCTGGCCGTGGTTCGCGGGGACTCGGGAGAGGCGGCCGAGCACGTAGATGACGAGGGTCTTCGCGACCACGACCAGGGCGAGGCTGACGGCCAGCCAGCCCAGGCCCCGCCCGAGCGCGCCCGGGTCGATGAGGGTGCCGATGGCGACGAAGAAGAAGATCGCGAACAGGTCGCGGAAGGGCAGCAGCCGCCGCCGCGCCTCCTTGGCCACGGGGCCCTCGCTGATGGTGACCCCGGCTATGAACGCCGCGAGCGCGAGCGGAACGCCCGTCAGCAGCGCGCCGGCACCGGCGACCGCCAGACCGCTCGCGACCGAGACGGCGAGGAACAGGTCCGGTTCGCTGCGCATCCCGGCGAGGATGCGCGGCAGCAGCCACGACGTGGCCACGGCGAGGGCGCCGAAGACGACGAGCCCGAGGATGGTGAGGTAGAGCGGCTGGCCGGCGCCGAGCGCCGCCAGGAGGAGGATCGCGCCGCCCACGCCGATGACGTCCTGGAGGACCGACCAGCCGATGAGGAGATGGTCGGTCTCGGGGTCCGTCGTCCGGCGCCGGCTCCGGGTGATGTTCACGACGACGACGCTCGACGACATCGCGATCGCCAGCCCGAGCAGCGCCGCGGCCGAGAGCTCCAGGCCGAGTGCGGCGAGCACCGCCATCGATGCGCCAAAGGTGACCGCCATCTGCAGGGGCACTGCCCAGAGCATCGATGGGTGCTCGCGTCGGAGCTCGCCCAGGTCGACCTCGATGCCGACCTCGAACAGGAGCAGGATCGCGCCGACCTCGGCGAACAGGCTGACCTGCGTCCGATCGGCGACGTAGCCCGGGGTGAATGGCGAGACGATGAGCCCGACGGCGAGGTAGCCGACGATCGCCGGGAGGGTCAGGCGCCGGGCGACCCAGCCGGCGGCTGCCGCGGCGAGAAGGATCGTCCCGACCTCGAGGACGGTGACCGCGGTGTGCTCCACCCTCGAAGGGTAGCGGGCGTCGCCGGGCGGTCGGCAGCTGCCACGCCGCTGTGGCGCCTTTCCGGTCTGCGCGACGGCCGCGGAAAGGCCGAGGCTGTCAGGTTTGGGGCATGCTCAAGGCGATCGGCAGTCTGCTCATGTACCGCTTGATCGGGGGCCGGATCATGCTCGGCCTGACGCTGCTCGGGCTCGCCCGAAGGCTTCTGGGTGCTCGTCGCAAGGCGACGAGCGAGCGACCCGAGGCCTACCAGCCCTCCCAGGGCGAGTCGCAGATCGTGCAGCGCGAGCCGCGGTAGCGGCTCCAGCCCCGATCGAGGTCGGTCTCGAAGCCCTCGCGCCAGCGATGCGCGCCGAGAACGTGGAGGACGGACCAGACGGCGTCCGCGGCACGGTTCACGATGGAGAAGGGTCCGCTGTCGAGGCGGGCCTCGACCGCGCGTTCGAGGCGGACTGCGGGGGGCGGCGTCGCGCGCTCAGGACCTTGCATCGACTGCCTCGGGCTTGGCCTGGGGGACGGGATCCTGCAACGGAGTCTTGCAAGATCGTGACAGATGGCAAGCCTAGGCGCACGGCCGTTGCGCTTCTGTCTACATCGGAACAGATCGGATAACCCGGATGTAATCCCTCACCCCCAATCCTTTGGTCATGGGCAGCATCGTTCATGCCGCCGAAGGCCACCATGGGTCGCAACTGCTGGCCTCGCTTCCGTCGCGGGAACTCGAGACCATTCGTCGCGACCTCGACCGCGTCCGGCTCGACGCCGAACGCTCGCTGGTGCACGCCCACGCCCCTGTGCGGCGGGTGTTCTTTCCCGAGTCCGCCCTGGTCGCGCTGTCGGTGACGATGGCCGATGGCCGCACGGCGGGGGTGACGATCGTGGGCCCCGAGGGCATGGTCGGGCTCTCGGCGACGGCCGGGGACATCGGCCTGATGGACGCCACCGTGCTGGTCCCGGGCGTCGCCCAATCGATGCCCACCGAGCGCTTCCGGGCAGCCCTGAAGTCGAGCGAGGCGCTGCACCGCACGGTCGACAGGTACGCGGTCTCGCTCCTCCGCCACCTGTCCCAGACGGTGGCCTGCAACCGGTTGCACACGCTCGACCAGCGCGCCGCACGCTGGCTGCTCCTGACGGGCGACAAGGTCGGCCGCTCGACGTTCCCGCTGACGCAGGAGGCGTTCGCGGACCTGCTCGGCGTGTCGCGGCCGGCGGTCTCCACGGTGGGTGCCCGGTTCGCACGCGAGGGCGCGGCCGAGTTCCGGCGCGGCACCGTCCACATCCTCGACCAGCGGCGCCTCGAGAAGGCCAGCTGCGAGTGCCTCGTCGCGGATCGCGAGGCTCTCGAGCCCCTGGCGGCGCCCGCTGAAGCCTCGGTGCATCGGATCCCGCGCCACCTGCCACGGACGGCGCTCGGAATGATCCGGCCTGAGATCCGCCGGGCGCGCTAGGGAGCTAGTCCCGCGTCGGGCGCTCGCGCGGCGCCGCGATCAGGTCGCGGTCTTCAGGGTGCCGCTGGAAGTGGCTGACGAAGAACGGACAGCGCGGGGTGATCGTGAGCCCCGCGCTGCGGGCGTCGTCGAGCACTCGCCGGACGAGCGCGGAGGCGATACCGCGTCCCCCGAACTCCGGCAGGACCTCCGTGTGGAGGGCCACGAGGCGCGTCCCGACCCGGCCGTAGTCCACCCAGCCGGCAAGCTCCCCGCCGGTGCGCGCCTCGTAGCGGCGCCCCTCCGGGTTGTCGGCGATCACGAGATCCGCACCGCTCCCCTCGGTCCCGGCTCGCGGCCCGCGCTCCGTCACGCCGGCGGCTCCGGTTCCTGGATCTCCGGCACCAGCGGCTCGCCGGTGATCAGCCGCGACCCGCGGCCGTGGGTGATGAAGCTCCAGGCCCACCGGATCAGGACGATGAGGCGGTTGTGGAAGCCCGCGAGATTGACGATGTGGATGCCCAGCCACATGAGCCAGGCGATGAACCCGCCGGTGCGCCCGAACGGCCCCAGCCACGGGATGTTGGTCACCCCCGAAAGACGCCCGATGACAGCGACGTCGCCGAGGTTCCGGAACTTGAACGGCCCGATCGGCTCGCCGCCGTCGAGTCGGGCGACGATCGCCCGGGCGGCATAGCGGCCGGGCTGGATCCCGCCCTGGGCGACGCCCGGCACCGGCCGGTCCTTCTTCCACGGCTGCACGGCGGCATCGCCAATGACGAAGATCTCGGGATGGCCCGGGATCGTGAGATCCGGCGCCACCTTGATCCGACCGGCGCGGTCCGTCTCCGCGCCCGTCGCGGTCGCGACGACGTGCGCGAAGGACGACGCCTGCACGCCGGCGGCCCAGAGCACGGTGCGGGTCGGGATGCGCTCGGGCGGGCCGCCGGCAGCGGGCTCCACGGTCACCTCGTGCTCGGAGATGTCCGTCACCTTCGTGCTCGTCCGCACGACCACGCCGAGCCGCTCCAGCTGCCGCTGGGCGGAGCGAGATCGATCCGCGGGGTAGCCCGGCAGCACGCGATCCATCATCTCGACGAGCACGATCCGGGCGTCGGGCGGGTTGATCGAGCGGAAGTCCCGGCGCAGCGTGTCGTGGGCGATCTCGCCGAGCGCGCCGGCGAGCTCAGCGCCCGTCGGGCCGCCGCCCACGATCACGAAGGTCATCCACTCGCGCCGGAGCTCGGGCACGTGCTCGCGCTCGGCGGCCTCGAACGCGATCAGGATCTCGCGCCGGATGCGGGTGGCATCGTCAATCGACTTCAGGCCAGCGGCGTGCTGCGCCCACTCGTCGTGGCCGAAGAACGAGTGCCGGGCGCCGGTCGCGACGATCAGGGTGTCGTAGGCGATCGGACCGCCGTCGGAGAGCTCGACCTCGCGCCGCACCGGGTCGAGCCCGATGGCCTCGCCGAGCAGGACCGTCGTGTTCCCGTTGCGGCGGAGGATGCTGCGCAGCGGCTGGGCGATGTCCCCGGGCGCGACGGCGCCGGTCGCGACCTGGTACAGCAGCGGCTGGAACACATGATGGTTGCGCCGATCGACGAGGGTCAGGTCGATGCGCTCGTCGCCCCCGAGGCGGCGCGCCGCGTACAGGCCGCCGAAGCCGCCACCGACGATCAGGACCCGGTGTCGCTGCACCCCACAATCTTGGCGGAGGGCACGAGAGCCCGCAGGCTCAGCCGATGAGGACGCCGGCCTCGCGCATGCGCTGGGCGCTCGTGGTCCCCTGCTGACCGAACCGGGCGCCGCCGATCGGGCCGCGGATCTCCTTCAGGATCGCGTCGATCTCGGGTCGGAGGTAGCGGCCGCCGGGCACAGACCGCAGCCACTCGAGGAACTCCGGGTCGGACATCGCGATCTGCCCGAGCGACCAGCCTTCGTAGCGGCCGTAGGTGAGCACGGTGCCGAACGGACGACCGCGCGGCGGGCCGGCGTGGTCCGCGGAGACGGGCCGGGCGACCGGCTCGCTCGTGACGATCGTGGACTGCGTCCGCTCCCCGCCCGTGGTGCGCGTCCTGTCGTACTCGGCGCGGCGTGTCTTGTCGCCGAGGACCTCCCATGCCGCGTTCAGGCGCTTCATCGCGGCGTCGTCCCCGGCAAGATCCGGGTGGAAGCGACGGGCCAGCACGCGGTACGCGGCCTGGATGACGTCCAGATCCGCGCTCGGGTCGACCTGCAGGGTCCGATAGTGGTCGACGGGGCTCGACTCCATTGCGGCACGATGCCGCGCCGGCGTCGCGGACGCGAGAGGCCCAGAGGTACTAAGCGGTGGGGTTCGGGAGCGCGGGCGGGCTGAATGGCCTGCGCTTCCGGGATGTCTCCCGCGCGACGAACCACATCACGAGCAGGGTCACCGCAAGCGCGCCGGCGACTGCCGGCTGGTGCGCGAGCACGATGACGGAGCCCAGTCCCGGGACGAACAGCCAGACCCTGCCGGCGACGTCGCGGGCGCGCGGCACCCACGGATCGGGCGCGGGGTTGTTGTCGCCCTCCACCGTGTAGCCCAGGGCTCCGTCGCCCTCGACGATGCGGTGGACGACGACGTGCCCCGCACCGATCTCCCCGTCGGGCACGCGATAGCCGACCACGTCACCCGGGCCATAGTCGCTTCGGGCCTGGAGGACCACCAGGTCGCCGGAATGGAAGTCCGGGAGCATCGAGTCGCCGCGGACGACGACGTAGGTCGCGGGTCCGCCCAGCGAGGTCGGGCGCAGCGTCACGGCCCATGCGACGGCGAGGGCGACGCCCACGAGGATCTCGAGCGCCCGCCGAACGCGGCGCATCACGGGACGCTGACGTAGGTGATGACGAGCTGCGGCGCCTGGCCGGCCGTGCCCAGGTTCTTTGCGGAGTACGTCTGCGTGCGGACGGTCGCCGAGCCCTCGACGTCGTCGCGCAGCATCCAGCCGAAGTTCGTCGCCGTGCCCGCGACGAACGCGGCGACGTCGGCCGTCACCACCGCGCCGGCGATGTAGCTGCCGATGGCGAGGTTCTCGCAGCCGACGGGCGTCCCGGCGCCGTACGTGTCGGTCGCCGAGCCGCTGGCCGGGTTGTTGATGGTCGTCCCGAATGGCTGGTTGTTCCAGGTGATGGCCGCCTCGGTCCAGGTCGCCGTGACCCTGAACACGTCGACGGTCCGACAGACAGCCGGCAACGCCGTCGTGTACATGCGCAGCGTCGCAAGACGAATCACCGCGGATGACGCGATCGCCGGGCTGCACTGGGTGAGGTCGAAGCGCAGGTACAGGCGCCGATTTGCCGCGCTGCCGGACGCGATGTCGTTGGTCGTGGAGGTGCCGAAGTTGGTGGTTGCGGACGCCTGGCGGACGGACGCGTCGGTCGCGGCCGTCGTCGTCGCCGGGGCACCGCTGAGGACGCACGTTCGATACGGCGTGAGGCGCTGCGACGTGAAATTGAGGCTTGCCGCGAACGCACTGTTCACGAGGAGAACGGTCACGGCCAGCGTTGCCAGCAGGACGACGACGCGGGTGCTCATGGCCCGGTCAACACGAGGTCGATCTGCTCGACCGCGGTGATTGCGACGGCCGCAGCGAGCGTGACGGTCACCGAGCCGCCCCCGGCGGGAACCGCCGCGCTGCCGCCGCTCGACGTGACCTGGTTGTTGACGGTGACCTGCAGGGTCGCGCTGCCACAGCCGGACGGGAGGCTGCTCACGGTCACGCTGACGACGTTCGTCCCGGACACGTTCTGGACGACGCCGAGGCCGGTGGCGGTGCAGCGCGGGATCGTCTCGTTGTCCATGCCGAGCGAGCGGCCATCGAACGTGAGCGACGCGGCGAAGGCGACCGATGCGGCGAAGGCGACCGACGCCGCGGCGAGCGCAACGAGCGCGAGGCGTGCGGCGGGTCGATGGAGCGCCATGGGCTGCTCAGAAAAGAGGCCGGCGGCGACCGTCTGCCAGGGTCGCCGCCGGCGTAGGAATATCGGGTCGGACCGCGGCTCAGCCGCTGATCACGACGCCGATGCCGGTGATCGACACGGCGTTCAGGGCCGGCGAGAACGTCGCCGAGAAGCTGGTGCCCGACGCTGGCGTCGTGCCCGTGGCCTCACCGAGCGACGCGTTGCCGGCGCCGCTGAGCGTGATCTTGTAGGCCTTCGAGTAGCAGGTCGAGGCCAGCCCGGTGACGGTGACGGTGCCCACGGCATAGCCGGGAACGCTCGCCGAGTAGCTGCTCGTGTACGTCGCGCTCAAGGCCCCGGCCTGGCACGCCGCGACGGCCGTGTCCGCCGCGCCGAGGCTGTCGGTCGTGAGATTCAGGCTTGCTGCAAATCCATAAACGGCACCGAACGTGAGCACGCCCGCGAGGGCGACGCCGAGAGCGCGTTTCAAGGTTGACCCCCACCTTTTGCAATGTTGTCGAAATGTCAGGTTGACCCTTGGTCCGTGTGGCACCATCGCATTCGCCGAGGCGACGCCGGTATCCCCCGCGTGGCGCGCTACGATCGGCAAGGGTCCGTGACGTACGTCACAACCCACCTGCGCTCCCGGTCCGGATGCAGCAGAGGTCATGCGCGAGAGCACGATCGTCGCGGGCGCCGATGCCCTGATCCTCGCGGACACGCGTTGGACGGACCTTCCCGAGGCCACCCTTGGACAGCTGCTCCACGGGTCCCGGGTCAGGACGATCCCCGCCCGCGGCGCGATCTACGGGCTGGGCGATCCCGCGCCCAGGGCGGGCATCCTCCTGTCGGGCACGGCGAGGGCGTTCCTCGCCGCCGCCGACGGGCGGCAGCTGACCGTTCGCTATGCCCGTCGCGGTGCGCTGCTCGCGCGTCGCTCATACCTGCTCGGTGGTCACTCGCCGGTTGCGATCCACGCCGTGTCCGACGTGGAGCTCCTGGAGCTCGACGCCGTGCCGTTCCTGCGCCTCGTCGAGACGGACGCCAACCTGGCGCGCGCCGTGCTCGCGGAGCTGAGCCGCCGCCTCGAGGACGTCTACGCGACCGTCGCGGACGCCGCGTTCGGGACCGTGCGCGAGCGCGTCGCTCGCCACCTGCTCGCGCTGAGCGGCGATGGGCGCCAGGGCGAGCGCCGGATCGCCCCAATCACCCAACAGGAGCTGGCCGACGGGGTCGGCACGATGCGCGAGGTCGCCGCGCGGGCGCTCCGCGACCTGCGCCGCGAGGGGATCATTGCGACCGCCCCCGGATCCATCGAGATCCTGGACTCGGCGCGCCTCGCGGCGAGCCTCGGCGCGTGGCAGGTTGCCGCCGGCGGCCTGGAGCACGACGCCCGCGAGGATGTCGAGGCCATCCTCGAGGCGACGCCCAACGCGACCGTCACGGTCGGGACGAAAGGCGAGATCACCTTCGTCAACACGCTCGCCGAGTCGGTCTTCGGCTGGTCGCGACGGGAGCTGGTCGGGCGACCGGTGGAGACGCTCATCCCCGAGCGCATCCGGGAGGAGCACGTCCAGCATCGCGCCGAGTTCCTCGCCGAACCGATTCCCCGGCCGCTGTACCTGCGAACCGGCCTCAGCGCCCGCCGGCGGGACGGGACGGAGTTCCCGGTGTGGGTAGGGCTGAGCACCATCGTGACGAGCAACGGCGCCGTCGTCCTCGCGACCGTGGTGGACCGCACGACCGACTGAGCCTCAGGCGGCTGCCACGCTCCGCCGCGCCGCGGCGAGCCGAACCGCGCCGGCCACGCCCTTGAGCTCGATCTCGCCGATGTCCTCGAAGGCGAGCCCGAGACCGCTCCCGTCCCCGTTCGTGGCGCGCACGACCGACTCGCTCACCAGGACCTCGCCGGGGCGGGCGTAATCGGCGATCCGCGCCGCCAGGTTGACGGTCTGGCCGTAGTAGTCGCCCTCCTGGATCACGATCGGACCAGCGTGCAGGCCGACATGCGCTGGCGGCAGGCCGGCACCCATGATCCCGTCGACCATCTCGAGCGCAGCAACGACCCCAGGCCCGGGGTCGGGGAAGTGGCACATCACGCCGTCACCGAGCCACTTCACCGGCCGGCCTCCGTGCAGCACCGATGACCGCTTGACGAGCCGATTGAGCGACTCGGCGAGGTCCGCCGCCGCATGATCGCCGCGTTCCTGCGTCAGGCGCGTGTAGCCGGTGATGTCGAGGAAGCAGATGGCCGGCTCCTGGTCGTTCGCCTGGTGCAGCCCCGCAGCCGCGAGGAGCTGCCCGAAGCCCATGACGATGTTCGCCGTCCAGGTCTGCGTCTCCTGCGCGTGCCAGATGGCGATGAGCGCCTCTTCGGCGCGGACGGTGAGCTCGGTCGCGAGTGGGCCGCTGCTGATCTCCGAGGGCGGCAGTCCCTTGGCCATGTTCGGCTCCACGACCTCCGAACGCCACCACTCCGCCTCGGCCTCGGCGACCCGGCGCAGGCTGTCGCCCACCGTCCCGAGCAGGCGATCGATGGCGAATGGGCGGAAGCCCGCCTTGATCTGGCTCTCGACGAAGCCGACGACCGGCAGCTCCTGCTCGCGGACGAAATCGGTCGGCGCGGCCATGCCGCCGCCGATCGCCTCGCGGATCCGCAGCAGCTGCTCGACCGGGACGCCGGTTCGCTCGCTCACCTCGGCGAACGTCTCGCTCGACAGCGCGCCGAACCGGGAGTACTCCTCCTGGTCGACGAAGTCGAGGGTGAGGATGCCGCTGCGCATGCCCTCGCCGAGCCCGGAGATGGGCAGCCCGCCTTCGAGCATTGCGTGGACGATGCCCACGCGACGGACGTCGGCGATCGAGAGGGCCCCATCGACGCCGGGCACGAGGATGCGCTCGTCGATCAGGCGCTCGATCAGGTCCGGCGGCAGGCCGGCGCGCGCCGCGACCTCCGCGCGCGAGAGGCCTGTCATGCTCGGCGTGGGGTCGGGCCTACCTGTCCCGCTCGGCGGCGCTGGTCAGGCTCGCCTGCGCGGCGGCGAGCCGCGCGACCGGGACGCGGAACGGCGAGCAGGACACGTAGTCGAGCCCGATCCGCTCGACCTTGGCGATCGATTCGGGATCGCCGCCGTGCTCCCCGCAGATCCCGATCTCAAGGTCAGGGCGGGTCGCGCGGCCCTTGTCGACCGCGATCTTCATCAGCCCGACGATCGCGTCGTCGAGCGTCTGGAACGGGTTGACGGGCAGGATCTTGTCCTCGACGTACTTGAGCAGGAAGCCGCCCTCGGCGTCGTCGCGCGAAAAGCCGAAGGTCATCTGGGTCAGGTCGTTGGTGCCGAAGCTGAAGAACGACGCCTCGCGCGCGATCTCGTCGGCCGTCAGGGCGCCGCGCGGGACCTCGATCATGGTCCCGAACTTGTAGTCGACATCGACGCCCGCCTTCGACTCGACCGCCTTCGCCTCCGCCTCGAGCAGCTCGCGGGTGCGCGCCAGCTCGTTCACGTGGCCGACCAACGGGATCATGATCTTGGCGATCGGGTTGCCGCCGGCCTGCTTGACCTTGATCTGGGCGTTCAGGATCGCCCGGGTCTGGACCTTCACGAAGTCGGGGATCATCAGGCCGAGCCGGACGCCGCGCAGCCCGAGCATCGGGTTCTGCTCGTGCATCGACTTGATCGTCCGGAGGAGCTCCTCGTCCTCCTCGGTGGCGCCGCCCTTGTCCTCGGCGCGGGTGACCTTGACCAGCTGCTCCTCGAGGTTCGGCAGGAACTCGTGCAGCGGCGGGTCGATGAGGCGGATGACCACCGGCAGGCCGTCCATCGCCTTGAAGATGCCCTCGAAGTCGCCCTGCTGGAGGACCTCGAGCTTGGCCATCGCCGCGTCGAACGTGGCGATCTCGTCCTTCTCGTCGGCGGTCAGCGCGTCGCCCGCAGCCGCCTTGGCCTTGGCCCGCGTTGCCGCGTTCGCGACGAGGATCGCGCCGCGGACAATCTCGAGCCGCTCGCCCTCGCGGAACATGTGCTCAGTGCGGCACAGGCCGATCCCCTCCGCACCGTAGCCTCGGGCCTGCGCGGCCTCCTCGGGCTTGTCGGCGTTGGTCCACACGCCCATGCGCCGGATGCCGTCGGCCCAGCCGAGGATCTTCTGCAGCTCGGGCTGGTCCTCGAAGCGGGCCTGGACGGTCGGCAGCTGGCCGAGGTACAGGTCGCCAGTGGTGCCGTCCAGGCTCAGCCAGTCGCCCTCGGCGAAGTCGATGCCGGTGATCGAGCAGGATGCCGCCTTGCCCGAGTAATTCACGTCCAGCGCCGCCGAGCCGGCGACGCACGGCTTGCCGATCTGGCGGGCGACGACCGCGGCGTGCGACGTGGCCCCACCGCGCGCCGTGATGATCCCTTCCGCGACGGCCATGCCGTGGAAGTCGTCGGGCGACGTCTCGATCCGGACCAGGATGACCTTCTCGCCCCGGCCGACCCACTCGACCGCGGTGTCGGCGTCGAACACGGCCTTGCCGACCGCCGCGCCCGGCGACGCGTTGAGGCCCTTGACGATGCGCTTGGCCGTCTTGAGCGCCTTCGGGTCGAACGTCGCCCGCAGCAGCTGGTCGACCTGAGCGGGCTCGATCCGCCCGACGGCCTCCTCGGGCGAGATCACGCCCTCGTCGACCATGTCCGTCGCGATCCTCACCGCGGCCGCCGCGGTCCGCTTCGCGTCCCGCGTCTGGAGCATGTACAGGCGGCCCCGCTCGATCGTGAACTCGAGGTCCTGGACGTTGCGGTAGTGCTTCTCGAGCTGACGCCCGATACGGTTGAACTCGTCGAAGACCTCGGGCATGTCGGCCTTGAGCTGGCTGATCGGCGACGGCGTCCGGATCCCCGCCACGACGTCCTCGCCCTGGGCGTTGGTCAGGTACTCGCCGTAGAGCTGGTTCTCGCCGGTGTTGGGGTTGCGCGTGAAGGCCACGCCGGTGCCGGAGTCGTCGCCCATGTTCCCGAAGACCATGGTTACGACGTTGACGGCCGTGCCGAGGTCATGCGCGATCTTCTGGCTGTTGCGGTAGTCGTTGGCGCGCTTGCCGAACCAGCTCGCAAAGACGGCCTTGATCGCGAGGTCGAGCTGCTCGAGGGGATCGGTCGGGAAGTCGCGGCCCGTATCCGCCTTGACGACGCCCTTGAACTCCTCGACCAGGGCCTTGAGATCGTCGACGGTCAGGTCGGTGTCGCGGGCGTCCTTGCCGTGGGCGCGCTTCCTCGCCTCGAGGGGCTCGTCGAAGCGCTCCGCCTTCACGTCCATCACGATCCGACCGAACATCTGGATGAACCGGCGGTAGGCGTCCCAGCCGAAGCGCTCATTGCCGGTCAGCCTGATCAGGCCATCGAGCGTCGCCTCGTTGAGCCCGAGGTTCAGGACGGTGTCCATCATCCCGGGCATCGAGAACTTGGCGCCGGAGCGGACGCTCACGAGCAACGGATTTGACGGATCGCCGAAGCCCTTGCCGGTCTGGCGCTCGACGTCGTGGAGGGCGTCGAGGACGTCGTCCCACAGTCCGTCGGGCAGGCGCTCGCCGGCCGCGAAGTAGTCGTTGCAGGCGGCGGTGGTGATGGTGAACCCCGGCGGAGTCGGCAGACCCGCGCGGGTCATCTCGGCGAGCCCGGCGCCCTTGCCACCCAGCAGGGCCTTCATGCCGCCGTTGCCCTCGGCGGCACCTTCGCCCCAGGCGTAGATGTAGCGCTTGGCAGCCTTGTGAGCGCGCTCGGCGGTCGCGGGCTCGATCGTCTGTGTCATGGGAGGCTGGAATTGTACGCGCGGAGCACGCTCGGGCGGCCACAGCGCCTGCCGCGCGTCGACGCAATCATTGCCGATGCGCGGGCTACCATCCGCGCGATGCTCGACCTCGACGAGCGCGTCATCCTGCCCGACGCGCCGCAGTACAACGCCTCGCTCGTCCGCCGCGAGGACGCCAACGAATCCCTCGCGACCTTCTGGGTGCGCTTCGACGGGGACCCGACCCCGTTCACGGCGGGCCAGTACATGACCATCGGCGTGTTCGTCGAGGACGCGGCCACGCCGACCGGCCAACGGATCGTCCAGCGCCCGTACTCCGTCGCGTCGCCGCCGGCAGTTGCGGGCACGGATGGCTACGAGATGTACGTGCGCCTCGTCGAGGGCGGCGCGTTCACGCCGCTGCTCTGGCGCATGCCGGTCGGGCACCGGATGCGGATGATCGGGCCGAAGGGCAAGTTCATGCTCGAGCCCGGCGACGATCGAACGCACCTGTTCATCTCGTCGGGCACGGGCAACGCCCCGTTCGTGGCGATGATGCGACAGCTCCTGCTCGACGGCGCGCCGCGGAAGACCGTGTTCCTCAACGGGGTCTCGTACGAGCACGATCTCGGTTATCGGGAGCTGCTCGAGGGCTGGCAGGCGTCGCGCGGCTATCCGGTGACCTTCATTCCCACCGTCTCGCGGCCGACCGCCCAGGAGAACGCCGGCTGGACAGGCCGGACAGGCCGCG
>Ga0070696_100001466_pt1 | contig 15432 bp, 9 predicted proteins | sample KBSK1253metaG_FD_65474 | JGI IMG/M metagenome (GOLD analysis project Ga0070696, IMG submission 65474) | Corn, switchgrass and miscanthus rhizosphere microbial communities from Kellogg Biological Station, Michigan, USA - KBS K1-25-3 metaG | ecosystem: Host-associated > Plants > Roots >... | reverse complement strand
GCCAGAGAGCTTCGCAATCGACTACGTACCTCTCTCCTTAATGAGACGGTGACCAAGGGGAATTCTTCCTACATCGGCCGTTTCTTTTTCGAATTTATTTCATCTAGCAGCGATTTCAATCGCTTACCAGCCCGGAAACGAAGCTTGTAAACGCGTTCGAGCGTGACCCCAAGCTCTTTACTTATTGTTTCGTTATCGAGCGGCAACCTGTTCAATCTGAGATATCGAAACTCGTCGAGAGTCATGCCCAACAGCAATGCAATCTCCTCCTCGGTTGCGATCTCGGCTCCGACTAATAGATTAATCAGGTCCTCCCCTGTGCTATCGCGTGCGTATAGCAAGTAGGCTCGGAATTGGTCACGGGGCAACTCGCGCAAGCCCTGCCAGATTTGCATCAAGGGCTCGCGCATTTCGAGCACCGAATCGACACGTACCTTTGAATCTGGCAGTCGCAAGCTCAGGTTACTCCCGTTCGCGTCGAGCGAGGCGGTCGGCGCGTCCTTAACGCCTCTGATATCGGACACAACATTGATCACATCGGTTAGATTGATTGGTTCCCCGATATCCTTGAAAATCGACGCGAGGAGATCGTCGGTCCCCAACGATTGAATGTCACCTCCAGATGACAGAGCTTCAATCACGCTTTCTGGATTCTCATAAAAACGACGTACCCAGGCAGTCGAAATAAATGAAGTGCTTTGGCCCTGCCAACAATGAAACCCACACAACCACTCGCCTTTGTTTTGGTCTTTGGATTTCCACAAAGCGAAGTTTGGATGGGCTTGAAGGAGATCACGAATCTTCTTCAGGAGTCGGGTGCGTGCTGGATACATCTGGCGGAAGTGGTCGTGGCACGCATTGTGAGCGATCGCTGCAACGTAGGCTCTAAAGTCCTCGCAGGGAGAAGTCCTGAGGCCCTCCTTCAGCTCATACAAGTAGGTGAGCAATCTCGTTTTGGATTCGCTGTATAGATCCTCAAAATCCTCGCTCTGCTCTTGACTGCTAAAGTAGGACCGGAGGCGGGCCAATATGATCCCCCTCATTCGGGCTTCCGCGTGTTCAGACAATAGAATCATGAGCTGACGCTGCGACTCAGCGGAGTCCTCCGCCATTAAGAAAGGTTGTAGAATAACGTCGTTGACTGTTACGTCAGACGGCATAGAGAGATTCCCCCTGGGTCGAAAGCATTAAGCCCGCAGTTCACAAAGCACAGAGTTCTGGAGTGTGGAAGGGTTCTGGAGTCACGCCGGGACTGTTGAGCGCGCTCAACAGCCAAGGTGGCTTCACACTATCCCAGGGCAAAATGAACCAACCCACCCAACCCATTTGCTCGGCAAAGAACAACGATCCCACTAAACGGGCAATCAGGAAGTTTCAGACTCGCTTACTCGCGGGGGTGAGGCCCCTAGTACCTATAGACGGTGAGGCGTCCAAATTCTGCCGGGTAAAATACCGTAAGTGTCAATTCGGGTCAAGGAACGGGTTCTAAAGCGGAGCGCATTCTTCGTTCGACGCTTGAATCAGCGCGAAAATCCCTCACTCGAGCAACTCACGCCGAACATTCTGCCGCTTCTTACCCTCGCGCAGCCCTTGGAAGGATGGATGCCGAATATATCCATCCGAAGTCCATTAGATGAAGCTAACTCCGGAAACGAGGTTCGGTTGAACGGCAGCGCCCCACCGAAGATGTTCGGTATGTACCGCAAGAGACGCAACAACGCGCTCGGAGACAAAGCAGCTCCTGCTGGTTAGGAGACCGGGCGCGACCATCCCACAAGGAGATCGTTGGAGATTATCAACCGAGTTCTTCAACTCGTTGGCTACTAACCTGAAATGAAATGACGCGACTGTTGATAGACATCGCATTGCAAATCTCGCATATGTCATATATTTCGGCGTGGTGGGATTACAGGTGCTTGGCAAAGATCTAGATTCTCTGTTGCCCGAATCAAATCTTATTGGGGGCGGCTTCTTGTCTTATAGCAGAGTTCTGAATATAGGTTAATTGGAGATGATTCCCATGTGACATCAAGAATGTGTTATAAGAAGGCACAGTCAAGGTTCTCCCAGTGAACGAGACTGGTCTCATCGGTTCAATGGAAGTGCAATAGCACTAGTCTTCAAGGTTGCTTGAAGGCGAGAACTACGCGACGATCTCTAACTGCAAGTGGGTCGCCCTTATGATGGGCGGTGGTTCTTGTATCATGGTGGCAACTAGACATCACCAATACTACCAAACGTCTCCTCGACAATCCGTTCAGAGGAGTAAAGTTGGCCCTTTCGCCTAGTACTAGTGGTAAGTAGGGCCGACAATAACGGCCGATTCTGGATCAGACTGATGAGACCCTAGTGGAAGGTAGTAGGAGGCTTTTATGGGTTCCCGACGCACGAAAGACGACCTAGAGCGCGTCACCGACTATCTGGAGTTCGAATCCTTTTGTCACACGTTGATGTCTAGGATTGGTTATTCGAATATCGAGCCTCTTGGCCGGTTCAGCGACAAGGGACGTGACGCCATTTACGTAAGCAAAGCCTCGGGCGAAATCACGATATTTGCGTACAGCGTTCGTGAAGACTGGAAGAAGAAACTCAATGAGGACCTGGTTAAGATACGCTCGAAGCAACACGAGTGCGACCGCGTCGTCTTCGTAACAACCGCAAAACTAGGAGCGCTCGAAATCGACGGCGTAAAGGCAAGCGTCAGTGAGAAATACGGCTGGCAGCTCGATGTTTACGGTCTTGAGAGGATAGCCACTCTTGTTGACGGTGATCATAACGATCTGAAGTCGATGCATCCCGGAATCTTTGTTCTTTCTTCGGGCCAAGACCAGTACCAAGGGCCTCGTGGCGCGACGGTCCCGCGGTTTCTCACTCATTTCATTGGCCGTGAAGAGGAGGTGCTATCGGTAGAAAGAAGATTTAGCCAGACACGGTTACTTACGCTCACTGGAACAGGCGGCATAGGCAAGACTCGGTTAGCGGCGCGAGTCGCTGACGAGATAGAGCGAAATTATGTAGACGGCGTCTGGTGGATTGATCTCGCTCCGCTTTCTGATCCTGCGCTTGTCATACAGACGGTTGCGTCTGAATTAGGCGTACGCGAGCAACCAGGTGTACATCTTCTCGATACGCTCTTGACTGCGTTGGAAACTAAGGACGCTGTCGTCGTGCTAGATGGTTGCGAGCACCTTGTTGACGCATGCGCAGAATTGGTAGAAGCCGTCTTGCACAAATGTCCACGTGTCAATGTGTTGGTCACGAGCAATGAACCCCTTCGGCTGCCCGGCGAAACCTTATGGAGTGTACCACCGTTAGCGGTTCCTGATATACAGTTGGCTGAGGATGATCTTCAACTTCTGCGCAATGAGGCGATTAGCCTATTCGTTGATCGGGCGGCTCGGGCAGATCCAGCCTTCGCTGCAACCGACGCAGCCATTCGTGACGTAGCCCAGGTGTGTCAGCGTCTCGACGGGATCCCTCTCGCCATAGAACTTGCCGCCTCACGCGTTCGGGTCCTGTCAGTCAAAGAGATTCTCGGCAAGCTCGAACACTTGTTCAGGCTCCTGACCGGCGGTGAACGACGGATGGTCCCGCGGCACCAGACTCTGCGGGCCACGGTGGAATGGAGTTACGACCTCGCGACTGCCGAGGGAAAATTACTATTCAATCGTCTAGGAGTCTTCGCGGGTGGGTGGACTCTCGACGCTGCGGAGACAATCTGCTCAGACAGCCATCTCGTTGCCGCCGATGTACTCGATGTTCTCGGCAGGTTGGTCGATAAGTCTCTGGTGGTCAAGATTCCAAGCGGGAACGATACGACTCGTTATCGGTTGCTAGAGACCTTGCGGCATTATGCGGTCGAAAGATTGATTTCTGCTGGCGAAGGCGAAGAAGTAAGACGGCGTCATGCGACATTCTATCTTGCGTTGGCAGAAAAGGCGCAACCATTGCTTCGTGGACAAGATCAGGTCACGTGGCTACGCCAATTAGAGGACGAACACGACAATCTGCGTGCCGCTTTTGAATGGTGGAAAAGCGATCAGCTCGAGATGGCGCTTCGTTTTGCGGGCGCACTGGGGCGTTTCTGGCATATGCGGGGGTACTGGACCGAGGGAAGGAATCGACTATCACCCTTGCTCGACAGACCTGACGCGACTGAACCAACTGAAGTGCGCGCAAAGGCACTGGTTGCGTCTGGGCACCTTGCTTTTTTACAGAGAGACTTTTCTGAAGCGCAACGCCGGTACGAGGAAGCCCTTTCAATTCGCCGCAATCTTGGCAATCAGTCGAACGTAGCTGATTCCCTGCATCGAGTAGGAATTCTCGCCGAGGTGCGGCAGGATTACGATGTCGCCTGGCGTCTGCAAACGGAGAGTCTGAGTATCGGGCGTGGATTAGTTGGCGCCAACCTTCTGGCGGACATCCTTCACCATCTGGGCGGTCTTGAAGACTTACGCGGCAATGCAGAACTTGCCAAGGCCTTAAAGCAGGAGAGTCTCGACTTGAGGCAGACCACTGGTGATCGCTGGGGTGAGGCATGGTCCTTGATTGTCCAGGGGAACGAACGAAGGTACCACGGAGACTATGTCGGTGCCAGAGAATTGTACGAGCGTGGCTTGGACATATATGAGGCGACTGGAGACAAGCGGCGAATCGCCTATTTGCTCAATAAGGTGGGCTTGATTTGTCTCGATAGCGGTGACTTAAGAGCAGCAGAAGATGCGTTCGGCAAGAGTCTTAACCATGCACAGCAGCTTGGAATTCAAGAGGTAATTGCTGAAGCTTGCGCGAACATCGGCCGAGTAGCCCATGCAAGAGGGTCACTGCCGGCGGCGCGTGCACAGCTCGAAGAGAGCATAGCGCTTCTCAAGTCTGGCACAGAGAATCGTGAACATAACTATGATCTAATCAACGCCTGGCCAGGTTACTACGATGTCGGAAGCCGCATTGAGGTGGTAGCTGATGCAATACATTCTCTTGGCCTCATCAGCCTTGATCAGCGCGACATTGACAGCGCACATCACATGTTTCAAAAGAGCTTTGACCTTCAGCGCTCATCAAAGAAGGCCTCACCAGACCGTGCGAGCGACGATGCTAGGTATCTAGACGGGATGTCATTTGTCGCAACGGCCCGTGGAGATCACGTACGAGCACTTCAATTAGCGGGTGCGGCCGACGCAATCAGGGAGAAACTTGGCGCTAGGCTACCTCCTGGCGCTCAGCACAGTAGCCGATTGCGCCTCTCGACATCCTGGCAAATGCTCGGTCCTGTCGCCCAGAATGAGTGGCTTGTCGGAAGGAGTCTGTCGTCTGTGGACGCGGTTGCTCTTGCCGAATCGATCACCTCACGCTAATCGTCCACATTCCTCGACACTCTATGATCATCGCTGGATACGTCTGTGCCTTGCGTCCGGCGCACAAAGCGCAAGATCGATGCATCCGGATCTGGACCTCGCGAATACCCGCGATCGGTGCCGACACGGCCAGTTGTGGGGCCATCGCCCTTATGTTGTATCGACGTGGATTCGACGATGCGCTTGAGCATGACCCGGCCTCCAAAGCTTCCGTAGTTTTGTGCCACGCACTCCTGCACGCCCATCCCAAACGGCCGGTAGTTCTGCTCTTGCTCGCCGGTGACCCCGATCCATCGCTGAGGTCTGAATTCGGTTGCGTCAGGCCCCCAGACGTCGGGATCCAGATGAAACACACTCCAGACGATCGCAACCTTGCTGCCGATCGGAAAGAGCGCATTGTGTCCGGTCGTCACACGACGCGTTTGATTTGGTGTGGGAGGACGCAATCGTAAGGTTTCTTTCCACACACGATGCAAGAGCGTGTTCGTTGACTTGCAGTACTCCAGTTCATCGTCCGAATGTCGAGCGATCTCCTCGCGCAACTCCTCTTGTACCGATTGCGAGCTCGCCAGTTCGAAGAGCGCATAGACTACTCCCCTCGAAATGGCTTCATACAATGGAATGAGCGCATTCAGAAGGTTGCCGGGGCCATGCCCATTCGCGATATACACCTTGGCCATCTCGTCAGCGACGGAGGAGTCTACGTCGTTGACCAGCGCCTGAGCTTCTTCGATGATGCGAAACAGACGGCTTTGTTGGCGACGCATCCTCAACCGCAGTAAGGGGTTCCAACGGTGAGACGGGATGTTGTTCCGCAGGCTCTTGATCTGCCAGATCCGCTTGATCAAGATGGCGCACTCGTCAGCATTGGGGAAGGTCCGCATGCCGAAGAACGCGTCCGCGTAGGCCTCCAGCACCATGCCCTCGACCTTCGGGATGAACGGTACGCCGGCAGAGCCTGCGAAAGTGGAAAGCATCGAATCAACTCGGCGCTGGAATGTCGCCATCATGGTCTCGTACTGATCTGAAGATAGCCCATTTGTCGAGTGCGCGAAAAAACTCCTCAGATCGCGGTACAGACTCGCATCCTTTGTCGTGAAGACGCTATCGAGTTGGAACGCGTCTGCAAACGACTCCAATGTCTGGGAGCGATCGAAGGTCGTGGCATCGCTCAGGACCCACTTCGCGAGATCTAAGTCAGACAACACGAAGACTTTGTCTGGCTTCGACAAGAGGGGAAGGAACAACGGCATCGACGTACTGGCAGGGGCGTGATGTTCTCGCGCTGTCTCAGACCTGAGGAACTCCGCCGCGAATTTGTCGTACACTCGGGCTTGCTGCCCTCGAACTCGGAGAATCTGTTGCCTCCGGTCGTCACCGGCACCGGAAGTGCCCCGGCATGCGGACAGTTCTGCTTGCACGACCTCAGACAGCGAATAGAGCCCGGACTGGAGCCTCGAGAGGACAGCGATGTCCGGTGACAAGTACCACCGCATCACAGCGATCACTACAAGTAAGACGCCGCCTACTAGCGCGATGCAAGCAAGGGCGAGGATCATCGTTGACGACCTCCGTCGGGCAACGGCCGACATGACCTGCCGCGAATCACGTTGTCTGAGTCTCGCGGACACTCACTCGAGTACAGGCAATCGCGTCGTCGTCGTCCGAGATATCTGCCACAAAACTCACGTCTGGACGCGGAAAAAGAAATGCAAGGTCGCGAATGACCTTCATTTGTGGAGTGGTACCGTCAACTCCGCAGAAACCGTCCAGACATACCGATCGCAGAGTACGCACGTTTCCTCCATCAAGGCAGGCAACATCTGTGTACGTAACCTAATCAAGCGGTCACCTAAGAGCACTACGACCAATGCAGCAGAGTCAACGAATTCGCGAGTTGTGGCTGCGCGACCCTCGGCACACTCACGAAAGGGCAACTCGCGCCCCGATCGCGCCGGCTTCTTAAGCGGCAGGAACGCAATTCCTCGGTGCTACACGTACAGCGCAGCGAAATCCAAGGAAGTGCTCCTGCCCTGCCTCGTCCACACCACAGAAACGAGAGGTCGCCCAGCACACCCGTTCGGGAGCCAGCGACATGTGCACAAAGGGCAGATCAAAATCAGGCGCGGTGCCGGCGCTCGATCGCGACTTCAAACTTCATCCAGCGAAGATGTCGAACTGAGGTTGCCGAGCGATCTGAGTGAGGTATCTGTCGAGGCGATCACGGACGCCGGCATTGGTCAAGGCGACGATCTGGCAGGCCGCAATCGCCGCATTGAAGAGGCCGGCTTTTCCCACTCCGGCGGTCAGAACCGGTACCCCTGCCGGCAGTCGAATGCACGTGTCCACACCGACGTTCTCCAGAGGGACCCCTATCACGACCTTCCGCATCTCGGTCGACGCCGCTATCGCTCCAGGCAAGGCCGCAGCGAGACCTGCGGCCGCGATGAAAACGTCCGCGTTGCTCTCGCGACAGAACCGCTCGAGCTCGGCTGAATTTCGGTGACACGAGATGGCATGTACTGGAACGCGCATACCTACGGCATCGAACAATTCAAGCATCCGCGATTCTTTGACCATATCGCGGTCGTTCGCGCTTCCGATCACTATGACAACTTCAGACATCGCACCCTCCTTCAAAATGGGATCTACAGGCACCGGACCGGCGGCTGATGCAGCGACGACAAAGCGCATTAGCGGCGTGAGGATAGGACTGCCAGCGGCGTCGGAAGCGACAAGAGATTCCTTCTCAGACCCGCCCCCTATCCCATCAGACAAAGAAAAGAATAGCCGCTGCTCAGCCTCCGATCAAGTTGCTCATGGTGATAGATCTAGAGCGCTCGGTGAATTGGCGGGGAGCTGCACATCGTGGGGCAAACCGCCGGCGTGCGGCGCGCCGGCGGCCATCATGAGCAGCATATTGAAGACGGTCGGATCCCAAAATCCTCCCGCGTCAAAAGTGAGCCGGGTAAAAAGGTTTGTCCGGTAGACGAGGGTCATGAAAGCATTACTAACATTCAAGCACAGCGTTTTATGTCTTTCTTTGTTCTTTTCATTAAGGAGCCCATCGGCTTTGGGTAGTTCATAGCTGATCATCGGTTGCTCAGAGCCACACGTCCGGTATGCAAGAGGCCGAGAGATGCGTAATACTTCTTCTTACGTCCCGGAACGGCCCACTAACGAACCCGTAAAGAGCGACACAAATGCCTCAAGTCTTGCTTCCTTCGCACCTGAAATCCGAACCGTCGATATTTTGTATTCCCTAAACAGTTTCACCAGTTCTCTATCCACTTCGAGTTGATAATTTATGTCCGTCGAGCGAATACCGTCATTTTGGGGCGGAAACTCAACGGGAATATAGCAGTAGATATCAAAATATTGGGCCTCAAGCCAGACGATTTCCTCTAGCAGACTATTCAGATCATTAGGCACTTTAGGATCTTTGTTGACCCGGACGTAAGCGAGTAGATCAATAAGTGATCTATCCGAAATAACGTGGTTGTGGACTCTCGATGCACGCTCCGCAGATAATTGAGCGAGTATGTAGTTCAGGTACGAATCCAGCGTAGCTTCCTTATCGAGACGGTACCCTCTTGCTATCACCCCTCTGGCAACCTCTTCGATGGCGACTACGTCAATCCTAGGCTCTGCAACCAATCTATCCCGAGCCGCCGTGACCAATGTTGTCTTACCCGTGGAGAAGCTTCCAGATACCGAAATATGCATCTCGTTGAACCCCAGTCTAGCGTCCGTTGACGTTCCGCCTTTCTGTGTCGTTAATTCCAAGAGGAGGCCCAGTGATTTGATCCAGTATTAGTCTGTAGCGTTTAGCGGTTTCGTCGACTATTTTTGCCGGTATCGTGGGTGGCGGATCAATTGGATTCCACCCAACGTCTGCGAGGTAGTTTTCAACGAGCTGCCTATCCCAAGGTTGAAGCGATCGATCCTTGGCGTATTCTTGAACTTGGAGGAAACGGCTGGAATCAGGCGTGAGTATCTCATCGGCGAGAACTAGATCCTCGGAACCGTCAGACGCCCTAGCGACGCCAAACTCGAATTTACTGTCGCACAGAATCAATCCTCGTTGTTCGCACCAAGCCGATGCTTCTTTGAACAACATGAAACTCCAATCGCGAAGTCGTTCAGTCCTAGTGTATTGTAGTTCTGCGCACATCGCGTCAATAGTCACGTCTTGTTGTCTCCACTCGCCCTGCTTCCTGGTCGGCGTAAAGATTAGTTCTGGCAGACGCGCGCCCTCGTGGAGTCCCTTGGGAAGCATCTGCCCAAAAACGGCGCCTCCCTTTCGGTACTCTTCCCAGGCCCTACCGACCAAGTACCCCCTAACAATACACTCAAAAGGGATCATATCTAATTCACGGACCAACGTGATTCTATCCGAGTAATTCATCGGAAGCTCTAGCGGCCCCCATTCTATCCCTGAGGCATCGTTAGTTATGAAGTGATGCGGCGACGCACTATTAAGTGTCTGGAACCAGAACGCCGATAGCTTAGTGAGGACGATGCCTTTGCCGGGAATTGGAGTGGCAAGCTCCCGATCGAATACTGGAATACGGTCACTAGCCACAATTAAGAGCGAGTCGGCCATTCGATAAATGTGCCTGACTTTTCCTCGGCGAAGTAGTTTGAACCCTGGCAACACTACTTCGCTGAGCCCTCCCCGCTCGCTTGAGTCACTGGCACCGATAGCCTTTAAGGCTGCTTCCTCATGAATCTCCGAAACTGAGGATACCGATTCTGGCGCTAGCGTGTTCTGGCCGATCGCTATCCGAAGCGCGTAAACAGCAAACAGAAATCCACCAACAACGAGCAGAAAGTTTCCTGCGACCTGGTAGAAGGAGACGCCCAGGATCGGCAGGCTGAGCATTAGGATCAAGGTCGATAAGAGAGTGACCATTTTGAGGCGTTCATAGAAGGCGTATGCCGTACGATTACTTACGACCTTCAGCACATTTTCGTAGGTCGCTGTTCTGGCTTTCTGATCCTCCAAGACGCTTCTTGGGACAGGCTTAAAGAAGCCGAGCCTTATTGCTCGCACTAAGATGAATAGTCCCGGCGATAGCCACAAGATCAAAAACTCCTTGAAATGATAGAGGTCCCAGGTTGAGAAGACGATCACCGAGGGTACGTAAGCCGCAGTCAGTAGGATAACTCCCAGCCATCCGTCCCGCGGAAACGGTCTGCTCGGGTTACCGTGTATCAGCTCGCGCTCATACAATGGAAAGCCCAAGCGTACTGCAACAATCGCTATGGCCGCACTTATCGCTTTGTCGGGTATCGACCAAAAGGTCTGAGTCACCCAACGACAAAGCAACTTCCACGAGGCGCCTTCATGGCAATATCTGTCGGCAAAACTACGAATCGCGAGTGCTACGTTCGAGTTTTGCATCATCACATCGTCGCCTACGACAGTCTGCACAAATGCACCCGGAATACTCATCACCAGTGATGCTACGACTCCAAACAGAAGCAGGAAAAGAAGGTGCGAGCCCAAGGGGGACTCGGCTCCGCGCATATATTTCTTGAAAGCAGGACGGCCTGCCAAGTATCCCCAAAAGAATCCACCGGCCATGTTCACGAGTGACCACGGAAAGATTATTCTCTCGGCGTTATTACCTGGATACATCACATAGTTAACAAATGAATTTGAGAGCAACCCAGACAGAGCGCCATACCACGGACCGAGTAGGTACGCGCAGAAAGCAGTGCCAGTCATATCAAGGAACAAAACGTTTTTGAAGCTTCCGCTTAACAACACTCCACTTGAGTTCATCAATAATGCCATGCCAACGATGGGCATGATCTCATTTCTCACTAAGTATCCCGACAGGAAGAACCTGCGTGACAACGCTTTGAACGCCTTCGACAAGGGATATTTCAAGCGATTGGGATCTAATGCCTTTGAGAGCGTTGCCAGTAGCGATCCGGGTGATTTCCCCTTCGGCCAAGATTTGACGGAGTAGTGCAGAATTATAAGAGTGTAAGCAACAATAGCTAAGATGTCTTTTGCCATCCTGCCCGTCCGACCACCCAAGGTCTGCTCTGGCTCACAGTATATAGCACTCTTTGTGACTGGAGTCACGGACGTAGGAACCGGATGAACGGTTTCAAAATAGGACATTAGCGAGAATTCTTCAGTTGATTTGACATTGCCATTCTCTATTGCAAAAAAAATGGATTATGGTGAATTCACTATGCGCTATGCTGAAAGTCGGCTTGTCCGCATGCAAACTGTGCTCGATGCTTCTTGGCAGTTTTGCGGTAGCGACTTTCAGATGGCTTCAAACTTTTACGATGCTGCCGTTACCTATCTAGAAAATGCAGGCTATCCGCAGTTATTCCGCTTAAGCTACATAAGGGCGGGCGGGTTGAAGTAACAGCGCAAGCGGACTGCCTCTAGCGCTGTTTCATAACGCTCGAAAGCGAGTCCGTTTAGGACTCGCTTTCGGCGAAGTTAAAACCAATCTGAATCGCTGGTGTGCGGTAGTCCGCTGGCAGGGGTTGGAGCATGGCCGCCAAGCCATTATGTCGGTGTGGTGCCAAACAAGTGCTCTGACTTGGACACCTGCAAGTGAGTTCGGAGTCATCACGTGTTGGGCCGGTTTCGCTTTCAGACGCTGCGGTAAGCGGCTGTTCTTCGTAGTTGGTATGGTGAGTCGCGGCTGTTTCGATAAACCAGGTCTCAACGTCGATTGGCTGCACAACGCTTATAGACGGCATTGCGATCTTGGGCAGCGCGTCGCACTCCGTTTCTTTGTCCTCAGTAGCGATAACCGGGAACTGCTCTAATAGAGCCGCGAGAACTGGAATGCCTGGCTTTTCCTCATTCGGCACAAAGAAACGCTGCTTCCAATTGATCTGCTCATTGATCAAGCCAAGCTTCCTCAACACTCCAAACATACTTGGGTCGGAGCCGCATAGCTCAATTGCCGGCTCTCCGTGAATGTTCCCGAGCTTAAGCTTGAGTGCAGACGTAAGCTCGATTTCTTCTCCCTCACACAAGACACCGTTGAAGATTTCTTCGGGCTCGCGCGATGTAGACGCAACACCCAGAGCGCGTAGCACTGCGCCTACTCTTTCGCTCGGAATTTGAACGCCTACGATGCGCTGCCCGTCGTCGGCGGTTACTCTCACAACGCGCAAGTGCGTGGCCTCGGTTGTCTTGAGCCTTTGCCATAATGGTGTGATCGCGCCGCTGATTACATGCAGTTCTGAGGTTTGAACATCGGCAATTGCAGCATGCTTCTCAGTCCACCAATCGCGCACGGTTTCCGGTACGACTGGTCGATATGTCTCGGTTAGCTGCGCCTCTCGAATGTAATTCGTGCGTGCGCCTTCGGGTCGTGACACTGAGAAGTTGCGATAGGTATGTCCTGTCTCCGGGTCCGTGTGCCTTCCCGATTCCAGAGCAAGAATGAAAGAGCCTTTGCGCAAGTGTTCGAAGAAAGCTCCTTCTTTATTCCTGCGGGCGTCGTTTGCGTCGGCGAAGCTCACTTTCTTTGAGGGCTGGTCTATTTCGAGCGTGTAGTGTGTGGTCTCTGCTCCTGTTGAGTTTTCTCTATGCACAACGCGAGAGTTAGACAAACGAACTGACAGCGCTTTGATGTCGGTCACGCCTTCGTCAAAGGTACCATTCGCCTTCGCAAAGCTTACGATCTCGTCAAACAATTTCGCGTAGTGATCAAACAAGGCATTCTGTCGGTCTACGTCCAGGGCAAGCACGCGATTCAAGAATCGAGGGACGTTGTATTCATCGTCCTTGCGAACCGTCTCTACGCCATCTTGTAGTACAAGCAAACCCATATCTCTAAGGGTCTGACGTGGGTTCTTGATTCCAGGTACGGCCTTGCCTGCGAGGATGGAGCGAAATAACAAACCGAGCGTCGCTCTGCCTTCCTCAGTTTCGAAGTTGTACTTTGCGAGGTCGCCATTATCCGCTGCTCCGCGATCGCCTTTGGTCAACGCTCCAAGGCTGCCAAGCCGTCTCGCGATGGTAGAAGAAAAGCGCTTCTCTCCGCCTAGTTCTGTTGAAAGCAATACATACTCGGGCGGTATAGCTTGGTCTGACCGGTGAGTTCGGCCAAAGGTCTGCATCTGCTTGTCTGCGCTCCATCCTAGTTCAAGCGTTATGTGTACGCGACGTTGTTGATTCGTTTCGCGGTTCGAGGCGTGTAGCGAAATCCCCATTGAAGCCGCATCCGAGATTATCGCAATTCGCTTCTGGCCTTTTTGAAACTGAGCCATCTCGTAGACGTTGACCTTGTCCATCGAAATACCTTCGGGGGAGCGTTTTCGATACTCGACGCGACCGCTGCGAGGATCGCGTATCAAGCGCCGTGTTCTTCCGGTGAGCTCCGCAACGTTGCTTTCTCCAAAGTGATTCACTAGCTGGTCAAGCGGATTCTCTGGAAGCTCTAACGCTGAGAGTCCGTCTATAAGTCGCTGCTTCATCTCGATTGCTTGGCGGCTCTGGATTATGTTTCCGTCCTTGTCTCTCACGGGCTCCTGAATGGTCTTGCCGGTTATCGGGTCTGTCACGTCGCGATACAACGTAGTCGGGAAACCACGGTCTACCATGTTGGCTATAACTTCACGTGGGCTGAAGTCGAGGTCTTCAAGGCTGCCGTTCGAGGCCATCGCTCTCGCTACTTGCTCGCGTGTTCTAGCCTCTCCGGTGCCAACAAGAGAAATGACAACAGACTTGCCTTCACTCAGAGCCTTCTCTGTTTCTTCGATCACGGTTGGTACTTTGAACGCGCAGATAATCTGTCGAAAGAATCTCTGATGGTCACCCCAAAACTTGTTGAGTGCGTTAGCGCGTGCGCGTCGTCCGCCATTCGTGATGCCAAGCGCTTCGCTGATGTTCTGCATGACAACCTGCCAAGCATCCGCTGCGTGGTTATACATCTCGCGTTGCTGCGGAGTGAGATTGTGAATGCGCTCTCGATACTCGACGGGCTTACCGGATCGCGGGCACTTGCCGAAGCTGATCGATGCGGATGCATAAATTCCCATAGCTTTGAGGTCGCGGCTGATCATCTCCATAGCGCCTACTCCGCCCGCCTCGATCTCGGTCAAGAACTGACTGAATCCTCCTGGGAAAGAAGTCATGTCACCCCAGAGTCCCAGCCGAACCATGTAAGCCATGTTTCGAACGTCCGTTGCTCCCGTCGCGCTGGAATAGACAATTCGATACTCGGGATTTCGCTCCGGGTCTTGCAGGTCGATGACGGCCTGTCCGGTTTGGGTGGGTTCACCGCGACCGCCGGCGAGCGCGTTCTTTGCTTTGTGCGCTTCATCAAAGATGACTACCGCATCGGTTCCTAGCCATCGTTGTATTTGATCGAATCTGCGTGCGCCGTTCTTTGCCGCTGCGATAAGCGACGAGTAGGAACTAAAGATCACTCCTTCGGGCAAAGTAATTTCGTCGGCTGCCGCATAGTCGTTGATGCGTGCGAGCGCTATGTGAGCGCCCAAGTCGTTAAGATCGCGCCTCGTGGATTCAAGCAAGTCATTGTTGACCGATAGCCAAAGCGCGCGCTTTCGGTTTTGATTCCAATTGTCGAGGATGATACCGGCCAGAATGCGGCCTTTGCCTACTCCCGTACCATCGCCAACGTAGTACCCCGCTCGTGAGCCATCGGGTAGTCGTTGCTCGTGGCGCTGTCCAGCGTAGATAACACGCTCAAGCTGAATGTCTGACAAGCTGCCTTCGGTTACGATCTCGCGCGACAGGTGCGGCCTGTAGGTTATCTCCGGTGGCAGCACAGCAGCCATTGAAGCTGACTCGACGATAGGCGCGGGGTGTGCCTTTCCGCCTTTCAACCTTGCCGGTGTGTAGGGAACAAAAAGAGTCTTGCTGACTGATTGTGCATCGTCGCTCTCGTCGGTCTTGTTCGTCTGGCGGGTTGCGAGATTCTTGAGAGCCTCCCAGAGGCTTTCGAGGTTGTCTGCTTCGCTCCAATTGATGTTGCTAAGCCGCTGTTCCCAACTGTCGCCGGGCGTCGGGCCTGTCTTGTCGATAACAAGTACCTGCAGGCCGTAGCCCGTCCCGTACTTG
>Ga0070696_100001465_pt1 | contig 15434 bp, 17 predicted proteins | sample KBSK1253metaG_FD_65474 | JGI IMG/M metagenome (GOLD analysis project Ga0070696, IMG submission 65474) | Corn, switchgrass and miscanthus rhizosphere microbial communities from Kellogg Biological Station, Michigan, USA - KBS K1-25-3 metaG | ecosystem: Host-associated > Plants > Roots >... | reverse complement strand
GACATCGAAGACCGAAAGGGCACCGAAGAAGCACTTCGTAAGAGCGAGCGTCAGTTTCGTCTCCTGGTCGAGACCATCCCGGCACTCGTATGGCGTAGTACGCCTGAGGGCGACCTGGACTACCTGAACCACAGGGCTGTCGAGTATTTCGGTCAAACGGCGGAAAGCTTAGCCGGCGGGCGGTGGCTCGAACTCGTCCATCCCGATCAGCGCGACGCGACCTTGCAACGGTGGCTGCACTCGGCCACTACGGGAACTGCGTACGAAGATGAGTACCAGCTCCGGCGGGCGGATGGTCAGTATCGATGGATTCAGTCGGTGGGAGAGCCTTTCCTCGACACGGAAGGTCGGATCGCCAATTGGTATGGCTTGGTGTTCGACATCGAGGACCGAAAGCGGGCGGAAGTAGAAGTACAAAAGTCTGAAGCCAAACTCCGTCAGGTGATTGACGCTATCCCCGCGCTCGCGTGGTGCAATCTGCCGGATGGCCCGAACGAGTTCCTCAATAAAGGTTGGCACGAATATACAGGTCTCTCCGCGGAAGAGTCGCATGGCTGGGGCTGGCAACAGGCGTTTCATCCGGATGACCTGCCGCCATTGATGGAAAGATGGCAGAAAATGTTGACTACCGGAAAATCAGACGACATCGAAGCGCGTCTTCGGCGCCACGACGGCGTTTATCGTTGGTTTCTCATTCGCGCCGAGCCGTTCCGCGACGAATCTGGCAACATTCTGAGGTGGTACGGCACCAGCACCGATATTGACGATCTCAAAAAGGCTCAAGAGGAGTTGCAGGCCACCGAGAACAATTTGCGTCAGATTATCAACGTTATCCCCACCTTGATCCACGTGTTGCGCGCGGATGGATTCGTGCAGTATGTCAATCAAGCGGTGTTGGATTACCACGGCCTCACTCTGGAAGAGGTGCGGAAAGAGGGCTATCGCGCTCGTGTTATCCACCCGGAGGATGTGAAGAGGCTGCGCGAGGAGCGCCCGAACGCGCTCAGCCGCCCCGTACCGTTCGAATATGAGCAACGTGTGCTAGGTAAGGACGGTAGATATCGATGGTTCCTGTTCCGCTTCAATCCTCTGCTCGCTGAGCAGGGGAGAATCGATCGATGGTATTGCTCCGCGTTCGACATCGAGGACCGAAAACGGGTGGAGGACGCGCAGGCACGCCAAGCGGGTGTTCGGGCTGACGTGAGCGCTGCCTTTTCCAAGTCAACCCACTTGGGGGAGATTCTGCGCGGGTGTACGGAGACTATCGTTCGTCACCTCGACGCTGCCTTTGCCCGAATCTGGATTCTAAACAAGGATGAAAGCATGCTGGAGCTGCAGGCGAGCGCGGGGATGTACACGCGTTTGGATGGATCATACAGCCGGATCCCGGTGGGGGACCTCAAGGTCGGCTTGATTGCCAGGGAGAAGAAGGCGCATTTCACCAATGACGTTATGAACGATCCACGCGTGGCTGATAAGCGTTGGGCACAGGATAACGGAATGGTTGCCTTCGCCGGATACCCGCTGGTGGTCGAGGATCGGCTGATCGGAGTGGTGGCGATGTTCGCGCGTCACGCACTTCCGGAATCAATTCTCGACACGCTCGCATCGGTTGCCGACACACTCGCGCAAGGGATCGAGCGCAAGCGGGCGGAAGAGGCCCTGACCAGTGCTCGCTCCGAGCTCGCCCATATGGCCCGAGTCACGACACTCAGCGCGTTAACTGCCTCAATCGCCCACGAGATTAACCAGCCTATCGCCGCTGTCACCACCAGTGCCGGCGCCTGTTTGCGTTGGCTGAATCGGGATCAACCGGAGGTGCAGAGGGCGCGAGAGGCGGCCATGCGGATCGAGGAGGACGGAAGGCGTGCCTCAGAGATCATCACTCACCTGAAGTCGTTCTACAAGAAAGACGTCTCGCCCCAGCGAGAGCGGGTCTCGGTGAACCACCTCGTCGGCGAGATGCTGATGTTGTTGCGCAGCGAGGCCGACCGCCACTCGGTGGTGATGCGCACGGAGCTGGCGGAGGATCTACCGTCGGTGAGCGCCGACCGCGTACAGTTGCAACAGGTATTGATGAACCTGATGCTGAACGGGATGGAGGCGATGAGCGAGCGGGGAGGTGAGCTCAACATCAGCACGCGACGCAAGGGCGAAGACGTGATGGTGTCGGTAAGTGACACGGGGCCGGGAATACCCCCTGACAAGATGGAAGAAATCTTCAATGCATTTTTCACGACAAAGGCCGGTGGTATGGGTATGGGACTGGCGATCGGCAGCACGATCATGGAGTCGCACGGCGGTAGGCTGTGGCCAACGGTAAACTTAGGCCGTGGCGCGACGTTCCACTTCACTTTACCAACTGAACCTGAGGAATAAGTGAAAACCGAAGACGCACCCGTTGTATTCATCGTCGACGACGACGCGAGCGTGCGCCGATCGATCCAGGATTTGTTGGAGTCGGTGGCATTGCGGTCAGCGGCGTTCGCGACGCCGCAAGAGTTTCTCGATAGCAAACGCTCCGACTGTCCCGGTTGTCTGGTTCTCGACGTCAGACTCCCCGGGATGAGCGGTTTGGATTTTCAACGTGCGCTCACGGAAGCGGGAGTAAGCCTTCCGATCATATTCATCACCGGGCACGGTGATGTCCAGATGTCTGTTCAAGCCATGAAGTCGGGCGCTGTTGAATTCCTGATGAAGCCTTTTAGAACTCAGGAGCTACTCGATGCGATTCAGCAGGCGCTCGACCGGGACAGAAAAATCCGCGAAGGGCGTCGGGAGATCGCGGAGTTGCGACACCGCTATGAGACTCTCACCCCGCGTGAACGCGAGGTAATGGAGCTCGTCGTCTCTGGCCTGCTCAATAAGCAAATCGCTGGGCGGCTAGGGACTGGCGAACACACAGTGAAAATTCATCGCGGCCATGTCATGCAGAAGATGCGGGCGGACTCCCTGGCTGCACTAGTCAGAATGGCGGACACGTTGAAGACCGACCAGCAAACTACGCGTTTTGCGCACTGACACTCCGAATGAGTTGTCGCGCAAGTGATCTCGGCACTCCATTCAGGACTGACTCCGAACATTCGACTCACAACCAAAATCGGTCGAACTCCATGTAACTAAAGTTCAATTCTGCGCAACCAAAGTGTAATTGTTTGCGTCCTCCCTCAAGAGTAAACTCGCACCGTGACAAGCAATAATAGCTCGAAGTTAGTTGCTATCGTTGATGATGATCAATCGGTCCAGAATGCCCTTAAGGATCTGATGGAGTCAGTCGGGATATCCGCAAGGTGCTTTGGATCAGCGCAAGAATTCCTTGCATCAGACGAAAGGGACCTGACTGCCTGCCTGATCGCGGACGTTCGCATGCCGGGGATGTCAGGCCTCGAACTGCAAGCGAAGCTGGTGGCTGAGGGATCCTTGATTCCAATCATCTTCATGACGGCGCACAATGACTCAAAGACGAAGACGCAGGCGATGAAAGCAGGCGCAATAGAATTTCTATCCAAACCCTTCGATGATGAAGTCTTGCTCGAGAAGGTCCGACCCACGCTAGAGAGGTGAACGAGACTACTCTCACCACGATTTTTCAGGAGGTGCAGGCAATGAGTTCAAACGTCCTGGCTTTCTCGGAGGCGCGCAAAGTATCACAGCTGGCTGTGGATATCACGACACCCGGCGACGTGAGTAAGGCAGCGGCTCATGAGGATATCGTCGGTTCCTCAGTGCCTCTTCGAAACGTACTGTCGCAGGTCGCTCGCGTGGCGCCCGTGGATTCCACGGTCCTGATTCTGGGTGAAACCGGAACGGGGAAGGAGCTGATTGCCAAGGCGATTCATAGAAGATCGTGCCGTTCGGCGGGACCATTCATCAGCGTGAGTTGCGCGGCGATCCCACCTTCTCTCATTGCGTCGGAGCTGTTTGGGCACGAAAAGGGCGCCTTTACAGGAGCTATGCAACGCAGGCAGGGACGCTTCGAACTCGCCGAGCGGGGAACGATCTTCCTGGACGAGGTGGGCGAACTGCCCGCCGAGATGCAGATCGCGCTATTGCGTGTACTGCAGGAACGTGAGTACGAGCGCCTCGGAAGCAGCCGGCCAATACGAGCGAATGCCCGAGTGATAACGGCTACAAACCGGGATTTAGAGGTTGCAATCGAGGACAATACCTTCCGGGCTGACTTGTTCTACCGGCTGAACGTCTTTCCGATAGAAATGCCTCCGCTGCGGGAGCGGATGGAGGACATTCCGCTTCTTGTCGAGCACTTTGCTTCGCGGTTTGCCCGGCAGGCCGGCAAGAGTATCAACAGGATCAGCCACCAGACTCTGAGTCTACTACAGTCCTATGACTGGCCAGGCAATGTTCGAGAGTTACAGAACGTGGTCGAGCGAGCGGTCATCATCTCCGATTCGAACTCGCTGTTCGTTGACAAGAAGTGGCTCTCTGCGCGGTCGAGACGTCGTGACTCTTCTCCATCGATCTCTCGCACTCTTTCGACTCAGGAAAAGAATGCGATCGAAGAAGCCCTAATGGAGTGTAAGGGTCGAGTGGCCGGACCATTCGGGGCGGCATCGCGCCTAGGCATTCCTTCGTCCACTCTCGAATCCAAGATCAAGATGTTGAATATCGATAAGCGCCGTTTCAGACCCGAGTTCGACGACTGTTGCAACTAAACAGAAGATAAGAACGGCTAAAGACAAGCAATTGAGTCAACGATCTCATTGGCGTTCAAAACGGCAATCGCGTAGCTTGGGATATTGACCTCGATAGCGGCGTGCATCTCTTCGTCCGAGTAATCGGCGGTCGCGTCTTCTACCACCATGACCTCGTAGCCGAGTTCCGCGGCATATCGAACAGTTGACTCGACGCAGGTGTGAGCTATGAGTCCGATGACAATGAGCTGGTGTATGCCGTGCTTCTTGAGTTGCAAATCAAGATCTGTGTTGGCAAAGCCGCTGGAGCACCAGTGCTCTTGGGCTACGATGTCGTCCGGTTGAGGTGCGAATTCGCGGCGGATCTCGCCGCCCCACGTCCCGTCTTCAAATGCCTTGCTCGACCAGGCTCTCTCTTCTGAACAGGCGCTATGTATTTCCAGGTCTCGTAGTCGCCTGGGCGGTACCGATGATGCAGAGCGTAGAAAACGCGAAGCCCCGCCTTACGCGTTGCATTCAACACATCCAACATGTGTGGAACACAACTATTCGCCTGGGCAACACGCTTAATTCGATCCCATAGCTTCCCGCCATCGGAAATGAAATCGTTGTAAGGATCGATTACGAGAAGCGCGGTAACCGTCTTGTCAAAAGTCATTTTTGTCATGTTCTCCTAACAACCGTCCGCACGATCGCAATCGACGACGTTGTCGATACGCGACGACTCTCTGAAGAGACGTCGCGGCAACGAACTGTAAATCAACTCAGTTGGTCTCCAACTGCGTACGGATAATGAAAAAGTCACGTTCGTGTTGACGCGCTCTAAGCCCGGCGGCCGCCAAACTCATCCGCGTGACGCGACATAAATTCCCGGACGCTCATCGCTGGGCCGCCGGTCACTCTCTCCACGCCGTCAGTCATCCGATCATATCGGCCTGCCCGGTTCAACTCGGCCATGGTCACCAGATGATGAGTAAGATGCTCCGGCAAACCCGCGCTCTTCAGCACGCGTTCCCAATCCTCGGGCAGGATGTCCAAGTAGGTGATCTCACGGTTCAGCGCGTTTGAGTACTCCCGGGCGATGTCGTTCATGTCTTGTGAGCGAGGACCGGTGAGTTCGTATATCCGGCCCAAGTGCGGCCCCAAATTCGAAGACGGTTCAGCGAGGATGGTCGCGACTACTCGAGCAACATCAAGTGTTGAAATCGGATTGGTCTTGCCCCGCCCGAACGGCAGCTCGATGCGGTTTCGGTCGCGGACGCTCGAAGCGGTGAGCGGGATGAAGAAACCCTCCAGGAACACCGTCGGCCGGATGGTGACGACCGGCAGGCCGGACCACGCGAGCGCCTGCTCGCTGAGCCAATGCTGCCGCTGCTGAGGGCTCGGAGTGGTGTTCTGGATGCTCATCTGAGAAACGGTCATCTGGGACATGTTGACCAGGGCGTTCACGCCGACTTCGCGTGCGACAGCTGCCATCGTCACAGTCGCCTCAAAATATCCGGCTGACACTGACATGCCGAAGTAGACTCGTTGACAGCCGCTGACCACTCGATAGACATCAGCCGGCTCGAGAAGGTCTCCGACCACCACCTCGGCGCCAGCGGCGCGCAATTCCGCGGCACGGTCGTCCTCGCGGCGGACCATAGCGCGAACCGGAAGCCCGCGCTCGAGGAGCAAGCTGGTAACTGTTCGGCCGACTCCCCCGAGTTGACCGGCTGCTCCGGTTACGAGTATCAATCCGGTATCAGACATGCGAGTTCCCTTTCGACGAACACTGCGCTGCTTAAGCCGCGATCGATTTCGGCCAAACTCACCTCAGCGTGGGCCCATTCCAACGGATTATTAGAACGCTAACCAAAGCTATCGGATCTTGGATCCCAGAAATCACCCTCCAGTCCCAGCCGGCCAAAAATCTCGCGCATCTCATCCGGCTTAGGACGCCGAGAATTCTCCTGCAATCGGGTCGAATACCACGTCATCGCAAGTCCCCAGAGTTGGTCTATCGTTACTAGAGGCCGCACCGGATAATCATTCGCTGCGCACCAATCTCGAACCAGTTCTTCCGACCGGAAGAAAAGCATGTTGGCTCAGGTGAATACGATGTCGTCCCACCACTTCGCGGCCGCAACGAGACAATGGAAAAGCCAGCTAGTAGCTTCGGGGCCGTCGCTGCCCACTGCAAGACGAAGCGGCTCTCCCGATTGCTCACACCGGGAGTAAACAATGCCCGATCGGTGTAGCGCTGCAGGTATTGCAAGAGCGTCCCACGCGCAATTGGCGAAGTACTGCTTTCCATCAACAATTACTACGTGCTGTGTCGGAACGCCGGAGAACGGAGGAGCCATCCGAATAGATGAGCCGTCCGTCTCAAGCACCAACACTCTCTGTGAACGTAATCTCACATACGCGTCGGCCACGTTTTCAACATCCGAACTGACACGCGCCGCCATGCTTTCCAGTGACGGTCTCTGCCCGGTCTCGGCGAAGTGTCTGTAAACCGCCAGCTTTACTTTAGTATCGAAATCCATTGGTTACTCAGACTTACTTTTCGCCTTTTGTCGTTGCTTTTAACAACTCGCCTTGATGTCTTCAGCTTCGCTTGACAATGAACACCGTTTTGTCGTCAATCCGGTCTTCTTCGCCAATTTGTCTGAGGTGATCGTCGTCCCTCGTAGCGTGTTCCAATAACGCATTGAAGATGTCTTTTGCCGATTGCTGATAGTGGTCACGCATAACAGATTCCAGGTGCTGGCGTTCTTCATCATCGCTGCCGTCGTAAACACCATCAGTATAAAGGAAGAGAATGTCGCCCGGGCTCATAAGTGTGATTTCCGCAACATCCGATGAGTTAGCCTCCCGGGGCCGGAGTTTCATTGAAAAATATCTCCTGCGATCAGGATGATCAGCCGAGATCTGCAGACCCAACGCCAGGAACTGCACCATCCTGTCTTTGTCCAGCTCCACAAACTTACGATATTCGGCCGAAAACACGAGCGGCGGCGGGTGCCCGAAATTTACAAAGCGGAAATAGCCGTAAGGATGTACTTCGCCGTAAAGCATAGTCGCGATTTCACGCGCGTTTTCTTTCTCACTTATCTCAAGTGCGTTGCGAGCGGTGACCGACAGCGCCAACCGCAGGTTGATGTTTTCAAACAGCTCCGGCGTCGTTCTTCCGTGCTGATCAAGTTCCGAGAGCATGAAGGCATGGAAAGTGTCGTGTACAGTAGAGGCGATTTTGGCTGAAATAAGACCGTGGCCTTGAGCATCGACAACCAGGACACCCGCCGTGCTATACAGCTCCTGCAGGTCTTCGGCAACTCGTACCTGTTCAGAGCTTCGCGCCCTCCTATGCTGAGTTTCCATTTCAGGATCGAAATCAGACTTCGACTTCAACCATTCAACATGATCGTCTACCGAATTGCGGGGCGATGCGCCGGCCAGGAGCGGATCGAGAAATTCATTGGATAGCGTCTTAGCTCGCTGAATCCGTGCATCCAAGTCATAACGCTGATCGAAATTGATGTACTCGAAGAGGTCGCCGCCGACGGTCCCAGCGGGAATGGAGTTTCCATACATCTCGATGCCCGGCATGTGCGGAATCGTGCCTTCAACGGGCATGAGTCGCTTACGCGAATAGTCATCTATCCTTGACTCCATGCACCCTTTCGCGATCGGACACTACATTGTCTTCGCAAGAGTCGTTGACATTGGCATCATTCACTCGTCGATGAGCTCCTGGCAGACGGCGATTCTTTCATTTTTTGCGCCCGACAGCCATCGGTCGCCCAGTCCTCGGAGCACTTGAACGGAGCAGACGCCCGATACGGTTCCGGCGGGCTGAACCGTATCGGGATTGCGTCTTATCAGGACTTCGCAGCTAGAGTGCCGTATTGAGAACCGCGGAGCCAGTCGTCGAAACGCGTCGGGCCGAGCAGCGCGTTACCGATTGGAACAAGTGTGCGCTCGTTTACCTCCGCGCCGAAGTATTTCGCCTGGGGGTCATCGATGGCCTCGCGCTGATCGCCGTGCGCGCTGAGGCCCCGTCGGATGAGCTCAACGAAACGAAACTGCTCGGGCCCCGCCACTTCAACGGTACCATTCACCGGTCTTCCCGTCGCAACTCTGCACACCGCACTGGCAACATCTTCGGCCGCCATGGGTTGAATGAGCACCGTCGGCACTCGAACCGTGTTGCCCTCGGTTGCATCGTCGGTGATGCTATTCACGAACTCGAAGAACTGCGTCGCGCGGACGATCGAGTAAGGGATCGAGGATTCCTTGATTAGCTTCTCCTGGGCGAGCTTCGCGCGAAAGTAGCCGCCTACGCCGCCGCTGTCGGCTAGAAACTCGGTCCCCACGACCGACAACGCAACGTGATGTCCCACGCCTGCTGCGGCTTCACGGGTGAGCAGGTTGTGATTGGACGTTTTGAAGAACCCCATCGCCGCTGCCGCCTCGAAGGAGGGCGAATTCGACACATCGACGACTACCGAGGCGCCCTCAAGCACTTCGGCAAGTCCCTCACCGGTAAGAGTATTGACGCCTGAGGAGGGTGACGCCGCGACAGCCTGGTGACCCTGCTCACCGAGCTTCTTTACGACCTTTGAACCGATGAGTCCGCTGCCGCCAATTACGACGATCTTCATCGCTGACCTTTCGTCTGTCATAACCAAATCTCCTTATTGACCTTCTTGTTAGTCGTCTGTAATCCAGACGAGTGATCTCCAAGGTTGCGCTCGGAATTGCGCGACTTGCGTTGAGCTGCGCTGTCAATTCAGCTTTCCGGCTAGTGATCGCGGTAATCACTTCACGGGCACTAGCACAGGAGTACCCGGATCCTTGATCAAGAGCACCACGAATTTTGCCGGCTTCGTCTTGCTTGCGTTACGGCCGACGACGTGAACATCCTCGGGCCCTTCATAAAAGGTCTCACCTGGTCGCAGCGTTACCTGCTTGCCACCCTTCACCTGCATTACAATGGAGCCCTCCAGCACATAAACAAACGCAGACGCATTGTGTCGGTGGATCGGGTCCGATCCGCCTGGAGGGTACTCCACGCTGATCATCAAGACTTCCTTGCCGGGGATTTCGCTGAGCTTCTTGGTCATGAGCTCGGTGACTTTGGGCTCCTGAGCAGACACCGTGCCCGTCATGAATAGGAGAACCAACGTTAGTCTTTTTTTCTTCATAGTTGACCTGTCGTTGTCGCTTTAGCGCGTGGCCAAAGCGCCTCTGTCTACCAGGAATTGGTTGATGCATCGGCAGAGCCGTCTGCAAAGACCAGGGATTTGGCTCGGCGTCTTGAACTCAGGCTGTTGTAGACCGACGACTCTACACTCAAATCATCGCACTTTCTCTGATATTAAGTGAGTCGTCGGCGGCGGACCTTCATCTAAGTGAAAAGAAAGAACTCGTTCTTCACTCTTCCTGTCAGCCTCGGTAATCCGAGTATGCTGGCGAAGGTGTTCGCCCCACGATTCCACCAGAAAGGTCTCCGTAAAACGCTCTGGGTTGGCAGGATCACTATATAAACCCCAACGGAAAGCGCCATCACGCCGGCGGATGCGTCTCACCGCTCGCATGACGTGACGGAACTCTCGGGCTCGATTCAGATCGATGCGATATTCGATGACGATTAATACCGGTCCTCGATCCGGTTCGGGTTCTACTATGCTGATAGGTTCCGGCCAATGCACCCACGGTTCGAGACTCAACTCTTCGCCCGCGACAAGACGGTAGCGAAACCGCGCGGCAAGACCGATCAATAACCCTGCAGCCGCCATGTCGAGCGCATATTCAATATTGAGTCGACTGGCAACAAATCCCCAAACTGCGCTGCCCGCAGCCAGTCCTCCCAACAAGACCAGAGTGAAAAGCGCCAGCACGCGGCCTCGTGCCCACGCCGGAGCCACGGTTTGAGCTGCGGTATTCAAGCTTGACATACAAGATATCCAGGCTATGCCACCGAATAGCAGCGCGCCCGCCGTGACTAAAACAATTCGTGAGTGCGCGAGCACGAACATAGAAACCGCGAAAAACGCACTCCCTCCCACAACCAGCAGATCATTTGACATGACCGCGCGAACTCGTGAAAGCACGGCTGCGCCCACCAAAGCTCCAGTTCCCAAACAGCCAAGCAGAACGCCGTAACCCAATGAACCCAGACCCAATATGAACTTGGACTGCAGGGGAAGCATTGCCCACAACGCGCTCGCGCAGGATATGAATACTGCTGTTCTTAGTAATACTGCTTGCACGTCAGGCGCATGACGCGCGTACCGGACACCTGCCCGCATCGCTCCCCAAATGTGTTCAGGTGGTGTGCTCGGTTTTTCGCCGGTTCGATCCCACCGGTAGATCACCACAATCACGCCCAGAAACGAAGCCGCATTAAGTAGAAAAACGGCACCCGGGCTTGTGGCTGCTACGATCAGACCACCTACAGCCGGACCGACTGCTCGCGAGACATTGTTCGCGACGCTGGATAGAGTCATCGCCTGTGAAAGTTCCCGTCGCGGAACCAGTTCGGGGACGATTGCCTGCCAGGCCGGACTGTTCATCGCCGAACCCAAGCCGAGACCAAAAGTGAGCAACAGCAGGAGCGACGGGGTCATGACTCCGGCGAAAGTAAATGCCCCCATTACCGCAGCTGCGACTAACATCCAAATCTGCGTAACCAGCAGAAGCTTTCTTCGGTCGATCAAATCCGCGAAGGCGCCTGCAGGCAAAGCAAGGAGCACTACCGGCAAGCTGCCGGCAGTCTCAATGAGAGCGACAAGGATCGGCGACTGCGTCATCGAGACCATCAGCCACGATTCGCCTACGTCCTGCATCCAGGTTCCAAGGTTCGAAGCAATCGTAGCGATCCAAAGCGCGCGGAACACCGCTGAGCGGAGTGGCGCTAACGACGAGAACGCTAAGGCGCCGGGGGCTGGATGAACGAGGTCTCTAGCCATCGAAACTTATGAGCCGGCGGCGGCCGATCGTTCTTTCGCCTCCACCAACGGAACGTCCACCAGATGTTCGCTCAAGAACCACACCTGCAGCTCATTGGTGCGGAGCACATCACTCACCACCAGATCGTTCGTGCCGTCATCGCCGAGTTCAGCAGCACGGCGTGCCAACGGCCGCGCCTGACTTATGATGACTTGATGAGCGTCGATCAACCTTGATAATTGCACCGGCACTTCTTCACGACCGCGGGGCGGTCGCTCTATCTGCGTGGTCTCAGCTACATCCGCGGCCATCGCCAGGCTGACGCCGCCCAGCAATTGAATCCGCTCGGCGATTGAATCAACCAGTTCGTTCTGCTCACCGTAATTCTTGTCGTAGAGCAGGTGCAGTTGATAAAACGTCGGGCCAGCAACCTGCCAATGACACTTCTTATACAAGTCGCGAAGCGTCATCGTATCCGCGAGGAGTTGGTTTAGTTGGTTCGTTATCTGCAAGCGTATCGGCTCTTGCAGGTCCAGAGGCAACGCGTGATTGACCGTGCCGTAGGACTGAATTTCGCGAGCGCGCTGGTGGAGCCGCGGTTGAGCGCTCACTCTGCGATCGGGTTTCGAATCAATTTGCTTCTTTGCCATTACGTTTCTCCTTATTGGATCTTCCTAATTCACTGAGCACCCCGCTAATCGAACCGCACATCGCTGAAATCGATTGAGACCATCAGCATTTCCAGGATCGGTCTCCGATCGGGTCCGCGGGTGGATGCGCGCCTTGTGGTTGGAAGATGAATACCGTTAGCCGCCACATAATCTGAAGTCAACTGTGATGCTCCGAATCCGCCGGCGATGTTCACGTTGTAGTCGTGGCGGCGGAGCATAAAATTCTCCCCGAAGAAGAAGTCCTGGATGAGGCTGTGAGTCTCGATCGAGCCGGGGAAATAAGCGCGCAGTACGCGCCAGGTCTCCGCACCTTCCCGCCAGGGTTCTGTTTCCTCCACTCGCACACCATCCATTGCAAGGAGAAAGGATGTGGTGAGATATGTCCATACGGCTTCTCCATTGAAGTATGCACGATGGAGCGGGTCCCAAGGCGTACTCATCTGGTGCCCGGCGAAGGAATCCCGCGGCGCTTGTCGTTCGGCAACCAATGTGCCGTCGAGCTTCTCAATGGCGATTCGGTCCGGAGTGAACATCGTGCGTTGATCGGGAGCGCCGAATGGTGAGACAGACGAGCGCTCCTCGTGCAGCCATGCGGTCATACGACGTGGCGTTGAGTCCTGTATAATTCCTTTGAGTGCAAACAGGCCGCCCCCGCTGACAATCGTTGCTTCGACCTTCTCATAACCACGCCAACGGCTCATGCCGCCGTGAGCCTCAAGAATTCTTGCAAGCAGTTGGTTCACCCAGACACCTCCTCAAGCGGCGAACCTGGTCACCGCTTTCCGTACTCCGTAAAAACGTAGTCTCTCGCCTTCGCTGCCGTGTGGCACGCGAAACCACACTTGGCATCGTTGCCCTGCGGAGGCGTGCCGGCTGTGGTGCCGGGTTTGAACGTATCGGAGGCCGCGTCATAATCGAAAACGGCATATCCCCATCCGCCGCTGTCCGCGAACCTCTTGCTGTCCTTCACCATGAAGTCGACGTTCAGCAGGCTGCCCGGCACGGTCGCTTCCGGGAAGAACTCGTTCGGTTTGGGGGTCCAGTGGACCTTAGCCATCTTGGCCCCGTCCGGAACAGGCTTGCCGTTGGCGGGAATGCCGGCCTGGTAGGCTTCGATCATCGCGGGATTGCCGAGTATCACCGCGACAACCTTGGCGTTCCGACTGATGGAGATCGTCTGCCATGATTCGTATCCTCTGAACTCAGAGAACGCTAGCCCGCCCGGCACTTTCACGTTGTATTTGTCCTGCGCGGGAATGGCCAAGCCGCCTAGAACGGCGAGCCATACCGTTGTAATTCCAATCGTCAACATCCTCTTCCCGTTCATTGCAGCACCTCCTGTATCAGAATGGTTAGGAAACGATCTGAAACGACCCGTCGTGGTTTCACTACGCGGTTGGGTAGTCCCAAACGTCGGGCGGCAGCTTATCCCTAAGCGATTCATACATGGCGTCGCGGAACAGTTTCACCGCCGGATACGGCCGAAGGGCAACAGTGCGCTCCACGATCAGCCCCTGCTCGTTGTCCACAATGACCTCAAAGCTCTCGATCTTGTGGCCCCCCATGGTCCCGACCCAACGCAAGAAAGTCGTGCGTTCATCGAGCTTAAACTCGGCTGTATAGGTACCGAAACCACGCGTAGAGCTCGACTGAGCGAAAATCGCCGCGATGACTTCACGCCCCTCGATCGGCCGTACCAGGATCGGACTGTTGAATACGACGTTTTCGGCAAGCAGCGCGCTCACCTGGGCTGGTGTGGCCTTACCAGACTGCCGTAGTTTGCGTAAAGGATGCATTGTGATTTCTCCTATGAGTGACTGTACCGGTTTTCCTAAAGGAGCTTTCTTGCCGGGAGGAATGCCTTGCGAGGTAGAGCTCCCACGTTTCTTGATCAGCAGCTCCTTGCCACTCTAGACATGCATTTTGCTATCGCCGTTCTGGGCTTCGATGGCCTTAATGGAGTTTTCAAACGCCTTTGTCAAAACGCGTCTGCCGTTGGTCCCAACCACGAAGCCGAGCAACCTTCCCTTGACGTTCTTGCCGTCGCGTACGATGACCACGTCAATGTCGGTCGTGCCGTCAGGCTTACGCGTGAAGGTGTAGGTGTGGCTCGACGCCCCTCCCCACAAGTTGGAGTCGGTAGTCGTCAGGACGACGCGGTTGGGATCGGACCAGTCGTAGTGCAGGCGTTCCCAGATTCCCTTCGAGCCTTCGGTAACATCGGCTGCGTTTGAACTCTTGCTGTGCACCTTTAAATATTCGTCGATGCTATTGCCGAAGAGCTTCGAACGGCCCGGCCCGAAGTCGATGAGCCCGGCGATGAATTGCTGAGGAGTCAATGTGGTAGTTTGGTGAAAATGGATGGTGGCCATGTATCTCCTTTAACTCGGGGAACAGCTCCGGAGATGAGGGTCGTCGAGATTGGCGACCGATGCTCTGGTTCCCCGGTGGGAGCGTGTCTGTGGTGGGTATCTGCGCGGACACGAATACCTCGTACGACAACGCACCACTCGATTCGGACATGTAGTACTCCCTTCTAGATCGCGCACTGTCTCCTGGATTGGCGGATGTGTCTTCGCCACTCATAACAAGGCAACGTAAGGACCAATCTCAAGTTGTTGATTCTTCTCAGAGGAAATTCTACTTTCGTAAATCTCTTGCGAAGGCTCGAAAGAATATTGCTCAAGGCTTGGCGACATAAGTGCTTTAGATATCTTGGACTCTCTTTGTCCGGCATCAGATCTCGCAATCGAGGATCAGTGTGCCGGCGCTAATCGGATACTTCTGCACAACACACACGCGTCGTTTACTCATAGTTTGATCCCTTTGTTATTGCTTCGCTGCCATAACTCATATGGAGATGGCGATCACAACTTTCCCGTAACCGCGCTTGCATGAAATTGAGTACGCGCAACCGGATCACCCGCCAATCCGCGAGCGGCAAACAAGTAGGTCGGAAGTTGGGTCGGAAAACTACGATTAAGGTTGCCAATTTGATGCAGCGGAACGCAACGAAAACCTAGAAAACAAAAGGACGAGCAACCAAAAAGTTGCACTCATAACCCAAAGGTCGCGGGTTCAAATCCCGCCCCCGCAACCACCTGGAGAATTGGGCCACAAAATGAATTTTGTGGCCCCTTCCATTTTCTGGCTCTCAACTACACCGCATCGGCGT
>Ga0070696_100001461_pt1 | contig 15452 bp, 15 predicted proteins | sample KBSK1253metaG_FD_65474 | JGI IMG/M metagenome (GOLD analysis project Ga0070696, IMG submission 65474) | Corn, switchgrass and miscanthus rhizosphere microbial communities from Kellogg Biological Station, Michigan, USA - KBS K1-25-3 metaG | ecosystem: Host-associated > Plants > Roots >... | reverse complement strand
GCCGTGGCTGGTGAAGTACAGCAGCAGGATGTCCTGCTCCGGCTGCATCACCTTGCCCAAGCCTTCGAGTGCGGTTTCCAGGTTGCTCCAACTGGCCAGCGGACGGGTGGTCAGGCTGGCCGGGTTGTTTTCCAGCACCAGGCTGTGCGTACTGGCGCCGAAGCGCTGGGCGAACAGCCGTGCCGCATACTCGGCTTCGTTGCGGAACACGTCTTCGCTGCCATCGCCGGCGAAGGCCAGCAGGTACAGGTTCGGCTTGCCCGGCACGCGCGGGCCGAGCGCCGCCAGCGCGTCGCGCATCATCCGCGGCTGCGCGTACAGCACCTGTTCCGGGGTGGGAGCCTGGCTGGGCCAGGGGTCGACATCGGCCGCGTCGACCGGTGCGGTTTCAAGCGCCGCAGTGCCGGGTGTCGCAACGGCAGCGTGGCTGGCGATTGGCGGCATTGCGGGGCGGCCTGGCCACCAGGTGGCCAGCAGCACCCCGGTGGCGAACGCGAGCAGGACGGTCAGGACGCTACGCATGGCAGGGTTCGCGTGGCGGATTCAGGGCGTGATCGCATCGAAGTCGCGATAGACCGGGTGGCGCGGCGAGGCGGGCAGTGCCTGCGGCTCGCGCACCAGCCAGCCGGTGTGGAAGCCGGCGGCCTGCGCGGCGTCGAGTTCTTCCACGATGTCGGAGAGGAACAGCAGATGCCGGGGCTGTTCGCCGATCGCCTCGGCGATGCGCCGGTAGGATTCGGTTTCGCGCTTCGGGCCGGTTTCGGTATCGAAGTAGCCGGCAAACAGCGCGCTCAGGTCGCCCGCTTCGCTGTGCCGGAAAAACAATTGCTGCGCCGGCACCGAACCGGAGGAGTAGACGTACAACCGCAGCCCATCGGCGCGCCAGTCGCGCAACCGGGCGGCGACTTCCGGGTAGACGTGGGCGCGATAATCGCCGGCCTCGTAGCCCTCCTTCCAGATCATGCCCTGCAGCGCCTTCAGCGCGGTGGACTTGCGGTCCTGGTCGATCCACTGCAGCAGCAGTTCGATGATGTTCTGGCGGCGGGCTTCCACCAGTCCGGCCTCCATGGTTGCCTCGTGCAGCCAGTGCTGCACTTCGGGTCTGGTGCCGTGGGTTTCGACGAAGGCCGGCAGCCGCTTGCGCGCGTACGGAAACAGCACGTCGCGAACGAAGTCGATCGAGCTGGTGGTGCCCTCGATGTCGGTGACGATGGCGCGGATTTCGATCATGGCGGCGGTGGCGTAGATGGGTTGGCCAGCATAAACGAACGGCGCGTCGGCGGCCGTTATCAGCCCGGGGTAGCCTGGTGCGGCTGCATCCGCGGGAACCGCTGCGCGATGTCGTCACCGGTGAAGTTGGCTACCCAGCCCTCCTTGTTGGTGAACAGCCGGATCGCCACGAAGTAGGGCGATTCGCTCATGTCGAACCAGTGGCGGGTGCCGTCCGGCACGCTGATCAGATCACCTTGTTCGCACAGCACGTCGTACACCTTGCCGTCGATGTGCAGGGTGAACTGGCCGGCACCGGCGACGAAGAAGCGCACCTCGTCCTCGCTATGGGTGTGTTCGCTGAGGAACTTCTGGCGCAGCATGGCGCGGTCGGGGTGATCGGGGGCGAGGCTGATCACGTCGACAGCCTGGTAGCCCTTTTCGCCCATCAGCCGGTCGATGTCGCCGCGATAGGCCGCGATCACCTCGTCCTGGCTGGCGCCCGGCGCGATCGGCTGGCTGGCGTCCCATTGTTCGAAGCGGACGCCGACCTTGCCCAGCTCGGCGGCGATCGCGGCGTGTTCGTCGATCACTGCCAGCGGCGATTGCGGCCGGGTTTCGTCGAAGATGCGCAGTCGGCTCATGATGCCCTCAGCTTTTTCAGGTCAAGTTCGCAGCCGAGCAGGAACTCCAGCGCTTCCAGATGGCGCTGGGTCTCGGCCATGTCGCGGCCCCACGTGTAAATGCCGTGGCCGTCGATCAGGTAGGCACGCAGCGGCTTGCCCGCGTCCAGCCAGGCGTCGACCCTGGCCACCAGTTCGGGCATGTGCTGGGTGTTCGGGAACACCGGAATCTCCAGCACGCTCTCGTGGGTGTGGTAGCCGGTGATCGCCTTCTGCAGCTCCCAACCTTGCAGGCGGATCACGCCGTCGCCGGCGAACAGACGCGATGCCACGCTTTGCGTGCGCGAGTGAGTGTGCAGCACCGCGTTCATCTCCGGCCAGCGCCGGTAGACCTGGGTGTGCAGCGCCGTCTCGGCACTGGGGCGGGCATCGGTGCCGACGGCATTCCCGTCCAGGTCGATCAGCATGATGTCGTCGCGACCAAGCTTGCCCTTGTGTCGGCCCGAGATGGTGATTGCCGCGTGGTCGGCATCGACCCGCATCGAGAAGTTGCTGCTGGTCGCTGGCGTCCACCCAAGCATGGACAGCTCGCGGGCGGCGTCGACGATGGCATCGGCGCACTGCTCGAACGCTCTGGCGGGAATGGCGGCTGGGAGGATCTGGCTCATGCGGTTTGGACGTCCAAATGAGCGTGGACTATACCATGCACCGATGTGCAATCCGGATGGAATGAGAGCCATTCTCGCAAGTCAGGAAAGATTTGGATGGTGGGCGTAACATTCGGCGAAGGTCCGGCGCAGGGTGTGTCGGACAGATTCCGACGGAGGCTTGCTCATGTCGAAAGAACAAGATATCGAATCGCGTCGCCGGTTCCTCAAGGTGGCTGCCGGTACCACGGCAGCGGCCGTGGTGATGGGCGGCTTGCCGCGCTTTGCGCGGGCGGCGGACCTGCCGCCGTTGAGTGAGTCGGATCCGACTGCGAAGGCATTGGGCTATGTGGAAGACGCCACGAAAACCACCAATGCGAAATACAAGGCCGGCGACGACTGCACCAACTGCCAGTTCTACACCGGCGGCCCCACCGGTCGCGGACCGTGCCAGTTGTTCCCGGGCAAGTCGGTGAACGCGAAGGGCTGGTGCGTGTCGCACACGCCGAAGAAAGCCTGATCGCGACAATCGAGAGGTTTGCATCGAAAGGCCGGCTTGTTGCCGGCCTTTTCGTTTCCGCGAGTGGCAGCGGCACGCTGGCAAAAGTGCGGCCCGGACACATCAGGCTGAGGAGCTTACCCACCTGACGCGCCGAGCCGCGATCCGGGGCCCACTGCCAAGTGATCAACCCGCGGACTGAAGATGATACTCCCGAGTTCGCGGAAAGGGCGATCACCCCCTCGATTTCTCTCGAAAAATTCTCGTTAAATCATTAATAAACAATAACTTGAGAGAAAGTTTGCGGATGTCGTGAAGAACTGGCACGTTCCTCGATGATGAATGGGCTTTCAGACGGATGACGGATGATTATCGATTTTCGCCGGCGTTAGACGAAGTTTCGGTTCATGCCGTCGTAGAGTCTTCCGCGCCGCCGCGCAGGTGGCTGTGCCGGTTGCCGTAGCTGAAGTAGATCACCAGTCCGAGGATGGTCCAGCCGATCATCAGCGACCAGTTGTACCAGGCCATGGTGGACAGCAGGGCGAGGCAGCTGAGGATGCCGAGCGTGCAGACCACCGGTGCGAACGGCACACGGAAGGTGCGCGGCAGCTCCGGCCGGGTGTATCGCAGGATCCACACGCCGGCGCATACCGCCATGAACGCGATCAGCGTGCCCATCGACACCAGGTCGCCCAGCACGTCCAGCGGGAAGATCGCGGCAAGCAGAGCGATGCCCGCACCGGTGATCAGCGTGTTCAGGTGCGGCGTGCGATAGCGCGGATGGATCCGCGTGAACACTTTCGGCAGCATGCCGTCGCGGCCCATGATCATGAAGATGCGCGGCTGCGCGATGATCATCACCAGCACCACCGACGACAGGCCGAGCAGCGCGCCGATCTCCACCAGCCAGCGCAGCCACTCCAGTTGCGGGTGTCCGTGCAGGGCGGTCACCACCGGTTCGTCGGTGCCGAGCAGGGTGTAGGAGGTCAGTCCGGTCATCACCGCGGCCATCGCGATGTACAGCACGGTGCAGATCGCCAGCGAGGCGAGGATGCCGATCGGCAGGTCGCGCTGCGGATTGCGCGATTCCTGCGCCGCCACCGAGGTTGCCTCGAAGCCGATATAGGCGAAGAACACCATCGCCGCGCCGCGCAGCACGCCATCCCAGCCGTACTTGTAGTGGCCCTGCGATTCCGGCACGAACGGCGTCCAGTTGGACGGGTCGACGTAGCGCCAGCCGACCACGATCACCAGGGTGATCAGGCCGACCTTGAGCGCCACCATGGCCGCGTTGGCCAGGCTCGATTCGCGGATGCCGACGTAGCAGATCCAGGTCAACAGCAGGATCAGTACCACCGCCGGCAGGTTGAACAGCGCGCCGGTGGCAACCAGCTGGTGGTCGGCGGTAAAAGCCAGCGGCGCATTGGTCAATGCCGCGGGCAGGCTCAGATCCATGTTGAAGGTGGTGCCGATATGCTGGAGCAGGCTGAGGAAATAGCCGGTCCAGCTAACCGCCACGGCGGAAGCGGATACGCCGTACTCCAGTACCAGGTTCCAGCCGATGAACCACGCCATCAGCTCGCCCAGCGTGGCGTACGCGTAGGAATAGGCGCTGCCGGAAACCGGGATCAGCGTGGCGAACTCGGCGTAGCACAGCGCGGTGAACGTGCTGCAGATCGCCGCCAGGATGAAGGACAGGATCACTGCCGGCCCGGCGTGGTCGGCCGCCGCCTGGCCGGTGATCACGAAGATGCCGCCGCCGATCACCGCGCCGATGCCCAGCGCGGTCAGCCCCCACGGCCCCAGGGTGCGGCGCAGGGTGGGGCCATGGGTATCGTCGGGTTCGTTGAAGTCGGTCTTGCGGGCGAGCAACTGCTTGAGCATGGGCGGTCGTCTTCGAAAGCGGGGTGTCCGGTTCCATCCGGGGCGTCGCAAACGCGGCGGCCGGCGCTGTGGGCGCCGGCCGCCGGTGGTTCGTCAGTGGGCGTTCTGGCGCAACTTGCTGTTGCGGTAGCCGTAGAAGGCGTAGATCAGGAAGCCGACCGCGATCCAGCCAAGCATCAGCGGCCAGCGCTCCTTGAAAGCCTGCCAGAACAGGAACAGGCAGGCAGCGGCACCCAGCGGGCAGACGATCCACGGCAGCGGCACGCGGAACGCGCGTGGCAGCTCCGGTCGCGTGCGACGCAGCACCAGCACGCCGATGCAGACGGTGGCAAAGGCCAGCAAGGTACCCATCGAGACCAGGTCGCCGAGCACGTCCACCGGGAACAGGCCGGCAAGGGCGCAGGCGATCACGCCTACCAGGATGGTGCCGATATAGGGCGTGCGGTGTTTCGGGTGCACGCGCCCCAGTGCCGGCGGCAGCAGGCCGTCGCGCGACATCGAATAGAAGATGCGCGGCTGGCCCATCAGCATTACCAGCACCACCGAACTCAAGCCTGCGAGGGCGGCGAACACGACCAGGATCTTCAGCGCGCCCAGGAGATAGCTGGATGCGCTGCCAGCGGCGACGGTGCCGAGCACATAGTTGATCGCGGTGGCGACCGGCTCAGGCGTATTGAGCATGCGGAACGGCGTCGTGCCGGTCATGACCGCAGCCATCGCCACGTACAGCACGGTACAGATCAGCAGCGAGCCAAGAATGCCGATCGGCATGTCGCGCTGTGGGTTCTTGGCTTCGCCGGCAGCGGTGGAGACCGCATCGAAACCGATGTAAGCGAAGAACACCAGGGTGGCGCCGCGGTAGATGCCGCTCCAGCCGAACTTCGAGCCGCCTTCGTTGGCCGGAATGAACGGATGCCACAGGTCGGCATTGATGTAGTTGAACATCACCACCAGGAACAGCAGGATCACGCTCACCTTGATGGCCACGATGATCGCGTTGACCGCCGCCGACTGTGTGATGCCGAGATAGCAAAGCCAGCTGATCGCGCCGACGATCAGGACGGCAGGCAGGTTGACCATGGCGCCGGTGAGCACCAGCTTGTGGCCTCCTGTGGCGAAGGTAAGCGGGGCCGAGGAGAGTGCCGCCGGCAAGTTGAAATTCAGCCCCGTCATCGAACTGAGCATGCGCAGCATTTCGCCGAAGTAGCCCGACCATGCCACCGCCACGGTCGACGCGGCGAACAGGTATTCGAGTACCAGCGCCCAGCCGACGAACCAGGCGACCACTTCGCCCAGGGTGGCATAAGAATAGGAGTAAGCGCTGCCGGAGACCGGCAGCATCGCGGCGAATTCCGCATAGCACATGCCGGCCAGGCCACAGGCAACGGCGGCAATCAGGAAGCTGAGGATCAAGGCGGGGCCGGCGAACTGCGCAGCCGCCGTGCCGGTGATGGCGAAGATGCCGGCGCCGATCACTGCACCGATGCCAAGCATCACCAGATGTCTTGCGGTCAACACGCGTTTCAGCGTGACTTCACCCTGCGCGCCGCCTTCAACAGGTTCGCCAGCGTCCACATGAGGCATCGCCTCAATGGTGTGAGTGGCAAATAGACCCTTTATCATCAAGCTCCCCCTCAAGTGATGTTGCCCGTTTCCGCACTGCGGCGAATGGGTGGGTACGGGCATGCAATGGCGGGCCAACATAGCCCAGCCATAGATGTTGTACAAGCTTCATTCATGTTGCGGCGAAACATGTCGCGACGAGTTTCAAGCCACGCCAGCGGATGTCCATGCAGCAGCCAACCATCTTCATGTTCGATGCGCTCCAGCGCTACCGTGACCAATGGCACGGTGAGTCGGCGACGGTCGCGCAGTTCGAAACGTTCCTGCATACGCACCCGGATGCATTCGAGCGCAGCAGCCTTGCCGGTCACTTCACCGGCTCGGCGTGGCTGGTCAGCGCCGATGGCATGCACGTGCTGCTGATGCATCATCGCAAACTGGATCGCTGGCTGCAGCCTGGCGGCCATGCCGACGGCGACGCCGATCTTGCGCGAGTGGCCCTGCGCGAGGCGGAAGAAGAAACCGGTCTGGCCGGTCTGCGTGTCGACGGCGGCATTTTCGATCTCGACCGGCACCGCATTCCGGCCCGCACGCACGAGCCGGAGCATTGGCACTACGACGTGCGCTACGTGGTGCGTGCCGGGGCGGACGAGTCGTACGTCGGCAATGCCGAATCGCGCGCGCTGGCATGGCGGCTGGTGGCCGAAGTGGCCGAGGACGCGAGCCTGGACATGTCGCTGCGGCGGATGGCCGAAAAATGGCTGGCGCGCGCGTAGAAGCGGACAAGGCGCACTTCTATGGGCGTTTCTCCGGCGCCGGATGGACGTGGCCGCAGGCGTCGCAGGTGCGCGCCTCGCGCGAGCCGTAGAAGCGCTCGAACACCGGCGGGAAATCACGCTCGATGCTATCGAGCACGAAGTACTCCTCGTACAGCTTGTGGTTGCACTGTTCGCAGAACCACATCAGGCCGTCCTTTTCGCCCGCGATGCGGCGGCGCTCGATCACCAGCCCGATGGAGCCGGCGGCACGGTTCGGCGAATGCGGCACGCGCGGTGGCAGGTAGAAGATCTCGCCGGCGCGCAGCGGTATGTCGCGGGCCACGCCGTCGTCCTGCACCTTCAGCGTGATCTCGCCTTCGAGCTGGTAGAAGAACTCGGGACCTTCGTCGTAGTGGTAGTCGGTGCGCGCGTTGGGCCCGCCCACGATCATGATGATGAAGTCGCCGTCGACGATGCACTTGTTGCCCACCGGCGGCTTCAGCAGGTGGCGGTGCTCGTCGATCCAGCGCTCGAGGTTGATGGGCGGGGTCAGGGCCATGGCGTCGCTCGCATTCGATGCGTGCATCTTAGCGCCAGCGCGCGGATCACACTTCCAGCGTCGCCAGATCGCCCTTTTCCTCCAGCCAGGACTTACGGTCGCCGGCGCGCTTCTTCGCCAGCAGCAGGTCCATGATGCGCGCGGTACCGTCGCCGTCGTCCACGGTGAGCTGCACCAGCCGGCGGGTGTCCGGGTGGATCGTCGATTCGCGCAACTGCGGCGGGTTCATCTCGCCCAGCCCCTTGAAGCGGGTGGTGCTGACCGCGCCCTTCATCTTCTCGCGCTCGATCCGCTGCAGCATCGCTTCCTTCTCGGCCTCGTCGAGGCAGTAGAACACCTGCTTGCCCACGTCGACGCGGAACAGCGGCGGCATCGCCACGAACACGTGGCCTTCGCTGACCAGCTTCGGGAAATGCCGGAGGAACAGCGCCGACAGCAGGGTGGCGATGTGCAGCCCGTCGGAGTCGGCGTCGGCGAGGATGATCACCTTGCCGTAGCGCAGGCCGGACAGGTCGTCCCTACCCGGGTCGCAGCCGATCGCCACGGCCAGGTTGTGCACTTCTTCGGAGGCCAGTACCGAGGTGGACTCCACTTCCCAGGTGTTGAGGATCTTGCCGCGCAGCGGCAGGATCGCCTGGAACTCCTTGTCGCGCGCCTGCTTGGCGCTGCCGCCGGCCGAATCGCCCTCGACCAGGAACAGCTCGGTGCGAGTGAGGTCGGTGGCGGTGCAGTCGGCCAGCTTGCCGGGCAGCTGCGGGCCTTGGGTGATCTTCTTGCGCACGATCTGCTTGGCTGCCTTCAACCGCGCGCTGGCGCGTTCGATCGCAAGCGTAGCGATGCGCTCGCCCATCTCCACGTTCTGGTTCAGCCACAGGCTGAAGGCGTCATGGATGACGTTCTCGACCAGGCCTGCGGCATGGCGCGAGGACAGCCGCTCCTTGGTCTGGCCGGCGAACTGCGGGTCCTGCAGCCGCGTGGACAGCACGAACGCGAGGCGCTCCCACACGTCCTCCGGCGCCAGCTTCACGCCGCGCGGCAGCAGGTTGCGGATGTCGCAGAACTCGCGCACCGCGGTGGTCAGGCCCGAGCGCAGGCCGTTGACGTGGGTGCCGCCCTGCATGGTCGGGATAAGGTTGACGTAGCTTTCCTGCACCAGCTCGCCTTCCGGCAGCCAGGCCAGCGCCACTTCCAGGCCTTCGATGTCGCGCGCCATGTGGTGCACGAACAGCTCGTTCGGCAGCGCCTCGATGCCGTCGAGCTCGCCGCGCAGGTAGTCGCGCAGGCCGTCTTCGTAATGCCACTCGACGACTTCGCCGCTGACCGCGTCGGTGAGCTTCACGTTGAGGCCGGCGCACAGCACCGCCTTGGCGCGCAGCAGGTGCTTCAGCTTGGGCAGCGAGATCTTCGGCGAGTCGAAATATTTCGCTTCCGGCCAGAAGCGCAAGGTAGTGCCGCTGCGCCGCTTCGGCACCGTGCCGATCACCTCCAGCGGACTGACTTTGTCGCCGTGCGCGAACACCATGCGGTACTCGGAACCGTCGCGGCGGATGGTTACCTCGACCCGGTCGGACAGCGCGTTCACCACCGATACGCCGACGCCGTGCAGGCCGCCGGAGAAGTTGTAGTTCTTGCCGTTGAACTTGCCGCCGGCATGCAGCCGGGTCATGATCAATTCGACGCCGGAGACGCCTTCTTCCGGATGGATGTCCACCGGCATGCCGCGACCGTCGTCGCTCACTTCCACCGAGCCGTCGTCGTGCAGCACCACCTCGATGCTCTTCGCATGGCCGGCCAGCGCCTCGTCCACCGAGTTGTCCACCACTTCCTGCACCAGATGGTTCGGGCGGGTGGTGTCGGTGTACATGCCCGGGCGGCGTTTGACCGGATCCAGACCGGAGAGGACTTCGATGTCGGCGGCGTTGTAGCGACTGCTCATGCGTGTGTTTCGGTCGAGAAAAGACGGCAAAGCATGGGGCGCGCGGGCAGCGATGGTCAAGCCGACTGGGTGGATCAGCGGTAGCCCTGCGCCTGCAGCGAGAACAGATGCGCATAGTGCCCGCCCAGCGCCATCAGCTGCTCGTGGCGGCCATGCTCGATGATGCGGCCGTCCTGGATCACGATGATCTGGTCGGCCATGCGCACGGTGGAGAAGCGGTGCGAGATCAGGATGGCGATGCGGTTGCCGGCCAGTTCGCGGAAGTGTTCGAAGATGGTGGCTTCGGCTTGCGCGTCCATCGCGGCGGTGGGTTCGTCCAGCACCAGGATGTCGGCGCGCGAGCGCATGAAGGCACGCGCCAGCGCGATCTTCTGCCACTGGCCACCGGACAGCTCGCGGCCGTCACGGAACCACTTGCCGAGCTGGGTCTCGAAGCCGGCCGGCAGGGCGTCGATGAACTCGCTGGCCATGCCCTTGTCGCTGGCTTCGCGCCAGCGCGCCGCGTCTTCGAAGTGGCTGACGTCGCCCGCGCCGACGTTCTCGCCCACGCGCATCTGGTAGCGCGCGAAATCCTGGAAGATCACCCCGATGCGTTGCAGCAGGGTGGCTTCGTCCCAGTCGTGCAGGTCGGTGCCGTCGAGCAGGATGCGGCCGCTGTCGGGCACATACAGCCGGGTCAACAGCTTGATCAGGGTGGTCTTGCCCGAGCCGTTCTGGCCGACCAGGGCCAGCGATTCGCCAGGTCGGATGTGCAGGTTGATGTCGTGCAGCGTGGGCTCGCTCGCGCCGGGGTAGGTGAAACCGACATGCTCGAAGCGGATGCCGTCGCCGGGCTTTGCGCCGCGTTGCGCGATACCCGGCGAAGGCGGCACCGGGGTTTCCAGGTAATCGTAGAGGGTGGACAGGTACAGGTTATCCTCGTACATGCCGCCGATCGCCGACAGCATCGCCGACACCGCCGACTGGCCCTGGCGGAACAGCGCCAGGTACATGGTCATCTGGCCCAGCGTGATGCGCGCCATCACGGTACTGGCGGCGATCCACGCATACGCGCCGTACAGCGCCAGCGTGCCGAGCAGGCCCAGTCCGAAGCCCCAGCTCTCGCGGCGCACGGTGAGGTCGCGGTCGTCGCGGTAGAGCTTGTCGAAGATGCCGCGGTAGCGGCCCAGCAGCAGCGGGCCGAGGCCGAACAGCTTCACTTCCTTGGCGTGGTCCTCGCGCGCCAGCACGGTTTCCAGGTACAGCTGCATGCGCGTTTCCGGCGAGCGCCAGCGGAACAGCCGGAACGCGTCGCCGGAGAACTTCGTCTCGGCAAAGAACGACGGCAGCCCGGCCAGCAGCAGCACCAGCACCGCCCATGGCGAGAACTGGAACAGCAGGCTGCCGTAGCTGAGCAGCGAGATCGCGTTCTGGCCCAGCCCGAACGTGCGCGTCACCAGCGACAGCGGCCGGCTCGATGCCTCGCGGCGGGCGCGGGTGAGCTTGTCGTAGAACTCCGAGTCCTCGAAGTGCGCCAGCTGCAGGGTCAGCGCCTTCTCCAGGATCATCACGTTGACACGCTGGCCCAGTTGGGCGCGCAGCAGCGACTGGCACATCGACAGCCCGCGCTGCGCGCCGGCCAATGCCGCCACCAGCACGCCTTCCAGCGCCACCCATTCGAATACCGTGCGCAGTGGGGCATGGCCACTGGTGGTCCATGACTGGCTGGCGTTGACCACCGCGTCGACGATGTGTGCGCCGACCCAGGCCACCCCGGCCGGCAACAGGCCGGCAATCAGGGTAAGCAGCGCCAGCACGATGGTCAGCGGCCGGCTGGTGCTCCACACCAGTTCCAGTGCGCGCCCGCTGTAGCGGAACACGCCGAGGAAACTGCGCGTGAGCTCGGTCGATTCGGCCGGTTCGGGGGCATGCTGGGGCGGCACGTGGGAAAGTCGGCAGGTCGTGGGCGCCGTTCGCGCGGAACTTCCGAGATGGGGGGCCGAGCTGCTTCATGCAAGACGGGAGACGTGCCGACTCGCGCCGCTCAGTGCAACTGGATTTCCACGACCTGCCGGTCCGGCTGGTACAGAACGGGGAACAGCTGCTTCAGCTGCGCCACCTTCGGCGCATCGTTGTAGACGATGTACGGGTTGTTCGGGTGCAGACGGAAATAATGCTGGTGGTATGCCTCGGCCGGGTAGAACGCCTGCAGCGGCACCACCCGGGTCACGATCGGCGCCGGGAAGGATTTCGCGGCGGTGAGTTGCGCGATATAGGCATCGGCGATCCGCTTCTGCTCGGCATTGCCGTAGAAGATCACCGAGCGGTACTGCGTGCCGCTGTCCGGGCCTTGCCGGTTGAGTTGCGTCGGGTCGAGCGCGACCGAGAAGAACACCTGCAGCAAGGTACCGTAGCTGACCTCAGCCGGATCGTAGCGCACCTGCACCGATTCGGCGTGCCCGGTATCGCCCTCGCTGACCTCGTCGTAGTGCGCCGTGTCGGCGGCGCCGCCGGAGTAGCCGGCAATCACCTGGTGTACGCCCTTGACGTGTTCGAACACCGCCTCGATGCCCCAGAAGCAGCCGCCGGCCAGCACCGCGACCTGCTCGCCGTGGGCGGTGGTATTCGGGGCATCGACCGTCGGCGCCGGGAGCGCGCCGTTGGCAGCGGATACCGGCTGGCAGGCGCTCACGGCCAGCATCAGCAGGGCGGCCAGCGGGATGACGTGGAGTGGGTTGCGCTGGGTCATGTTGTGCCTCGCCGGAGTGGCCATCGGGTGGCCCATGCCTTTTCTTCGTCGGGCATGGGCCATCGGTTACCTTTACCGCGTCGGCCGGCCGGTACCATGATCGGCGATCGGTCTTCATGGGGTACGGGATGCACGGTTCCATCGATCTGGACGCCTATCTGCGGCGCGTCGGCTGGCATGGCGGCGTTGCTGCCGACGAACCCACCTTGCGTGGTCTGGCGGTGGCGCATGTGGCCGCGATCCCGTTCGAGAACCTCAACCCGCTGCTCGGCCTGCCGGTCGAGCTGGATACGCCGGCGCTGGAGCGCAAGCTGGTGCACGACGGCCGCGGCGGCTACTGCTTCGAGCAGAACCTGTTGTTCGCCGCGGTGCTGCGCACGATCGGCTTCGCCGTGTCAGGGCTGATCGCGCGCGTGCTGTGGCAGCACCCGGAAGATGCGGTCACCGCGCAGAGCCACATGCTGCTGCGCGTCGAGCTGGACGGCGGAAGCTGGCTGACGGACGTCGGCTTCGGCAACCAGGTGCTGACCGGCGCGCTGCGGCTGCAGGCCGACGTGGAACAGCCGACCGGCCATGAACCGTTTCGGCTGGTCGAGCGCGACGGCGAATGGCGCATGCAATCGCTAGTGCACGGGCAATGGCTGTCGCTGTACCGCTTCGACCTGCGGCCCAGCCAGATGGTCGACTACGTGGTGGCCAACCATTACGTATCCACGCATGCGGCGTCACGCTTCCCGCGCAACCTGATCGTGGCGCGCACCACCGCCGACCGGCGCCTGAGCCTGCTCAACCATGAGTACACCGTGCGCCGGCTCGGTCGGGAGCCTGAGCGGCACCGGCTGGACGGCGTCGCGGGGATCCGCCACGTGCTGGAACATGAATTCCTGCTGTGCCTGCCCGCGCACGACGGACTTGACCGGCGCCTGGATCAATTGCCGGACTGAGCGCCTCGCCGGAGAATGGGGTAGGAGCCCGCTCGCGGGCGATGCTTTGCTTTTGCAAATCCCGAATCCCGGCGCTCGTCCGCGAGCAGACTCCTACTCGCGGCGCGTGCCGGCAAGGTGGGGACCGGCCAGCACGCGGATCTCCACGTCGTCCACGCGCACCCGCTGGCCCGCGCGGATCTTGCAGGTCTTGCGCAGTTCGATATGGCCGTCGACGCGCACCGCGCCGCTGGCCACGATCGCCTTGCCGGCGCCGCCGCTGTCGCACAGGCCGACCAGCTTGAGCAACTGGTTGAGTTCGACGTGGTCGCGGTCGAGTTCGAAGTCGGTAGTCTGCATGGAGGCGGGGTCAGCCGAAGGGTGGTGAGTCGAAGGCGCTGTCGGGCAACGCCAGGAAGGCGAACCATGGCATGTCGTGGTCGCTGCCGAAGGTGGCCGCATCGTCGAGGATGCCGAGCAGGATGTCGTAGTCCGCTGCGGCACGCTGACGCAGTTCGTCGGCGTGCTCGAACAGCAGCACGTAGCCCCAGGCGGGCATCCAGCCAAGGTCGCGCAGGCAGTCGGCCAGGGCGTCCCAGTTGTGGCCGAACGTGGCCGGCAGCTGCAGCGACGCGGCGAGCCGGCGCAGCAGTTCGCCCTTGTCGCGGCAGCCGGCGAGGTCGGTGCGGCACACGCGCAGTTCGTCGCGGGCGGCGGCGCGCGCGAGCCGGTCGAGGTCGTCGGCGCCGACGAAGTACACCCCGCTCTGGGTGGGCTTGGTCAGGTCCAGGTCGAAACCGCGCGGACTCATCGGGCCACCTCGAAGCGACGGAAGCTGCGGTAATGGTCGTCGGTGTAGTACCAGACCACCGGCGGCGTGCCGCCGGTGACGATGCGTCGTGCGCCGCGGTGGCGCGCGCCGGGCGTTTCCACCGTGTACTCGCGGTAGTAGCCGCGCGGCTGCTGCGGCAGCAGGCCTTCGTAATTGCCGAACACGGCACCGTCCTGGCTATGCTGGAACGGACCGCCGCGGGCGATCCGTTCCAGCATGTCGCGCGCCTCGACCGGAAGTGCGTCCGGTGTGGAGCGTGTGGCCGGCGTCTGGCTGAGCGTGACGGCGTCCGCGACACGGCTCGGCGGCGTATCGGCATGGCGGCTCCACATCGTCGCCAGAAGGGCGATGAAGGCCAGCGCGATCAGTGACTTGAGCGGGCGCATGCGGGTTGGTGGCGTTGAGGCGGCGGCGCGAGCTTAGCAGGGTGGTGTCGACCGCCGGGGTTTCGTGATCGCAAAAAATTGCGCACACTCCGGCGGACCCGTGGATACGGCGCTGTGCGCCGCCCCACCCGATCCCTGGAGTATGGATGAGCACCACCCCCGACCACGCCGGCGGGCGCCTGCCGCGGCAGATTGCCTACATCATCGGCAACGAAGGCTGCGAGCGTTTCTCGTTCTACGGGATGCGCAACATCCTCACCCCGTTCCTGATCACCACTTTGCTGCTGTATATGCCCGAGGGGCAGCGCACGCTGGCGGCGAAGGACGTGTTCCACACTTTCGTGATCGGCGTGTACTTCTTCCCGCTGCTCGGCGGCTGGCTGGCCGACCGCTTCTTCGGCAAGTACCACACCGTGCTGTGGATGAGCCTGGTGTACTGCGCCGGCCATGCCTGCCTGGCGATCTTCGAGCACAACCGCCTCGGTTTCTTCACCGGCCTGGGCCTGATCGCGCTGGGGGCAGGCGGCATCAAGCCGCTGGTGGCGTCGTTCATGGGCGACCAGTTCGATCAGTCGAACAAGCACCTGGCGAAGGTGGTGTTCGACGCGTTCTACTGGATCATCAACTTCGGTTCGTTCTTCGCCTCGCTGCTGATGCCGCTGTTCCTGCATCACTTCGGCGCGGCGGTGGCGTTCGGCATTCCCGGCGGCCTGATGTTCATCGCCACCGTAGTGTTCTGGCTGGGCCGCAAGCAGTACGTGCTGCTGCCGCCGACGCCGCCCGATCCCAACGCGTTCTCGCGGGTGCTGCGCACCGCGCTGCTGACCCATCAGTCCGGGCAGGCGCGGCCTGGCCTGTGGATCGCGGCCGCCGGCGTGCTGGTGGCGCTGGGCGGCTTCGCCTTC
>Ga0070696_100001460_pt1 | contig 15461 bp, 17 predicted proteins | sample KBSK1253metaG_FD_65474 | JGI IMG/M metagenome (GOLD analysis project Ga0070696, IMG submission 65474) | Corn, switchgrass and miscanthus rhizosphere microbial communities from Kellogg Biological Station, Michigan, USA - KBS K1-25-3 metaG | ecosystem: Host-associated > Plants > Roots >... | reverse complement strand
TCATGACCTCCAAAATCGGGTCGGAGTACCCGGTCGGCGACGCCGCGTCGGACGGCGAGATCAAGCCGGACGCGCCGCGGCTCTGGCGTACGACGCCCCGCCCAGCTAACCGATCTGGTGATGTGGGCGGTCTGCCCACCTGGCGAACATGGCCTCCGTGGTGGTAAATGGGATCGTGGCGGAGAGCCCTGGCGCGGAGAGCGTTCCTGACACCAAACCGCGGCTGGAGCTGGTCATCGGCCTGCTGGCCGCACCGGGACCTGCGTCGGAGCTGACCGAGAGCCTGGTCGGGGAGATCGCCGACCGGCTCGCCGGGCAACTGGCCGGAGTCCGGTGGCGGGTCGAGTTCGTCTCCGACCGGCTGGTGCAACCGCCGACGGACCTCAGCGAGCTGATCGCGGCGGGGCGCAGGATGCTCCTCGATCGCGGCTGGCACCTGGCGGTGTGCGTCACCGACCTCCCGCTGCAGACCGCCCGGCGTCCGGTGATCGCCCACGTCAGCGCGACCCACGGCGTCGCGGTCCTGTCCATGCCCGCGCTTGGCCCGGTCTCGGTGCGCAAGCGCACCGCCGAGACGATCGTCCGCCTGGTCGGGCATATACTCGGCGACCTGGCGCAGGCCGAGGGCGCCGCCGAACGGCTCCCGCTGGCTGAGGCCGTGACTCGCCGCATGCGCGAACTGGGCGCCCGCACGGAACGCGGCGAGCACGGCGTGGGTTTCGTCGCTCGGGTCGTCACCGGCAACATCTGGCTGCTGCTGGGCATGCTGCGGGCCAACCGCCCGTGGCGGCTGGCGCTGCGGCTCATGCGCGTGCTGGCCGTGGCCTTCGCAGCCGGGGTGTTCGCGCTGGTGACTAGCGATATCTGGCGGCTCGCCCACTATCTGGGGCCGCTGCGGCTGGTCGTCATCGGCCTTGGCTCGGTTTCGGCCATCACGGTGACGATCATGGTCAGCACCGGGCTGTGGGAGCGCAGCCCGCAGCCGGCCGCGCGCGAGCAGGTCGCCCTGTTCAACATCGTCACCGCGGCCACGGTCGGGCTCGGCGTAGCCGCGTTGTACCTGGCCCTGTTCATCGCCATGCTCGCCGCGGCGCTGCTGCTGGTGCCGGGCAGCCTGCTCGACCTGGTCCTTAGGCACCCGGCGGGAGTGGCCGACCAGGTGAGCCTGGCCTGGCTGGCCACCTCGATCGCAACGCTGGGCGGCGCGTTGGGCGCGGCCCTGGAGTCCGGCGAGAGCGTGCGCGAGGCGGCCTACACCTATCAGCCGGATACGCAGATCGACGCCGTCGCCGACCCGCTGTGACGTGCGGTTTACGGACTCAGCCCTCCTCGGGCAGCCACGGCTGCTGCCAGCGCGGGTGGCCGCGGAGCAGGGTTTCCGCCTCTTCGGATCCCCAGGATCCGCGCGGGTAGGGGGCGGACGTCGGGCGGGTGGTCGAGCAGCGGCTGCACGATGCGCCAGGTCTCCTCGACGCTGTCCTCCCGGGCGAAGTATTGGTGGTCGCCGACCATCGCGGCATGCAGCAGCACCTCCTATGGCTCCGGCGGCTCGCCGAGCTCGCGGGGCGAGCTGATCAGCCATCTGGACCGGTTCACGACCGAACTCGAGGCGGGCAAGCCGGACAGCAGGCCCCGGCGGCGGCGCAACCGTGCCTGGCGGTTGCCGCACGCGAGGCTGCAGCGATTGCCGCCCGCGTGGCGGCGCCTGATCAAGTGACGGGCTGATGGAGTTACGAGCCGATCGCCGACTCGACCCAGGCCCGCAGCTGGGCGGCCGGGGCGGCGCCGGACCGGCGCGCCGCGACCTGCCCCTGGCGCAGCACGATCAGCGTCGGGATGGCCCGCACGCCGAACCGTTCCTGGATCTGGGGCGCGCTGTCCACGTTGACCTTGACCAGCTTGACCTGGCCGGCCAGCGTCGCGGCCACCTCCTCCAGGGCCGGGCTCACCATGCGGCACGGCCCGCACCAGGGTGCCCACAGGTCGACGACGACGGGGAGGGACGCGGCCTCGGCGACCTCGGCGAACGTGTTGTCGCCGGCGTCGGCGATCCAGGGCAGCGGCTGGTGGCAGTTACCGCAGCGCGGGATGCCGGCGGCCGCGGCCGGGACCCGGTTGCGGCGCCCGCAGTTGCGGCAGCGGACCAGTTCGGCGGACATCGATGGGGCGGTCATGGGTCAGTCCTGGTTCTCGTAGCTGACGGCCAGTTCCCCGTCGGCGTATCCGATGTGGATCACGGCGCCGTCCAGGACGTCGCCGGCCAGCAGGGCGCGGCCGATCCTGGTCTCCACCTCCCGGCTGATGAACCGGCGCAGCGGCCGGGCCCCGTAGATGGGGTCGAAGCCCTGCTGGGCGATGAAGCGGCGCGCCTCGTCGCTGGTTTCCAGCGTCATCTGGCGATCGCTGAGCCTGGCGCGGAGGTCACCTAGCATGAGGTCGACGATGCGCTCGATCTCGGGCTGGGTGAGGGGCTTGAACAGGACGATGTCGTCCAGGCGGTTCAGGAACTCGGGCCGGAAGTGCGCGCGCATCTCCGCCATCACGCGTTCGCGCGCGTCGGGCTTGATCTCGCCGTCGGACACCGCGTCCGCGGTCAGCCACTCCGAGCCGATGTTGGAGGTCATGATGATGACGGTGTTGCGGAAGTCGACGGTGCGGCCCTGCGCGTCGGTGAGCCGGCCGTCGTCCAGGACCTGCAGCAGGGTGTTGAACACGTCCGGGTGCGCCTTCTCCACCTCGTCGAACAGCACCACCGAGTACGGCTTGCGCCGGACCGCCTCGGTGAGCTGGCCGCCCTCCTCGTAGCCCACGTAGCCGGGAGGCGCGCCGACCAGGCGGCTGACCGTGTGCCGCTCCTGGTACTCGCTCATGTCGATCCGGACGATGTTCTCCTCGGTGTCGAACAGCGCCGCGGCCAGCGTCTTGGCCAGCTCGGTCTTGCCCACCCCGGTGGGACCGAGGAAGATGAACGACCCGATCGGCCGGCGCGGATCCTTGATCCCCGAACGGGCCCGGATGATGGCGTCGGCCACCAGCCGGACGGCCTCGTCCTGGCCCACGATCCGCTCGTGCAGGATCTGGTCCAGCCGGAGCACCTTCTCCCGCTCACCCTCCTGCAGGCGGCTGACCGGGATGCCGGTCCACCTGGAGACGATCGCGGCGATCTCGTCGCTGGTCACGACCTCCCGCAGCAGGCGCGCACCGCCCTGCTTGGCCGCCAGCCGCTGCTCCTCGGCTTCCAGCCGCCGCTCCAGATCGGGGATCTTGCCCAGGCGCAGTTCCGCGGCCAGGTCCAGGTCGTAGTTGCGCTCGGCCTGCTCGGCCTCCCGCCGCAGCTGTTCCAGTTCCCCGCGGAGCGACTGCACCCGGCGAAGCGCGTGGCGCTCGGCCTCCCACTGGGCCCGCAGCGAGTCGGCCTGGGCCCGCAGGTCCGCTAGTTCCTTGCGCAGGTCGGTCAGGCGCTCCTGGCTGGCCCGGTCCGTCTCCTTGGCCAGCGCGTTCTCCTCGATCTCCAGCCGCATCACCCGGCGGGTGAGCTCGTCGAGTTCGGCCGGCATGGAGTCGATCTCGGTGCGGATCATCGCGCAGGCCTCGTCGACCAGGTCGATCGCCTTGTCCGGCAGGAACCGGTCGGAGATGTAACGGTGGCTGAGCGTGACCGCGGTGACCAGCGCGCTGTCGGCGATCTTCACCCCGTGAAAGACCTCCAGGCGCTCCCGCAGGCCGCGCAGGATCGAGACGGCGTCCTCCACCGACGGCTCGTCGACCATGACCGGCTGGAACCGGCGCTCGAGGGCCGCGTCCTTCTCCAGGCGCTTGCGGTACTCGTCCAGGGTCGTGGCGCCGATCAGGTGCAGCTCGCCGCGGGCCAGCATCGGCTTGAGCATGTTGCCCGCGTCCATGGCTCCCTCGGCGGCGCCCGCGCCCACGACCGTGTGCAGCTCGTCGATGAACAGCAGGATGCGTCCTTCCGCGGCCCTGACCTCGGACAGGACGGCCTTGAGCCGCTCCTCGAACTCGCCGCGGTACTTGGCCCCGGCCACCAGGGCGCCCATGTCGAGGCTGAAGATCGTCTTGTCCCGCAGCCCTTCGGGCACGTCACCGCTGTTGATCCGCTGGGCCAGGCCCTCCACGATGGCGGTCTTGCCCACGCCCGGGTCGCCGACCAGGACCGGGTTGTTCTTGGTCTTGCGGGACAGGATCTGGATGACACGCCTGATCTCGGCGTCCCGGCCGATGACCGGGTCGAGCCTGCCGCTGGCCGCGTCGTCGACCAGGTCCCGGCCGTATTTGGCCAGCGCCTCGTAAGCCCCCTCCGGCGTGGCCGAGGTGACCCGCTGGTTGCCGCGGATCTTGGTCAGCGCCTCCAGGAAGCCGTCCCGGGTCAGGCCGTCGGCCTGGAGCAGGCGGCCGACCGCGGTGGTCGGCCCCTCGGCGAGCAGCGCCAGGAGCAGGTGCTCGACCGAGACGTACTCGTCCTTGAGCCGGTTCGCCTCCTGCTGGGCCGCGTCGAGCAGGCGGGACAGCCGCTGCGTGACGTGGACCTGTCCCGGGCTCACGCCCGGGCCGCTGACCCGGGGGCGCCGCGCCAGCTCGGCCTCCAGCGCCGTTCGCAGCCGGTCCGGATCGGCGCCGGCCTGGCTCAGCAGCCGGGGAGCGATGCCCTCGGCCTGGTCGAGCAGCGCCAGCAGCAGGTGCTCGCCGTCGACCTCGGTGTGCCCGAAGCGGAGCGCCTTGGTCTGCGCGTCGTGGAGCGCTTCGGCTGATTTCTGCGTCAGGTGGCTGGGATCCATGTTTACCTTCCTCGGCGCTGGGCGGCGCGTAGGGCCGCTTCGAGTACCGCGATCCGGTCGAGCAGGTCGGTGACCAGCCCGATGGCCGCGTAGTTGAGCGCGAAGCCCGCGCGCAGGCGCTGCATCCGGGCCACCGCGGCGAGCTCGCTCCGGGAGAACCAGAGCGCGCCCGCCGCGTCGCGGTGCCCCTCGATGAGCCCGAGGGCGACCAGCCTGCGGATCAGGTCCGGGTGCAGGCCCGACAGCACGGCGAACTCCTCCAGGCTTAGCCGCGCGGCGCGGACTATGACGTAGCTCACCGCTGCTTCCTCGGGTCGAAATCGGATTCGGCGGCCAGCTGCTCGAACAGCCGCCGCTCGGCGCGCGAGAGCCGGGCCGGCACCATGATCCTCGCCTCCGCGTACAGGTCGCCCGCCTTCCCCCTGGGGTTCGGCAGGCCGCGGCCGGCCAGCCGGATCCGCCGGCCGCTCGACGTCCCGGCCGGGACCTTGACCTTGACCTCGCCGCCCGGGGTATCCAGGGCGGCCGACGTGCCGAGGGCGGCCTCCCAGGGCGCGAGGCGCAACTCGACGTACAGGTCACGCCCGTCGAGGCGGTAGCGCGGGTGGGGCGCGATCCGCACGATGAGGTACAGGTCGCCGGTGCGCGCCCCGTCGCTGCCGCGGCCGCCCTGCCCGGCCAGCCGGATCCGCTGCCCGTCGGTCACCCCGGCCGGTATCGTGACGTCGAAGGAGCGGCGGGTGCCGTCGCTGGACAGCGTGACGGACCTGCGCCCGCCACGGTAGGCCTCCTCGACGGTGAGCTCGATCTCGGCCTCCTGGTCGGCGCCCGGGATCGGACCCACGGGGCCCCGGCCCCGCCGGGCCCCGCCGAACCGGCCGCCGAAGATGCCGCCCAGCAGGTCATCGAGATCGATGTCGTCCTCGCTGAAGCTGAACCCGCCGGGCCCGCCCCGGCCCGCCCCGGCGCCGGCGCCAGCCCGCGGGCCGGCCCGGGCACGCCGCCACGTCTCGGGATCGACGTCCTCGGGAACCTGCCGGAAGTCACGCCCGAACGCGTCGTAACGGCGCCGCGTCTGCGGATCGGACAGGACGTCGTAGGCCTCCGAGGCCTCCTTGAACCGGTCCTCGGCTCCCGGATCGTGGTTGACGTCCGGGTGGTAGGTCCGGGCCAGCTTGCGGTAGGCGCGCTGGATGTCCTCCTGGCTAGCGTCCCTCGGGACGCCCAGGATCTGGTAGAAGTCGTCGCCGTCGGCCATCAGCCCGGCCCCATCAACCCGGCCGGGCTACCACCACCTGCGCCGGCCGCAGCTGATGGTCCCCTTCGCCGTAAGCGGGCCGGACGACCTCGGCCACCACGTCGGCCTCGGCCTCCGGGTCGGGCCGGGAGGCCACCGCCTCGTGCCGGGCCGGATCGAACCTGGCGCCGCGGTCGTCACGGCGCGCGAAGCCCAGGCGGGCCAGAATGTCCAGGGCCTGCGCCCGGACCGCCCGGACGCCGTCGATGATGCTGGCCGGATCGGCCTCGGCGTGCTCCAGCGCCAGGTCCAGGTTGTCGACCACCGCCAGCCACTGCCGGGTGACCGCGGCCCTGGCCTCCGCCTCGGCCCGGCTGACCTGGGCGGCGCATCTCTTGCGCACGTTGTCCAGGTCGGCCAGGGCCCGCAGGCGCAGATCCTCGAGCTCGGCGATCCGCGCCGCCTGCCCGGCGGTAGCGGGCTCCGGCGCGGGACCGGTCGACGTGTCGGTGCCGGGCCCCGGGCCGCTGTTCTCGGCCGCCTCACTCATCGGCCTGCTCACTCGCTCGGGGTGAACTCGGCGTCGATCACGTCGTCGTCATCGCCGGCGGCCCCAGAACCCCCGGAGCCGGATCGCGGGCCGCCGCCGTCCTGCGTGCCGGGGCCGTCGGGTCCGGATTGCGCGCCCGGGCCCGCCGTGGCCAGGGACTGGTAGACCTGCTGCAGCTCGGCGGTCAGGCTGCGCAGCCGGTCCAGCGGGGTGCTGTCGTCCTTGAGCGCCTGCCTGGCGTCGGCGACGAGGTTCTCGGCCCGCGCCTTCTCGTGCACCTGCACCGCGTCCCCGCGCTCGGTCGCCACGCGCTCGACCTGGTAGGCCGCGGTGTCCAGCGCGTTCCGGGCGTCGGTCAGCTCACGCAGCCGCCGGTCCTCGTCGCGGTGCTGCTCGGCGTCGGCGATCATGCGCTCCACCTCGGACTGGTCCAGGTTGGAGCTCTCGCTGATGGTGATCCGCTGCTCGGTCCCGGTGTCCTTGTCCCGGGCCGAGACGTTCAGGATCCCGTTCGCGTCGATGTCGAACGTGACCTCGATCTGCGGGACGCCCCGCGGGGCGGGACGGATGTTCTCCAGCCGGAACCGGCCCAGCACCCGGTTGTCCGCGGCGCGTTCCCGTTCCCCCTGCAGGACCACCACGTCGACCGCCGACTGGTTGTCCTCGGCGGTGCTGAACACCTCGGTGCGGCGGGCCGGGATCGTGGTGTTGCGCTCGATGACCTTGGTCATGACCCCGCCCATGGTCTCGATGCCGAGCGACAGCGGCGTCACGTCGAGCAGCACCACGTCCTTGAGCTCGCCCTTGATCACGGCCGCCTGGATGCCCGCGCCGATCGCCACCACCTCGTCCGGGTTGACGGTCATGTTCGGGTCCTTGCCGCCGGTCAGCCGGCGCACCAGGCTCTGCACGGCCGGGATCCGGGTGGACCCGCCGACCAGGATCACCTCGTCGAGGTCGGCGTCGGTCAGCTTGGCGTCGGACATGGCCTGGCGGACGGGCCCGACCGTGCGCTCGATGAGATCGGCGGTGATCTGCTCGAAGGTCGAGCGCATCAGCGTGGTGTTGAGATGCTTGGGCCCGGAGGCGTCCGCGGTGATGAACGGCAGGCTGATCGTGGTCTGGGTCACCGCGGACAGTTCCACCTTGGCCTTCTCGGCCGCCTCGAACAGGCGCTGCAGCGCCTGCGGGTCGGACCGCAGGTCGATCCCGTTGTCCTTCTTGAACTCATCGGCCAGGTAGTCGACGATGCGCCGGTCGAAGTCGTCCCCGCCCAGGTGGGTGTCACCCGCGGTGGCGCGCACCTCGACCACGCCGTCGCCGATGTCCAGGATGCTCACGTCGAAGGTCCCGCCGCCCAGGTCATAGACCAGGACCGTCTCGCTCTTCTTCTTGTCCAGGCCGTAAGCCAGGGCCGCGGCCGTGGGCTCGTTGATGATCCGCAGGACCTCCAGGCCGGCGATCCGGCCCGCGTCCTTGGTCGCCTGGCGCTGGGCGTCGTTGAAGTAGGCCGGCACGGTGATGACGGCCTCGGTGATCTTCTCGCCGAGGAACTTCGACGCGTCCTCGACGAGCTTGCGGAGCACGAGCGCGGATATCTCCTCCGGCGCGTACAGCCGGTCCTGGATCTTGAACCGCACCGCGCCGTCCGGGCCGGGGACCACGTCGAACGACACGGCGTTCAGCTCGCTGGTCACCTCGTCGTAACGGCGCCCGATGAACCGCTTGGCGGAGTAGATCGTCCCCTTCGGGTTCAGGATCGCCTGCCGCCGGGCGAGCTGGCCGACCAGGCGCTCGCCCTGCGGGGTGAACGCCACGACCGAGGGCGTGGTCCGTGCCCCCTCCGCGTTCGGTATCACCGTGGTCTGGCCGCCCTGCGTGGCGGCGATCACGGAGTTGGTGGTGCCGAGATCGATACCGACTGCAATTGCCATCACTGCCTCCTGCTTCTTAACCCGCTAATGCTCAGGCCTGGCCCCGCGCGCTCCCGGCATCCTGGGCCGATCCGGGAGCGCGCGGGAAGTCGTGCTCAGCCGGTGATCTCGATCTTGCGCGGCCTGGCGGCCTCGGACTTCGGTACGGTCACGGTCAGGATGCCGTCCGAGAGCTGCGCGGTGACCGCGTCGGCGTTGACGTCGCCGGGCAGGTAGGTCCGGAGCTCGAACTGGCCGGTGCGACGCGAGCTGCGGTGGCGGCGGCTGCCGTTGCCGTTCTCGGGCTCGGGGACCTCGCCGCTGATGACCAGCTCACGGTCCTGAAGCTGGATGTTGACCTGGTCCTTGTTCACGCCGGGCAGTTCGGCCTTGACCACGTAGGCGTCGTCGGTTTCAGACAGGTCTGCGGTCGGAACCCAGGGCATGTCGGCCAGGGCGGCGGGGGTCAGGCCGAACGCGAAGTTCATCAGCTGGCCCATGCGGTCGTAGATGTCCTCGAACTCGCGGGAAGGGCTGACGACCATCGTGTTCCGTCCGCCGCGGCGGACCGGGAGCGCTGCCATGGATTCTCCTGAGGCTGGAAACGTGACTGTCGGAATACCCCCATGCTTCCTGCGAGGGGCGGCGGGCACATCCACCATCCTGGTAGTCCTGGCCTGTCCGGCTCAGATGAGCAGCCGGAACAGGCTGAACGTGCGTTCCCATTCCCCGGTGTGCACGGCCTTCACCTCGGCATCGATGAGCGTGAACATCCGGGCCAGGGCGACGCTGATGCCCCCGAAGAGCAACGGGAGCCTGGCCTGGGTGTCATCGGCCAGCGCGGCATCCAGCGGGGGCCGCGCGGCCAGCGATTCGAGGATGGGGCGGAGCTCGATCTCCTCTTCGAGGCGCTCGAAGGCGTGCACGCTTTCCTGCAGCCCCTTGGTGACCGGCAGGTCCCAGGGCAGGATGACGTCGCGGACGTTCGCCTTCGCCGTGGCCTGGCCGATGAGCAGCAGGTCGTAGAGCGCGTCGTTGACGAAATCGAGGTACCGCTTGATGTCGTCCCGGTCGACGTCGACGCCGCCGGCGGCACGGAAGAAGCGCTCGAACTTGGTAAAGCCCATCACGGGCATCGCCGTTACCTCCTAGGTGGGGCGTGTTCGTTCGAAAGCAAGCCGGATCGCCATCGCGCCCTCGCCTACGGCCGTGGCGACTCGTTTGGCCGAGCCGGCGCGCACGTCGCCGACCGCGAAGATGCCGGGCTGGCTGGTCTCCAGCAGCGAGCGCTCGGCTCCGTCCGAACCTGGCCCGGTGCGGACGAATCCGTGGTCATCGAGGTCGACCAGCCCGCCGAGCCAGCCCGTGCACGGGGCCATGCCGATGAAGACGAACAGCGCCCGGGCGTCGATGGTGCGCCGCGTGCCGGTCCGGTTGTCGGTGACGGTAACGGCCTCCAGCGCCGCCTCGCCGTGCAGTTCCCGGACCTCGGTGCTGGTCATGACATGCACGTTCGGAATCCGCGCGATCCGGTCGACGAGGTAGCGGGACATGTGCTCGCCCAGGTCGCCTTCGCGGACGATGAGCGTGACCTCGGTAGCGTGCGCGGATAGGAAGACCGCCGCCTGCCCGGCCGAGTTGCCGCCGCCGACGATGGCCACCGGGTCCCCGGCGCACACCAGGGCCTCCGCCTGCGACGCCGCGTAGTAGATGCTCATCTTCTCGAAGTAGTCCGCGCGCGGCACGTCGAGCCTGCGGTACCTGACTCCGGTGGCCAGGACCACCAGGGCGCTGGTCAGGCTGGTCCCGTCGCCGAGGCGCACCCGGTAGTGACCGTCGTCCTGCTCGATGGAGGTGGCCTCGGCCGGGACGGCGAACCGGGCGCCGAACTTCAGCGCCTGGAGCAGTGCCCGCTCCGCGAGTTCGGCGCCGGAGATGCCCGACGGGAAGCCGAGGTAGTTCTCGATCTGCGACGAGGTCCCGGCCTGGCCCCCGGCGGCGGTGGTGTCCAGGACGATGACCCGCATCCCTTCCGAGGCCCCGTACACCGCGGCGGACAGGCCCGCGGGCCCGGACCCGACCACGAGCATGTCGCAGCTGGCCTGCGGCTCACTCGGCGCCGAGAGCCCGATCGCGGCGGCCAGCTCGGCGTTGCTGGGGTTGCGGAGCAGCCGCCCGTGCACGATCACCACCGGGGTGTCCTGCGGCGTCACACCGAACTGGGCCGCCACGGCCTCGGCGGACGGGTCGGCCTCCAGATCCAGCCAGCGGTACGGGAGCCGGTTCCGGGCCGCGAAGTCCCGGACCCGCCGGGTGTCCGGGGAGTACTTCGAGCCGACGATCCGCAGGCCGGCCCCGAGCCCGATGAGGATCGAGCGGCGCAGCAAGTAGGCACGCAGGATCAAGTCGCCGAACGCGGGATCGCGGGCCACCAGCTCCCGGAGTCGCCCGACCGGCACCGCGAGCACCTCGCCCGCATCGACGGCCACCGCGGAATACCAGGCGCCCTCGCCGGTCAGCAAGCTGAGCTCGCCGAGGAACCGGCCACGGCCGTGAACGGCGATCACCCGCTCCTCGGGTGTCCCTTTCCCGTCGACCGAGGCCACCTTCCCGGCGAGGATGACGAAGAAGTCGCTCTCCCGGTCTCCCTCGGCGAACAGGACGTCGCCCGGCTGGATGGGCCGGCGCTGGCCCTGCGCGTCCAGTGCGGCGATCTGGGCGTCACTCAGCCGCGGGAACGCCCCCTGCAGGTCGGGGGTTTCCTCAGACGAAGGTTTCGTCGACATAGCACCAGCGCCAATCCTCGCCCGGCTCGAACGACTGGACGATCGGGTGCCCGACGGCGAAGGCGTGGGCGCGCGCGTGCCGCAGTGGCGAAGAGTCGCAGCAGCCCACGTGCCCGCAGGTCAGGCACAGGCGCAGGTGCACCCACTCGGACCCCAGGGCCAGGCATTCCTGGCAGCCACCGGGGGTCCGCGGTGTCACCGGGCGGACCAGGCTCAGGTGCGGATCGGTCAGCGTCGGCATGCCTACCGTCCTCTCGTGGTTCGCGTTTGACCCCATGCTGGGCGGGGAGGGCCGACCGCACATCAGCAGACCAGGTAGTTTCCGGGCCGGGCCGGTGGCCGGGCCGGGCCGGGCTGGCAGGTCTGACGGGATCACGGGCCCGGACCGGGGGTTAGGATCGTGGTGCCGTCGCGAGGAGAAATCGTATGGCGAGACCTGCGCCTAACGACCTTGATCCTGTCCAGTTTCCCCATGGCCCGGAGGCAGTGACAGGCGTCCCGGATCATGACGGCCCGGTTCGCGAACAGCTCTCCGCGCTGCGGAGCATGATGGTGCTCGCGATGCTGCTGACCCAGCAGGACAGCGTGGACAGCATCCTGCACCACGTCGCGAACGCGGTCGAATCCCTGGGGTCGTGCACGACGGAGGGTATCTTCCTCGACGGCCGATGGCAGGACGTCCGGATCCCCGGCCGGAAGGCCGCCAGCCTGCCGGCCGTGGTCGACGCGGCCGAGGGCGGGCCGGTCACGCTGGCCGACGTGCCGTGGTCGTGGGCCTACTCGCTGTCCAGCCGCCACGGGCCGACCGGCTACGTGGTCGTCGGGGCCCCGGCTCCGCCCGCGGAGAGTGAACGGTTCCTGCTGCGGGTGCTGGCCCAGCAGGCGGGGGTGGCCCTGGCGAAGGCGCGCCTGCACAGCCGGGAGCGGGAACAGGCCGGGGAGTTGCGCCTGGCCAACTTCGCGCTGGTGCGCAGCATGGAGATTCACGAGCGCCTGACCAAGGTGGCGCTCGGCGGGGAGGGGCAGGCGGGAATCGCCCAGGCGGTGTACGAGCTGACCGACCGCCAGACGGCCATCGAGGACCGCTTCGGCAACCTGCTGGCGTGGGCCGGACCGGACCGGCCCGATCCTTACCCCAAGGCCGAGCCGGCGCAGCAGGACCGGCTGCTGGACCGGGCCATGAGCGCCGCGGGGCCGGTCCGGGAGGGCGAGCGCCTCCTCTCGGTGGCCGCGCTCGGCGGCTCCCCGGTGGCCGTGCTCGTTCTGCACGACCCGGCCGGGACGGCCGCCGACACCGAACGGGTGGCCGTCGAGCACGCGACCACGGTGCTGACCATGGAGATCGCCCGGCTGCAGCACCTGGCCCAGGGCGAAGCGCGGACGCGGATAAACCTCGTGCTCGACCTGGTCGGGGACGCGGGCGCGGAGCCGGCCACGCTGCTGAACCGGGCCCAGGCCCTCGGCTACGACCTGGTCCGGCCGCACCGGGTCGTCGCGGTCGAAGCCGCCGGGGCCCACCGCGACGACGACATCGACATGTTTTTCCACGCCGTCGGCCGGGCGGCCCGGGCCGCCGGAGTGGGGTCGCTGCTGGCGCCACGGCTGCACGACGTGATCGTGCTGGCCGATGCGGAGGTGCGCTGGGACCTGTTCTGGGCCCGGGTGGTCACCGAGATGCACGGCGGCCGGTGCCGGATCGGGGTGGGCGGCCGCGTCCTGGAGCTGGACGGGTTCCCGCACTCCTGCCAGGAAGCGGAGCTGGCGCTGCGGATCCAGAAGACCGCGGGCGGCCCCGAGCGGATCACGGTGTTCGACAGCCTCGGCATCTACAAAATCCTGGCCACAGCGGGCGACACGTCGGCCATGGAGCACTTCGTGACCGAATGGCTCGGCGCGCTGATCGACTACGACGCCGAGCACGGCACGCCGCTGGTGCTGACGCTGAGCGAGTACCTCGACTCCGGCGGCAGCTACGACGCCTCGGCCAAGGCGCTATCGGTGCACCGCAGCACCCTCAAGTACCGCCTCAAGCGCATCCGCCAGGTGTCCGGCCACGATCTCGGCCTGCCCGACGTCCAGTTCAACCTTCAGGTCGCGACACGTGCATGGCGGACCTTGCAGGCGCTGCGCGAGTCCTGACCCGCCAGGTGCCGGCCCGGTTGTCCTGCCAGGGAAACGGAATCGCCCGGGCAGGACGATGCGGCCGGCCCCGGTCCTGGCCCAAGCTGACGGTAGAGACAGAGGGGGACGACAAGAGGAGGCCTGATGCGCCCCGAAGGGGACGTCTACTCCCACGTCCAAGACCTCGAGAAGCATCTGCATATGACCTCGTTCGGCGGGATGGCCGATCCGGAATGGGCCTTCGAAGGGCGGTGTGGCCACGACCTCATGCTGCCCCGGGGACGGTATACCTCACACCGTCAGACCTGGCAGTTCCGGAGCCCCAGGATCAGCCCGGCGGCCGTGGCCTAGCCGACCGGGAGGTGCCGGGTGATGGCCAGCCCGGGGGGGCGCCAGCTGAGAGCGCCCGGACCCACGATCCCGGCCAGGCAGCGCAGTCCGTCCGGGCCGGCGTGGACCGCGCCGTCCGGGCCGATCACGGCCGGGAGGGCCGGCTCGGACAGTGCTGGCTCGAACAGGGCCAGCCACTGCTGCCGCCATTGCCGGGCCTGGTCATAGGCCGCGGTGGTCAGCGGGCCGCCGTCGGGCGTGATCGTGCCGCCTTCCCGGCGCACGATCCGCATCGGGTCGGGGTCGTGCAGCACCGGAGCGGGCAGGTCGGGCTGACCAGGTGCAGAGAGATCGGATCGGTCGGCCACAGCAGGGCCGCGACCACCCGCCGCACGTCGTACGCGCTGCTCATGTTGCGTCCCTGGGCCCAGATCAGCTCGAAGAGGCGCAGCCGCAGCCGAGCCTGGATGCCGTCGGCGACCGCCTCGGCGTAGGCCGACACCGCCGCCCTGGTGTTGCTGATCACGGCCGGGGGCCCGGCGGGCAGCTGCTCGCCGGGCAGCGCGAGCTGCGCGGCTTCGGCCAGATCGTCCTGCGCGCCGACGCTGCCCGGCGGTGGCTTGGCGCCGGTCACCGGGAGCCGCGGCCGGTGCTCCACGGCGCACCATTCGACGTCCGCCTTCCCCTCCGGACCAGCCGGTCAGCGCGTTGGCTGGCCAGGTAGCAGTACAAGCTGTTGAAGTCCCCGTAAACGATCACCTTCACGGTCAGCTCCCGTTGGTCCTGACAGGCTGGCCGAGGCGGCGCAGCAGTTCCTCGCGCCTGGCTTCCAGCTGGTCGATCAGCGCCTCCTGCTCCTCGGCCGCCTCGATCAGCGCCGACCGCTCCGCGGCGTCGGTCGGCTCCTCGTCCCGGTCGCCGATACGCCGCCGCAGGCCGGCGGCCGTCTCCCGGAGGCGGGTCAGGTCCTCCTCGACGAGCTTGAGCTCTTCGGCCAGCCCGTCGGTACTCATGGCTGGCTGTCTCCTGCCTCCCGCGGCCTTGCCTCCCGCGGCCCTGCCTCTCGCGGTGGAGGCGGGAACCGAAGCTGCGCCGCCGTCGGGTACTCGCCTGGCATGAGGTCCGCCGCGATCTGCCTGGCCGAGCCGCCGGTCTCGATGACGGCCGCCGCGAGTTCGTCCAGGACGTCCGGGGCGTACCGGGTGGGCTTCCCGCAGACCGGACAGATGTCCCCGGAGGCCGCCAGCCAGCCGGACTCGTCACAGACCACCCCGACCAGGGTCACGCCGTCGCGCACCAGCAGCGTGTCGATGGCGGACATGCTGCCCGCCCACAGGCAGTCCGGCGGGCCGACCGCGGCCAGCCCGCCGGCCGCGGCCAGCTCCAGAACGTGAGCCACCAGCCGCTGGTCCTGCTCGCGCTGGTAGTGCCGCATGACGCCCTCGGCGCTGCTGCGTATCTCGGCCACCGGGGTGGCGACCGGATCGGCGCGGAACGTCCCGGCCACCCGGCCGCGCAGCTCGTGCGGCAGCAGGCGGAGGAAGTCCGCCAGCTCGTACTCGTGGCCGCCGACGACGAGGACGTCGTATCCGTCGGCGCGCAGCAGCTGGCCAACCATGCTCGCGACCCGGCGGAAGTGCCGCTTGGCCTGCTCGTCCACCCGGTTCTGGATCCGGTCCTCGGCGCGGGTTCCCGTGTTGGCCGCCTTGCGCAGCGGATCGGTGACCGTTT
>Ga0070696_100001456_pt1 | contig 15487 bp, 17 predicted proteins | sample KBSK1253metaG_FD_65474 | JGI IMG/M metagenome (GOLD analysis project Ga0070696, IMG submission 65474) | Corn, switchgrass and miscanthus rhizosphere microbial communities from Kellogg Biological Station, Michigan, USA - KBS K1-25-3 metaG | ecosystem: Host-associated > Plants > Roots >... | reverse complement strand
CTCGATCAGAGCGTCGCGCACGGTGCCGACACTGTTGGTGTTGGTGATCGCGATGGGGTAGACCAGCAGACCGTAGTCCTCAATCCAGGCGCTTCCGGTCATCTCCCCATTGCCGTTGAGGCTGAAAATCCCGGCGTAGACCGGCGTCAGATCATCTTTCCCTCGCGGAAAGATCGCGGTCACACCGGTCCGCACCGGTCCAATGCCGACTCGCAGCCGCCCCGAACCCCTGATGATTGTGGTGTGCCCTACCGATACCCCGGGCACATCCGTGATGGCGTCCAGGGGACCTGGGTCCCCTTCGAGAGGAATGCCCAGATCGCGGGCTCGCTCGGGGTGGGCCTGGGCTTGGAGCGGCGCGCTTACGAGGCCGAGCATGACGACGCAGCAGAGTGCGAGGTGCACTGGCTCAGCGCCCCACGGTGCTGGGCAGTCGGTCGGAGCGCAGCTCGGCGTCCAACGCGCGGCCCTCGCGAGCCACGATCTGGGGAATCAATTCCGCATCGGTGAGGGTGGTGCGGAAGTTGACGATGCAAGCCCGCAGCACAAAGCGGCCATCCAGCACTGCGTTGGTGACGAATAGCTCCCCGCCGGTCTTGAGCCGCCGGAGCAGGGCCTCGTTGAGGCTGTTGAGATACCCGTCGACCTCGGGTGTACCGGGTGTGAGATCGTCAGGGACGAAGCGGAAGGTGGCGATGCTGAGTCCGCGGGTGAACGCCTCGATCTCGGGATGGGCTTCGGCGGCGCGGTAGAGCGCCTCTGCCTTGCGGCAGTCGTCCGATATCATCTGCACGTAGCCTTCCCGTCCCGCCTGGCGCAGGCCCAGCCAGACCTTGAGCGCGCGGAAGCCTCGAGAGTTCTGCAGTCCCAGCTCGTAGTAGTTGATCGGCGGCTCCTCCCCCTCGGTCTGAAATCGATAGTAGGATGGCGAATAGCCGAAGGCCTCACGCAGGCCATTGGGATTTCGCAGCAGGACACACCCGGCCTCCATCGGGGCGTAGAGCCATTTGTGGGGGTCGACAGCCAGAGAGTCCCCCAGCCGGAGCGCCTTGAGGTCTTCCGTCGCATCGGGGAGGGCCGCGGCGGGAGCGCCGTACGCCCCATCCACATGGAACCAGAGCTGATGCTCCCGGCAGATGTCCGCCAGCTCTCGCAGGGGATCGATGGCACCGGTGGCCACGGTTCCGGCGGTACCGATGACCATCATGGGCCGGGCACCCGCCGCGATGTCCTCTCTTATCCGCCTCCGGAGTAGCGCGGCATCCATGCGCTGGGCGGCGTCGGTCTGAATCCAGCCAATGGCATCGGTGCCCAGGCCCGACACATCGGCCGCTTTCTGAATCCAGGTGTGGGTGGCCGTGGACGCGTAGACTCGGGCCCTTGCGGCTCCCGCGCCGGCGAGGCCCGCCGCCCGCACCGGGTCGCCCAGCATCGCCCGCCGGCCGGCCAGGAAGCACACGATGTTGGCCATGTTTCCGCCGCTCACCAGCAACCCACCGCAGTCCGCCGGGTAGCCCACCAGCTCGGCGATCCAGCGCACGCTCTCGGCCTCGATTTCGGAAGCGACCGGAGAGAGCTCCCAGCCACCTACGTTGGGATTGACCGTGGCGGCGAGCAGATCGGCGAGCGCGCCGACCGGGGCGGCCGAGGACGAGATGTACCCCATGAAGCGCGGGTGCCCGTTGAACAGCGAGTGTTGCAGGAGGAGCTGAGTGATCTCGCGGAGTACGTTCTCGGGATCTGCCCCCCGCTCCGGGAGAGGCGATCGCCCCATCAGGGCGCGAATCTGAGCCGGGGTTTCGCCCCGGGTCAGCTTGATCTCTCTGATCGAACCCAGAAAGTCGGCGATTCGATCGACCAGCTCGTAGCCCATCCGGCGGAATTGACCGGGCTCCATGTCAAGAACTGCTTTGCGCTGGTCCACGTCGGCCTCGCGAATCTAGGAAAGCTCAATCTAGCGCAGGCATTCCGGTTTTTTCACCACAGAGGCACAGAGGCCACAGAGGCCCCTGAACACGGTTCAGCTCCAATGTCATATTCACCACGAAGGACACGAAGATCACGAAGGACACGAAGAATAGACAGTGTGGTTGTGTGGATCGAACTCCGCTGGTGTGCTGTTTACCCAAAGCAGTTCTTCGTGGTCTTCGTGGTCTTCGTGTCCTTCGTGCCTTCGTGGCGAAAGGGCCGCATGAGCCCAATGAAGCAGCGGAGTCCTCTGTGGCCTCTGTGCCTCTGTGGTGAGAAAGAAGCAGACTACCCCTTTCCCAGTGTGCCCTGCCGAGCCAGCCGGGCAATCTCGTGACCGGCGCGGAAGGCCAGCGCCTGAATCGTGCAGGTTGGCTGTCCCCGACCCCCGGTGACGAAGCTGCTGCCGTCTACCAGGAAGAGATTGGGCACATCGTGGGTACGATGGAATCGATCCACCACTGAGCGGCGCGGATCGTTGCCCATGCGGCAGGTGCCCAGCAGGTGAACCGCCGGGTAGTAGGTCTCCAGCGGAAACTCCCACAGCCGCACCGCACCGGCTGCAGCCAGCAGCTCGAGCGCACGGTCCATGAACCAGCGGTAGAGTCGCTGGTCATTCTCGTGCTCCCGGAAAGTGACCCGAATGGCGGGCAGTCCCCAGGCGTCCTTCAGCGTGGGGTCGAGCGTGATGCTGTTGCTCTCGACCGGCAGGGCTGTGGTGTGGGCCAAGGCATAAACGCTTCGCGTGTAATAGTCGCGCAGCGCCTGCTTGAACAGCGGTCCCCAGCGGGGAACGTCGGAAGGGAGTCCCTCCCGGGAGAACTGTATCGGATAGAAATCGAACCGGGTATCGAGGCCGCCGCCGCCGACGATGCCGAGCGAGGGATCGAGTTCGTAGAAGTCGTAGATCACGCGGGAGACATGGGTGCCCCGGTAGCCGTTGATCTCGTGCTCGAAGAGTCCTCCCGCAAACGCGCCGCCGTTGTACATCAGATAGCGGCCGACCAGACCGCTGGAATTGGCCAATCCATTGGGAAAGAGACTCGACTGAGACATCAGCAGGAGCCTCGGGGTCTCAGCTCCGTTGGCGCAGACCACCACGGCCCGCGCCCGCTGGAAGACCTCGCGCTTGCTCGAGTCGAAATAGACTACCCCGGTCACTCGCCCCTGGCGATCGATCTCGATCTTGCGCACGTAGCTGTTCGGCCGGATCTCGCATCTGCCGGTGCGCACGGCCGCGGGGATGACCGTAACCAGGGTGCTCGACTTGGCCGCCACCTCGCAACCGAAGCTCTCGCAGAAGCCGCACTGCACGCAGGCGGCCCGGCCCTGGTAGGGTTGCGAGAGAATGGCCATGGGGGAAGGCACCGCGGTCCAGCCGAGCTTCCTGGCGGCACGTTCCGCCAGCACGCCGGAGGATTTGATCGGCAGCGGCGGTAAGGGATACGGCCTGCTCCGCGGCTGCCCTTTCACCTCGACCCCGACCGGTCCGGAAATGCCCAGCTCCCATTCCGCCTTGGTGTAGTACGGCTCCAGCTCCGCGTAGCTGATGGGCCAGTCCTCCAGCCCGGTGCCCTGGAGGCCGCCGGTCCGGCTGCGCTCCAGGAAGTCCACCTCGCGGAAGCGCCAGTAGTTGCCAGTGAAGTGGATGGAGCCACCGCCGACGGCTCGCCCGTATCGGATCGCCTGGGTCTCGACTGCCGTCTCTGCCTCGCTCATGCGGAGCGTGTTCGGCTGCACCCGGGGATCGTTCGTCAGGCCGTGCTGCTCGAGGGCCCAGATCTCATCGTGGCGAAAGTCACGCTCCCGCAGGTACGGACCCTGCTCCAACACCACAATCTCGAAACCAGCTTGCGCCAGCTCCTTGGCCACTACCCCACCGGCCGCCCCCGCGCCGACGATGACAAAGTCCACTGGTTTACCGCCCATCCGCGGTCTCCGGTTTGGAACTCCAGCCCATGCGCCCGCGGAGCGATGTGATATGGGCAACGTGGTGCTCGCCGTGCCAGGCGTACATGGCGATCAGCTCATCAATGGTGAACAACCGGTTGTGTTCGGGATGCAGGAAGGTTCGCCCGCCCTCGACCGGCCCGAGCTGCCGGAGCAAGGCGACCCAGCGATGATGCAGCGCTTCCAGTAAGGAGAGCGAGATCTCGATCGGCGCGCTGCGGGCATCGGGAAGCTCCGCCCAACGAGCTTCCTCATAGGGCCGAATGGTTGGCGAGGCCTCGGTGAGCGCAAGCCGGAGGCGGGTGTACGCGTTCAGGTGGCTGTCGGGAACGTGATGGACCACCTGGCGCACGGTCCACCCACCCTCGCGATAAGGGGTGTCCAGCTGAGCGCTGGTCAGTCCCGCAACCGCGGAGCGCAGGCTTTTCGGCGCAGCGGCAATCCGATCGACGCACTCGGCCCGGCGCCTGGGAGACATTTCTCCATCATAGGAGAACTTCCCGATAGGGTAGCGGAGATCGGTCATCGACATCTACCTGGTTGGGTTTCAGGAGCCGTCGGCGGGAGTCTCTCGGTCCTCGGAGCGCTCTCGGAGATTGGCGCGGTCCGGCTCGGCACCACCGCGAAACTCGAAGTGGGTCTCGTCCAAGGCGCGGTCCGGACTCGGCGTGTCGGTCATCTGCTGGACGAGATAGCGGGCCAGAATGACTCGGGCTATCCGAGCGGCGGGCTCCCACTGCCCCGGAATGAGCTCGGGATAGACTTGGGCGAATTCGGGACGAAGCCGGGCTTCGCGCATGGCCCAAATCTAGCTGTCTGATAGCCCCGCGTCGCGGACCCGGACTCCCGACGCAACGAATTGCAGGTGCAACGCATCTAATCAGACGCAGTACATCCCACGCAGTACGGGTCCCCGTCGCCGCGGCCACGCAGTTCGGCGGCGGGGGCCTCCCTTCTTTACCTCCCTGCCATGCGCTCGGCGAAGCCGGTAGAGTTGATCCCCTTCTGCTTGATCAAGGCGTAGAGCGGCTCTAGCTCGGGCGGGACGGCCGCGGTCAGGTTTTCCGCGCCGCCTTCGGTGATGATTACGGTGTCTTCCAGCCGCATGTGGATCTTCTTCTCCGGGAACTCGATCAGGGGCTCGACGTTGAAAACCGTGCCCGCCTGAAACGGCTTTTTGGCCCATGTGCCGTTAATGTCCCCTACATCGTGGACAGATAGTCCCACAAAGTGGCCAATGTAGCGGCCAGAGGCGAGGAACTGATCGCGATACCCGTGTTTGGCGTAGACCGACTCCGCCACGTCCCGAAGGCCATCGATGGTTGCCCCCGGCCGCATCGCCGAGATGATGGCGTTCCGGGCGTCGAGCACGCAGCGGTACATCTTCTCTTGTTCCGCGGTGAACCGTCCCGAGACTGGCCAGGTCCGGGTGATGTCCGAGACGTAGTACTCGTAATCGGAGCCGTAGTCCAGGTAGACGATCTCCCCCGCCTGCATCTGGCGCCGGTTGTCCATGTAGTGGACGATGGGTGTGAGCGGGCCTGAGGGCACGATGGGTGGGAACCCATCGCCCCGGGCACCGAGCCGGGTGTTCACGTACTGCGCCGCCGCGGCGATCTCGTACTCGTACATCCCGGGGCGAGTGGCTCGGATGGCCTCAGCAACGGCCTCGGCGCCGATCCGGCCGCTCTTCCGCATCCGCTCTCGCTCGTATGGGGTCTTCACCCAGCGCAGGCTATCGAGCAGCGGACTCACATCCGCGAGGGTGAGGCCCGGTGCCGCGGTCCGGAGATGCTCGATGGCATGTGCCGCCATGGACTGATGGCCGAGCAGCGGCTGATCCACAATCTGGGCATCGAAGACTCGGGTCTCGCCTCGAGCGCTGAGGAGGTTATCTGGCGGCGTGAGCTGCAGGTAAAGCTTCTTCACCTCGCGATTACCGGTCGCGAAGCTGAAATAGGTGAAGAAATTCTCCATCGGTAGCACGGGAACACCGTACCGTTCCTGAGGCTTCTCCACCTCCCGAAGATCAGGGGTAACGCCCGGCGGGCCGAACTGCAGCCGCTTGAGCGCGAACACCGCGACGTTCCTGGTCACCCCGTTCAACACCAGGACCGTCCCCGGCTCTTCGATCCCGGTGAGATAGTAGAAGTCGGGAGACTGACGGAAGCGGACCGGATACAGGTGCTCCTCCCCGCCGAGTATGACGGCGATGCCATCTGGTACCATGGCGAGGAGCTTCGCTCGACGAGCACCAAACTCCGCGGTGTCGATGGCGGTTTGTCCGGCAGCCGGCAAGGGGGAAAGCACAAGAAGGATCGTGAGAGCCAAGCGGGCACGGAGCAGGCCCGGGCGAAGCAGCCAATGCATGAGGCAATCCTCGGGAGAGAGCTTGGGGATGCGGGAGATACCACCTCCCTTTGACGCTCGCCAGGGCGCCGGAGTTTCCTGACGGGCGCGATTTTCGCTTTACTCTGTCGAACGGACCCCCCTACTGCAACAAGTCGCAGCCATTGCCTGGAGGACGACGCATGCCCGCACGTCTCATCGCGGCGGTCTGCCTGCTCGGCGTGTTCGCCGCCTCGCTTCCCGCCTCTAGCCTCGCTCAGGCGCAGCAACCTCGAGTGCACGGACCCTGGCTCGGCGCCGGTCTCGGCACCGCCTCCGCGAGGGTGAACTGCGAGATCTGCGCGAACGATCGCAACGGGGGATTGTCGGGCTATCTCACAGGCGGTCTTACCATCACCCGCGGGCTACGCGCTGGAGCGGAGGTCGCCGGCTGGTTCGACACCACCGATGAGGTGAAGCAGTCGCTCGCCCTCTATGGCGCGTCGCTCTATTGGAACCCGCAGCCGACCGGCGCATGGTATCTCAAGGGCGGCCTCGGACTGCTGCACTATCATGCCGATACCCAAAACAACCCAGATGATGACCCGCTCAACGCGAGCGCCGCAGCGCTTCAGTTGGGCGGTGGCTATGATCTCCGTGCATCACGGCGGCTCTGGTTTACCCCATTCGCCAATTTGATCGTCTCCACCAGCGGGAATCTCACTAGCGGAAATACCATCGTCACCGGCGCGAGCTTCTCTCTCCTGCAGCTCGGCGCGGGAGTGACCTGGCGCTAAGGCGGCTGGTGAACGTGCGAGAAGTTGCAGATCCAGCGCAAGCTCGTTCGCCCGGCAAGTTGCGCGGAAGTCGTGGCATCTGCACGGGCTGATCGGCAAACTCTGCCAAGCCGTCATCGGTGGGTGCGACCCGGTGGTGGCACATCGGTCGCACTTCTGAGTGCATCCCTCGAGTCGGAGCTCCGCCATGCCAACGCCTGCAACCCGGCGCGTCCGGGCACGTCCACAAGGTGTCACCGATCTCGTGCTTGCCGTGGGTCTCGCCGCCAGCGCGGCGTGCTCCTCGGACGAGCTGATTGATCCGAGCAGTGCCCCCCACAGCATTGCGTTCGGCATCTGGACTCCTGGGCCCAACGATACCTGCACCAAAGAACAGCACGACGCCTACGCCGTGCTGGGGCCGGACGGGAAGGTATATCCGACGTGGCATCCTCCGACCGGGCCGGGTGGCTGCACCTTCGGCCACGAGCACGGACGCGATCCCCACGGCTCCAAGCTCTACGGCGATGCCGACGGTCTCCCGTTCGGCTACGCCAATGAGCAGCTCTCGATTTCGGATCCGGGCAATCCGCGGAATGAGGACCACGTCGGCCACAAGGTGGAGTGGCAAAATGCCGTCGAGCTCCAATTCGGAGGGGCCGGCTCGGCGATCTTCACGGGGAAGTGTGACGTGCTGACCAAGCTGCACCAGGGAACGCATTCGAAGGATGCGTTCACCAACAACCTGCACGAGCTGATCTATCATATAAAGTGCAGCGACGGGACCGAGATGCACGTCACCTTGATGAGTGCGATCGGCAAACCGGGAGAGTTCGTGCGCTCCTGCGACCACTCGGTGCACGTGACGGCGGGGACGCCGACGCCGATCAACTCGCCCGAGGGTGGCGGGTTCCGCGCTATTCCCGACCGGACCTGCGTCGACCAGGACATTCTGGTCCCCGCGGGGCAGCAGTCCAACTTCGGTGCCCTGCACGAGACCTGGGAGACGTCCAACGCGATTCGGGCGGAGAATGGACACACCCTCGCCTTCTTCAATCCCTACTACCAGGTCCGGCTACCCAGCCGGTACCATGACCCGGCGATCGCGCCGGTGGTGGGCCGGCCGATCGACCTGTGCTACGAGGTGACGGCCACCGGTAACCAGGCCAGCGGTGGTCCATGCGCCCGGTCCACCGATAACGGCCAGATCGCCGGCCTCACCTACGACGATCCCCGGTCCGAGTTCAACGGCGCGGGACATTTCGTGGACATCAACGCAAATCAGGTCTCCAATGCCGACGGCCCCAGGGATTGGTATACCGACGCCTTCGGCCAGCACGGGCAGACCAGTCCGTTCCCCGGCTCGATCCACCAGCGGATCGCGAGGATGGACACCAAGGTGGGCGTGGATGCCGGGGGCCCTACGATCGGAGACGACCGGATCTACTCGGTCACCGGGGTGCGCGCGCCGAATTAGGCCTGTCGGTGCTCGCAGACGATATCGCGGATGCCGCCAGGCTCGAGTCGCAGCTTGGTAAACACCTGGCTCATGGTCACGATGCGGTAGGCACAGTCCCAGTCGTGGCGGCGCAGCCGGAAGAGCACGACGCAGAGGCGCATGCTGCACTGGGATGTCGTGGCGTGCGGCTCCAGGGTCCCACCCCGAGTCGCCAGAATTGTGGGCCAGGGTCCGCCTTCCCCTGGCTCGGCTACCCAGCGCGTGGAATCCTCGGTCGCGGGTGCATTAGTGTAGCCATTCTGTCGAACGAATTCCTCGGCGCAGTGCTTGGCCATCATCTCCATGCCTTCGCCCAAATCGCGAACCAGGAGACAGCGTCGCGGATCGACCTTGAGCCAGGGCGCGATGGTGGCCGGTGTATGGGCGGGCATCGGCCTGGCACAAGCAGCTCCGGCGAGGAGCAGACTAGGGAGCGACCAGCACCTCATAGTGCGTGACCTTCGGTTCCAGCTCCAAGAGGTAGGCGGTATCCTCGGGATAATATCGCGCCCGCTCGAGGTCATCGCCAGCGAAGGCGCGTATCGCGTCGAGCGAGTCCCACAGTGAGGTGAGAAGGAAGTGCGCCTCGCCGCCTTCGATCCGCCGAAACACGTAGACCCCACGATTGCCCGGCGTCCGCTGGTAGTCCGGGATGCCGGTCCGCTGGAGATACGCGAAGTAGGCGTCGGCCCGTGCCGCGGGGACTCGTCCGTGCCAATTGCGGGCAATCACAACGCAACCCTCTCCTTCAGAACCCAGACCTTCATTGCGAAAAACAGCCGGATCATCGCCTCGTGATCACCGGCCGGGACCAGCACGACGAGCGCTTCGCCGTCGGTGCCCTTGGTCGGCCGGACGCTCTGCTTGCGACGCATACGGCTTTGCAGGCTGTCGAACCAGGCAGGGAGTTTCTGGCGCTCGTCTCCCCTGACTAGGGCCTTGGTGCGGTCTCCGCTCGGGTCGGCCAGCGCCACCTTGCAGTACCACTTGCCTCGAGCTTCTCCCCGAGTAGCCGGGACGAAGATCAGGGAACGATTGGGGAGCTCGGCCCATACCTTCAGGTTGGGCGTCGTGCGGGGGCGCACCTCGACTTGTCCGCCGCGGGCGTTGGGAACCCGAACCACGAACTCCCAGAGATAGTGGGCGCCGAGGTTCTCGTCGATCACCGCGTACACATGCTCGGTGCCGCTTACCGGCTCTCGCCCGTTGCTCCCGGGGAAGGTCCAGGTCGCCGATCGCTGCTCCCGGGCCTCGACCGTCACTCGATCCAGCTGGTAGCGCTTACGTGGTGCCATGGCCGCCTCCCGTTATGGTGAGTGCTCGGCGCCTTGGTGCTGCCGTGCTGGGTGACTCGGTTGTACTCGTGTGACGATACGAATGATAGATGAATGTTGCGGATTCGCCGAGAGTCAAGCTCGATCGCTGCACTCTACTCGATAACCACCTCCCCGATCCTGGTGTCGAACTCGCTGATGACCGTCCGGGTGTCGGGCGGTGCCTGCCAATCCCCTCCATTCACTCGAACAGCGAGCCGGTGCAATCCCGGTGCGATCGGGAGGACGACCCGCCAGTCGCCCTCGGAAGCGGGTTCGAGGGCCACGGGGCGCCAGTCGGTAAAGTCGCCGGCGAGCTCTACTCTCTGGGCTGCCGGAGCGTGGAGCCGGATCTCCCGTCCGGTGAGGCGACTGGGACCGATGCGGAACCGCGCCGCGTGGGAAGCGCTCGGGGTCTCGATCCGGGGTAGCCAGCGGTTTGCTCCGAGCGTGAGTCGGAGGCCGGCCACCAGGTAGCGCGATCCAGGCAGTGCCGTGACCGGATCCGAGCCGGCCCGACCAGCCGCCACCACGAGTCCAAGTTGCGGGCCGAGGCTGCGCATGGCGCTCACGCCCCAGACGGTGATCTCGGGTGTCGTGCGGCTGAACCGGCGGCCGATGGAAAGGTCGAACCCGAGCGAGCTGAGCTCCCAATGCCCCGAGATCATCGCATCGGTGAAGTCGGTATGCAGCTCCCGCCGCAGGGTGTCGGCCAGAGCGAAAGTGTCTGTCCGAGTGCGGTCGGTCAGGCTCCCGCCTCGCATGAGGTCGAAGGTGGTGCTCGCGACCGAGACCCCTACGCGAACCGGCCCGAGCCGGGTGGAGCCGCCGACCAGAGTCCGGCCGAGCGGGCGTCCCTGGTTCAGGGACCAGGCCTTACCCAGGCCGCGACCGATCCAGATCACGCTTCGCGACGAAGGAGAGATGTAGGCTCGCACCTCTCCGCCGACGGTAGTCGATCCCTCGACCCGATGGTGCCAGGTCCAGTCCACCTGGCCCAGTACTTCTCCTCTCAGGATTCCGAGTCGCGGTGAGCGGAGACGCGCGCTGGAGGCGCCCTGGAAGTTCCACCGGCCCCCGGGCGCATCGGTGTAGACGCCGGAGCCAGCCAGTTGGAGCGGACCCACGCCCATCTGCAGAGCCGGGGCGACCGACGCGACCCCGCCGGCGAGGGCCCGATCGGGATGGTAGGCACCGGCACCCATATCCAGTGTCCCGCTGAGCTGGCCGGTAGCTCTGGTGGTCAGACCCACCGCGAGAACCACCACCAGGGACATCGGCCGGCGGATCATCTCGCCGCCGATGGCGGATCGGCCGCCGGGGCGGCGGCCGGGCGCTGCAGTGGCTCCGTGGTTCCCGGCTCACCTCGCTTCTGATTCTGGACCCGGCGGCGAAGCGCCACAAACTCGTCATCGGGGCGACCTTCTCTGGCCAACTCGAAGACTTCTCTGGTCGCCTGCTCCCTGGGCATCCCCTCCGCCACCAGATCGGCGAGCACGGCGATGGGTACCGCCAGCGACTGGTGGTAGCGCAGACGGTGGAGCTCTGCCAGAGAGGCCGGCGGCAGCCCGGCGCGGAGAGCCCCGGCTCCGGCGGTGAGCTCCGCTTCACTGGCACTGTTGCCCAGTGCTTCCCGAGCGCGCCCCAGCTGACTGAACAGCCCTGCGACCGCGGCCCGAATCCGATCCCCGCTCGCGCCCATGGTGCTGCCCTCGAGGGCTTTCTGCACCAGGGGCTCAGTCGGGAGGCCGGCGGCTCGGGCGGAGTCGACCAGCTGCTGCACGCTGGAAGCGGTGGCCGGGTCGAGTCGGTCGGAGAGCCGGCGATCCTGGGCCTGAAGCAGAGCCGGCGAGAATGCCAGGAGGATTGGCAGGACCAACCAGCGACATCGGCGCATCGGTCAACTCACCGTGAGCACTGAAGTAGGCGCCCCGAAGTCGCTCTCCGGCGCTGGAGGCTCGGCCGGGTCTCGCACCCACTCCCGGCCATCCACCAGGTAGGTGTAGTGGTATCGCCCTGGTTTGAGCCGGAGCTCGACCGTCCAGACACCCTGCCGGCCGGTCGATCGGAGCGGCGTGGCGCCAGGATCCCAGTTGTTGAAGTCTCCCACGACGACGACGCGGGACGAGGCGGGCGCAACGAGCCTGAGACGCACTGCGCGCGCCGTGCTGAGTCCCGACAAGGCTTCACGGGGCGGAAGGAAGACTGCCAGGAGCAGTCCGGCCGCGAGTGCGGCCGCGGCGAGGCCCGCGACCAGACGGAACCGCCACCGAGAGTCGGCCGGCGGGCCCATCCGACGAATGCGCTCGAGCGCTGTGGCATCGACGGTTGCATCGAGCCGCACCGGCTGGCGCAGCTCGTCCACCACCTGCTGTAGCAGGTCGTCCCCGCTCCGGTCGTGGTGGTCAACTGGCATGGACATCCCGTAGTAGCTCGCGGAGCTGGTCGCTCGCGCGCTTCACCCGCATCCGAAGCGCCGCCTGGTTGGCGCCGGTGAGCCCCGCCATTTCCTCGTAGTCCAGTCCGTTGACGTAACGCAGGAGGAACGCCTCGCGGTAGTGGGGACGCAAGCGGCCAAGCGCCCGGGCGATCTCTTCCCGCCACTCCAGAGAGGCGACAGCGTCGCCATTGGCGGGTACGCCCTCCGGGAGCGACTCGGCGAACCGCCGGTTGCGCTTCAACCGTCGCTGCATGGTCCGACAGCGATTGACCACGATCCGGAAGAGCCATCCCCCGAATCGCTCGGGCTGGCGACAACCTCGCAGCGCGCGGTAAGCGCGTACGAAGCTGTCCTGGACGGCCTCCTGCGCGTCCTCCCGGGTGCCGAGCATGTGGAGGGCGTAGGCGCCAAGCGTGTCCCGGTAACGTGCCATCAATTTGGCGTAGGCGTCGAGATCGCCGTCCAGCGTTCGGGCGACCAGCGCGGCATCGCTGTCGCTCATCATGGGTAGACCCCGGCTGCGCTGGTCTTGTGACAGCGGGCGGGTAAGCGTGACCGGGAGGTCGAGCTCGTTATAGCCGGGGGTCATCGGGAGTCTGGAAAAGGCGTGGACCAGCGACTCATTCCACTCTTGGAGACGACGATGTGGAGACTCGAACTTGCACTGGGGCTGACGGGCGCCTTGCTGCTGACTTCCTGCAACACCAGCGAGACCGGCCCCCAATCGCCCCGAGAAGGCCAGACCTCGGTATTTCTGACCGACGCGCCCTTCCCATTTGACGCCGTCTCACGGGTGGACGTCTACATCGAGAGCATCGCGCTCGCGGTCAGTGCGGATACCTCGGATTCGGGCCCACCCTGGGTCACGGTGGCGACCCCGAATCGAGGGTTCAACCTGTTGGATCTGCAGAACGGTGCGACGGCACTTCTGGGCGAGGCTGTGGTTCCGGAGGGGCAGTACCAGGCGGCTCGGGTGATCATCGATCCGGACCGCTCCAGCATCACCGCCAACGATGGTCACGTGATCGTCACGACGACGACACCCGGTGCGCCAGGCATCAACTGGCAAGCGAAGGGAGAGAACCCCAGCCTTTTCGCGCTGGTGGAGGAGCCGATGGCCGTGGACCAGAACGGCACCGACATCGTGATCGACTTCGACGTCGGACGGAGCTTCCTGTATGACGGCAACGGGGGCTTCACCTTCATTCCCTGGCTCAGAGCGATCACCCGGAGCGGGTCGGGGAACATCACTGGCGTGGTGCGCCGCGCCGATAGCGGCAACCCCGTTCCGAATGCGGCCGTGAGCATACACGTTGCTCTGGACTCGGGCACGACTCTGGGGCCGGTGGTCGCGACCTCGCGAGCCGGGGGCGACGGACGCTTTACAGCTTCATTCCTCCGGCCAGGCCGATATCAGGTGCAGGCCGAAGATCTGGGCCGCCATGTGGAGAGCGATATCAAGCGGGTGGAAGTGAAGGCGGGACAAACGACTGAGGCGGAAACGTTTGAGATACAGTGAGAAGTAAGAAGTGAGAAGTAAGGAGTGAGAAGTAAGAAGTAAGAAGTAAGAAGTAAGCAGTGGTGTCGTGGTCCCAGAAGTAATCACATCCCGAGCGAAGCGAGGGCTCGGGATAACGAACTCCTCATCTTCGACTCACTGCTCACTGCTCACTGCTTACTGCTCACTGCTTACTGCTCACTGCTCACTGCTCACTGCTCACTGCTTACTGCTCACTGCCTTCCTGCATCTCGCCAAGAAACTTCCGGATCCGCCGCGCGTTGGCCCCCACATCACTTCCGCCCACCCGCGAAACCGACCGGATGTCCACTCGACTGCCCATCGACGCCGGCATGACCCGAATCACCACATCGTCCTTGAATCCGAACCAGGGAGTGGTCGCGGTCGCCTCGATCCTTCCTGCTGCCGAGTCGGTGGCCACCAGGTCCCAGTGCATGCGCTCTGCGGTTGCCTGGGCGCGGTGGAACGCGGCGGTAGGTGAAAGTTTCAGGAAGAGAGGCCGGATGTCGGGGTACCCCTCGCGCTGAGCCGCGGCGATCTCGGCTCCTCCATAGGTGGCCGGGTTGGGCGCGCCGACACGCAGCCTGAGCACCGCCACGAACTCCGGTGGCTGTTCGGTATCGGTGGTGATGTCGTGAATCGACGGGAGTCGGCGTGCCAGCTGTAGCCAACGCCAGGGCACGAAGGCCACGCCAGCACCTGCGAGGAGCGCGAGCACCAGAGGGCCAACGACCCCACGGCGAGCCGGGGTAAGGAGTGTGATCAGTGCCACAACGGCAGCGGCTATCCCGAGATACGCTGCCCACCGCAACATTTGAAATCCGGTGCGAAAGTCCCAGAGGCCGAGGCGTACCGTCGGACCGGCGGCCAGCAGGAGCACTGCCGCCACTGTCGCCAGGGTTGGAGCCAGCCATCGCCACCGCATCCTCTTACCCCCCGTCTGGGAGCCTGACTATCGCCTGCAAGATAGGGCGGCCGCGTTTCCAGGCACAACATTCGACGTGGGGCCGGTGCGACGTTTAGCTCGTTCTGAACGTATTATGAACTATGACCGCCGTCCGGGGGAGACAGATGGATGCTGCCACTGCGCGCTTCAGTGATCGCATGGGCCAGATCTTCGAGAACGAGGGAGAGCAGCGCACGGCTGGACGGATGTTCGGGTTCTTACTGGTAAGCGAGGGGGTCGTCTCGCTGAATCATCTGGCGGAGGCGCTCGGAGTCAGCAAGGCGAGCGCAAGCACTAACGCTCGTGCCCTCGCCCAGATGGGCATCCTGGAGCGGGTCAGCCGGCCGGGCGATCGCCAGGACTATTACCAGGTGACCCTCGATCTGTTCACCCGCACCATGACCCGGCGGATCCAGCGGTGGCAGCGCTTCACCGAGGCGGTGCGAGACGCCCGTCGAACCATCCCTATTCACAGCCCTGCCGTTCGGGCTCGGCTCAAGGCGTATGAGACCGGGTGGACCTACATGGTGGAGGCGATCGGTCAGGCGCTGGAGAAGTGGAATCGGGCGCCTCAAAGGAAGCAGATCGCGAGCGGGGGGAGCGGCCGGTGATCTCGCGTTGGGTGGCCATCGGCATCGTTGCGACAACCCTCGCTGCCTGCGTGGGGACCCCCCGCGTTTCCGGCGTGCCCGGTGCCTCTCCCTCCCCGCAGATCCCCTGGAAGCCGCCGGCCTCCGCGGTCCATTCGG
>Ga0070696_100001455_pt1 | contig 15490 bp, 13 predicted proteins | sample KBSK1253metaG_FD_65474 | JGI IMG/M metagenome (GOLD analysis project Ga0070696, IMG submission 65474) | Corn, switchgrass and miscanthus rhizosphere microbial communities from Kellogg Biological Station, Michigan, USA - KBS K1-25-3 metaG | ecosystem: Host-associated > Plants > Roots >... | reverse complement strand
GGCGTTCGTTTTTGTTGTCGTAATCAAAGATACCTCCTCAAAGAGTCGGTGCGCTCCTCGAGATCTTTGATGGACCGTTTGATTTGATTGAGTTCCATGGGCCCGAATCCTAGCACATCAGGCCGGCACTATTCCGGCCTCCGGCAACCGGCCGCGGCCGATGCGGAAGGCACGCGGGACGCAGCCGCTTGGTTTGTCTGCGTCGCGCGGGCAGTGCTATTCTCGACGCAGAAGCAGCGCCGCGCGCGTCATCACACAGTCGGCCCGGCCGATACCGCTGCGGGCCCGCGGGCAAGGGAGCGCGATGGACATACACGAATATCAGGCGAAGGAACTGTTGTCCGGATTCGGCGTAGCGGTGCCCCCGGGCGGCGTGGCGTACAGCCCGGAACAGGCCGTGTACGTGGCCACCGAATTGGGCGGCTGGCATTGGGCGATCAAGGCCCAGATTCACGCCGGCGGCCGCGGCAAGGCCGGGGGCGTCAAGCTCTGCCGCACTTATCACGAAGTTACGGATGCTGCCAAGGCGATGCTCGGCGCCACGCTGGTGACCAACCAGACCGGCCCGGCGGGCAAGGTCGTGCACAGGCTGTACGTCGAGAAAGCCGAGCCTTTCGTTCGCCAGCTATACCTGGGCTTCGTACTCGACCGGAAGGTGGAACGCATACGCGTGATAGCCTCGGCGCAAGGCGGTATGGAAATCGAGGAGATCGCCCTCGAGCGGCCTGAATCCCTACGCCAGGAGTTGGTCGATCCGGCGGTGGGACTGCAGTCCTTTCAAGCCCGTGAACTCGCCTTCGGGCTGGGCCTCAACATCAAACAGGTCAGCCAGGCGGTGGCCACGATCATGGGCTGCTACCGCGCCTTTCGCGATCTGGACGCGACGATGGTCGAGATCAATCCCCTGGTGGTGACCAAGGACGACCGGGTGCTGGCGCTCGATGCCAAGATGTCCTTCGATGACAACGCCATGTTCCGCCGGCCCAAAGTCGCCGAAATGCGCGATTCCGCAGAGGAGGATCCGCGCGAAGTGCAGGCCGGAGAATTCGGGCTCAATTACGTCGGCCTCGAGGGCGATATCGGCTGCATCATCAACGGCGCGGGCCTGGCGATGGCGACCATGGACATGATCAAGCATGCGGGCGGCGAGCCCGCCAACTTTCTCGATGTCGGGGGCGGCGCCTCGCCGGAGCGCGTCGCCGCGGCGTTCAATCTGGTGCTCTCCGACCGGAACGTGAAAGCGATCCTGGTCAATATCTTCGCCGGCATCAACCGCTGCGACTGGGTTGCGCAAGGCGTGGTGCAGGCTGCCAGGAACCTGCGCGTGCCGCTGGTGGTGCGGCTGGCGGGCACGAATGTGGAGGAAGGCAGGGGCATCATCCGCGACTGCGGTCTGCCCATCATCACTGCCGATACGCTGGCCGAAGCGGCGCGGAAAGTGGTCGCGGCGTCGCGCGGCGAAGTCATCGTCTGAACATGATTCGCATCAATAGCAGAGACGGAACATGAGCATCCTGATCGACGCAACGACGCCGGTGATCTTGCAGGGCTTCACGGGCGACAAGGCAACGTTCCACGCCAAGGAAATGATCGGCTATGGCACCAAGGTCGTGGGCGGCGTCACGCCGGGCAAGGGAGGCCAGACGCATTTGAACCGCCCGGTCTTCAATACGGTGAAAGACGCGGTGAAGGCCACCGGTGCGGAGGCCAGTCTCGCCTTCGTGCCTCCCCCTTACGCGGCCGATGCGCTGATGGAAGCTGCGGACGCCGGGCTTCGACTGGTGTGCATCATCACCGACGGCATACCCGCGCAGGACATGATGCGCGTCAAGCGCTACCTGCGGCGCTATCCGCGCGCTCAGCGCACCACCATCGTCGGTCCCAACTGCGCGGGCATCATCAGTGCCGGCAAGGCCATGCTCGGCATCATGCCGAGCAATATATACATTCCCGGCAATGTCGGCGTCGTCTCGCGCTCGGGCACTCTGGGTTACGAGGCCGGCGCGCAGATGAAGGCATTGGGGATAGGCATCACCACCAGCGTCGGCATCGGCGGCGACCCGATCAACGGCAGTTCCTTCCTCGATCACCTGATGCTGTTCGAGCAGGACCCGGACACCAAGGCCGTGATCATGATCGGGGAAATCGGCGGACCGCAGGAATCGGATGCGGCGCGGTGGGTCAAGGAGAACATGAGCAAGCCGGTGGTGGGCTACGTGGCCGGGCTGACGGCGCCGAAAGGCCGCCGCATGGGCCATGCGGGGGCCATCATTTCCGCCGAGGGCGACACCGCCGCGGAAAAGGCGGAGATCATGAAGTCTTACGGCCTTGACGTCGCGCCCAGCGCGGCCGAACTCGGCTCGACGGTCGCGCGGGCATTGGCCAGGGTAACTTAGCCCCGTGCAGCAACCGGCGGGTCCAGCTGCTTCGCGGGCGGAACTGCTGTTCGGTCTTCTGCTCGCCGTGGTGCAGCGCTACGAGCCGCGGGTCGCGGCCGTGCTGCGCCAAGAGCAGACGACCGCGGGCATGTCGGCGGTCCTGCTCGCGCGCACCCTGCAAGCCCAGGGCATCTGGTTTCAACTGCTCGCGATCGCCGAACAGAACCGCGACATGCGCAACCGCCGTGAAACCGAACGCGAAGGCGGCTACGAACAGCTGCGCGGCACTTTCGCCAACGTGTTCGCGCGTGCCGCGGCCGAAGGCATCACGGGCGCGCAGATCCGCGGCGCGTTTGCCGGGCTGCGCGTGCGGCCGGTGATCACCGCGCATCCGACCGAAGCCAAGCGCGTTACCGTGCTGGAGCGGCATAGGCGCATTTACCTGCGCCTGCTCGATCTGGAATCGCCGCGCTGGACGGATCGTGAACGGCAGGAACTGATCCGCGCACTCGGCGATGAAATCGAGCTGCTCTGGCTCACGGGTGAACTCAAGTTGGCCAAGCCCACCGTCGCGCAGGAAGTGGCCTGGGGTCTGTATTTCTTCAACGAAAACCTCTTCGACGTGGTGCCTCAACTGTTCGCCAGAGTCCAGAGCGCGTTTACCAAGCAGTTCCCCGGCGAACCGTTCGAAGTCCCGCTGTTCTTTCAGTTCGGTTCCTGGATCGGCGGCGATCGCGACGGCAATCCCTACGTCACCAGCGAAGTCACCCGCCGTACGCTATGGGAGACGCGGCTTGCCAGCTTGCGCCGCTATCGAACTCGCTTGCTGGATTTGGTGCGCAACCTCAGCATCGAGGATCACGCGCTGGCGTTGCCGGATTCGTTCCGCGACGCCGTCGCGGCGGCCATCCAGGCGACGCCCGGCGGCGCGGCCCTCGCGGAACGCAATCGCGGCGAGATCTTTCGCCAGTTCCTGTGCTGCATGCTGGCGCGCATCGAAGCCACCATCGCCTGTGCCGAACGCTCGCAACCCGCACCGGAAGACTCCGGCTACCAAAACGCCGACCGTTTGATGGACGACATCGACTTGATGCGCGACGCGCTGGCCGCCGCCGGGGCGCAGCGTTTGTCCGATGCGCTGCTGCTGCCCCTGCGGCACGAAGTGGGCGTGTTCCGTTTCTGCACGGTGCGTTTGGACGTGCGCGAGAACAGCATGCGCATCAATCGGACGCTGGCCGCCATGTTTCGCCTCACTCGCGGCGTCGATCCGCCCGCGCCCGAGTCGGCGGAATGGAAGCAGTGGCTGCTGTCGGAGCTCGGCACCGCGCGCAGCGCCCCGCGCCGCTACGAAGGCCTGCCGCCCGACGCAGAGGAAACACTGGCGACCTTCCGCACCATCGCCCGGATGCGCGAAGACATCGATAGAGACGCCTTCGGTGCGCTGGTCTTGAGCATGACACGCAGCGCCGCAGACGTGTTGGGCGTCTATCTCATGGCCAAGGAGGGCGGGCTGTTCGCCGATGCCGCCGCCGTCGAACGATGCACGCTGCCCATCGTCCCTCTCCTCGAAACCATCCCCGACCTGCGCAGCGCCGCCGCCATACTGAGAGAACTGCTGGCGGTGCCGCTGGTGCAGCGGAGCCTGCATGTGCAAGGCAAGATCCAAGAAGTGATGATCGGCTACTCGGATTCCAACAAGGACGGCGGCTACCTCACCGCGCACTGGGAACTGGCGAAGGCGCAGAGCAGCCTGACGCGGCTGGGCTCCGAACACGGTGTGGCCATCTCCTTCTTCCACGGCCGCGGCGGCTCGGTGAGCCGCGGCGGAGCGCCCGCGGGACGGGCCATCGCCGCCTCGCCTGCGGGTTCGATCCGCGGCCAATTCCGCGTCACCGAACAGGGCGAGGTCGTCTCCTTCAAATACGCAAACCGCGGCACGGCGGCGTATCAGATCGAACTGTTGGGTGCGTCGGTGGTGGAGCACGTGCTGCGCTCCGAGAGCGAGGCGGCGCTGATTCCGGTGCATGAATTCCAAGAAGCGATGGAAGCGCTCTCCGGCACGGCGTGGTCCGCCTACCGCCAATTGATGGAGCTTCCGACGATGCTCGCCTACCTGCAGGACTCGAGCCCGTTGGAGGAGTTGTCGCTGCTGAACATCGGCTCGCGTCCGGCGCGCCGCACGCAGGCCAAAACTCTCGGCGATCTGCGGGCCATTCCGTGGGTATTCGCCTGGACGCAGAATCGGCACATGCTCTCCGGCTGGTTCGGCGTCGGCAGCGGCATCAAGGCCTTTCTCGACGTGCGCAAGGAACGCGGCCTGGCGCTCCTCAAGCGCATGTTCCGCGACGCCCGTCTATTCAGGCTGATTCTCGACGACGTGGAGCGGACTCTTCTGCAGGTCGATCTGTCGATCGCCGCCGAGTACGCCGCGCTGGTCAAGGACGAGGCTGCGCGCAAGCAGATCTTTTCACGCATCGAAGCTGAGTACCGGCTGACCTGCGAAATGATCCTGTGCATTTCGGGCGGCGCCGGCATCGCCGAGCGCTTCCCGCAATTCCGGCGCCGCCTCGCGCGCCGCCTCAAGACCATCAACCAGGTCAGCCACGAGCAGGTGCACTTGCTGCGCGCGCACCGGGCCGGGTCCAGCGAAGAAGTGCGCACCGCGCTTCTCATGTCGATCAATTGCGCCGCCGCCGGCCTCGGTGCGACGGGGTAGCGTTCTTCGGTTCCCAAGCGTTTCCAATGGAGAGTCAGCCATGAGTTTCACCAGCGTCGAGCCCGCCACCCCGCGTCTGCAGCGTTCCGAACTCGCGGTCCCGGGGTCCAACACGGCCTTGTTCGAGAAGGCTGCGAAATCCGCGGCCGACATCGTCTTCCTCGATGTCGAGGATGCCGTTGCGCCCGACGACAAGGAGCAGGCGCGCAGGAACATCATCCAGGGCCTGAACGAAATCGACTGGGGCACGAAGACCATGATGGTCCGCATCAACGGCCTCGACACGCACTACATGTATCGCGACGTGGTCGATATCCTCGAAGCCTGCCCGCGCCTCGACATGATCCTGATCCCAAAGACCGGCGTGGCTGCCGACGTATACGCGGTCGACATGCTGGTGACCCAGATCGAGACCGCGAAGAAGCGCACGAAGCGCATCGGTTTCGAGGTTCTGATCGAGACCGCGCTCGGCATGGCCAACGTCGAGGCGATCGCGCAGTCGAGCAAGCGGCTGGAAGCGATGTCGTTCGGCGTGGCCGACTATGCCGCTTCGACGCGCGCACGCACCACGGTGATCGGCGGCGTCAACCGCGATTCCGGCGTGCTTGCCGACAGGGGCGCCGACGGCAAGCGGGAGTATTTCTGGACCGATCCCTGGCACGCGGCGCAGACCCGCATGATGGTCGCGTGCCGAGCCTACGGCTTGCGCCCCATCGACGGCCCGTTCGGCGACTTCAATGACCCCGACGGATTCCGCGCCGCCGCCAACCGCGCCGCCGTGCTCGGCTACGAGGGTAAGTGGGCAATTCACCCTTCGCAGATCGCATTGTGCAACGAGGTGTACACGCCGTCCGCCGCCGAAGTCACGAAGGCCACGCGCATCATGGAGGCAATGGCACAGGCGGCGCGAGAGGGCCGCGGTGCCGTATCGCTCGACGGCCGGCTGATCGACTACGCCAGCATCCGCATGGCGGAAGCGCTGTTGAAGAAGTCGAAGGCGATAGGCTAGGCGAGTTCGAGATGCTGGCAATTCAATTGCACGCGCTCGGCACCGCGAAACTCGTTGACCTCGAGGCGATAGGCAAGCCGTATGCGCGCGCCGCTGCGCAACTGCGGATCCTCGGCGGCGCCGCCGACGTAGCCGAAGGCGATGGCCTCGATGGGATCGGCGCCCGCGCCATCGGTCACGCGGAGCAGCATTTTCAGATGTTTGCCGCCGACGATCCGCGCGTCGGCGATCAGGAACTCGCCGTCGAACACCGGCTCAGGAAAACCCTGCCCCCAAGGGCCGGCGCCGCGCAACACCCTGGCAAGGTCCAGGGAAAGCTCGGCCGGCGCCAGTTCGCCATCCGAGTGAACCACGCCGGTCAGCGTTTCGCGGTCTGTGCGCTCGGCAATCTCCGCCGCGAAAGCGGTTTTGAACTTTGCCAGGCTGTCCGTCGGCAGGCTCATCCCGGCGGCCATCGCATGGCCGCCGAATTTCTCGATCAGACCGGGGTGGCGCGTCGCGATGGTATCGAGCGCATCGCGAATATTCACGCCGGCAATCGATCGCGCCGAGCCGCGCAGAGAACCATCCTCGGAGCGCGCAAAGGCGATGACCGGACGATGCAGCCGGTCCTTGACCCTGCCGGCGACCAAACCCACCACCCCTTGATGCCAGCTCTCGTCGAACAGGCACAGCCCGACTGATTCGCGGTCATCTTCGCCGAGGCGCATGCCGGCGACGATGTCGAGCGCATCCTGCTGCATGCGTCGCTCGATTTCGCGCCGCTCCTCGTTGAGTGTCGAGAGCTGGTCCGCCAGACGCGCCGCCTCGGATCGTTCCTCGGCGAGCAAGCAGGCTATCCCGACGCTCATGTCCGTGAGCCGGCCTGCCGCGTTCAGACGCGGAGCCACCGCAAAGCCCAGATCGGCCGCGGTGATCTGCTCGATTCGCCGGCCGGCGGATTCGAGCAATGCGCGAATTCCGGGCACGCATCGGCCGGCGCGGATGCGGCGCAGCCCTTGTGCAACCAATACCCGGTTGTTCCCGTCCAGCGGCACCACATCGGCAACGGTGCCGAGAGCCACCAAATCGAGCAGCTCAGCGGCTCGAAAATCTTCTTGCGCCAACGCTCTCGCGAGGGCTGCAACCACATAGAACGCAACGCCGACGCCGGCCAGGGCCGGGCTTGCGAACCGGCAATCCGCCAGGTTGGGATTGACGATGACCTCGGCACGCGGCAGCACGGCGCCGGGCAAGTGATGATCGGTCACCAACACGGGGACACCCAAGCCGCGCGCCGCCTCCACGCCCGCCACGCTGGACACGCCGTTATCCACCGTGACGATCAGGGACGGTCGGCGCGTTGCCGCCAGCGCCACGATTTCCGGCGTCAATCCGTAGCCGAAACGAAAACGATTGGGTACCAGGAAATCGACATGCGCAAAATGCATCGCCCGCAGTGCCCGCACCACCAAAGCCGTGCTGGTGGCGCCATCCGCGTCGAAATCGCCGATCACCAGAACCCGCCCGGCCGTGCGATGCGCCGCCAGCAAGGCAGTTGCCGCGTCGACGCCGTCCAGCGAGCCCACCGGCAGCAGACGATCCAGGGATAAATCCAGCTCCGCATCGCTGTGCACACCCCGCGCCGCATACACGCGCCGCAGAATCGGATGCAGACCGGGGGCGAAGTTCTGCGGCGGCGCGCTTGGGCGCCGCCGGATTTCAATCGCCCTCACTCGAAAAACTCCCACCAGGGCCGGGGGCGCCGCCAGAAGCGCCACCTCCAGCGGGCACTCACGCTGAAGCATCGATCCCCGGAGGACAGATCCAGCCGTGAAATCCGACCCCACCGCAAGCCCGCAAGTGCCGGCTCGAGCCATCGCGACTCGACGTCGCCCCAGCCAGCGGTGCCCGGCTCCTCCGCCGTCACCACGACACCGGAGCCCACGCCCGAACGCATGGGAAAGGCCTTGAAGAATGGATCGTCGCCCGCAGTCCAACCCCGCACCGCCGGCAGCGACTGCAGCGCGGCGCCACCTCCCCACAGCCACAGGCCGCTCACCGGGACGGCCCCTTGCGCGGCGCGCGCTTGATTCACGGCGTGATCGAACAGCCACATCTCGATTTCGCTCATGAGCTGGCGCAGACGGGCCGCTACGTTGCCGGTCGGCAGATGGGAATCGATGTGCCGGCCAAGGACATCGGCAGGATCGCTGGTCGTGGCCGGCAGCGGTTGATCGAATATGCAGAACAAACCTGCGGCAGGTCCGGCCAGTAGGCGCACGCCCGCGTCATGCCACACTCGATTGAAATCGGCGGCAAGGGCCTCGGATTCCCCGCGGCTGAAAGTCAGGATGCCGTCGGCCGGCAGCCGCACATTGCTGATTTCAGCGGCATAGTGGACCGGCGTTGCGATGTAAACCCACGCCGCATCGACCGCGCCGCACGTTGGCAAAAGCGCCACAGCGGCCACGGCGGGCATCGCGGACATCGCGGGCACCGCGGACATCGCGGGCATGTCGTCGACCGGCGCCAGCACGCGATAGGCATCGGCACGCCAATCCGTCACCACAGCCGATGCATCGGCGCGCGCCAACAGCCGCTCCAGTAAGGGCGAGCGCTGCCGGTTGTCCGCGCCGCGCGTGGTAAATCGAAAATATTGGGTAGACACAAACGCTCCGGCGATAATTTCAGTATCTTAGGCGTATGCGCTTTACCCAGGACTCAAATTCAGCCGCCCATTTCGTACGCTCGTACGGCGGCGGCGAGCTACGCATCAATGACAATGTATATCGCGCCGCCGTGATCGTCAGCGCCTCCACCGTTGTGACGGCGTCCGACATTCGCACCATGGAGGATGTGAACCTGCTCGATCCGGCGCGCATTCTCGCGCTCGACCCCGAGCTCATTCTGTTGGGAACAGGGCCGCGGCAGTCGTTCCCATCTGCCGCTTTCGGCGCGCAGTTCTTGCGCGCCGGCATAGGATTCGAGGTCATGGATACAGGCGCGGCCTGCCGCACCTTCAACGTGCTCGTGGGTCAGCAGCGACGCGTCGTCGCGCTGCTTCTGGTGTAGACATCAAGTATAAAATGGCAGGGCGCTTACGGATTACACAATCAATACGGCATCGAGAATTATTGTTCTTCTTCTTGATTTTCTTGCTTTTTCTTGCTCTCAACCTGTGTAAGCTTTCAGCGCCCCGCAAATGGACTTTCTCGACCGGCGCACAGTAAAACACACCGATTGGGCGTCCGCAAGCTCATAAATGACCGTAGCCATTAACAATAAATCTGTTATAAATCATTATGTTACATGATTATTCCAGAAACTACTTCGCACTGCGGAGGAACGGCAGCGGGTCGATCGGCCTGCCGTTCTGACGAATTTCGAAATACAACACCGGCACTTGGTGAGCACCTTCACCCATGTGCGCAATGACCTCACCGGCCGCGACGTCTTGGCCGTCACGCACCAGCATCTCGCGATTGTGTGCGTATGCGGACAGCAAACTGTCGCCATGTTTGATGATGATCAAATTGCCATAACCACGCAGACCGCTGCCCGCGTAGACCACGCGCCCGGCACTCGCGGCGCGCACGTCCTGGCCCAAGCGGCCTGACAACAAAATGCCGCCGCCGGGCACCGCGCGCACAGCCGCCGTGCGTTCGGTGGGCCAGACCCATTTCGCTGCCTCGCGCCCGGCGCCCTGCCCCTGCGGCATGCTGGGCGCAGGCGCCATGGCTGGTGCAGGCGGCGCGCTCGGCGCGGGCAGCGGCCGTGGTAGCCGCTGCGGCGTGTCCACCCGCGGCACCTCTTGCACATGGGAACCGGCACGGCCTGGTGCGGCCTCGGGCCGCCTGAACGTAGGCTGCGGTCTGGGCAGGCGCGACGCGCCGGCTGCAGAAGGCGGCGCATTGACACCCGGCGATCTCGCACTGGGTCGCAGCACCAGCACCTGGCCCACGGAAATGCGGAAATCGGGTCCGACATTGTTCCATCGCGCCAGGTCCCGAAAGTCGAGATCGTGCCGCCACGCGATGCTGTACAGAGTGTCCTGTGGACGCACTACGTAAACTTGCGGGTTGCTGTCGGCAGTATCAACGCATCCGCCCATCAATAGGCAGGACAGCCCGATGGCGCCGACCGAGCGCGATAAACGCAACGCTATCGCTGCAATCCCGACAGCAAGGGGACGAAACTCACGGCGCCCAGCGACTCGCGATCGATTCGCGTCTCGCCTTTGGTGTAGCGGTACAGCTCTTGGCGGCCTTCAGGGCCCACCGGTGCGATCAGGCGCCCGCCGACACCCAGCTGCTCGAACAACGCCGGCGGCACGGCATGCGGCGCCGCCGTCAGCAGGATCCCGTCGAACGGGGCGCGTGCCGCCCAGCCCACATTGCCGTCATCGTGGCGGCAATGGACATTGCGAATCCGCAGCTCCCGCAACGTACGCCGAGCCCGCCCCAGCAGGCTGGAAATTCGCTCGATGGTGTAAATTTCCTCGACCAACGGCGCGAGCACCGCCGTCTGATAGCCGCAACCGGTGCCGATCTCCAGCACCTTGCGGGTCTCTCCGGCCGCCAGCAGCGCCTCCGTCATGCGGGCCACCACATAGGGCTGCGAGATGGTTTGGCCGAAACCAATGGGCAACGCCGTATCTTCATAGGCGCGGCTCGCCAGCGCTTCGTCCATGAACAGATGCCGCGGCACGTTGCGAATGCGATCCAGCACACGCCGATCGACGATCCCCTGTTCCTGAAGCCGCAGCACCAGGCGTTCCCGGGTGCGCGCCGAGGTCATGCCGATACCGCTGATTCGCGGGCCTTCCATGAAGCTACTCAAGCTGCAGCCATCGTCGCAACTCCGGGAGCGCGTTGTGACGGGTCAAATCGATTTGCAACGGGGTGATGGATGCATAGCCTTCGGCGACGGCATGAAAGTCGGTGCCGGGTCCCGCGTCGTGACCGGCGCCCGAGTTTCCCACCCAATAAACATTGCGGCCTCGTGGATCTTTCGACTTCACGATCGAATTGCTGCGATGACGGTTGCCGAGCCGCGTCACCTTGATTCCGCGCAGCTGGCCGTCCGGTAAATCCGGCACGTTGACGTTGAGAATGACCGGACGCAAGTCCGAGCCCTTGAGCGGGGCTTGCGCCATCCGCTGCACCAATTGGGCCGCCACTTGCGCCGCGCTCGCAAAATTATGCGGACTGCCCGTCTCGACGCACAGCGACACGGCGATGGCGGGAAGGCCGAGAAACCGGCCCTCGACGGCGGCTGCAACCGTTCCCGAGTACAGCGTATCATCGCCGAGATTCGCCCCATCATTGACCCCAGACACGACGATGTCGTGCTCGAACTCGAACAGACCCGAAATCGCCAAATGCACGCAATCGGTGGGTGTACCGTTGACATAGTAGGCGTCGGTGTCATAACGCGCCGCACGCACGGGTACATCGAGAGTCAGCGAATTGCTCGCGCCGCTGCGATTGCGATCCGGGGCCACGATCGTCACCGTGCCCAAGGGCTCGATCGCCCGCGCAAGCGCAGTCAAACCCTCGGCACGGTATCCGTCGTCATTCGAAAGAAGAATTTTCACCGAATTAACAGAGTGCCCTAAGCTGGCGGGTGCCGCCGTGCGGACTATACTGTAACGCCGGAGACCCCGATAGGCGATCGAGTCCAATATTCATGGCCAAACAACGTTCCGCCGATGCCGGCGCCAATGCCGATTCCGGCGCCGACTCAGAGGCCGCGACCGGCGCCAAGGAATTCCGCGCGGCCATGCGCGGCGTCAAACCACTGGCGCAGAAACCGCCGGCCGCGGGCCTCGCCAAACCCAAACCACGCGCGCGCCTTCGTCGGATGACGCCGGCGGGCGTAGAAAATCTCGACGCAGCAATGCCCCAGATCGGTGCCCTGGCGGCGCACAAGGCGAGTGCAATGGCGGAAGCCGTGACGAGCGACGGCGCGTTGTCGTTTCAGCGCGCCGGCGTGCGCACCCAGGTACTGCGCCGGCTGCGTCGAGGTCTTTATCCCATTGAAGCCGAGCTGGATCTGCACGGTATGAGTCAAACGGCCGCTCGCGACCGGCTCGCCGATTTTATCGCACGCAGCCGCGACGGCGGCTGCCGCTGCGTCAGAATCATTCACGGCAAGGGCTATCGCTCCGGAGCGCGCGGCCCCGTGCTCAAGATCGCCGTCGACCTTTGGTTGCGCCGGCACCTGGACGTCATGGCATTCGCCTCCGCCCGGGCGATCGACGGCGGCACCGGTGCTCTGTACGTGCTGCTGCGCGCTTGATCGGCGCCGCGGGTTATCCCTAAAAGATCAGGAAATCCTCGAATACCAAGGCTCACGGGCTTCCTTAACATCGATCCTTACCCGCCATCAGTGAGGTTCAGGAAGTGGCTACGATTACCGCGGTCGATTCCACCCAACACGCCGCCGCCCCCGCATTTACGCCGGCGCATTTGCTGACCCCAGCGGCGTTTCCGCATCCCGTCGACCGGCTGGAAGTTCGCGAGACCAACATCTCTTGGGTGATTCTTACCGGCCCATTTGCATATAAGATCAAGAAAAGCGTCGAATTGGCCTTCATCGACGCATCGACTTTGGAGAAGCGGCGGCGAATGTGCGAGGAGGAATTGCGCCTTAACCGACGCCTGGCACCCGACCTCTATATGGACGTGGTTGCTATTACGCGACATGCGGACGGCGCGCGGATCGGAGGAAATGGCCGCGTAATCGAATATGCCGTTCGGATGAGGCAATTCGAAGCCTCCGAGGAGTTATCGGCTCTGCTCGCGCGCGGAACCGTCAGTGCGCACGAGATCGCCGCATTTGGGGAGTGTTTGGCGAATTTCCATGCAAGCGCAGCGCGGGCCCCATGCGGGGCAAACAATTTGTACACCAATCAACTGCATGATGCCGTGCTCGGCAACCTGGCCGCTCTATTGTCACATCTCGATGAAGACACGACACTGCCCGAAATGGGCTCTCTAGTCGATTGGACGCACGACTATTTGCACGACTCCCTGACTCGATTACATATGCGAGAGCAGAACGGATTCATCCGCGAGTGTCACGGCGACCTTCACGCGCGTAATGTCGTGCGCTGGCACGGCCGCCTGATGCCCTTCGATAGCCTGGACTTTGACCCGAAACTTCGCTGGATCGACATCATGAATGATGTTGCATTCATGGTGATGGATCTGATGGCGCATGATCGCCGCGACTTGGCATTCTCGTTTTTTAATTCGTATTTGGAAAAATCCGGTGACTACGACGGCGTCCAACTGCTTCCGTTTTACGCCGTGTACCGCGCCCTGGTTCGCGCCATGGTCGATGGTCTAGGTGCGGAATATGATTTAGATCGGCGAGATGAGTTTCGTCGACGCTTGCGAACGAGAGTCAAAACGGCTGCTGCCTTCATACACCGGCCGAAGCCGACGCTGTTTATCATGCATGGGCCATCGGGCTCCGGTAAATCCTCGCTCAGCGAACGCATGGCGGCGCAATTGGGGGCGATTCGAATACGATCCGATGTCGAGCGCAAGCGCCTCGCGGGATTTCGAACGTCCGCCGCGCGCGCCGACCGCTTCGAGCAAGGCATTTACACACCCGATTTCAGCCACCGTACCTACGCGCGTTTGCTTGAATCCACAGAGAGCTGCCTCGAGGGAGGCGTAAATGTCATCGTCGACGCCTCATTCATCAACGGTGAGGATCGCCGCCTATTCCGCGAGTTGGCCGCTCGGCTGGGCAACCAATTTTTCATCATATCGTGCGAGGCAGATCGCTCGTTGCTGGCGAAGCGTATCGAAGAGCGGCGACAATCGCGCGTTGACCCATCGGACGCGGATGTCACGGTTCTCGACCGCCAGTTGCAGAAGTTGGGGCCCCTGGGGGCGGACGAGCGATTGCACGTGATTGCCGTTGATACGGGTCATGCCGGGGCATATGAAAACGCTCTGTCGGCGATGCGACATCAATTGGCAGGCGAATCAGCTGCCGCCAGCGCGGGATTAAACGCGCATCGATGCGCCTGATCCCGGCGGCGACGGACCGAATTGAGCCGCAGCGAAGGTCCGCGACGGAGCTGCCGGCCGGGAATGACGGCGGCACGTCTACCAGCCGAGGAGCGCTTGTGTCGTCAAATTCGCCGAACCATCCAAGCAAATGGGCGCGGGTCGAAACTACTCTCGACAATGCAACTTATCGAATCCGCCCGATTTGCGTTGAGGACGCGCTGCGCGAACGTGCGTTCATCGTGGGACTGAGCCCGGAATCCCGGTACACACGCTTGATGTATACGATGGGTGACCCCTCGCCCGATCTTGTGAACCGATTCGTTCAAGTTGACTACCATCACAGCACGGCATTCGTGGCGGTTATCGGCCAAGGCGAAGAAGCGCGCATCATTGGCGTTGCGCGCTACGCTGCGAATAGGGATGAGGACTACGAGTTCGCGGTTGCGATTGCAGACGCATGGCAAGCGCGAGGAGTAGCGGGAACCCTATCACACCTGCTGTTTGACTACGCGCGCAACGAGGGCATTCGCACCCTGCACGCAAAGATTCTCGCCACAACCATCGCATGATCCAATTCGCGCGTTGGCTCGGAATGTCCATTCAATTCACGCCCGGAGATGCAACGGTTCTCAAAGCATCCAAAGAGCTGTGCGCGGTGTCGCGGCCATTACCCCTAAGCGGCTGATGCTCGCACCACCGTGCATTTCGGAGGCTCGTTCTTTGCCTTCGGCTTGCCCCGAACCAGCATCGCCGGCACGGTCGCTGCACGCACGACCTGCTCGGCGTCGCTGCCCAAAGCGATCCGGACCAGGCCACGACGGCCGTGCGTTCCCTTGACCATGTAGCCGCCGCCGGACCTCCTTCGATCAAGCGGCGGGTGGTGGAGCCTCGATCGAGGCGACGGTGGTGCCGGCGCGCCAAATGCGCCGAAGTCGTCGGCGGTGATATCGGAATCTATGAACCAAATCCCTCTGGCGAGTTTTGATTCCGGCGGCAAGTTCCGCTGCAGGGCGACGACAGAGTTCTTGGTGTTTAACGGCTTGTTTCAAGCACCATACGTCGTGAAAATCGCCAAGACAGTCCTGAAGCTCACGTAATTGTTTAATTTCTGCGCGCGCCCATCTGGCGTGCGTCGAAACGCACTGTTCGAGCAAGTACCGCAACATCTTGATTCTCAGCCTGATCCGATGAAGTTTCCTTGCCGCCTGCCCGTGGTAGCGGAGGGCGGCACGGAGCCGACGACGACGCTGCTGCAAGACACGAAGAATTACCGCGGCCATCGGCTCTCGTGATTCAACAACCAAGCCGGAATCGGACGCGGCCCGTCGCAATTCCACCAGGCGCGCGGCCCATGGGTCAGAACGCATCGCCGACT
>Ga0070696_100001453_pt1 | contig 15503 bp, 27 predicted proteins | sample KBSK1253metaG_FD_65474 | JGI IMG/M metagenome (GOLD analysis project Ga0070696, IMG submission 65474) | Corn, switchgrass and miscanthus rhizosphere microbial communities from Kellogg Biological Station, Michigan, USA - KBS K1-25-3 metaG | ecosystem: Host-associated > Plants > Roots >... | reverse complement strand
GGGGAAGGGCCAGCGCATGCGCGACCCGATGCGCACGCTCACCACGAAGCACCGGCTCGGCCTCGTCACCGTCGAGGGGGCCGAGTACCAGATCGTTGATATCGGCCTCCGGATGCTCCAGCCGCGGGAGCTCCTGGCCGCGCAGTTCGGCAAGTTCGCCGCCGGCTATGACCTCTCGGCCGCGAAGACGAAGGCCGCCCAGGTCCGGCTGATCGGCAACAGCGTGTGCCCCGAGGTGGCCGAGGCCCTGGTCGCCGCTAACTTCCCTCGGCGGGCGAGGAAGGTCGCGTGAAGCCCCTTCGCTTCATTTCCTCCGGTAACTCGACGTCCAGCCAGCGTATGGCGGACTCCACACCGTCGGGGTTGAAGGCCTGTGACACCACCCCACGCACGTACACGGTGAACAGATGTAACGGTCCCGGATCTCCGACGGCATCCACGTTCGGGCCTCCGATCAGCCTTTGGGCTGCCTTTGTAAATCGCTCCTTCTGGTCGTCCGTCATGACGACACCACCGATCGCGACGTTTCCCATTGTCTTAGTCCTTTCGGCCGGCTGTTTACTGCGAGTGCCAGCCGGGACCGAATATGCGGGCTCAATCGATGGATGTCAAACACAGAAACACCTTACGCTTGATGTGTGGCGGAATGCGCCGCACTTCCTCTATCAAGCTACTAATCGATGAGCGCCTCCGCGATCGAGTGGACGGACGTGACGTGGAACCCGGTGCGGGGGTGCTCTATGGCTCCCGGAAGCGAGGCAGGCGGATGCCTGAATTGCTACGCGGCCCGCATGGCCTCGCGGAACCTGCCCGAGATGCGATCGCCGACGACGGGTAAGGCGTTCGCGCGGCGGACGGCGAAAGGGCCGCGCTGGACTGGTGCCGTCGAGCTGATCCCCTCGAAGCTGGACGAGCCGCTCCACTGGCGGAAGCCGCGGCGCGTGTTCGTGAACAGCATGAGCGACCTCTTCCACGAGGCGCTCCCGGCCGAAGACGTCGCCGAGGTCTTCCGGGTCATGGCCCGTTGCCCGCAGCACACCTTCCAGATCCTGACGAAGAGGCCGGGGCGAATGCTCGAGCTCGTGCCGAGGGTCGTCGCGACCTGGGGGATTCTCCCGAACGTCTGGCTGGGCGTCTCCGTCGAGGACCAGGCCACGGCCGACGCACGCATCCCGCTCCTGCTCCAGACGCCGGCCGCGAAGCGCTTCGTGTCCTACGAGCCCGCGCTCGGGCCGGTGGACTTCGGCCGCTACTACTTCACGACGCTCCCGGGCCGAGAAGCTCGCGAGTATCCCTTCCCGCAGCTCGACGAGGAGGACCGTACGAAGTGGCTGGATCTCCTCGACTGGATCATCGTGGGCGGCGAGAGCGGTCCCGGCGCCCGGCCATTCAACTCGCAGTGGGCGCGTTCCACGGTCTTCCAATGTCGCGACACGAAGACCGCGTGCTTCGTCAAGCAAATGGGCTGCAACATCCTCGACCGCAACGACCGGCTCGCGACCGATAACCCCGCGCCCTGGCCCGATCTCTGGCCGGAGCCCGAGTCCGGTTGGGACGACGGCGCCAGGGGAAACCTCGAGCACCTGGACGACGGCTATCAAGGCGCGCCTGTTCGCATCCGGCTGAAGAGCAGCAAGGGCGGCGACATGGCCGAGTGGCCCGAGGACCTCCGCGTCCGGGAGTTCCCCGCGTGACGCACCTTGACGTCGAGGGTCCAGTGCCTCACGGCACAGCCCCAGTGAGACCGGGAAGCCACGGGGGAGTGAACGCGGGTGGTGAGCCCGTGCCTGCCGTCGCCCCTCGACTTGAAGCTGCGGCGCTGGTGGTCGCCTCGCTCGTCGCCATCTGGTGCGTCGGGAACCTCCTCGGCTGCGCGGCCGGGTGGTGGTGGCTGGAGGCGGCGCAGTGAAGCGCCTCGTCGCCTGGTTGCTCCACATCGCCAACCGGCATCCGCCCTACCTCCACCGGACGGAGTTCTACGAGCTCAAGGACCGGATCCTCAAGCGGCACGGGAGCATCGTCGCATACGACACACAGCACATCGTCAACGAGTGCTGGGGCTACTACGACGCGGGGTCCTGCCAGGGCGCGGCCTGTAGGAAGTGCGGCGGCTCGGGGGTCTTCCAAGAGAAGTGGGTGGCGCTGGAGCGGTGGCACTTCGGCCGCTACACCTTCCATCGCCCGTGGACGGTCGTGTACGTCAAGCCCGCGCTCGCCGCCAGCATCGAGGGGCGCATCCAACACGGCGGCGATGCGCGCGATTCGATGGAGGCCGCCATGTGGCTCGCGCTCCTCGTCGATCGCCCGCTCTTCCGGGCGCTGTTCTTCCGGCACGGTAGATCGCTGACGCCTGGCCCCCGGCCGCTGCTTGTGCTCTCGGCCTGGATCTATGAACTGCGCTCCGCAGTCCGCGCGGTGTGCCCTCGTCGGTGCGAGCAGTGCCTCGACATGTTCCTGCAGAAGGAACTGACGGGGGGTCTCTGTAGCGTGTGCTTTGCGAGCCGATTCACCCCGCCTGAATTTGAAGACATCCCATTCTAGGAGGAGAAGCATGAGAAAGGGCGCAGCGATGGACGAGGAGGTCCGGGTCCGATTGACAGACCAGGAGCTGATAGACCGCGGCAACGTCATGTCCGCGAAGGTCGAGCACATCGGCCAGCTCCGGAAGAAGCGCCGCGAGGACCTCCGGAGCATCAACGCCATCATCGAGTCCGAGCAGGACGAGGTCGAGCGGCTCGCGCGGGTGATCCGAAAGGCCGAAGAGGCCCGGAACCAGGGCGAGCTGTTCGTGGACGACCAGGTGGCGACGGAGACCCTCGCCGAGGTGGCGCGGAGGGCCTGCACCGAGATCGACGCCCTCACGTGCCCGGTGCACGGGACGTGCTCGTGCGTCCCGGACGTCGGCCGGCTCATGTGCGTCGGAGCCCATTCCGGGGCCCTGGCCCACAGTCTCGAGGTGGCGGCCTGCATCGGCACGGAAGAGGGCGGCGGCCCCGGCTGCAACCTCTGCTGCGAACACGACGGCGGGCTGTGCCGTGAGGTGACGGAGGCCGACCAGCCGAAGCAGGAGAAGGCCCCCGCGGTGAAGGCGATCGACTGCCAGCTTCACGGCACGGATGCCGAGCACGCGAAGGCGCGCGCCGAGGCGGCCCCGACCGGAGTCGACGAGAACCTCGGGCCAGAGGACGCGGAGACCCCTGAGGCCGAGGCGGAGGACGACGACGAAGAGGACGAGACGGACGACGAGGTCCAGGGGGAGCCGGTCTAGATGAACAGCGGCGAGAGGCCGGTCCACATCATGCACTGGGCGCCCCAGGACTGGCTCTCATCCCCTCTCCGGGCGCAGCTTGCCCTCGAGAGGAACCATGTCGCCCGACTCCTCTACCGGGAGCTGCTAGACGCGGTACACGCCGCCGGGGGTCAGATCCGACGCTCCGTGATCCCCGGCGCCGTGATGCTTTCGGCCGAGGAGGTCGACGTTGGCCTGGTCCGGCTCCTCGAAAGCGGGCGGATCGTCGAGCGCGGAGGCTTCATCTCGAATCCCCGCGTCCGGAAGGACATCAACAGGGTGGTCGTAGATCGGAAACGCGATGCCGAGCGTAAGCGTCAGGAACGAGAGGAGAAAGACTCCAAGAAGACGGGCGCGAATGTCCGCCGGAGTCCGCCGGACAAGCCTGGACGTCCGGACGTGTCCGGCGCCCCTATTCCGTACCCGACCCACCGACCCAGTTCCGTTCCCACCGACCCAACAGACCAAGCCGTAGCCGACGGACCAGGCCAAGCCGTAGGAATGCCGGACGACCACGCCCGGTCGGTCGCGAGGTACGGTGGGCCGGGGGAGACCGAAGCGCTTCGGGCCGAGATCGTCGGGCTGATCGACCACCTGGAGGCCAAGACCGGCCGGTCGCGGGAGTCGCTGCAAACGGCGGCGTCCAAGACCCCGGACGGTCGGGTGATCGTAAACCTCGCCGGTTGCTCGTCGGTCCGGTGGCTCCGGGTGACCAGGGACCGGCTCCTCGAGCGCAAGCTGGCCGAGAGCGCCGCGGCCGACGACCGCCTCACCCTGAGCCCGAAGGCGCAGCAACGCCGGGAAACCATGATCGCCTCCGTCGTCGGGGGCCTGAAGGGCGACGGCACGTGGCCGCCGCCGGGAGAGAAACCGTGACCGACCGAGCCTGGGTCGAGGGGTTCCGCGAACTGCAACTGGCCTACCCGAATCGGGAGCAGGCGGTCGACGAGGCCGACGGGCGATCCGCGCTCTACCGCCGGCACCTGGACGACCTGACCGACGAGCAGTGGCGGCACGCGGTGGCGGAGGTGATCCGGGCGGAGCGGTGGTTCCCGACGGTGGCCGCACTCCGCGAGTACGCCGAGGGCTACGTCCCGGCGAACGTGCGCCTGCTCGCGGCCGGGCCCGACTACTTGGCCAACGGGCCGCGGAGCGAGGACCAGAAGGCGCTGGACCGGACGACGGCGCAGGCCGGGCTAGCGCTGGTCAAGGCGGTGGTGGCGAAGCAGCTTGGCGGGGCTCCTCCGCTCCCGGCGCTCCGCGAGGTGACGGCTGGCCCGCGGGTGGTCGTCGCGCATGGTGACCGGCTCGACGAGCTGCGCCGCCAGCGCGAGGCGATCGTGGCCGAGGCCGAGGTGGTCGCGCGGTGACCGCCTGGGAGCTTCGGGCACTCGATCAAGTCGGGCTCCGTGCTGCCCAGGCTCTGGTTGCGCGAGAGCATTACCTCCGGAAGCGCGTCGACGTCCGCTGTTCCGTCGAGGGCTACGGCGTGACCGTGGCCGGGCGAAACGTCGGTGTCCTGCTCCTCGGCCGGCCGCAGGCGACAGCCTGCTATCCCTGGTACGGGTCCGTCTCGGACGTTCTCCGCGGTCGCGCCGAGGTCACCCGGTGGCAGGTGCTGAACTTGGCCCGCGTCTACCTCGATCCCATCGTCCAGCCAGCCGGTTCGCTTCACGAGACGGCCCCTGGCTTTCGCGACCGCCGCGGGTCGTGGCGTTCGACCTTGGGCTCGGCCGCCATCTCCGCCCTGGCGGACCGCGTGGGCGTTGAATACCTCGTTGCGCGCCCCCCGTGCTTCATGGAGGAGCCCTACGAGCTGCGGTGGCTCCTGTCCTACTGCGACACCCGCCTCCACCGCGGCACGCTCTATCGCGCGGCCGGCTTCGAGCTGTGGCGAACCAACGCGGCCGGGCTCCAGACGTGGCGGCTCCCGCTCCGACCGTTGACGGTCGAGGAGCACCGCGTTGTCGGCATGGCCGCTGCTCGTAGCCCCCGCTCGATCGAGTACCGGGCCCGCCGGGCGCAGGGCTCCCTGGAGCTCCACGCATGACCGCCTCGAAGAAGCCTGCCGCGCCGAAGCCGACGCTGACCTCCGACCATGCCCGCTACAAGAATTTCCAGGGCGCGACCGTGCTGTACCACGTCAGCGCCAACGCGCCCGAGCTCGCGCGGGAGTTCTTCGGATGGGTGCGGAACACGATCGGCGCCGTTGCGGACGAGGAGTGGCTCTTCCGGTGGGAGGTCGAGCACTTCGGGGACCGGCTCTACCCGTCGGCGCACGGCGTTCTCTGGTTCCAGATCACGAACATGGGCTCGGGTGCGCACGGTGCCGGCGCCGCGGCTGCGCAGGCTCGAGTCGCGTGGGACCAGGGGAGTCTGCCGCTGCCGGAGGCTCCCCAGAACGTCGAAAGGTGGTGGGACAAATGAGCGATCAAGATCCGGCCCTGCAGGTTGCCTTCGTGGCCGGCAACAACGGGACGGTGCACCGGCAATCGTGCGGGAACTGCCGCTACTTCGCCGCGCTGAAGAACGTGTGCCGGAAGAATCCGCCGGCGCTGGTGACGTTCGCGGTGGCGGACACCCTAGGCCGCCAGCAGATGCAATCGGTCGGTGTCTTTCCCCCGACGACCGACGCGGAATGGTGCGGGGCCTGGAGCGACGAGGCCGAGGCCACGTTCCCTGCAGTCCCCCCGCATCTCCGATGAGGGCGACCGACCGGGAGCAGCTCCGCGCCGCCGCGGCCGGGAACATCTCGGGCGGGGTCGTCCGGCTGCGGAGCCGATCGAGAAAGCGGCGGGCTGAGGGCGCCGAGCTGCTGCGCAAGGGGCTCGACCAGGCCGGGCTCTACATGGCGGCGGTGCTGAAGGCGGTGGCCGAGGGCACGCTCACGGAGGTCAAGTGATGGGCGCCCGCATGTTCCCGATCCAGTCGGACCACCGCGTGACGAAGCCGCACCCGACTTCGATCCCCTGGTCCGTCGCCGATCTCGCCTACAGCATCTATGCCGCGCAATACGGGCGCAGCCAATCCCTTGAGAGGCTGGCGGAGCGCGGAGGGTTCGGCGCCGGGGAGATGGACATGTTTCTCCCCGACTGGCGCGACCGGTGTAGCGAGGTCGCCGCCCTCAAGGCCGAGCTTGCGGAAGCGGTGTCGGAGAACGAAGACCACCGCCGCACGATGTTCATTCCCGGGGCGCAGGCGTGCCCGGTCTGCAAGTTCTCGCTCCAGAAGATGGTCATGCGGGCCATCGATGGGGCGGTCGGCGTCAACACCGACGCTCCGTTGGAGGAGTGCCCCAACGGCTGCGGGTTCCTAATCGGCGTGACGTACGAGCAGGGCTGGAGCGAGATGATCAAGGCGGCCGAGGATCACGCCAAGGGCCGAGCGGATGCCGAGGCCGCAATCGAACGGGTCCGGAACAACTGGCCCCACATCGAGGTCCAGGCCGGGCGCTACTTCACCGACAAGCGAACCGCCGACCCTGGAGCCCCGACGTGTCTGCGCTGCAAGCTCGAGGCCCTCCTGGCCCCGCCGCCGGCCGAGGGGCCGAAGGGGTGACGCTGGCCGATCGCTTCCGGGGGGAAACGGCGGCGCCGCGCCCGGGGGTGACCGCGCGCCATGACGGCATCCCCCGCGGGACAGAGGTCGGCGACTTCGCGCCATACCGTGGCCGGAAGAAGTGCCAAAGCCGCGCGGGCCGGTGGCGGCCGAAACACGAGTACGTTCGCGGCGTTTGCATCTACTGCAATTTCGTCTGGCCGAATTGGGAAACCTCGCTGTGACGCCCAGCGATCCCCTCGCCCGGCTGCTCGCCGAGATCCCGCCAGATGCGGCCCGGGATGCCTCGATCCGCATCGACGATCTGCGGCGGACGAAGCGCGCGGGGAGGGTTCTCGTGGTCGAGGTCGACGCGCAAGGGGTGGTGCACGCGACGGTCGAACGACTCTACACCTTGACGCGGGCGGGGACGTAGGCGCATAGTCTGGGCGGACAGGCCATCGTCAAGGCCCTGGCACCCTGGCCGTGGTCGCAGCCACACGGCAGCCGGAGGGAGCCCCGAGTCGGAGGAGCGGCAGCAGCCGCGCTCTTGACCCGGGGCTTTTCGCTTGCTGGGGTGCCATGGTCGACGGGGGCGGATCAACCGACAGGCCCATCCTCAATTCCCGAACCTTCCCCTTCATCGAGGCCGCGCATTTCACGCCGGGCCCTCGCACGTCCGTCGACCTGGTCGTGCTCCACAGCATGGAGTCGAGCGAGAAGCCCGGGACGGCGCGCACAGTCGCGGAGTGGTTCAACGATCCGAGCCGCGCGCCAGAGGCGAGCGCGCACTACTGCGTCGATTCCCGCGAGGTCGTCCAGTGCGTCCGCGAGGAGGACATCGCCTGGGCGGCACCGGGCGCGAACCGGAACGGGATCCACATCGAGCACGCCGGCCGCGCGTCGCAGACCGCCGAGGGCTGGCACGACGCGTTCTCGATCGCGATGCTCCATCTCTCCGTGGAGCTCTGCGCCTCGATCTGCCGGGCTTGGTCGATCCCGGCGGTGTTCATCGAAGCGTCCGGGATCCTGGTTCATCGCCGGGGCATCACGACGCACGCCGAGGTGACTCGCGCCTTCAAGACGCCCGGTGGCCACACCGATCCCGGGCCCGACTTCCCGACGTACTGGTACGCGGACCGGGTCGCCGGGATTCTGAAGGAGGGCCGCGGATGATCCGCCTCCGCAATCTCCCCCGCCACGCCGCCCTCTGGCTCTGGGCCTGGGCCGACGCCGGCCTCCGCGAGTGGCAGCACGCCATCTCGGAGCGCGGCGTCATCTCGCGCCCCGGCGTCCGGTCGGCGATCGTGCGGGCGGCGGCGGAGCGCGCCCGTCTCGAGGCCCCCGTCGAGCGCCGAGGCCAAGCCGGGGTGGTTTTCACGTTCACGCCGTTCCGTCGAAGGGAGGCCGCATGAACGTCGGACCAGTCCTGGCCGCAAGGCGCGGAGGCAATCCGTTCGAGATCATCGCCGTCCGGGAGCCGCAGCCGCGGCGGATGTTCGGGCTTCTCGCGATGCCCCCGGCGGAGCGCCGGATCTTCTCCGACGCGGCGCTCCAGGCCAGCATCGACGCCGTCGCCAACTCCCTGCCCGCCGACGCTCGAGCCTTCGAGGCCGAGATCGGCTATGACCGCGAGCATGGCGTCGCCGGGGTCGCCGTCTACAAGACGGCGAGCGGCTGGTCCCTCATGGGCGGGGTCTACTACAACCAGGGCGACTTCGGCGGCAAGGTCGGCGTGCGGAAGGTCTGGAAGTGATCCGCCGAAAGGAGGGCCATGCGAATGACACCCAACTGACGCCCCAGGGAGCGGGTCGGGAAAGTGTGGACGCCCGGCCCGCATTTCTCCTCGCCCTCGTCCTGGTCCTGCCGCTGCTGTTCGGCGCCGACGCCCCGAGCGGCTGCGGCGGGAAGCCCCCCGACCCACGGGTCTGTCAGCTCTGCGTGCTGTGCAAGGGCGATCCGTCGCTGCCGTTCTGCGCCGCGGTCGAGACGAGCGGGGAGTGCAAGCGGTGCGAGGCTCCGCCCACGACGACGACCACCACGACGCAGCCGCCGGCACCCCCGACGACCACCACGACCACCCTGCCGAGCCCCCTTCCGACGCCGACACCGACCCCCAACCCGGGCCCAACTCCAGGGCCTACGCCGGTCCCCACGCCCCCCCCGGTGCCCGGAGGCTGCATCCGGCTCAGCTCCTCAACTTGCACACTGGGCCTTCCAGGCGACTTCCGCGACCGCGTCAACGCCGCCCTGAGCCGCGCCAGCGGCGTCCCCGTGAACGAGGTCCGCGAGGTCCCCAACTGGCAGGAGGTCATCGTCCAGACGATGTCCATCCTCCAGGTCGAGGGCTTCTGCACCTCATTCGACCTCGACGGCGGGAACTGCTGGAAGTTCGCCCCGGACGGGACCTGTCTGAAGCGTGGGCTCGGCTCCGAAATGGGCCTCCGGATGGGCGCCGACAAGACGGAGTTCTACCAGCCGATCACGGCCACGAAGCGCACCCGGTGGGCGGACGCGCGCTCCGTCTGCCGCCCAGCGATGGACGAGGAGAGCCTGGCCCAGACGCGGGCCTACCTGATCGAGGGACCGGGGCCGGTGCCGACGCCTACGCCCGGACCGACCCCGGCGCCGCGCGAGTGCCCGGTGACGCCGGCCATGCTGGACGCGAACGAGCCCTTCCGCGCGGACGTGAAGCCGCAGCCGGGGAGCCGGCTCGACCTTACCCTCTGGATCTGCGGGTCTGAGGTCGTGGCCGCGCTCGACCCGCTCCACAACCACGCGCACGCCTGCCTCAATTTCTGCTGCCCCGTCGAGCTCGACAAGGGAACCCAGGACTGCGAGTACCTCTGGGGCAAGGCGAAGTGGTCCACGGAGCCGCCCTTCCCGGCCAGCCCGGTCCGGCTGGGCCTGACGTCGAACACGAACACGGTCGTCGTCGGAGGCACGGGCCCCGGCGTCGTGAGGATCTGCGGCTCCGACGTGCCCGAGGACATCAACAAGACCTGCTGGACCCTCGCCGCCGATCCGGGGAACACGCCCATCTGCACGCCGTCCGCGCTCGACGGGACCAAGTGCCAGAAGAACCGAAGGTAGGAGGGCTCCCGTGACGATGAGAGTGACGGTCAAGAATGCCGACCCGCACCGCACCGCTACCGTGGTCCAGGAGACGTTCACCCCGGGCGGCGGCCCGGGCTCCCAGGCCCCGGCACGCACCCTCGGCCCCGGCACGGAGGAGTCGTTCTACATCCACGCGGGCAGCCGGCTCCTCGTGACTGAGGACGCCGAGGCCACGATCCCGAAGCCCGCATGACCCTGACCCGCAACAGGAGGGTGAAGTAGATGGGGAAGCTGCTGGCGCTCCTGCTCGTCAAGGCGGCCGAGGGCGACCTCGGCCCCGGCCTCAAGGCCCTGTACTGGAAGACCGCGGGCTACAAGACCTACATCGGGCTCGCGTTCGGTCTCCTGGCCTTCGGCCTCGACTACGCCGGCAAGCACGGGCTCTGCGCCGAGTGCGAGGGCCTCGCGGTCCAGGTGACCACGGTCATCGCCGCAGTCGCGATGTACGTCGGCCAGATCGACGTCGGCGTGCGCACCGACCCGCCGACCAACCCCGACGACTTCGTCAAGGTCCCGGAGCCCCCGAAGGTCTGAGATGCAACTCGTGCAGACACCGCCCGGAGACACGCCTGAGACCGAGGCCGCGAAGCCCCGGCAGCACTCCTCCGCGAGCATGGCGGCCGCGTTCGTTCCCGAGATCAAGCCGAAGGAATCGCTGGACTGGAAGGACGTCGCGCCGAAGTCCCTGCTCCTCGTCGCCGTCTTCGTGTGCTGGGGATTAGCGTGCGGGCTCGCCGTCGAGCTGAAGAACTACTGGCTCCAGGATCGCGCCGAGGATCGGAAGCATGCCGAGAACGCGGCCATCGCGATCAATGGGCTCAACCTGCGAATGTCCACGGTCGAGAACGAGACCAAGACGATCCCGGAGCTCAAGCGGTCGGTCGACAAGCTCGAGGTCACCGCCGCCAGGCTCTCGGGCCAGGTCGAGTTGCTCGCGCAGCGGCTGCCGCTGAAATGAAGCCCTACTACGAGCACGCGGGGATCACGATCTACCACGGGGACTGCCGGGAGATTCTTCCCGGGCTCACCTTCGACGCCACCCTGAGCGATCCGCCCTATGGAATTCTCGCCGATGGCGGCTCGGCCGCGACAAGACGTAGTGGCGGCAATCAGGACGATGGTCGCATGACGTGGGACGTCGCGCCTTCCGCCGAGACTCTTGGCCTCCTGCTGTCACGCCCAGCCATGTTCTGGGGCGGCTGTCATCTCGATCTCCCCAAAACCTATGGCTATCTCGTCTGGGACAAGCAGATCGACGGGCTGAACTTCGGCGAAGTGGAATTCTGCTGGACTAACCTGCGATTCGCGCCACGCGTGTTTCGATACCGGGCGGTCGGTGTGGATGGCGGAAAGCAGCACCCGACGCAGAAGCCGGAGGCGCTGATGAATTGGTGCTTCGGGTTTCTGCCCCCGGGCATGCTCACCGTCCTAGATCCCTTCATGGGCAGCGGTACGACGCTCCGGGCGGCGAAGGATTTGGGCCGAAGGGCGATCGGTATCGAGATCGAGGAGCGGTACTGCGAGATCGCGGCAAAGCGGCTAGCTCAGGAAGTTCTGTTCACGGAGGCGACGGCATGAAGCCGAAGGCGAAGCCGAAGAAGAAGCCGACGCTGGCCAGCCTGCAGGCGCAGGTCGACAAGCTGCGCAGCCAGTTCGAGCAGCTCTACAGCGACGTCATCGCGAAGCAGGACGCCGCGAAGCTGACGACCGGCCTCGGCCGCGGCGGACAACCGGGAGGCGGGGGCTACGGATAGGGAATGGAGCGGATCACGGCGCGGCACGCGCTCATCGCGTGGATCGTCGCCTTCGTCCTGTTCATCGGGCTTTGCACGCTGAGGAGAAATCGAATGCCCACGACGCCACCGGCACCGACGACCTACCTGACCGACACGGTGGGCGTGCTCACGAACGCCCAGCGTGCCGCGATGGAGGCGAAACTCGCCGAATACGACCTGAAGTCTGGCCACCAGCTCTTCGTCTGGATCGCGGAGACCACCGGTGGCGAGTCGCCGACGACGTTCTGCCCGCGGGCCTTCGCAGCATGGGGCGTCGGGGACGCCGGGGAGAACGACGGCGTGGTCCTGTTCGTGTTCACCCAGGACGACGTCCGCGGCGTCGTGGTCGGGGCCGGCCTCATCGCCGCGATCCCCGATGCTGAGGCAACCCGGATCTGTGTCGACGTGGTCGCCCCCAAGGTCCACGCCAACGACTACAACGGCGGGATCTGGGACGGCGTCGCCGCGATCACCCATGCGATCGAGGTATGGGAAGCACATTGATCAGTGGTGGAACTGGATGGCCTGGGGAAGGTGGTCGAGGCGGTCGGGCGGCCCATCGCGGGGCTGCTGCTCGCCTATCTCATCCTCAAGACGCCGGCCGTCCAGAAACTGCTACTCCGCGCCAGCAACGGGCAGCACAAGAACGGGTCGCCCAAGGTCGACATGGCCGGGCAGGCCTCCGTCGACTTCTGGAAAAACACGTTCCGGGAAATCGTCAAAGAGATCCTCGACGAGCACGAGCGTGACGAGGAACGGAGGGCGGACGAGATGAGGGACGAGCTCAGAGAGCACAGGGCCGAGTACCGTGCCGCCGTCGAGCTGCTGCGGGGACGGCTCCACGACATCGCGAACCACGTGGCCGTGATCGCGCTCGACTCGAAGAGGAAAACCCGATGACCCTGACCCTGCTCATGCTGCTCCAGGTCGCGCTGTGCGACGGCCGGGCCACCTCGAAGACGAAGCCCTTCCCCATGAAGCCCTACGTCTTGGATGCCGAGACATTCCAGCAGTACCCGGTCTCGGCGGGCCGCCCTCCGCAAGGCCGCTGGCTGATCGACCCGACCTTCGGAACGTTCTTCATGCGGGTCAGCAACTCCGATCCGGCGGCACGAGACGGCGACGGATTGCGCCGCGGCTTCACGACGACGCTCTACTCCTCGATGCCCGACTGGTCCAACGACGAGCGGTTTCAGATTTTCTATACCGGAACCGAGGGCCACGTCCTCCACAACGGGCAGCCGCCATTCGAGCGCATCGCGCGACTCCCGATCGCGCCCACCGACATCGAGCACGTCTACTGGAGCTGGCGCCCCGAGAAGGCGAACGTCTTCTACTACCCGTCGAGCTTCGCTGGAGAGCGCAGGCTCTACAAGGCGACCGTGTCGCCGAGCGGGACGATCGAGAAGGTCGCGCTCCACGACTTCAAGGCCGGCCCAACCGCTTGCACCAGCACGGATGCGCGCGGCCTCCGCCTCTCCACGATGGGGATGAGCCGCGACGCTCGCGAGCTCGTCGGGATGTCCTGCGGCAACGTGTGCTGGATCTACAGCATCGCCGAGGACAAGGTTCTCGGCTCCCCGAACCGGGACTGCGAGACGGGCCTCCCCAGCAGGAACGCCCCCTTCATGACGCCGAGCGGAACGCGCGCCTACGCCGCAACGGGCCAGTACAAGGGGCTCTCGTTCAACGTCTCCGACACGTTGCCGCTCGCGAACGTGGACTACGGCGTCAAGGAGGAGCACCGCTCCATCGGCAAGAGCAAGGGCGGCGCCGACATCTACACCTCGGTCCTCTTCGAGGCCCAGAAGAGCGGAGCCGCGATCCGGCCCAGCGCCACGCTGATGGCCGTCGACATGCTCACCGGTGCCTGGAAGGTTCTGATCGGGCAGACGACGGGATGGCCCGGCCCCTTCACGACCGTCCACACCTCGATGGTGTCGGCGAACAATCCGGGCTGGATCTACGCCTCGCAGGTCGGCGCTCCGGACATCGGGAATCCGAACCCTCAGGGCCACAACGTCCTCTACGCCGCGAACTACGACACCGGCCAGGTCTGCCAGCTCACCCACGTCCGGACCTGGGCAGGCGTCCGCCAGGGAAACAAGTTTGGGTACTGGGGCGAGCCGCATCCCAACGGCTCTTCCTCGGGCCGCTTCGTGGCCTGGAACAGCGATTGGCACAACAGCGACACCGTCGACGTCTACATCCTCGACAACACGCGGCACCTCACGGCGGCGCAGGCGGCGAAGGTCGCGGGGAAGTAGATGGGCACCTACGTCCAAGTTCCGGCCGACGCAGGCGGCAAGAAGGTCGCCACCAAGCTGGACGGCAACGGGAACCACGTCGGGTACGTCACGATGCTCCAGGCCTCCGTCTCCACGGCCTCGACGGTGGCCGTGAGTCTGACCGTCGTGACTATTCTGCCGGCGAATCCCGATCGACTCAGCTCCCGCGTCCTGAACGGCTCCAAGGTCTCGACCATGTTTATCAAGGAGGGGGCCGGGGCCACCCTGGACGACTACCTCTACGAGCTCCAGCCGGGCACGTCGCAGGAGCTGGGCCCCTATACGGGGCTCGTCACGGGCATCTGGGATACGGCCGACGGGGACGTGCCGACGGCCAAGGCCCGAATCGCGGAGAGGACATGAGAATCCCGGAGGGTTTCGGTCGTTTGGTGCCGCTCTTGTTCGCCGCACTGTTGCTGTACGTCTCGGGTGGCGCGGTGATGTATACGAAGGGCTGGTACGCCGCGCTGGAGAGGTGCGACCGCGAACGGGCCGGGCTGGAGCCATCCGCCCTGCCTCTGACGACAATTGCGCCAACCGTACGGCTGGAGATGGAGGAAGGCCCGACAAAGGACGGCCCTTGGGTGACGGCCCGACTGGAGGATCAGAAGGCTCAGCATGTCACCAGAATGGGTGAGGACGTCTTCGGCGTCCTGGCCGAGGTCAATGACGCCATCTCGGTCAAGCTCGGCAAGGACCCATCGGTGGACTTCTCCTTCCAGAAGAGCGACCTGGTCGGGGAGGTCGTGGCCGAAGCCAAGGGTCCGACCGGAGGATGGACCAAGGTCACGGTAGTAGTCCTCGGGACCATGGTGCCCGAGGAGCAGGGAATGCGCTATGGCAGCGTCGTGAACCCCGCATCAGCGGACGGGGGCCGGGCCTGGATGTATGCGGCATCGCTTTTCACGGGAGCGACGGAATTCCGCCTGCGCTGCCTGACTCACACCCGCGGCGCAGCTTGGGCCGCTGTGAACATGGGCGCCATCTGGGAGCCGGTGTTCGCCAAGCGCGAGCCCGACATCCAGAGCCCGGAGCAGCACCAGGAGTGGCACGCGAAGCACGGGCCTCCCAGCCTGGACGAGCAGGCGGACGAACTGGCTGCCTGGGTTGCAGAAATGGAGAGAAGGAAGGCGAAGAAGTCCCAGCAGGGACGTTCGATCCCGATCGGCGTCGGCCCGCTCGTGCCCTGCACGGTGTCGAACGGCTGCATCAGGAACGATCCGGCCCAGCCATCCATCACCGGGGCTCAATTGCCGCTGAGGTGCCGACCGGTTCCGGATTGCAGCCTTCCGCCCTGCGCGCCTGACGGAACGACTGATTGCAATGGGCAACCCTGCATGCGCATCTGTCCAAAGGACCCCGAATGAAGGATCTGCTGACCTTTGTTGGAGAGCATCCACTCGTCACGTTCGTGGTGGTCTCTGGCTACGCGATAGTGGCCGGGCTCACATGGGAATGGGTCATGGGCATAGGCCCCGTATACGGGCTATCGAAGCG
>Ga0070696_100001449_pt1 | contig 15529 bp, 19 predicted proteins | sample KBSK1253metaG_FD_65474 | JGI IMG/M metagenome (GOLD analysis project Ga0070696, IMG submission 65474) | Corn, switchgrass and miscanthus rhizosphere microbial communities from Kellogg Biological Station, Michigan, USA - KBS K1-25-3 metaG | ecosystem: Host-associated > Plants > Roots >... | reverse complement strand
GGGCGCCGGGCTCAGCGCGGTCGTCAGCAGCACCAGGACCGCGAATCCTCTCCTCATCGCTCTCCTCCCAGCGAGGCCTGCTGCACGTGGTTACGGAATCCGATCGGGTCGCGCACGCGGCGAAAGACTTCGCGCCCGCCGCCGGTGCCGGTCACGGTCAGGTCGCCGTAGCCGAGCATGCGGCCGATCAGCCCCTGCTGCACCCCGATCGTCTCCACCTTCGTCAGGAGCAGCTCGGTGGTATAGCGCGAGATCAGGCCGACTTTGAGGATGAGCCGGCTGCTGGTCACCGCGAACTCGGACGTCATCAGCTCCACGTAGTGCACGAGCGCCCAGGCGACCCCGATCGCCACCACCGCGGCGCCGATCATCCAGATCCAGGGGGGATCCTGCACCGGCCGCAGCACGGCCGCGAGCGCGATCCCGGCCCCCATCACCAGGGCGGGTCGCAGGAAGAGGATCCAGTGGAGCCGCGTCTTGTACACCACGCGCTCCCCCTCCAGCAGGTGCCGCTCGACGTACCCCACGCCGTCAGCCTAACGCCGGGGTCAGGTCTTACATTCCGACATTTTCCCCGGCGGCCCGGGAGGCGGGCCGGGGAGAAATGTCGGAATGTAAGACCTGACCCCGGTAGTCGCGGTGCCAGAGGTCGAGGTACTCGGTGGCGTTGCGCGCGATGTCGTCCAGCTCCTCCTGGCTCATCTTGCGCACCGGCTTGGCCGGCACGCCCATGACCAGCCAGCCTGCCGGCACCACCTTCCCCGGCGGCACGAGCGCGCCCGCCCCCACCTGGGCCCACTCCTCGACCACCGCCCCGGTGAGCACCACCGCCCCGATCCCGATGCGCACGTTGTCCATCACCGTGCACGCGTGCACCACCGCCCGATGCCCGATGGTGACGTTGGCACCCACCACGCAGGGGAACTGCGGGGTCACGTGCAGCACCGAGTTGTCCTGCACGTTGGAGTTGCGCCCGAGCGTGACGTAGTTGTCCTGATCGCCTCGCAGCACCGTGAACGGCCACACGCTCGCGCCCGCCTCGATGGTGACGTCGCCGATGACCTGGGCCGCGGGATCCACGTAGGCCTCCGGATGCACGCGCGGGGTCCGACCCGGCACCGAGCGGATCAGCGGCCGCTCCAGCGCGCGGGGCGCTTGTCGAGGAAGGCCCGCACCCCCTCGTGGAAGTCGGCGCTGGTGTAGGTCCGCGCGATCAGGTCCTCGTCGTCCGGCAGCGCGCGGCTCAGGGCGAGCCGCCGGATGGCCTCCTTGGTGACCGCGAGGGTGATGGGGGCGTGGTCCGCGATCTGCTGGGCCAGGCCCGCGACGCGCGCCGCGATCGACTCGGGGGCCACGATCTCGTGCACGTAGCCGGCGGCCCGGGCCTCCTCGGCGCCGAGCAGCCGCGCGGTGAAGAGCAGCTCCGTGACCCGTGAGGGCCCGAACACGTCGACCAGACGCGCGTAGGCCGCCATCGAGAGGCAGTTGCCGAGGGTGCGCGCGATGGGGGCCCCGAACCGCGCGTCGGGGGTGGCCACCCGGATGTCGCAGGCGGTCGCGATGCGGAAGCCGCCGCCGACCGCGAAGCCCTCGACCTGGGCGATCACCGGCTTGCGCACCGCCTCGAGCCGCGCGATGCGCCGGTCGCCGTCGCGCTCGTAGGCGATGCCGTCCTCGGCGCGCTCGAAGACCTGGAACTGGCTGATGTCGGTGCCGGCCACGAAGGCCTTGCCCCCGGCCCCGCGCAGCACCAGCACGCGGACGGAGTCGTCGGCGTCCACCTCCTCGCACACCTCGTAGAGTCGGTCGTACATGCCCCACGTCATCGCGTTGCGCGCCGCGGGCCGGTTGAAGGTCAGGGTGACCACCGGGCCCTCGCGGGTGACCAGCGTCTCGTCTTCCGTCGGCAACGGCGCGCGCCTCCCATGCATCCTCGTGAGTCGCCGCATCGTACCACGCCGCTGCGGCCTCCCCGGCCGGCCGCGGCGCCCGCCGCCGGACGCCGGTGGACCGAGTCGCGTTAGCATGCGTGCATGCCCCGCCCCGCCGGCCTCGTCCTCGACTACGGCAACGTGCTGACCCACCGGCAAGACGAGGCGTGGATGGCGGACGCGGCCCGACGCCTCGGCGCGGATCCCGCCGCCTTCCGCGACGCGTACTGGCGTCACCGCCACGCCTACGACGCCGACCTGTCGGCGCTCGCGTACTGGCGCCGCGTGGCGGCGGACGCGCGACCGGACGGCCCCGCCCTCGACGACCCCGCCTGGCTCATCGCGGCCGACGTCGCCTCCTGGACCGTCTACCACGAGGCGGTCTGGGCCCTCACGGCCCGGTTCCGCGCCGCGGGCGGGCGCACCGCGTTCCCCTCCAACAGCGGGCCCGAGGTGATGGCCCGGGTGCGCGCGGACCGGGCGCTGGAGGCGAGCTTCGATGCGGTGGTGATCTCCTGCGAGGTGGGGCTCACGAAGCCCGGCCCGCCGATCTTCCGGCTGTGCCTGGAGCGTCTCGGGCTGTCCGCCGGCGCCGTCCTCTTCGTGGACGACCGCGCCGACAACATCGAGGGCGCGGCGCGGGTCGGCCTGCGGACGCTTCACTTCGATGGCCGGGAGCCCTCGAGCAGCTCCGCGCGGAGATCGCCTAGCCCGACGCCGGAGGTGATCCACGCTGTCGCCAGGGTGGGAAATCCCCTTCTGGGCATGGGCGGACCACTTCAGACGCAACCTTTGCGGACAATGCGTAAATAGCTAACGGATAAGGCATCCAGTGATGGTGCGGCTCTTGCCTTTCCTGGTACTCGAGTGTGCAGGCGCGGCCCTCGGGTCACGCCACTTCCGATGGAGGGACACGCATGGGGCGATGGGGCATGGTGGTGACGGTCGGCGGGGCGCTGCTGCTCCTGGCCGGGCAGGCCGACGCGCAGTGGCGGTACACGGACGACAAGGGCACGAGCCGGGTCACCCAGTACAGGATCGACATCCCGGCCGACCTCCGCGACGGCGCGGAGTGGATCGGACCGGTCGGGCCGGGCAAGCCCGGGCTGAGCGCGGATCAGCTCCGCGCCGCGGAGCGGGACGAGGCAACTCGTCGCATCGTCGCCGCGGAGGCGGGCCTCATGCGCTATCGCAACATGCCGGCCCCGGCCCGGCCCGCCCCGGACCCGGGAGGCGCCGAGAAGGCCATGGCCTCGATGTGCATCTCGGGCCAGCAGCGGGTCATGACCTCGCCGGGCAGCTGGAAGGTCACCGGCGCCTGCAACTCGGACTTCTCGACCGGCTACTCGGGAGGCTACCCGACCTACGGAGGCTGGGGCGGCTACCCCGCCCACTGATCGCCGCACCTCGACGGGCCGGCCCGGCGAGGCGCGCTAGAGCCGGAAGCGCGCGCGGATCTCGTCGGGCCGCTCCGAGTAGGGCGGGATCGCCTCCCGGGGGTCGAACGCGATCTCGACCACGATCGCGACGGGGCTCCCCGCCCCGCGGGCGGCCGCGAACGCGTCGCGTAGCGTGGCCACATCGCCCACCGTGGTGACGTGGTGCAGGCCGGCGGCGCGGGCCAGGGCGGCCCAGTCCACCGTCACCGGCGGTAGCGCCTGCCCGCCGGAAGACTCGTAGCGGCCGTTCACCCAGAGCACCAGCGTGAGATTGGGCGGGGCGGCCGCCGCCACCGTGGCGAGCACGTTCGGGCTCATGAGCAGCGAGCCGTCGCCCTCGAGCGCCACCACGTGGCGGTCGGGCCGCTGGAGCGCCACCCCGAGTGCGAGCGGGATCGCCGCGCCCATCGAGTCGCACAGGGCGAACACCGGGCACGGCACCGTCATGTGGGGCAGGTAGCGGGCGTTCGCGCCCAGGCAGGAGATCAGGACGTCCGAGGGTCGAAGCGCCTCGACCAGGGCGTCCAGCAGCGGCTTGCGCGGGGTCATGCGAGGTCCTCCCCGCTGATCAGCAGCACGAACGGTCCGCGCGACTCCACGCAGAACTCGACGCCCTGCGTGACCTGCGCCGCGAGGTCGCCGCGGCGGTCGGCGCGGGCGTAGGGTAGCCGCCACGCCCGCAGCGTCTCCTCGGTCACCCTTCCCTTGGGCGCGTGGTAGTAGACCGGATCGCGATGGTCACCCCGCAGCGAGACGACGAAGAAGCACGGCAGGTGGTAGAGCTCCACCAGCCCCGCGAGCACCCCGCCGCAGTTGAGCAGCCCCGCGTTCTGGATCAGCACCGCGCCGCGCCCGCCGGCCAGGTTGACCCCGCACGCCACCGCGACCGCCTCCTCCTCGCGGGCCACGTCGACCGCCCGCAGCTGCCCCGAGCGGCGCACGCCCTCCATCAGCCGCCCGATCCACGTGTCCGGCACCGAGGCCACGAGGGTGACCTGGGCCGCTTCGAGCCCCGTCACGATCTGCTGCACGCCGGTCATCATCGGGCCCCCTCCCCCGCGGCGGGACCCAGCCGCATGAATGCCTCCGGCGGCAGGTGCAGCCGGAGGGCCTGGCCCGCGGCGAGCGCGGTGGGCACCGGCTCCGGCACGAACACCAGCAGCCGCTGGCCCCCGCCGATCTCCACCGTCACCTCGGTCTGCACGCCCTGGTAGACCACGCCGGCCACCCGCGCGTCGACCACGTTCTCGGCCGCGCCGCCGGTCAGCCGGACGCGCTCGGGCCGGATCGCCAGCTCCACCGGCTCGCCGACCCGCAGGCCGTCGAGGCCCACCACCCGCACCGCCTCGCCGCCCAGCAGCGTCACGCGGTCCGCCGCGGTCGCGCGCCCCCGCAGCACGGTGGAGGCGCCGATGAACTCGGCCACGAAGCGGGTGGCGGGCCGCTCGTAGATCTCGCGCGGCGCCCCGAGCTGCTCGATGCGCCCGCCCTGCATCACTGCGATGCGGTCGGAGAGCCCGAGGGCCTCGGCCTGGTCGTGGGTCACGAACACGGTGGTGATGCCGACCGAGCGCTGGATCTCGCGCAGCTCGCCCCGCATCTCCTCCCGCAGCTTCTTGTCGAGCGCGGCCAGCGGCTCGTCCAGCAGCAGCACGCGCGGCTCGTATACGAGGGCACGGGCCAGGGCCACCCGCTGCTGCATCCCGCCCGAGAGCTGGCTCGGACGGTGCTCCGCGCGCGCGTCCAGCCGGACCAGCGCCAGCGCGGCCCGCACCCGCCGCTCGACGTCGATGCGGGGCGTGCGCCGTTCACGCAGGCCGAAGGCCACGTTCTCGAACACGGAGAGGTGCGGGAAGAGAGCGTAGGACTGGAACACCACCCCGAGCCCGCGCTGGTGCGCGGGGCGGTCGGTCACGTCCTGTCCGTCGATGCGCACCCGGCCCGCGGTGGGCGGGACGAACCCCGCGATCAGGTTGAGGGTCGTGGTCTTCCCGCAGCCGGAGGGCCCCAGCAGCGAGAGCAGCTCGCCCTCGTGGATGGTCAGGTCGAGGCCCGCCACCGCGCGCACGCCCGCGTAGTCGCGGGTGCAGCCGACCAGCTCCACCACCGCGCGGGCCATCAGGCTCCCCTCACCTCGGGCTCCCCTCACCTCGGGCTCCCCTCACCTCGGGCTCCCCTCACCTCGCGCGTGCTCATCGGTGGTGAAGGAACACGCCGCCCAGGTCGAGGAACCGGTCGGCGAGCCACACCGCCACGACGGTGCCCACGATGAAGAGCGTGGACAGCGCGGCGATGGTGGGGTCCGTGTAGTTCACCACGTAGGTGAACATCGCGACCGGCAGGATCTCGGTGAGCCGGGTCGAGATGAAGAGCGAGACCACGAACTCGTTCAGGGACACGATCACCGCGAACAGCAGCGCGGCGAGGAGCCCGGGACGGAGCAGCGGCAGGGTGACCCTCTGGAAGGCTCGCCACGGGGTGGCCCCGAGGCTGGCCGCGGCGCGCTCGAGGGTCGGATCGAGGTTGCGCGCGCTCACCCACACCGAGCGCACCACGAACGGCAGCACCAGGGCCACGTGGGCCGCGATCAGCACCGCCCGGCTGCGCAGGAGCCCGAGCGCGGCGCCCAGGATCAGGAAGCCGAGGCCGGCCGCGACCCCGGGCACCACGAGCGGCGACAGGAGCAGGGTGGCCCAGAGCGAGGCCCCGCGGGGAGCGCGGGCCAGCGCGAGCGCGGCCGCGGTGCCGGCCGGCATCGCCACCGCCACCGCGCCAAGCGTGACGACCAGGCTGTTCCACGTCGCGCGCTGGAACTGGGGATAGGTGATCACGTTGACGTACCAGCGCCACGAGAGGCCGCTCGGCGGGAACGACAGGATGGCGGTCGGATTGAACGACACCGCGATCACCACCAGCGTGGGCAGAGTCATGAACGCGACCAGCAGCAGCACCGCGAGCCGCAGCATCAGGCGCTCCGCTCGGAGCCCGCGGTGAGCCGCCCCACCGCGGCCAGGAGGCCGAGCGTCACCGCCAGGGCGAAGACCGCGAAGGCCGCGCCGCCGGGCCAGTTGAAGGAGTCCAACGCGAGGTCGCGGACCACGTTGGCGATCATCTTGACGCGCCCGCCGCCCAGCAGCTCGGGGGTGGCGAAGGCGCTGAGCGTCCAGGCGAAGACGATGACCGAGCCGGAGACGACCCCCGGCATCGACAGCGGAAGGGTCACCCGCCGGAACACCCGGGCCGGGCTCGCCCCCAGGCTCGCCGCGGCCCGCTCGTAGACCGGATCGATGTGGCTGATCGCGGCGGCCAGCAGAAGGATCATGGTCGGCATCGAGAAGTGCACGAGACCCACCAGCACTCCGCGAGCCGTGAAGAGCATCGGAACCGGCCAGGTGACCACCGTGTTCCCCAGCACCAGCACCCAGGCGTAGGTGCGCACGATGGCCCCGGTGAAGAAGGGCGCCAGCGTGAGCACCAGCAGGGTCGAGCGCACCCGCGGGCTCGGGGTGCGCGCGAGCACGTAGGCCACCGGGTAGGAGGCCACGAGGGTGAGTCCGGTGGTGGCCGCGCTCAGCACCACCGTGTCCCACACCGCGCCCAGGTATTGCCGGCTCATGATGCCGGTGAAGTTGCCGAGGCTGAGCCCGCCGGTCTGCAGCGACCCCGGCACGAACTCGAGCACGCTGTAGCGCAGCAGCGCGGAGAGCGCGGCCGCGAACACCGCGACAACGAGCAGGGCCGGGGTCAGGAGCAGCCGCACCGCGTGCGCCCGGCTACTTCACGATGTTGGCGGTGAACCACTCGCGCCAGGCGGGCAGGTTCTTGGCCCGGACCTCGTCGTTCATGATGTAGGCGCCCGCCTTCCACTCGGCCGGGGTGAGGAAGATGCCGGGCTGGCCATGGAAGGCCGCCGGCACGGTGGCCCCGCCGTTGACCGGCCCCGCCTTGAGGGCCTTGGCCAGCTCGGTCTGGATCTCCTTGGAGAGGGCGAGGTTGATGAACTGGTGGGCCGCGTCCGCCTTCGTCGTGCCCGCCATCACCGACATGCAGTCGATCCCCACGATGCCCGGGAAGTCCCTGGGCTGCACCAGCTTCACCGCGATCCCCTGCTCCTGGAGGTGGTAGGCGTTGACCGACAGCATGACCTGCACCGGCGCCTGCCCGGTCTTCATCAAGTCCTGGCTCTGGGCGTCGGTGGAATAGAACGCGGCGATGCTCGGCTTGAGCGCCTTGAGCTTCTCCTGCCCCTTCTGCCAGGTCGCCTCGTTGCCGCCCTCCATCAGGGCCGCGATCGTGATGATGTGGGAGGGATCGAAGTCGGGCATCGCGATCTTGCCCTTGAGCGACGGCTTCCAGAGATCGGACCAGCGGGTGATCTCCTCCTTCACCAGATCCGGCCGGTACACGATCGTGTACACGTAGCTCCAGCCGCCCATCTGATAGTCGCTGCGCAGCGCCTCCTTCGCGACCTCCTTGGCGTTGGGGAGCTTGGCCATGTCGAGCTTGGCGAAGAGGCCGTCCGACATGTAGAGCCGGCCCACGTGGCTGGTGGTGAACGTGAGGTCGACCAGCGGGCTGCCCTTGGCCACCCGGGCCTTGGCGAGCCGGTCGATGGTGCCGCCCACCTCGAACTCCACCGGCATGCCGGTCTTGGCGGTGAACGCCTTGCCGACCACCTTCTCCACCGTGTCCTTCCAGTTGCCGCCCCACACGCTGATCACCAGCGAGTTCTGGGCATGGGCCGGCGTGGATGCCAGGCCGAGCGCGAGCAGCGACACGACGACGAGGCGAACGAGCATGGCGAGTCTCCTATGGCGTGCGTGGTGGGGGCGGCGCGAGCGCCTGGGCGGCCGCCTCGATGGCCTCGACGATGAAGTGGTAGCCGGTGCAGCGGCAGAGGTGCCCGGCCAGCATCTCGCGGATCTCCTCCCGCGTCGGCTGGGGCCGCTCGCGGAGGAAGGCACAGACGCTCATGACGATTCCCGGGGTGCAATAGCCGCACTGGAGGCCGTGCTTGGCCCAGAACGCCTCCTGGATCGGGTGCAGACCGCCATCGGCGGGGCTGACCCCCTCGATGGTGGTGATCGACTGGGCATCGGCCTGCACCGCCAGCATGAGGCAGGAGCGGACCGGCTCTCCGCCGAGCAGGATCGTGCACGCCCCGCACACCCCGTGCTCGCAGCCCACGTGGGTGCCGGTCAGGTCCAGGTCGTCGCGCAGGAAATCGGCCAGGGTCTGGCGCGGCTCCACCGCGCGCGCGTACTCCTGCCCGTTGACGGTCACGCGGATCGGATGGGTCATCGCGCCGCCCCGCACCGCCCGAGCGCCGCGGTCAGCGTGCGCTCGGCCAGGGTCGCGGCCACGTGCCGCCGGTACGTCGCGGTCGCGTGGATGTCGCCGTCCGGCGAGAGCGCGGCCGCCGCCGCCCTCGCGGCCTCCCCGATGCGCGCCGCGGTCGGGGCCTGGCCGGCGAGGGCCTGCTCCCCGGCGGTGCCGCGCACCGGCGTGCCCGCCGCCCCGAAGAAGGCGAGGCGCACGCGGTCGAGCGTGCCGTCACCGCCGCGAGTCACCACCGCCACCGCGCCGACCAGCGCGAAGTCGCCGTGGCGGCGTGAGACCTCCGCGAAGCCCCAGCCCGCCCCGGCGGGCGGCAGCGTGAAGCGCACCGCGGTGGCCAGCTCGTCGGGGCCTAGCGCGGTGGTGAGCGGGGCGCGGTAGAAGCGGTCGGCCGGGATCATCCGCTCGCCGCGCGGGCCGCGCGCCACCACCACGCCCTCGAGGCAGAGGAGCAGCGCGGGCAGCTCGGAGGCGGGGTCGGCGTGGACCACGTTGCCGACCACCGTGCCGCGGTTCCGGATCGGCGGATGCGCCACGTGCTGGAGCACGTCCGCGAACAGCGGCGAGCGGGAGGCGGCCCAGCGCTCGAGCGCGCGCTGCCGCACGAGCGCGCCGATCTCCAGCATGCCGGAGGCCTCGCGGATGCCGTCGAGGCCCGGCAGCCGGTTGATGTCCACCAGCAGCGTGGGGCGGGCCAGGCGGAGCGCCAGCATCGGGACCAGGCTCTGACCGCCGGCCAGCACCTTGGCGTCGCCGCCGGACGCCAGGGCGCCCACCGCCTCGTCGAGGGTCCGCGGGGCGGCGTACTCGAACGGAGCCGGCTTCACGACTTCCCCAGCAGGCCCAGCACCACCGACGGGCCGAGCGGCGTCCGGGTCACGCGGGCGCCGAACGGCGCCAGCGCGTCCTCGACCGCGTTGGCGATGGCGGCGGGCGGCGAGATGGCGCCGCCCTCGCCGACGCCCTTGACGCCGAGCGGGTTGCGCGGCGACGGGTACTCGAGGTGCACGGTCTCGATGTCCGGCAGCTCCATCGCGGTGGGAACCAGGTAGTCCATGAAGGTGCCGGTCAGCAGCTGCGCCTGCTCGTCGTAGACCATCTCCTCGAGCAGGCCACCGCCCACGCCCTGCGCCACTCCGCCGTGGATCTGGCCCTCCACGATCACCGGGTTGATCACCTTGCCGCAGTCGTGCGCCACCAGGTAGCGGCGCAGCGCCACCGAGCCGGTGCCGGTGTCGACGTCCACCACCGCCACGTGCACCGCGCTGGTGTAGGTCACGGTGGGCTGGTGGTGGTAGACGGTGGCCTCGAAGTCGAGATCACTGACCCCCGGCTTGGCGAAGGTGGGCACCGCGGCGCGGATCACGGTGGCGAGCGGCGTGGCCGACCCGGGCGCGCCGCGCACCGACACCGTGCCCTCGCTCACCTCGATGTCGCCCGGCGAGGCCTCCAGCAGCGCGGCGGCCGCGGCCACGATCTTGTCCTTCACGCGGCCGGAGGCCTCGTGGATGGAGCTGCCCGCGTTGACCGCGCTGCGCGAGGCGAAGGTGCCGACCCCGAACGGGATCGCCGCGGTGTCGCCGCCCACCACCGTGATCCACTCGAGCGGGATGCCGAGGGCGTCGGCCGCGATCTGGGCGAACGAGGTCTCGTGCCCCTGGCCCTGGCAGCAGGCGCCGGTGGCCACCACCGCGTGCCCGGAGGGATCAAGCCGTACCGTGGCGCCCTCGTAGGGGCCGATCGCGGTGCCCTCCACGTAGCCCGAGATGCCGATCCCGCGATGGATCCCTTGCTCGCGCAGGCGCGCCTGCTCCGCGCGCAGCGCGGGGTAGTCCACCGCGGTCAGCGCGGCCTCCAGCCCGGCACGGAAGTCGCCGCTGTCGTAGACCAGCGGGTTACCGTCGCGGTACGGGATGTTGAGCTCGTACGGCATGTCGGCCTCGGTCAGGTAATTGCGACGGCGGAGGTCGGCGGGGTCCATGCCGAGCTCGCGGGCGAGGCAGTCCACGATGCGGTCCATCGCGAACACGGTCTCCGGCCGCCCCGCCCCGCGATAGGGCGCGTTCGGGGTCTTGGTGGTGATCACTCCGCGGCACTCCACGTCGAGGCTCGGCACCCGGTGCGGCCCCAGCAGGTGCGCCACCGTGTTGTACGGCAGCACGATGCCCCACGAGTTGTAGGCGCCGAGGTCCACCCAGATGCGGTCCCGCACCGCGAGCATGGTGCCGTCGCGACGGGCCCCGATCTCGATGTCGTGCACCTGCGCCCGCGCGTGCGCGGCCGCCATCATGTGCTCGCGGCGGTCCTCGGTCCACTTCACCGGGCGGCGCGAGGCGATCGCCGCGGCGGGGATCAGGAGGTCCTCCGCGTAGCCGTTGGCCTTGGTGCCGAAGCCGCCGCCCACGTCGGGCGCGATCACCCGGATCTTGTGGGGCGGCAGGCCGAGCGCGGCGACCAGCCCCTGCTGGACGAAGTGCACCACCTGGGTGCCGTTCCACGTGGTGAGCGCGCCGTCGCGGGGATCCCACTGCGCCACCACTCCGCGGGTCTCGATCGGCATGCCGACATAGCGCGGGATCGTGAAGCGCTCGCGCACCCGGACCGCGGCCTCCCGCAGCCCGGCCTCCGCGTCGCCGAAGCCGGTCTTGAACGAGAGCGCGATGTTGTCGCCCCACTCCGGGTAGAGCACCGGCGCATCCGGCTGCGCGGCCGCGACCACGTCGGCCAGCACCGGCAGCGGCTCGTAGTCCACCTCCACCAGCTCCGCGCCGTCCTCCGCCACCGCGCGGCTGGCGCCGAGCACCATGGCCACGATCTCCCCCACGTAGCGGGCCTCGTCGCGGCACAGGGCCAGCTGACCGAGCTGCTTCATGGTCACCGCCACGCGGGCGGAGAGCCCGGGCGGGATCGCCCCGAAGAGCGGCAGCGGCTTCATCCAGCGCTCGAGGTCCGCGAAGGTGTAGACGTGCGCCACCCCGGGCAGGGCGCCCGCCGCCTGGGTGCGGATCGCGGTGATGCGCGCGTGGGCGTGGGGGCTCCGGACGAACGCGGCGTGGAGCATGCCGGCCAGCTTGATGTCGTCCACGAAGCGGCCCTCGCCGCGGAGGTAGCGCGGGTCCTCGCGGCGCTTGACGGCCGCTCCGAAGTACTTGGCGCCCATGTCAGTGGTCTCCCCGGTGGTGGTGCGGCGGTCCACCGTCTAAATCTTTAAGGCTCTTCAGCTGCGGGGGCCCAGACATGGCCCCCGCACTCCCCCAGGCCGCGGGCACCCGTTCGGCGCACAACGCGAGGTTGGTCATGGCTATCCGCCCAGGTAGGCCTTTCTGACCTGTTCGTTCTGCATGAGGTCTCCGGCGGGGCCCTCGAGGGTGATGCGGCCGGTTTCCATGACGTAGGCGCGGGCGGCGAGCTGGAGGGCCATATAGGCGTTCTGCTCCACCATCAGGACGGTCGTGCCCTCGCGCTGGATGCCGGCGATGATCCGGAACACGGACTCGGTCACGGTGGGGGCCAGCCCGAGCGAGGGCTCGTCGAACAGGATGAGGCGCGGGCGGGCCATCAGGCAGCGGCCGATTGCCAGCATCTGCTGCTCCCCGCCCGAGAGCGTGCCCGCGGTCTGCCGCCGACGCTCGGCGAGGATCGGGAAGTGGCCGAACACCCGCTCCATGTCCGTCGCCACCGCCGCCGCGTCGGTCCGCACGTAGGCCCCCATCAGGAGGTTCTCACCCACGGTCATGTGAGGGAAGACCCGCCGGCCCTCCGGGCAGTGAGCGATGCCGCGACGGAGGATCTCCTGAGGGGCGAGCCGCTGGATCTCCTGGCCGTCGAAGACGATGCGGCCGGCGCCGGCGCGCACCAGTCCCGAGATGGCCTTGAGGGTGGTGGACTTGCCGGCGCCGTTGGCCCCGATGAGGCAGACGAACTCGGCCGCGCCCACCGTGAGCGAGACGCCGTGGAGCGCGGTGATGCGCCCGTAGCCCGCGGTGAGTCCCTCAAGCGTGAGCATGGGCTCCCGATCCCAGGTAGGCCCGCACGACCTCGGGGTCGCGCTGCACCGCGGCGGGATCGCCGTCCGCGATGAGCCGGCCGTAGTTCAGGACCAGGACCCGGTCGGAGATGCCCATGACCAGGCGCATGTCGTGCTCGACCAGGAACACGGTGACCCCCTGCTCCCGGATGCGCCCGATCAGCCCGGCCACCGTGGCCTTCTCCGACGCGGTCATGCCCGACGCCGGCTCGTCGAGGAGGAGCAGCCGCGGCCCCGCCGCGAGGGCCACCGCCAGCTCGAGCAGGCGCTGGTCGCCGTAGGAGAGGCCGCTCGCGAGCTCGTCGCGCCGGGCGCCCAGGCCCACGAAGTCGATCACCCGGTCGGCCTCGCCGGCGAGCCGCTCCTCCTCCGCGCGCACGCGGGCGCGGGCCAGGAGCGCGGCGGCCACCCCGACGCGCCCGCGGAGGTGGAGGCCGGTGAGCACGTTCTCCCGCACCGTGAGCCCCCCGAACACGCTCGTCTTCTGGAACGTCCGCACCAGGCCCCGGGCCGCGATGCGGTGCGCGCGCCAGCCGGTGATCGTCTCGCCGTCGTGCCGCACCGTGCCCTGGGTCGGCCGCTGGAAGCCGGTGATCACGTTGAACGCGGTGGTCTTCCCCGCCCCGTTCGGCCCGATCAGGCTCGTGACGGTGCCGGGCGCTACCTGAAAGCTCACGCCGGCGAGCGCGGACACCCCGCCGAAGCGCACCGTGAGGTCGCGGGCCTCGAGGATCACGACGCGGAGGCGCGCCGGCGGACCCCGGACCCGAGCTGGCGCAGGGCCGGCACGATCCCCTGCGGCATGAAGAAGAGCACCGCGACCAGCAGGATGCCGTAGAGGAGCATCTGCCACTGCCAGGAGGTGGCGGCTCGCAGGGCCTCGGGGAGCACCGTGAACAGCACCGCGCCCACCACCGGACCGGCCAGCGTGCCCTTGCCGCCCGCCACCACCATGATGACCATCGTCACGGTGTAGGTGAACAGGAACACCTCGGGGCTGACGAAGCGCGTGTAGTGCGCGTAGAGGCCCCCGCCGAAGCCGGCCATGGCCGCGCTGACCACCGCAGCCAGCACCAGGTAGTGGGTACCGTCTATGCCCACCGAGGCGGCCAGCGTCTCGTTCTCCCGCAGCGCCACGAGCGCCCGGCCCACCCGGGAGCGGATGAGGGCCAGGCACACGAGGTACGCGAGCACCACCGCGACCAGCACCACGTAATAGAAGGCGACCTTCGTGCGCAAAGAAAGCGAGGGGAGGCCGGGCAGCGCGATCTCGAGCGCGGGCACCCCCGGGAGCCCGAGCGGGCCGTTGGTCAGATCCATCCAGTTCACGCTCACCAGCGAGACGCAGCCCGCGAACGAGATCGTGAGCAGCACGAAGTAGGCCCCGCGCAGCTTGAGCGCGAGCCGGCCGATCACCCAGCCGGCCAGGCCGGGCAGCACCACGGCGGCGAGGAGCCCGATCCACGGCGACCACTCGAGCTTCACGGTGAGCAGCGCGGTGGCGTACGCCCCGATGCCGAAGAAGGCGGCGTGGCCGAGGGAGAGCTGGCCGGTGTAGCCCAGCAGCAGGTTCAGGCTGAGAGCCAGCACCGCGAAGATGCCGGCCATGATCAGCGTGTGCAGGTGGTACGGGTTCCAGACCCAGAAGGGCGCGGTGGCCGCGGCGGCCAGGCCGAGCAGGAGCGCGACCGCTCTCATCCCACCCGCTCCGCGCGCGCGAAGAGGCCGGAAGGGCGCAGCAGCAGGACGGCCACGATCATGAGGAAGCCGACCGCATCGCGGTAGCCGGAGGAGACGTAGCCGGCCCCCAGCTCCTCGGCCACCCCCAGCACCAGGCCACCGAGCGCGGCGCCCGCGAAGTTGCCGAGCCCACCCAGGATCACCACCGAGAAGGCCTTCAACGAGGCCAGGTCGCCCATCGACGGGTAGAGCAGGAACACCGGCCCCAGGAGCGCGCCCGCCGCGGCGGCGAGGCCGGCTCCGAACGCGAACGTCACGGTGTGGATGCGCTCGATGCTCACCCCCATCAGGGCCGCGGTCTCACGGTCCTGGAAGGTGGCGCGCATGGCGCGGCCGAGCTTGGTGCGGGCGAGCAGCAGGTGGGCGCCCAGGATCAACGCCGCGGACACCACGAACACGAAGACCCGCAGCGGGGCCACCGACACCGGCCCCAGCACCAGCGGCTGGGTGGGGAACGGGGTGGGCACGCTCTTGGCCACCCCGCCCCAGCCGAGGAGCTCCGCGTTCTGCATCGCGATCCACAGCCCGATCATCACCAGCATCACGGTGTCGATGGACTGCCCGCGGAGCGGCCGCAGGAGCCCCCGCTCGCAGACGGCGCCCGCGGCGGCGCCGACCACGATGGCGAGCGGGATCGCCAGGAAGAAGTGGACCGAGGCGACCGTGAGGGCGGCGAAGGCGGCGTAGGCTCCGAGCGTGTAGAACTCGCCGTGGGCGAAGTTCACCACGCTCATGAGCCCGAAGACCAGCGTGAGGCCGATCCCGAGCAGGCTGTAGGTGGCCCCCAGCAGCAGCCCGTTCAGCAGGTGCTGGAGTAGCTGGTCCAAGCGCTCGCGGATCAGCGGCCCGCGCTACTTCTTCGCCGCGAACGCGGGCAGCGCGATCTTGCCGTCCTTCACCTGGACGATGAAGATGCTCGGCTTGGACTGGCCGCTCTCCTTGCCGGCGGGGCCGTCCTTCTCGAACTTGATGGGCCCGTTGAGACCCATCACGTTCACCTTCCACAGCGCCTCCTGCACCGCCTTGGGGTCGGCCTTGCCCGCGAGCCTTACGCC
>Ga0070696_100001444_pt1 | contig 15551 bp, 14 predicted proteins | sample KBSK1253metaG_FD_65474 | JGI IMG/M metagenome (GOLD analysis project Ga0070696, IMG submission 65474) | Corn, switchgrass and miscanthus rhizosphere microbial communities from Kellogg Biological Station, Michigan, USA - KBS K1-25-3 metaG | ecosystem: Host-associated > Plants > Roots >... | reverse complement strand
CGGCCGGCGACTACGGCCTGCAGCTCGTTGTGTCGCCCGGCGACATCCGACGGACGATCGAGATCAGCATCCACACCGTCCCGAACCCCACCCCAAGCCCTTTCAGCACTCAGCGGTAGTGGGGCTCGCGGGTCATCCGGTAGGCCGAACGCGCGAGGATCGCCAGGCCCAGGCCGGCGATCCACAGGCCGGGCCCGTTGGTGAATACCTGCGCCGGCTGCGTGAAATGGAACGCCCCGGTGACCAGCAGGTCGATCACGCGCCAGCCGAAGGCGAGCCAGCCGCCGAGCGCCAGCAGCGCGTACGACAGGGCGCGGTCGACGCCGGTCGGGCGGTCGCCGACGGCGTAGGGCAGCGCGACGAGGGCGAGGGTCACGACCCCGACGAGGAACACGATGATTCCGCTGCCCTCGAAGGCGTTGCCACCCACGGACGGCAGGCCCGATGCGCCGCCGAGATGCCACCACGGCAGCACGGACCCGACGACGATCAGCACGCCGGCGACCGCGGCGAGCGTCCGACCCCGACCCAGGGGTCGACGGTGCATCGTCACTCGCCGTCCGCCTCCGGCCCGCCGGCCCCGTAGACCTCCGGCTTGAGGACACCCACGAACCGCAGGTTGCGGTACAGCTCGCCGTAATCGAGCCCGTAACCCACCACGAACTGGTCGGGGATCTCGAAGCCGATGTAGTCGACCGGGATCTCGACCAGGCGGCGGGCCGGCTTGTCGAGCAGCGTGCAGATACGCAGTGTCGCGGGGTTCTTGCCGCGCAGGTAGCGGACGAGGTAGTTGAGGGTCAGGCCGGTGTCGATGATGTCCTCGACGATCAGCACGTCCTCGTTCTCGATGGTGGCCGACAGGTCCTTGAGGATCCGGACGAGTCCGGATGACTCCGTCGTGTTGCCGCCGTACGAGCTGACCTCCATGAGATCGATCCGCAGCGGCAGGTCGATGGCCCGCATGAGATCGGCCATGAACGGGAGCGAGCCTTTCAGGACGGAGACGAGGGTAACCGGCCGGCCGGCGTAATCCGCGCTGATGCGTGTCCCGAGCTCGGCCACCTTCGCGGCGATCTGGTCCTCCGAAAGGAGGACCTCACCGATGTCGTCCGTGAGGTCGGCCGTCCGCAGCACCATCGTCAGACGATCGCCTCGTCAGCGCCGACCGTGGTCGGTGGGCGTCGCCGACTGCGACCGGCGGAGGGAGCGGCTGGGCTGGCGACACTCGGCAGTCCAGGGTCCAGCTCCGACACGGGTTCGGCGCCGACGATCGCGGCGATCGCGGCCGGCACCGCGTCCGTGTCCACGCCCGCGGCGGACCCATAGGGCGACGCGACCTGCCCCGACGAGCCCGACAGCCCCGCATGGAGCGCCAGCTTCCCGTACTTGAGCATCAGCGCCCGGAAGTCGCGCGCGTAGAACAACTTGATGTTCACACCCGGATACAGCTCACGCAGTCGGCGCAGCTTGCGGTTCTTCTTGCGGACCAGCCGCTGGCGGAGCGTCGTCATCTCGAGATAGAGGTCGAGATCCGGCAAGTAGAAATCGGGCGCAAAGCTCTCGACCACGTCGCCCTCGAGGTTCCACAGGATGGGGAACGTGTGGGGCTCGTACTCCCAGCGGACCGCGTAGAAATCGAGGATGCGGGCCATCTCCGCCTCGCTGGCATGGGCGAACGGGGTGCTGGGGTCCATCGGCGGCCAGTCTACCCGAGCGGCCCGATCGACGGGCTGGTTGCGACGGCCGGCGACGTTGCGGGCCCATACCCCCGGGGGGTATGATGCCGGCATGGCCACCACTACCAGCCGCCGTCAGGCGCCGGCGCCCGATCCCAGCCACTTCCGGCACAGCTACGCCAAGGACTCCGCCCAGCTGATGCGGCGCCTGTCGCGCATGGAGGGGCAGGTGCGCGGGATCGCCCGGATGATCGAGCGCGAGGAGTACTGCGTCGACATCCTCCAGCAGACCGCCGCCCTGCGCGCGGCCGTCGATGCGCTGTCGATCCTCGTGCTCGAGGACCATGTCCAGGGCTGCGTCCGCACAGCCGCCGAACACGGCGAGGCCGACAAGTACGTCGACGAGGTCATCGACGTCGTCCGGCGCACCCTCGGCCGCCCGGTCCGTAGCGGCAGCCCGCGCCCGGGCTGAACCGGCACGGTCGGGCCGCGACCGGCTCGACTTATCCACGAATTCCCGGCGGCGGGAGGGTTCGTGGATAAACCCCGTTGACGTGACCCGTGCCCGGCCCGTACGGTCCGTTCCCGCACTGGGGCGAACGCGAGGGTAACGCGGTCCACGAGGGGCTCGGGGAAACCCGGCCGTGAACCGGATGGATCGCGGAAGACCAGACCAGCGCTGCTGGTGCGAGATGAGTCGACGCCGGGAGCGGCGCCGCGGACGGTGGCACGTGAACACAGGAGGCGTGCCGTGGAACCCGACCGCGAGCCGCTCCCGACGCGCGTCCGGGACACCCCGGCCCTCCCCGACGACTACGCCCAAGCGCTGGATCGCGGCCTCGTCGAGCTCGGGCTGGCGCTCGGCCCCGAGGCACTAGCCGCCATCGACGGGCATGTCCGCCTGCTGCTGGCCTGGACCCGGGCCATCAACCTGACGGCCATCCGCGATCCGGCGGCCGTCGCCACGGGACACGTGCTTGACAGCCTCTCCGCGGTGCCCTGGCTCCGCGCTCGGAGCCCCGACCGCATCCTCGACCTCGGGTCGGGTGGCGGGTTCCCCGGCCTGCCCATCGCAGCGGCGCTACCCGGCGCGTCAGTGACCCTGCTGGAACCGATCGGCAAGAAGGCGGCATTCCTGCGGACCGCCGTCGACGCCACCGGGCTGGCGGACCGCGTGGCTGTCGTGACGGGCCGAGCCGAGGAGCTCGCCGCGGAGCCCACCGGGCGGGGCACGTGGTCGGTCGTCACGGCGCGCGCGGTCGCTTCCGCCGCGGACCTGGCCGAGCTCGCGTTCCCACTCCTCGAGCCAGGCGGCGTCCTCATCGCGTGGAAGCGGGGCGACCTCGGGGCCGAGCTGACGGCCGCCCGCCGGGCGGTCGATGCGTTGGGGGGCGGGGCGCTCGACGTCCACGACGTCGCCATCGTGGGCCTGGCCGGCCATCGCCTCGTCACGATCAGCCGAACCGGCCAGGTGCCCGACGCCTATCCCCGCGATCCTGCCACCCGGCGCCGGCGACCGTGGTGAGGAAGGGGCGACCCGTCGGGCGACCCTGACGCTGCTACGCTCTGCCGCGATGCGCGTCGCGGTCCTCTCGGACATCCACAGCAACCTCGTGGCGCTCGACGCGGTCCTCGCTCATGCCGGTCCGGTCGATGCCGTCTGGCAGCTCGGGGACGTCGTCGGCTACGGCCCGGATCCGGACGGCGTCGTCGCGCGCCTGATCGAGATCGGGGCCATCGGCGTGCGCGGCAACCACGACGCGGCCGCGCTCGGCGGGCCGGAGATCGACTGGTTCAACCCGGAGGCGCGAACCGCCGCCGCGTGGACCCGTGACAAGATCGACGCGACGACGCGAGCCTGGCTCTCGGCCCTGCCCGAGCGCCATGTCGTTGGCCGGATCACGCTCGTCCACGGCAGCCCGCGCGACCCGATCCGCGAGTACATCGCGAGTCCCGGGATCGCGCTCGAGAACCTGGCCGTACTCGAGACGGACGTCGGCCTGCACGGGCATACGCACGTCCCCGTCGCCTTCTGTCTCGGCGGCGACGAGCGGCTCCGGATGGTGGAGCCGGGCGATGGTGGCAGCGTCGAGCTCGGCGGCGATCGGGCGCTCGTCAACCCGGGCAGCGTCGGCCAGCCCCGCGACGGGGATCCCGATGCTTCCTACCTGATCCTCGACCCCGACGCCAGGATCGTGACCTGGCATCGCGTGCCCTACGACATCGCGACCGTCCAGGACGCCATCCGCGCCGCGGGTCTGCCCGGGCGCCTGGCCGACCGCCTGGCGTTCGGCGCGTGAGGCCGCGGCCTTGATCGGCGGCCGACGGTCCCTGCAGGGCCGCAAGCCCGGCGACAAGCGCGTCCGCGTGGACCGACCCCACGCGCCGTATTTCCGCTACACCGGGCCGGGCCAGCTGACGGCCAAGGAAGCGGCGAGCATCCCGACGACCCCGGGCGGGATCCTGATCCACAAGATCCGCGGGATCGTCCTGGGCCGGCCGCTCCATTCTGAGGAGGAAGCGGGCGAACGCCTGTCCAAGGTCAAGGCCCTGGCCATCTTCAGCTCGGACGCGATCTCGTCCTCGGCCTACGCCACCGAAGAGATCCTGCGCGCGTTCATGCTGGCGGGCGCGGCGCTGGCGGCGTTCACCTACGCGATCCCCGTGTCGATGGCGATCGCCCTGCTGCTCGGCATCGTCGCCTTCTCCTACCGCCAGGTGTGCATCGCCTACCCGACCGGTGGCGGCTCGTACTCCGTATCGAAGGCGAACCTCGGCCGCCTTGCCTCGCTGGTGGCCGCGTCGGCCCTGCTCATCGACTACAACCTGACGGTCGCCGTCTCGACCTCGTCGGCGGTCGAGCAGATCACGTCCGCGGTGCCCGCCCTCGCGCCGTTCGCGGTCGGCATCGGCGTCGGCGCCATCGCCCTCATCACGATCGCCAACCTGCGCGGGCTGCGCGAGGCCGGCAACATCTTCGCGGTCCCGACCTACCTGTTCCTCGGCAGCGCGTTCCTCATGATCGGGATGGGGGTCTTCCGGATCGTGGTCCTCAACGACCATCGCGCCCCGTCGCCGGAGGCGATCAAGGCGGCCACGGACACGACCCAGGCGGTCGGCATCCTCGTCCTCCTGCGCGCGTTCTCGTCGGGCGCCGTCGCCCTGACCGGCACCGAAGCCATCGCCACCGGCGTGCCGGCGTTCAAGCCGCCCGAATCGAAGAACGCGGCGACCACGCTGATGGTGATGGCCGGTGTCCTCGGCGTGCTGTTCGTGGGAATCACGTTCCTGGCCTCGAACTTCGGCATCCTGCCGGTCGACGAGCCGGTGAAGAAGACGGTCATCGCCCAGGTCGCGACCGTGGTGTTCGGCGGCGATTCGATCGGCTTCTACCTGTTCCAGGCGTTCACCGCGTTGCTGCTGTTCCTGGCCGCCAATACGTCATTCAACGCCTTCCCGCGGCTCGGAGCCGTCCTCGCGATGGACGGCTTCTTCCCCCGCCAGTTCTCGTTCCGCGGTGATCGGCTGGCCTTCTCGATGGGCATCATCGCGCTGGGCCTCATCGCGGCATCCCTGGTCGTGATCTTCGGCGGGCATACCCACGCCCTGATCCCGCTCTACGCGGTCGGCGTGTTCATCGACTTCACCATCGCCCAGGGCGGCATGGTCCGGCACTGGCTGCGCACGCGGTCGCCGGGCTGGCGGCGACGTCTCACGATCAACGCGATCGGCTGCGTCTCGACGGCGATCGTCGCCGTGGTCGTGACCAGTATCAAGTTCCGGGACGGCGCCTATCTCGTCGTCATGCTGATCCCGATCCTCGTCGCGACGATGCTCTTCATCCGCCGGGAGTACGACGACCAGGAGACCGAGCTCCACGTCCGGGACGACCTCGTCCTGCAAGGCCCGCATCGCGAGCAGCGCGTGGTGGTGCCGGTCAACGGCATCAACCGGGCCGTCTTCCAGGCCGTGAACTTCGGGCGGACGATGAGTGCCGACATCCGGGCGGTCTACGTGACCGACGACCCGGACGAGGCCGAAGTGCTTCGGGACCGATGGGAACGCCAGGTGCCGGGTGTCCCGCTCGTGATCGTCGAGTCGCCGTACCGGGCCGTCGTCTCACCCTTCATCGCCTACCTCGACGTCCTCGACCAGGCCTGGCCGCCGGACAAGGAGGACCCGATCACCATCGTCGTGCTCCCCGAATACGTCCCTCGCCATTGGTGGGACCGGCTCCTCTACAACCAGACCGCCAAGCGCCTCAAGTCGGCGATCCTCGGGCGCGAGCACACGGTCATCGCCGACGTGCCGTTCCGCCGCGAGCACTGAGGGCAGGCGCTGCCGAACCGACCCCCGAGCGTGGCGGTGGTATCGTGACCGGCAATGCCCGACACCGACATACCTCCGTTTCGGCGGGCCGTGATCGCCCTCAACGGCGGTACCAGTGACGCCCGCATCGTGCGGCTGGTCGTCGGCCTTGCCCCCAAGGGTGCTGAGTTGATCGCCGTCCACGTGGTGGAGATCGACTGGACCCTGCCGCTCGACGCGGACATCGCCGGGCGCTCCGAGGAAGTCCAGCACGTACTGGATTCCGCCGAGGCCATCGCGGAAGAGCGCAAGATGGTGCTCGAACCGGTGTTGCTGCAGGCCCGCGACGTCGGGGCGGCGATCGTCGACGAGGCCACTGAACGCGGGGCGGACCTGCTCGTCGTCGGCCTGCCGTACCGTAAGCGGTTCGGCGGGGAGTTCGATATCGGACGGACCGTCCCCTACATCCTGCAGAACGCCCCGTGCGCCGTCTGGGTGGCGCGCGAGCCCATGAGCGAGGAACCATCGTGAAGATCGTCATCGTCGGATGCGGCCGAGTCGGCGCATCCACCGCGGAACTGTGGGACGCCGCCGGGCACGAGGTCATCGTGCTCGACATCGTCACCCGCGCCTTCGAACGCCTGCCCTCCAGCTTCGGCGGCACCGCCGTGCGCGGCGACGGCACCGACGAGGATGTCCTCCGCCGGGCCGGCGCCGAGGGCGCCGACGTCCTGGTCGCCATGACCGAGGGCGATAATCGCAACGTGATGTCCGCCCAGCTCGCGGTCGAGGCACTCGGCATCCCGCGCGTCATCGCGAAGATCAACGACCCGGTCCGGGCCATGGCCTACGCGGAGCTCGGGATCGCGACGCTGTGCCGGACCGGGCTCATGGTCGATGCGATGAACGCGCAGCTCGGTTTCCCGCCCTCGGGGCTGCCGACCCTGTTGACGGCGAGCGGTCACCACAAGACCGGTGCGCACGCCGATGACGCCCATACCCATGCGCCCGATGGCGCCGACGAAGCAAGCGCCGCGTCCCGCGCGGCCGTGGAGGCCTGACGTGTTCGTATTGGTCGTCGGTGGTGGCAAGGTCGGGTACTACCTGGCCAAGGAACTGATCGATTCGGGTCACGAGGTGGCCCTCATGGAGAAGGACGCGACGCGCGCGCGGCAGATCACCGACGAGATCGGCTCGATCGTGATCGCGCACGACGGCTGCGAGGGCAAGTACCTCGGCGAGGCGGGCTGCAACCGCGCCGACGTGGTGGCTGCCGTGACCGGCGATGACGAGGACAACCTCGTCATCTGCCAGATGGCCAAGCACCATTTCGACGTGCCGCGCACCATCGCCCGCGTCAACAACCCCAAGAACGAGCCGCTGTTCCGGCACCTCGGTGTCGACGAGCTGGTGAGCCCGACCCGCATGATCCTGGGCTCCATCGAGCAGGACATCCCGGTCCACGAGCTGCTCCACCTGGCCGCCCTCGGCGAGGGCGAGCTCGAGATCATCGAAGCCCACCTCCAGGCCGGCTCGCCGGCCATCGGAAAGTCCCCGAACCAGCTCGACATGCCGGAGGGCTGTTCGCTCTTCGCCGTCGTCCGCGACGGGAAGGCGTCCCCGCTCCGCCCCGATAGCGTCCTGCGCGAGGGCGACAAGGTCATCGCCATCGGCAAGCAGGAGTGCGAGGTACTCCTGCACGGCCAGCTGATCGGCGATCCGGAGGCCGTCACCGTCGGCTGACCGGCCGGCGGGCCGCGCCGGATAACAAGTCTCAATGCGGAAATCACCGCAACACTCTTGACAACGCCATTGTCAACGTTCTAGCATCCGGTCATGGCATCCCCCCGTCCGGATCGTGACCCCGAGCGGCCCGTCTACGTCATCAGCGTGGCGGCCACGTTGGTCAGTGCGCACCCGCGCACCCTGCGCATCTACGAGGACGAGGGCCTGCTCTGTCCCGCTCGGACACCGACCAATATCCGGCTGTATTCCGAGAACGACATCCGACGGATCCTGTGGATCCGCCACCTGACGCGCGAGCGGGGCGTGAACCTCGCCGGGATCCGCATCCTGTTCGAGCTGGAGGAGCGCCTCGGCGCCCGGATCCTCGAGGCGCTCTATGCCGAGGGGACGGGCGACGCCGAAAGCATCCGCCAGCCGCAGGCCGTCCCGGGGCCGACCCTGGGCACGTCGCCAACGCCCGAACCCACCACCACCACCATCCGCGATCGATCGACGGCCGACCGTTGACCGACCGACCGACGATCAAGCAGCCGGCGAGGAAACGCCCCGCCGACCCCGAACCCGAATCTCAGGAGAACCTCGACATGGCCAAGCGACCGTCCACACCGGTCGAAGAGCAGGAACCAGCGAAGACCGTCACCGGGCCGCGCGACCTTCCGCTCGTCGCCCTCCGGGAGACCGTCATCTTCCCGGAGATGATCGTCCCGCTCCAGGTCGGCCGCGACAAGAGCGTCAACGCGCTCAATGCCGCGGTCGCCGAAGGCGGCCCCATCGCGCTGGTCACCCAGCGCCAGGCTGAGCAGGAAGAGATCGACGATCCCTCCGAGCTCTACACCGTCGGCACGCTGGCGAAGATCGCCCAGGTCGTCCAGCTCCAGGACGGCACCGTCCGCGCCATCGTCCAGGGCCAGTCACGGCTCAAGCTGCACGGCTTCACCCAGACCGGCCCGTACTTGCGCGCGTCCGTCGAGGAAGTCCAGGACGAATCGCCCGATGGGCTCGAGGTCCAGGCGCTGATGCGCACGGTCCAGGCCCAGATCGAGCAGTACGTCGCCAACGGGGCGCCGGTGCCGCCGGAGGCGGCCGTCGCCGCCCGCAACATCACCGAGCCCGGGCTGCTCGCCGACATGGTCGCCTACAGCCCCGACATGAGCACCGAACAGCGCCAGGAGCTGCTCGAGACGATCGACGTCATCGAGCGCCTGAAGCTGGTCTCGAACTTCCTCGCGCACCAGGTCGAGATCCTCGAGCTGAAGGGCCGCATCCAGTCCGAAGTCAAGTCGGAGATGGACAAGACCCAGCGCGAGTACATCCTGCGCGAGCAGCTCAAGGCCATCCAGCGCGAGCTGGGCGAGGACGACCCGCAGCAGGCCGAGATCAACGAGCTGCGCGACAAGGTCGAAGCCGCCGGCATGCCGGAAGAGATCAAGACGCGGGCGATCAAGGAGATCGACCGGATGAGCCGCATCCCGTCGGCGTCTCCCGAGGTCGGCGTCATCCGAACCTACGTGGACTGGCTGATCGGCCTGCCGTGGGACGTCTCGACCGAAGACCAGCTCGACATCAAGGAAGCCGCGCGCATCCTCGACGAGGACCACTACGGCCTCGAGAAGATCAAGGAGCGCATCCTCGAGTACCTCGCGGTGCGCAACCTGGCGGACGAGATCCGCAGCCCGATCCTGGCCTTCGTCGGCCCGCCCGGCGTCGGCAAGACGTCGCTCGGCAAGTCGATCGCCAAGGCCATGGGCCGCAAGTTCGTGCGCATGAGCCTCGGCGGCATCCACGACGAGGCGGAGATCCGCGGCCACCGCCGCACCTACATCGGCGCGCTGCCGGGCCGCATCATCCAGAGCATCAAGACCGGCGGTTCCAACAACCCGGTGTTCATGCTCGACGAGGTCGACAAGATCGGCATGGACTTCCGGGGCGACCCGTCGTCCGCGCTGCTCGAGGTCCTCGACCCGGAGCAGAACAACACCTTCCAGGACAACTACCTCGAGGTGCCGTTCGACCTCTCCAAGGTGCTGTTCATCGCCACGGCCAACCTGCTTGATCCCATCCCGCCGGCTCTCCGTGACCGGATGGAGATCGTCCAGCTGCCCGGCTACACCGAGCAGGAGAAGATCGGCATCGGCAAGCGGTTCCTCATCCCCAAGCAGATGACGAACCACGGCCTCAAGGACAAGAACATCGAGATCACCGACGAGGCGATGACCGAGCTCGTCCGCTCGTATACCCACGAGGCGGGCGTCCGGAACCTCGAGCGCGAGATCGCCAATGTCATGCGCAAGGTCGCCCGGCAGGTCGCCGAGGGCCGCAAGCGCAAGACGGTCATCGATGCGAAGAAGCTGGCCGACCTGCTCGGTCCGCAGCGCTTCGAGTACGGCGAGCTCGAGTCGGAGGACCAGATCGGCTCGGCGACGGGCCTGGTCGTGACCGAGGTCGGCGGCGACGTCGTCGCCATCGAGGTCACCCGCATGGAGGGCCGCGAGGACTTCATCCTCACCGGCCAGCTCGGCGAGGTCATGCGCGAGAGCGCCCGCGCCGGACTGTCGTGGACCCGGGCACACGCCCGAGAGCTCGGCATCCCCCGCGAGGTCTTCGAGACGAACACGTTGCACATCCACGTGCCGGCCGGAGCCATCCCCAAGGACGGCCCGTCGGCGGGCATCACGATGGCCCTCGCCATCGTGAGCGCGCTGACCGGGATCCCCGTCCGCAAGGACGTGGCGATGACCGGTGAGATCACCCTGCGCGGTCGGGTCCTCCCGATCGGCGGGCTCAAGAGCAAGATCCTGGCCGCCCACCTGTCGGGCGCCAAGATGGTCATCCTGCCGCGGAAGAACGAGAAGGACCTGCGCGATATCCCGGAGGAGATCCGCAAGTCGATCAAGCTCGTCCTCGTCGACTCGATGGAGCAGGTGCTCGAGGCGGCCCTCCGGCGCAAGCCGAAGCCCCTCGAGGCCGAGCCGCCCAAGATCATCCGCGGCAACGACCCGATCGACCCGTCGCCCGCTTCCCGCGTGCGCCGGAGCGACTTCCCGCCGACCGACCAACCACCGGTGGTGGTCCGCCAGGACCGCAATCCGACGGCGCCGACGCCGAACCCTCGCGGCGAGATCCGCCGCGAGCCGATCCCGCGGGTGTAGCGAGGCACCAAAGCACCGAGAACCTACGGCGCGTAGTCGTAGCGCGATCGAAGCAGGAGCCGACGGCGTAGTCGCCGTCCGGGGCGCCGAGGCGAAGGCGCCGCAGAGGAGCGGAGCGAGCGCACTGAAGGTGCGTGAGCGAGCACCGCAAGCGGCAACGCACGCATCGACGCTCCGGCGGCGATCCCGGAGTCCGAGATGGAATATCGCGATTACTACGCGGTCCTCGGGATACCGAGGACGGCGTCAGAGAAGGAAATCAAGAAGGCGTTCCGTAAACTCGCCCGCGAGCATCATCCAGATGTGAAGGGTGGTGACGCCGCGGCCGAAAAGCGGTTCAAGGAAGTCAACGAGGCCAACGCCGTGCTGTCCGATCCGGACAAGCGGGCGTTGTATGACCGCCTCGGCAGCGATTGGGAGGCCTACGCCCGAGCGGGGGCGGGCGCGGGCGCTCGTGCCGGCGCGGCCGGCGGTGGAAGCCCGTTCGGCCGAGCGAGCGGGTTCGGTGGCCCGGGTGGCAATGTCCGCTACGAGTTCCACACGACCGGCGACGCCGGCGAATTCAGTGACTTCTTCAATGCCTTCTTCGCCGGCGCGTCCGAACCGGTCGACGGGCCTGGCCGCGGGCGGCGACCCACTGGTGGCCCCACCTTCGAGGACATCCTCGCGGGGATGGGGCTTGGCGGCGACGTCAGCGGAGGCTTCGGAGCAGACGCAGCGACGTCACGTGGACGGGGAACCGCGGGCAGGACTGGGACCGCGACCCCACGCCGGCTCCCGACGGCCGAGGCGACCGCCGAGATCACCCTGGATGAGGCCTATCACGGCACGACCCGCCTCGTCGATGTCGACGGGAAGCGGCTCGAAGTCACGATCCCGCGCGGCGCCGACACCGGCACCCGCATCCGGTTGACCGGCAAGGCTCCCGGTGGCGGCGATCTGCACGTGGTGATCCGCCAACGACCCGACGCAACCTTCAAACGCCGTGGCACCGATCTCGAGCGGGAGCTGCCCCTCACGCTGGAGGAGGCGCTGCTCGGCGCCCAGGTCAAGGTCCGCACGCCCAAGGGCCGCGTCGCCCTCACCGTCCCGGCAGGAACCCAGCCTGGCCGCGTGTTCCGGCTGACTGGCCAGGGCATGCCGCGGTTCCGCGCCGAGGGCTACGGCGACTTGTACGCCAGGGCCAAGGTCATCTTGCCGACAGACCTGTCCGAACCCGCCCGCGAAGCGGCCCAGGGATTCTTCAAACTCGTGAACCAGCCCGTGCCACCTACCAGAGAGACCTGATATGCAACTTGATCGATTCACCCAGAAGGCGCAGGAGGCCATCGTCGCCGGCCAGCAGACCGCCGAAAGGCTGCAGAGCCCGATCCTCGACGCCGAGCACCTCCTCAGCGCCCTCGTCGAACCCGACGACGGCATCCCAGCCGAGACCCTGCGCCGGCTCGGTGTGGACCTGCCCGCGTTCCGCGGCGAGGTCGCCGCGGCGCTGGCGACGCGCGCCCGCGTCCAGGGCGGCTCGCTGAGCCTCGACCCTCGCGCCAAGGCCGTGATCGAGCGCGCCGAGGCGGAGGCCCGCCGGCTCGGCGATGAGTACGTCTCGACCGAGCACCTGCTGCTCGGGATCGCCGAGGCGGGGGGCGAAGCGCAGGCGATCCTCGAGCGCCACGGCGCCGGAAAGGAAGCCATCCTGCAGGCCCTCCAGAGCGTGCGCGGCGGCCAGCGGGTCACCTCGCCGAACCCAGAGAGCACCTACGCCGCCCTCGAGAAGTACGGCCGCGACCTGACGGCCGAAGCGCGCGCCGGCAAGCTCGATCCGGTCATCGGCCGCGACGAGGAGATCCGCCGCGTCATCCAGGTCCTGAGCCGGCGGACGAAGAACAACCCCGTGCTCATCGGTGAACCGGGTGTCGGCAAGACCGCCATCGCCGAAGGACTCGCCCAGCGCATCGTCCGGGGTGACGTGCCCGAGGGCCTGAAGGACAAGCGGGTGGTCGCGCTCGATCTCGGCGCGCTGATCGCCGGCGCCAAGTTCCGCGGCGAGTTCGAGGAGCGCCTCAAGGCTGTCCTCAAGGAGATCAAGGACAGCGACGGCCAGGTCATCCTGTTCATCGACGAGCTGCACACGGTCGTCGGGGCTGGGGCGGCCGAAGGCGCCATGGACGCGTCCAATCTCCTGAAGCCGATGCTCGCTCGCGGCGAGCTGCACACGATCGGCGCGACGACGCTCGACGAGTACCGCAAGTACATCGAGAAGGACGCCGCGCTCGAGCGCCGCTTCCAGCCGGTCCTCGTCGACCAGCCGACGGTGGAGGAGACGATCTCGATCCTGCGCGGCTTGCGCGAGCGCTACGAGGTCCATCACGGCGTCCGGATCACCGACTCCGCCCTCGTTGCGGCCGCGACCCTGTCCGACCGCTACATCACCGAGCGCTTCCTGCCCGACAAGGCGATCGACCTCGTGGATGAGGCCGCGTCGCGCCTGCGGATGGAGATCGACTCGATGCCGGTCGAGCTCGACGAGCTCGAGCGCCGGCGCATCCAGCTCGAGATCGAGCGCGAAGCCCTGCGCAAGGAGACCGACGACGCGTCGAAGGCGCGCCTCGAGGCGCTCGAGAAGGAGCTGGCCGACCTCGAGGAGCAGTCCGGCGGCCTAAAGCAGCGCTGGGAGGCGGAGAAGGCGGCGATCGCCGCGATCCGCGCCACGAAGGCCGAACTCGAGCAGCTCCAGGTCCGCATCGAGCAGGCCGAGCGCGAGGCCGACTTCGCGACGGCTGCCGAGTTGAAGTACGCGACCCTGAAGGAGCTCAACGACCGCCTGGCCGAGGAGGAGGCGACCCTCGTCGCGCTCCAGGGCCCGGGCACGCTGCTCAAGGAGGAGGTCGGCACGGACGACATCGCCGAGATCGTCGGTGCGTGGACGGGCATTCCCGTCAGCCGGCTGCTGGAGGGCGAGACCGCCAAGCTCATCGAGATGGAGGACCGGCTGCACCAGCGGGTGGTGGGCCAGGACGAGGCGATCCAGGCCGTGTCCGACGCGGTGCGCCGTGCGCGCGCCGGTCTCAAGGACCCCCGCCGACCCATCGGCTCGTTCCTGTTCCTCGGCCCGACCGGCGTCGGCAAGACCGAGCTCGCCCGGGCACTCGCCGAGTTCCTGTTCGACGACGAGAACGCGCTGGTACGCATCGACATGAGCGAGTACATGGAGAAGTACGCGGTCTCCCGGCTGATCGGCGCCCCGCCTGGCTACGTCGGCTACGACGAGGGTGGCCAGCTGACCGAGGCGGTCCGTCGCCGGCCCTACCAGGTGATCCTGCTCGACGAGATCGAGAAGGCGCATCCGGACGTGTTCAACGTCCTGCTCCAGGTGCTGGACGACGGGCGCCTGACGGACGGCCAGGGACGCACCGTGAACTTCAAGAACACGGTCGTGATCATGACCAGCAACATCGGCTCGGCGGCCATCGCGGCGACGAACGCCAAGGCCGGTGATGCCGCATACGAGCAGATGAAGCGCGAGGTCACGGCAGCCCTCAGCTCGCAGTTCCGGCCGGAGTTCCTCAACCGGGTCGACGAGGTGATCGTGTTCCACGCGCTCACCGAGGACGACCTCTCGGCGATCGTCGACTTGCTGATCGCCGACCTGGGACGACGGCTGGCCCAGCAGGACATCGTCCTGGAGCTGACGCCGGCGGCCCGGGCGCTCATCGTGCGCGAAGGCACGGACCCTGCGTTCGGGGCGCGGCCGCTCAAGCGGACCATCCAGCGGCTCGTGGAGAACCAGCTGGCCCGCGCGCTCGTCTCGGGCGAGTTCCGCCCTGGCGACCGGGTCAAGGCCGACGCTGACCTCGCGTCGGGCACACTCGTGTTCTCGAGTGAGGGAGCGACCGTGGTCGGTGACGCGGGACGCCAGGACGCGCGACGGCGGTCCGACGACGAGCTCGCCTCGGTCGGCGGGCGCGGCGGACCGTCGAGCTCGCCCCTGGATCTGCCGGCGACCCGCCGCAAGCGGGACGACGGCGAGCTCGTCAACTAGCCGTCCCTGGCGCGCCGCCGGTCCGATGCGCTTCGATATGGCCGCGGACCGGCTGTCGGCCCTGCCCGATCCACTGCCGGAACCGGCGGCCGTGATGATGCCCGTCGTCGTGGGCGATTCGGTGCGCATGCCGGCCGCACCGCGCACCGGCCGAACCGGTCGCCCGGCTGCAGTGCTCGTGCTCCTCTACCCCGACCCGCAGGGCGAGGCCCGGGTCGTGCTCATCGAGCGCACGACCGGCGACGGCCACCACTCGGGCGAGGTGAGCTTCCCGGGCGGCAAGGCCGAGCCAGAGGACGCCGATGCCGCCGCGACCGCACTGCGAGAAGCGAGCGAGGAAGTCGCGCTCGACACGGTAGCCGCAGGTGTCCGGGTCGTGGGCCGCCTGGATCCGATGTGGATCCCGGTCAGCGACTTCGAGGTGACGCCGGTCGTCGCGCTCGCCGAGCGGCCGCCGCGCCTCGCAGCGTCGCCGTTCGAGGTGGCTCGCATCATCGAACCGTCCGTCGCCCGGTTCCTGCCCGACGCGCCCGTGCTCATGGTGGAACGCACGATCCGTGACTGGCCGCTGCGCTACGGGTCGTACGACCTGGACGGCCTGTCGGTGTGGGGCGCCACCGCCCGCATCCTGAGCCA
>Ga0070696_100001443_pt1 | contig 15552 bp, 24 predicted proteins | sample KBSK1253metaG_FD_65474 | JGI IMG/M metagenome (GOLD analysis project Ga0070696, IMG submission 65474) | Corn, switchgrass and miscanthus rhizosphere microbial communities from Kellogg Biological Station, Michigan, USA - KBS K1-25-3 metaG | ecosystem: Host-associated > Plants > Roots >... | reverse complement strand
TCGATCACGATGCGCGCATGGCGCGGCGACACGGGCTGCACTTTGACGACCCGCGGCTTCAGAAATTCATTGATTGATCCCTGCATGGATATCACCTACGTTAACTAACCGGGGACGACGCAGCACCTGCTGCACCGGCGACACAGCACGCGCTGCATCGCTACTTGCCAATTCCTGCCTGCCAATTCCTACTTGGAATACAACTCGACGACCAGGCTCTCGTTGATGTCCGGCAGGATCTCCTGCCGATCGGGAACCGATTTCAAAATTCCCGACATCTTCTTGTCGTCCACTTCGACCCAGTCGGGAAAGCCGACTTGGGTTGCAATGGTGAGCGCCGCCGTGACGCGAGTCTGCTTCTTGGCACGCTCGCGCAGGGCGACCACATCGCCGGCCTTGCATTGATAAGAGGCTATGTTGACCAGCTTCTCATTCACCGCCACGCCCTTATGGCTTACCAGCTGGCGTGCCTCCGCGCGAGTGGCGGCGAAGCCCATGCGGTAGACTACATTGTCCAGCCGGCATTCCAAAAACTGCAGCAATGTTTCGCCGGTCGCGCCCGGGCGGCCCGCGGCTTTCTGGTAGTAATTACGGAACTGGCGCTCGAGCACGCCGTACATGCGGCGCAGTTTCTGCTTCTCGCGAAGCTGCAAACCATATTCGGAAAGGCGCTGCTTGCGCTCGCTCTTCACGCCGCCCGGCGGCACTTCGAGCTTGCACTTCGACTCGAGGGGCTTCACGCCGCTCTTCAGGAACAGGTCGGTCCCCTCGCGACGAGACAGCTTGCACTTCGGTCCGGTATATTTTGCCATTACAAACCTTTGATTGACTTCAGACGCGCGCTTTTAGACGCGGCGCTCTTTGGAACGCCGGCAGCACCCTTCGATCGATTTAAACACGGCGTTTCTTCGGAGGCCGGCAGCCGTTATGCGGAATCGGCGTCACGTCTTCGATGTTGGTGATCTTGAGCCCGCAGCCGTTCAACGCGCGCACCGCGGATTCGCGGCCGGGGCCCGGGCCCATCACCCGCACTTCGACGTTTTTCACGCCATGTTCCTGGGCGGCGTTGCCGGCGCGCTCGGCCGCAACCTGCGCCGCGAACGGCGTCGATTTGCGCGAACCGCGGAAGCCGCAGCCGCCCGATGTCGCCCACGACAGCGTGTTGCCCTGCCGATCGGTGATGGTGATGATGGTGTTGTTGAAAGACGCATGCACGTGCGCGATCGCGTCGAGCACGTTCTTGCGGACCTTCTTGCGCACGGGCTTGCCGCTCTTGTCGGTGCCGGCTGCAGCTTGACCCGCGTTTTGCTTCTGTTCTGCCATTTTAATTAACACCTACGGCGTCGATGCGACGCCGTCCGTTGGTTGCTCGCTGCGCGAGCAAGAAAAAACAATTCATACCGTCACTACACCTTGCCTGGGGGCGCGTTCATCTTTACCGCTTGCTTGCGCGGCCCCTTGCGGGTTCGGGCATTGGTGCGCGTGCGCTGGCCGCGCATCGGCAAGCCCTTGCGGTGCCGGATGCCGCGGTAGCAGCCCAGGTCCATGAGGCGCTTGATATTCATCGACACTTCGCGGCGCAGGTCGCCTTCGACCGCGAATTTCGCGACCTGCGAGCGCAGGGAAGCGACTTCCGCGTCGGTCAGGTCCTTCACCTTGACGCTGTGCTTCACCCCCGCGGCGTCGCAAATGTGCACCGCACGGCTGTTGCCGATGCCGAAAATGTGGGTTAACCCGATGACCACATGCTTGTTCATCGGTATGTTGATTCCGGCGATACGCGCCATCTACTTCTCCACCCGCGCCCACGAAAAAAGGCGCGGCAGTATATACGAAAACCCTCTAGAGATCAATTCACTAGCCCTGGCGCTGCTTGTGCCGAGGATCCGACGAACAAATGATGTAAACGATGCCGCGACGCCTCACGACTTTGCAGTTCTTGCAGATCTTCTTTACCGATGGACGAACTTTCATTTCTTACTCCCGATGCCCCGCAGGCTGGCCTTCTTCATCAGGCCCTCATATTGGTGGGACATCAAATGCGATTGCGTCTGTGCGATGAAATCCATGACGCCGACGACGATGATCAACAACGAGGTGCCGCCGAACTGGAAGGGGACCGCCGGATTCACCATGCGGATGATTTCGGGCAGCAGACACACCGCCATGATGTATAGACCGCCCCACAGGGTCAGGCGCGTCAATACCTTGTCCAGGTAGTCGCCGGTCTGCTGCCCCGGACGAATCCCGGGAATGAAGGCGCCGGCCTTTTTCAGGTTTTCCGCCGTGTCCCGCGCGTCGTACACCAAGGCCACGTAGAAAAACGCAAAGCCGACGATCAGCAGCGCGAACAGCAGGACGTGCAGCGGCTGGCCATAGTTGAGGATGGCCGCGATCTTTTGCAAGGTGCGCTGCAGCGCGTTCGGATTGGGGGTGCTGCCGAAGAACTGCGCGATGGTCGCCGGGAACACCAGCAAGCTGGAGGCGAAGATCGGCGGTATGACGCCGGACATGTTGAGTTTGAACGGCAGGTGGGTGCTTTGACCCTGCATCATGCGCCGTCCCATCTGGCGCTTGGCATAGTTCACCTGGATTTTCCGCTGCGCCCGCTCGATGAACACGCAGAACAGGGTCACCAATATGACCACCACGATGATCAGCAGCACGACCAGAGGATTCATTTCGCCGGAACGCACCATTTCCAGGGTGCTGCCGATGGCGCGCGGCAATCCGGAGATGATGCCGGCGACGATGATCATGGTGATGCCGTTGCCGATGGCGCGCTCGGTCATCTGCTCACCCAACCACATCACGAACATGCATCCCGTGGTGATCGACACGGTGGCGACGAACAAGAACTGCGGACCCGGGTTGGTCACGAGATTGCCGCCCGAATTCTGAATCGCCAGGGCCGCGCCGAAACCCTGGAATGCGGACAGCCCGACCGTGCCGTAACGCGTGTACTGGGTCAGCTTGCGGCGCCCCGACTCGCCATCCTTGCGGATCGTCGACCACGGCGGATACACCATCGAGGCCATTTGGACGATGATGGATGCGGTGATATAGGGCATGACATTCAGCGCAAAAATACTGAAGCGCTGCAGTGCGCCGCCGGAAAACATATTGAACATGCCGAGCAGCGTGCCGCCCTGCGTGGAGAAGAACTGCGAAAAACGGGCGGCGTCGATGCCCGGCACCGGGATGAACGTGCCCACCCGGTACACCACGAGCGCACCCAATAGGAACCACAGGCGCTGGCGCATCTCGGCGAAGCGCGCCATGTCTCCCAGAGCGGCGGTGTTGGTGCTGGATGTGGCCACGGGTCTGTTACGCCTCGAAACGCCCGCCGGCCGACTCGACCGCGCTCTTGGCGCCTTTGGTTGCGGTAATCACCTTGTCCTTGACGGTGTAGGCCTTGGTGACCTTGCCCGACAAAATGATCTTCACGAGTTTCGTGCCGTCGGGCACCAGATTCGCCTCGATCAAGCCCGCCAGCGTCACTTCGCCGCCGGCGACGCGCATCAGGTCGGAGAGGGTCAATTCGGCGCGCGATGCCTTGAGCGCCGAGCGAAAGCCCGTCTTGGGCAACCGGCGCTGCAAAGGCATCTGGCCGCCTTCGAAACCGACCTTGTGATAGCCGCCCTTGCGCGCGCGCTGGCCTTTCACGCCGCGGCCGCAGGTCTTGCCCTGGCCGGCGGATGCGCCGCGGCCGACCCGCAGATGCGGCCGCTTGGAGCCGGCGCCCGGCTTGATGGTATTTAATCGCATTCTAGACTCTCTTCTGCGAACCCAAGGAAGGCCCCGTTGCAGGCTCAACCCTGAGCATGTGGGTTGCCGCATTCATCATGCCGCGGTTCGACGGCGTGTCCGCCACCACCACGCTGTGGCCGATCCTGCGCAATCCCAAGCCGCGGACCGAGGCGCGGATGCTGGCCAATTGGCCGTACACGCTCTTGATCAAGGTGATTTTGACTGTCTTGTCTGCCATGACCCTAACCTACGATTTCCGCGACGCTCTTGCCGCGCTTCGCCGCCATGTCGTCCGGCGTCCGTAGCTTGGCCAAGGCATCCATGGTGGCGCGCACCACATTGATGGGGTTGCGCGACCCATAGCTCTTGGCGAGCACATTGCGTACGCCGGCGCATTCGAACACGGCGCGCATGCCGCCTCCGGCGATCACGCCGGTACCGTCGGCGGCCGGCTGCATGTACACCCGCGTGGTTCCATGCCGTCCTTTGACAGCGTAGAACAGGGTATCGTTCTTCAAAGACACGGTGACCAGGCTCTTGCGCGCCTGCATCATGGCCTTCGAGATCGCCACCGGCACTTCACGGGCCTTGCCGTAACCGAAACCCACGCGGCCGGCGCCGTCGCCCACCACGGTGAGCGCGGTAAAGCCGAATTGCTTGCCGCCCTTGACCACCTTGGCGACACGGTTCACCGCGACCAGCTTTTCGAGCAGGTCATCGCCGGACATTGGTTTTTCTACTCTCGCCATAGCGCCCTCAGAACGGTTAGAACTCCAGACCCGCTTCGCGAGCGGCCTCTGCCAGCGCCTTGACGCGCCCGTGATACATGAAACCGGAACGGTCGAAAGCGACCTTTGCTATCCCCTTGGCCTTGGCGCGCTCCGCTATGGCGCGGCCGACGGCCTTGGCAGCCTCGATGTTGCCGGTGGCTTTCAATTCACCGCGCACGTCCTTCTGCAAGGTCGAGGCGGCGACCAGAACTTTGTCGCCCTCGGGGGCGAAGATCTGCGCATAAATATGCTGCGGCGTCCGATGCACCGACAGGCGCATGGCGGCGAGCTCTTTGATCTTCTCGCGGCCTCTGCGCGCCCGCCGCAGGCGGGTATCTTGTTTGGTCAATTTCATGTGGTTACTTCTTCTTCGCCTCTTTCAGCGAAATCTTTTCATCGGAGTACTTCACACCCTTGCCCTTGTAGGGTTCCGGCGGCCTGAAGCTGCGAATCTCCGCCGCGGTCTGGCCGACGCGCTGGCGGTCGATGCCTTTGACGATGATCTCGGTCTGGCTGGGCGTTTCGATGGTCACGCCATCCGGAATCGCGTAGTTGATCAAGTGTGAAAAGCCCAACGTCAGGGTCAGACTCTTTGCTTGAACCGCGGCGCGATAGCCCACGCCCACCAGTTCGAGCTTTATCTCATAGCCCTTGGTGACGCCCGTAACCATGTTCGCCAGGTGCGCGCGCGTGGCGCCTGCAATGGCATTCAAGCCTTCCGCCGACGTGCCGGCCTCCACTTCCAGGTGCTTGTCCTGCTGCACGACCTTGATGCCGCTCTTGATCGCCAGCGTCAGCGTGCCCTTGGCGCCCTTCACCGTTATGGCGTCCGCACCGATGGTGGCGCTGACGCCCTGCGGGAGATCTACCGGCATTTTTGCGACTCGAGACATGATGGAACCTTACGTTTAAGCCTGTTGAACGACCCTCAAAGGGGCGCCCTATTGGACGACGAAGAGTACTTCGCCGCCGGTGCCGGCCGCGCGCGCCTGCCGGTCCGACATGATGCCCTGAGGCGTCGACACGACCGCCACGCCCAAGCCGCCCAACACCTTCGGCAGTTCATCCTTGCCGCGATAGATGCGCAGGCCCGGACGACTTATGCGCTCGATGCGATCGATGACCGGCCGGCCGTCGTGATACCTGAGTTCGATGGACAACGTGCTCTTTGCGCCGGCCACGTCTACGCCGTAGGCGCCGATGTAGCCCTCGTCCTTCAGCACCTTGAGGATGGCGAGCTTCAGTTTCGAGGCGCCCACGCCCACCGTGGGCTTGCCCGCGGATTGCGCGTTGCGAATACGCGTCAGAAGATCGGCAATCGGATCAGTCATGCTCATTGTGCGCGCCTCACCAGCTTGCCTTCGACAGGCCTGGAATTTCACCGCGGTTGGCGGCCTCACGCAGCTTGGTGCGCGCCAGCCCAAATTTGCGATACACGCCGCGCGAACGCCCCGTGATCGAACAACGATTGCGCTGACGCGACGCGGCCGCGTCGCGCGGCTGCTGCTGCAGCTCTGCCTGTGCGGCGGCGCGCTCTTCCGACCCGGTCTTCGGGTCGCGGATCAGCTCTTTGAGCTCGGCGCGTCGGGTAGCGTATTTCTTCGCTACTTTGAGGCGGCGCTTCTCGCGCATGAGCATGTTCGTCTTGGCCATGGGCTATTACCCTACTTGCGGAACGGAAAGTTGAAGGCTTCTAGCAGCGCGCGTCCATGCTTGTCGTCCGCGGCTGACGTGGAGATGGTGATGTCCATTCCACGAATTTGATCGATTTGGTCGTACTGGATCTCGGGGAAAATAATCTGCTCTTTGACGCCGAGGCTGTAATTGCCGCGGCCATCGAAAGAGCGCGTGCTGATGCCGCGGAAATCCCGGATACGCGGGATCGCAATGCTGACGAGGCGATCCAGAAATTCGTACATGCGGTCCCCGCGCAACGTCACCTTGCACCCGATCGCCTGGCCGTCGCGCACTTTGAACGTCGCAACGGACTTTTTGGCCTTGGTCACCGCGGGCTTCTGACCCGAGATCTTCGCCATATCGGCGGCCGCGGCGTCCATGACCTTCTTGTCGGCCACCGCCTCGCCCACGCCCATATTGATCGTGATCTTGAGGATGCGCGGAACCTGCATCGTGTTCTTGAGCCCGAGCTTGGCCTTGAGCTCCGGCACGAGCTTCTCTCTGTAAATCTGTTTCAGTCTTGCTGCCATGGTTTGTTGGTGCTAACGCACCCCTTCAACGGAGCCGTAAGACAGCCCCGACTGATAGCGCTCGCTCCGCGAGCGGGAAGAATGATCCGACGCAGGTCGCACTTTGTGCTGGTAGGTCATTTCGCGTCGACCATTTCTTTGTTCGACTTGAACACCCGCACCTTGCGGCCGTTCTCGAGCGCCTTGAAACTGATGCGGTCGCCTTTCTGCGTGGCCGGATTGAAGATCAATACGTTCGACACGTGCAGCGGCGCTTCGCGCTCGATGATTCCGCCCTGCACGCCGGCTTGCGGATTCGGCCGCTGGTGCTTTTTGGACAGGTTCAATCCCTCGACGCGCACGCGGTCGTCCGCAAGCACCTCGATGACCGCGCCCTTGCGTCCTTTGTCCCGGCCGGCGATCAGGATCACCATGTCGCCCTTGCGAATCTTCTTCATCTAGAGCACCTCGGGCGCCAGCGAAATGATCTTCATGAACTGCACGTTGCGCAGCTCGCGCGTCACGGGCCCGAAGATGCGCGTGCCGATCGGTTCGAGCTTATTGGTCAAGAGCACCGCCGCGTTGGTATCGAAGCGGATCAACGAACCGTCGGCGCGGCGCACGCCGCTCTTGGTGCGCACGACCACGGCGTCATACACCTCGCCTTTCTTGACCTTGCCGCGTGGAATCGCGTCCTTGACGCTGACCTTGATGACGTCGCCCACCGCGGCGTAACGGCGTTTGGAGCCGCCCAGGACCTTGATGCACATGCATCGCTTGGCGCCGCTGTTGTCGGCCACATTCAATATGGTTCGCATCTGAATCATGTCAGTTCCTCATTCGGCGCGGGCGCGTTCGACGACGCGCACCAGCACCCACGACTTACGACGCGACATGGGCCGGCACGGTTTGATGGAAACGGTGTCGCCTTCCTTGCACTCGTTGCTTTCGTCATGCGCGAGGAGCTTGGTGGTGCGGCGGATGTACTTGCCGTACATCGGGTGCTTCACCAGGCGTTCGACGGCCACCGCAATGGTCTTGTCCATCTTGTTGCTGACAACCTTGCCCGTGAGCAAGCGCTCTCCGGGTACGGGCGCCGCGCCGGGCGCGGCGGCCGGCGCCGCTTCGCTGATTTCTGCTTCGGTCGACATCAAAATCTCTCCAGGCGCTCCGCGCCACCTTTCAGGCGCTTCGCGCCACCTTTCAACGGGGTCGAAACGGCCCCGTCCGATAACTGTTCGCTGCGCGGGCAAGAAATCATCGACGCACCTGAGCAAGCACGGTCTTCACGCGCGCAATGTTCTTGCGCACTTTCGCAATTTGATCCGGCTTCGCCGCTTGGCCCGTGGCGCGCGCCATGCGCAGGTTGAACTGTTCACGGCGCAGCTTCAGCAGCTCCTCGCCCAGTTCTTTGGGTGCCTTACCCTGTAATTCTTTCGCCTTCATGTATGCACCTTCACGCTCGAACCTGGCGCTTGACGAATGCCGTCGACACCGACAGCTTGGCGGAGGCCAGGCGGAACGCCTCGCGCGCGATTTCCTCGCTCATGCCTTCGATCTCGAACAGCACCTTACCGGGCAGCACTCTCGCCACCCAATACTCGACGTTGCCCTTGCCCGAGCCCATGCGCACTTCGAGCGGCTTCTGCGTGATCGGCACATCCGGGAATACCCGGATCCAGATGCGTCCGCCGCGCTTGACGTGGCGCGAAATGGCGCGCCGCGCCGCTTCGATTTCGCGTGCCGTCATGCGGCATCTATCGGTAGCCTTCAGGCCGTATTCGCCGAACGCGACGGAATTGCCGCGTTGCGCGCTGCCGGAAATCTTGCCCTTGAATTGTTTGCGGAATTTGGTCCGCTTCGGCTGCATCATGCTTGAGTCACCTAATTCAACCGGCGGCCGGCGCCGGCGTTGAGGCCGGCGCCGGGGCCGGAGTCTCGGCGGATTTGGCGCCGCTCGCCGCTGCACCCTCGGCTTCGGCCTCGACGACCTCGGCTTCCGGCTGCTCGAACACTTCACCCTTGAATATCCAAACCTTGATGCCGATCACGCCGTAAGTGGTCTGCGCTTCGGCAAGTCCGTAGTCGATGTCGGCGCGGAACGTGTGCAGGGGAACGCGTCCCTCGCGATTGGTCTCGGTTCGCGCAATTTCCGAGCCGTTCAAGCGGCCCGAAATGCGCACCTTGATGCCCAGCGCGCCCGACCGCATGGTGTTGGTTACCGCGCGCTTCATCGCGCGGCGAAACATCACACGCTTCTCGAGCTGCTGTGAAATGCCCTCGGCGACGAGCTTCGCGTCGAGCTCGGGCTTGCGAATCTCGGCGATGTTGAGCCGCACGTCGTTCATGGTCATGCCGAGAATCTTGGCCACGGCCGCGCGGAGCTTTTCGATGTCCTCGCCCTTTTTGCCGATCACGATTCCCGGACGCGCCGTGTGAATGGTGATATTGGCCCGGCGCGCGGCACGCTCTATGTGAATGTTGCTCACAGAGGCATCGGCCAGCTTTTTGTTCAGATACTTCCGCACCAAATGATCGGTGTGGATGTTCGAGGCGAACGTCTTGGATCCGGCATACCACTTCGACGACCATTCGCGCGTGATGCCAAGACGAATGCCAATCGGATTTACTTTCTGACCCATTAGGCCTCTCGCTTTCCGTCGGACACTTGAACCAGGATATGGCTGCTGCGTTTCGCGATACGCACGCCGCGCCCTTTGGCGCGCGCGTGGAAGCGCTTGAGCACCGGTGCGGGATCGACCTCGACCCGCGTCACCTTCAGTTCATCCACATCGGCATTGAAATTGTTGTATGCGTTGGCGATTGCCGAATCCAGCACCTTGAGGACGATCTTGGCGCCCTTCTTCGGCATGAATTTCAAGGTGTTGACCGCCAGGGTGGCCGACTTGCCGCGAATCGTGTCCACCACCAAACGGCATTTCTGCGGCGAAATGCGCGCGTAGCGCAATACTGCTTTGGTCTGCATGGCCTACTCCGCCGCCGACACTTTCTTGTCGCCGGAATGGGCCTTGAACGTGCGGGTGGGCGCGAACTCGCCCAGCTTGTGGCCAACCATGTTCTCGGATACCAGCACCGGCACGTGCAGACGGCCATTGTGCACGGCGATGGTCAAACCGACCATATCGGGGATGACCATGGAACGGCGCGACCAGGTCTTGATCGGGCGCCGATCATTCTTTTGACTGGCCGTTTGCACCTTCTTGGCCAGGTGCAAATCCACGAATGGGCCTTTCTTTAGCGAACGAGGCACTGATATTTCTCCAGTCTCTTACAGTCGTTTGTTCTTGCGGCGCTGAACGATCATTCCGTCGGTACGCTTGTTGCGCCGCGTCTTCTTGCCCTTGGTCTGCAGGCCCCACGGACTCACCGGATGCGGATTGCCCTGGCCGGACTTGCCTTCGCCGCCGCCATGCGGGTGATCGACCGGGTTCATCACCACGCCGCGTACCGTCGGCCGCACGCCCAGCCAACGCACCGCGCCGGCTTTGCCGAAGACGCGCAGATTGTGCTCATCGTTGCCCACTTCACCGATGGTGGCGCGGCAGTCGACGTGAATCTTGCGCATTTCACCGGACTTCAGGCGCACGCTGGCATACATGCCTTCGCGGGCCGCGAATTGCGCGGAGGCGCCGGCGCTGCGCGCCATTTGGCCGCCTTTGCCGACTTTGAGTTCGATGTTGTGCACCGTGCTGCCCACCGGGATGTGCCGCAGCGGCAGCGCATTGCCGGGCTTGATCGGCGCATCGGCGCCGGAACGGATCTCATCGCCGGCCTGCACGCCTTTGGGCGCAAGGATGTAGCGGCGTTCGCCGTCCTTGTACAGCACCAGGGCCAAATACGACGTGCGGTTCGGATCGTACTCGAGGCGCTCGACGACGCCGGAAATGCCGTCCTTGTCGCGCTTGAAATCGACGATGCGGTAGCGCTGCTTGTGACCGCCGCCGATATGGCGCGTGGTCTGCCTGCCGGAATGATTGCGCGCGCCGGTGCGGTTCTTTTTCGTCGTCAACGACTCGAGCGGTCCGCCCTTGTGCAGGTGCGAGCGGTCGATCTTCACCACGAAGCGCGTGCCCGGAGAAGTCGGCTTCATCTTGATGAGTGCCATGGCTTTGCGGCTCCTTACTTCGCGGCGCTGCCGGTAAAGTCTATCGACTGCCCGGTTTCCAGACGTACATACGCTTTCTTGTAGCCGTTGCGCTTGCCGGCGACGTTCTTGAAGCGGCGGGTTTTGCCCGGTTTGTTGAGCAGATTGACGCCTTCGACCTTGACTTCGAACATCAATTCGACGGCCTGTTTGACTTCGGATTTCGACGCGTCGTCGCGCACGCGAAACACATATTGATTCGCTTTCTCGGTGACGGTCGCGGCCTTCTCCGACACGTGCGGCTGAATCAGCACGGTCATCAATCGTTCTTTATTCATTCGCGCCTCCGAGACGCTGTTCGAGCAGCTTCAAGGCGCCGACCGTGGCAATCACCTTGTCGTGCTTGATCAAGCTCAAGGGATCGAGCGCGGCGACCGGCATCACATCGACGTAAGGCACGTTGCGGGCCGCGAGGAACAATTTCTCCTCGTAGGCCTCGACCAGGATCAGCGCGCGCTTGAGCCCGAACTCCGCCAGCTTGGCGATGAGCAGCTTGGTTTTGGGCGCGGTGAGTTCCAGTGATTCAACGGCCAGCAGGCGGTCTTGACGCACCAGCTCCGACACCATGGATTGCATGGCGGCGCGATACATTTTGCGATTGACCTTCTGCGAGAAATCTCGCGGCCGGGCAGCGAAAGCCCGCCCGCCGCCCACCCATATCGGGCTGCGAATCGAGCCGGCGCGCGCCTGGCCCGTGCCTTTCTGGCTCCAGGGCTTCTTGCCGCCGCCGCGCACTTCGGCGCGCGACTTCTGCGCCTTGGTGCCGGCGCGGCCGGCCGCTTGATAGGCCGTGACGACCTGGTGAATGAGCGCTTCATTGTAGGCACGGCCGAATGCCACATCCGACAATTGGATGTCGCTGGCTGGAGATGCGTTCTTTAGCTGGAGCTTCATGAGGGTTTACTTCTTGGCGGCCTTGGGTGATGCGCCCTTCGCAGCGGATGCGCCCTTGGCGGCGGGTGCGCCCTTGGCGGCAACAGGAGCCTTGTTCGGCATCAGCTTCTGGCGTCGCGCCTGACCCGTGGCCTTGACGGACGGCCGGACGATGACGCGGCCGCCCTCCGAACCCGGCACGGCGCCGCTGATCAGCAGCAGGTTCCGCGGTACGTCGACCTCGATGATTCGCAAATTCTCGATGGTGCGGTTGCGGACGCCCATATGGCCCGACATCCGCTTGCCCTTGAAGACGCGTCCCGGTGTCTGGCGCTGACCAATCGAACCCGGCGCTCTGTGCGACACCGAATTACCGTGGGTCTTCATTCCGCCCGCAAAATTGTGGCGTTTCATGGTGCCTTGGAAGCCCTTACCCACCGTGGTGCCCGTGACGTCCACGACTTGGCCCACCTTGAACATGTCCACTTTCAGTTCGGCACCGGCTGCCAGCGCTTCGCCTTCGCCCTTGCTCAAGCGGAATTCCTGGGAGGTGCGGCCGGCGGCGACATTCGCCTTCGCAAAATGTCCGGCGAGCGCCTTGGTAATCCGCGACGGGCGGCGGCTGCCGATGGTGATCTGCACCGCCCGGTAACCGTCGGCTTTGTCGTTTTTGACTTGCGAGATGCGATTCGGCAACGCCTCGACGACCGTCACGGGAACAGTCACACCGGCGTCGGTGAATACTCGGGTCATGCCGCACTTGCGGCCAACCAGACCAATGCTCATTGTCGATCCTCTTACCGCGGGAAGCTGCGATTGGCTCCCGCATTCGTTGCAACAGATCGGCGGTTTAGGCAACGGACCCCAATTACCCGTAGATGATTGGCGTCGGCGCCCACGCGCTCCGACCTCTAAAACTGGACGGCGAATTCTACACGTTTATGCCCCCCGTGCAAGTTCTCAGCCGGGGCAGCTCACCGGCCCGCCGATTGGACCGCTCACACCGGCAGATTCAGCTTGCGCAGCAGCGCCGCAAAGCGCGAATCGCCGCGCAGATTATCGATTAGCGGATCGATTTTGATCGCCGGTAGGCCACCATCCCGCTGCCGGTAGGCGCGTTCCAGCCACTCGAACGCCTTGTCCTTCTCGCCACGCCAGGCATAGACCTCGGCGATCTGGTAGGCAGCATCCTGGGCGCCCTTCGCCGTAAGTTCATCCAGCGCCTGCTGCGATTCCTTGGCGTGCCCGAGGGTGTGCTCCACGAGCGCCACGCCGTACACCCCCCACAAGGAAGTGGCGTCGATCCTACGATAGGTAGCCGCAGCTTCGGTCGCGTTGCCTTCCAACAGCAACAGCGTGCCGAGATCATTCAGCGCATAGACCGATTCAGGACTGATCTCGAGTGCTCGACGGTTCGCCTCATGGGCGGCGACGAAGTCTCGGCTGGCTGTCAAGCTCGAATCGAGAGTCTGCCACGACGGTTCCGACAACGGATCGAGTTCGGTGGCCTTCTTCGCTTGCGCCACAGCTTCGGGCAGCCGGCCGAGAGTACCGAGCAGTTGGGCGTAGCGGCGCCGGGCCGTGCTGTCGCCGGGATCGATGTCGAGAGCTTTCGCATAGTCCGCCTGGGCACCGGCCCAATCGAAGCGGAAGGTGCTGCGAAAACGACCGCGCGCCACGTAGCCGTCGGGTTGCTCCGGCGCGAGCGCCACAGCCTTCTCCGCCGCGGCCAACGCCTGCGGGCGCAAGGGTGCATCGCCGCTCAGATCACCAACGTACATCAGCGCGGTGGCGAGGCCCGCATAGGCCGCAGCGTAGTTCGGATCGAGCGAGATCGCCTTGCGGTAGGAACCGACGGCACGGCCATACCCGTCGGCATTCCGGTGATTGAAGAACTGCAGTCCGAGAAGGTACTGATTGTGGGCCTCTGCGTTCGCGGTGCGGTGCGCAGATGGATTCTGCACGGACGACAGCTTGAGTTTCAGCGCGGCGACGACGGCGCCGGCGATCTCGTCCTGGACCTTGAAGACGTCTTTGAGTTCGCGGTCATAGGTCTCCGACCAGACATCGTAGCCGGTATCGGCGCGGATCAGCTCCGCCGTGACCCGCAGCCGGTTGCCGTCCTTGCGGACACTGCCTTCGAGCAGGTGAGCGACGCCAAGTTCACGCGCGATTGTCTGGATCTTCTCGGACTTGCCCTTGAAGAAAAACGACGACGTGCGCGCCGGCACGCGCAAATCCGGAACTTTGGCGAGCAGATCGATCAATTCCTCGGACAGCCCATCGGAAAAATACTCCTGGTCCTTGTCCGAACTCATGTTCACGAACGGGAGTACTGCGATCGACCTCTCCGAAATCGGGTTGACATTGGGACCCGGGTTGACGTTGGGACCCGGGGAATTTGCTTGCACCGCCGAAGTTGCCGACGAAGGCGCAGAAGTCGCCTCAGTCTGGGTATTACGCCTCGCCGGAGAGAATCGGTCGACGGCCAGGTACCCCGCCACGGCCACCACCAACGCGACAACCCCCCATGGCAGTCGCGACCGCGCGACTGCCGGCGAATGCGAAGCCGAGGCAGCAGACGCGGCAGCAGTCCCGAGCGGCTGCGCGATGGGCGCCGCCATGGGCGAGCCCGCGGGGGACTGGGCACTCGACAGCAAGCGCGACACCCGCTCGGCGAAAGCGGCCGGGGTCGCTCCGTCAGTCAGGCGAGTCCACTGCACCTCCCGAAATCTGTCCGGAACCAGCGCGTCGCTGTCCTTGGTCCCGTCGATCACGACCGGCACGATGAACGCCTTCTCGGCTGCGATCAGGTAGGAGCGATCGACTGCAAGCTTCCACTCGAGCCGAAAATAGCCTTCCACGCGCGCGCAGGTGCTTGCGGATATGACCGGCATGAACAGCGAACAGGCCTTGATCTGTCGCCGTATCGCTGCGTCCCAGGCATCGCCGCCGCGCAGTTCGCTCTGATCGAGCCACACCTCGATGCCGGCCGCACGCAGGGCCTCGCAGATTCGCAGGGCCGCAGCAGCGTCTTGCGAGGCATAGCTGAGAAAGACTGCTTTCTTGGGCTCGGTCATGCACGCCGAGCCACGAGGGCCAAATCAATGACGTAGTTCGATCCGGTCGTCAAGGCAGCGCGTTAATCCCTATTAGCCCGATGCTCTATCGTCCATCTTCCAATAGCATGCGGGATTCCGGGCATCGAGCGCAACGGGATTCCGCCGATGCGGGCACCGCTACGGCCCGTCCCGTCTCAATTCAATTTAATCTGCACGTCCACGCCGGCCGGCAGTTCCAGCTTCATCAGCGCATCCACGGTCTTGTCCGTGGGGTTCAATATGTCCATCAGCCGCTTGTGCGTGCGGATTTCGAATTGATCGCGCGCATCCTTGTCGCCATGCGGTGCGGTCAGCACGGTAAAGCGCTCCATTTTGATGGGCAGAGGCACCGGACCCTTGACGGTCGCGCCGGTACGTTTTGCGGTATCGACGATCTCGCGCGCCGACTTGTCGATCAAACGGTGATCGAAAGCCTTCAGGCGGATTCTAATGTTCTGATTAGCCATGATTAATTCTTCCCAGGTAACGGACGGGGTCGCTTCGACCCCGTTGAAAGTTGCGCGAAGCGCATAAAAAGGGTGCGGAATACTACGCTAAAACCTCGCCGACTACTATCTAAACGCTTCGCGTTACGTTCCAAACGCTTCGCGTTACATTCCAAACGCTTCGCGTTGCCTTTCAACGGGGCCGCGGCGGCCCCGCCCGATATAGATCAAGCAATCACCTTGGCGACGACGCCGGCGCCC